>WNGK01019353.1_pt1 | contig 13135 bp, 15 predicted proteins | sample 5400601 | NCBI WGS metagenome assembly WNGK01 (sample SAMN13153376, study PRJNA577476) | soil metagenome | isolation source: 60 cm soil or saprolite under Garry oak tree replicate 1 | place: USA:California | collected 2016-06-15 | reverse complement strand
AAATTCCATCGTGTTCACGACATCAATTGCCGGAAGGCGTGTGGCTCCGGCGCCAATATCGGACCACCGGGCCATGCCCAAAGCATCACCCGCAGCCCGCAGTACTTTGGCGCGGTCCAATGCCGCATTAGTCTGAGCGGAGCCGGATGGAACAGCACCCGCGGTTATGACAACCACTATCAATATTGTTAGAACGGTCGTTTTTATTTGCATGATGTCTAGTGATGTTCCTTCGTGACGATATGGCTCAAGTCTCGCTCGCTGCACGGCTGCGATTCCGGCAGCATTGCCCCCGGCCGCGGATTCAGTAGAGCGACTCGCGGAGTTGTCGTCCAAGGCTCCAGAAGCACATCGGGATCCTCGACCGTTGCCGTCCAGGTAAGGGTGTTCCCGTCGCGGTGGAACCGCTCGATGACGTGCATGTTTTCGCTATGGAAATATCCGCCGAGTTGATCGAACCACGTGTTGCTGTTGAAGCCCCACGTATCGACCACAAGCGTATCGCCTTCCCAGCGCGCGATGGCTTCTCCGGTGTACGTCCCGTCCAGATCCTGCAAGGGTGTATGCTTGCGGCCATCAGCCGGGATCATGCGGTACATCGTCTGGGTTGCAATGAGACCGCCCTGGCCGGGATAGATAAAGATGAAGTAGTTGGGAAACTGGCCGATGTAGGACGGAATGCCCGCACGAGGAATCCCCGCGGGCATGCAGTTATTGGAGGGATCTTCTTCATTGGCATTCGCGTCGAGGTTCTTGACCATTTCCCAGTATTCCGGTTTGTAAATCGGCTTGTTGGAACCGACCCGGCGGAGCAGAGTCGCCGCACGTTCGGCCTGCTCGTTATTGAGCGGGCGAGTGGTGTTTCGCGGAAAAGTGGCGATGGAGGCTCCGCTGTGAAGGTCGCGCGTCGCGCTTTCACTTTCGATCGACAGACCGTTATTGGCGATTTGATTTGGAACCCCGAGCAGATTGTCGCCCAATCCATTCCAGACGCCCGTTAAGTCCGGGTGACCGTCCGGGGTCCGCGGCGTCGGGCCGGCGGGCTTCGGTGCAGCATTGTTATTACGTTTGATTGGCGAAAACTCCTGCCCAAGAACGGCTGATGGAAGCAGGCATAGCGCTGCAACGAGGGCAATGATTCTGCAATATCTCGATAAACGCATTTATCCTCCTACGCTCACTGACCGTTGGCATCCGTCGTGAACTTATACGCGCGGCCATCGGCAATCTTCAGCTCCTGCAGGAAGCCGCTATTCGAACCATCCCTGGCCGGCATCGCCGTGATCGTGACTTGATCGCCCGGCTTTATGCCGCCGCGGTCCGCTCTGCTCAGGCCCGCTCTTCGGAGTGCGTTTGCGCCTCCAAGCTCGAAAGCCCATTTCTGAACCTTGCCGTCCGCGTCCTTGACGTTGACGGTCAAATATGAATGAGGATTAATCCACTCGATTTTCGCCACAGTTCCGCTGATGCTGACCGACTTGTGAATGTCGAACTGCGCCTGGACCGAGTGGTGGGCCAACACAGGCCTGGACACAACCATAGCGCAAAGCAAACTAGTGAATAGAGCACGGCTGATTCGCAAACGCGTCATCTTGCCTCCTTGACCTACCGGGACACCCCGGCTTGGGGCCAGAATAATTCCGGCAAAGGGGCGGCGTCAACTATTGTGGTTCTAACAACCGGCTACATGCGTGAATAGGCAATGAGATATACCGTAAGGGGAATTGTGGGGACGCACCCCGAATTCGTTCACGAATTCGGGGTGCGTCCCCCTGTGGATCCGGCATTCTCTCGATTGTGCGCCACGAAGACAGCAGCAATCTTGTCTTCGTAAACCAGATCAAAGCGCGGATCCCGCTTGAGTAGAGAAGTCAGAGGCTGGTCTATCTGCGCAACGACCAATCCCGCGGCGTCAAGCTCCGGGTCAGAACTCCAGGTGGATACGCCGGCCCAAACTTCTAAGGAATGACTCGCTTTTTCTACTCCGTAGAGATTGGTTCTGCCGTCCATATTGGGACACAACGGAGAATGGCCCAATGGTGAGGTGCAGCTGTTTTAGCCGGTTGCTTTTAGAGTACGATAATGCCTCATGTCAATCGTTTCCCATTTGCTTTCAATGTTATTGCTGTCGGGCCCTTTACAAGGTCCGGCGGCTACCCCGCGCATCATTGCTTCGTCGGGTGACTGGACGATTACCGCAGAAGAATTTGAACAGATCGTGAAAACGTTCCCGCCACAAGACCGCCAACGTTTTGCAGATCCGGACAACCGCAGGGGGCTGGTTGATGAGCTTGTGCGGATCTGGGTTTTAACGAGCGAGGCCCGCAGGAAGGGAATAGACGTCGGCACGGGATACGAATCCCGACGAAATTATTACCAGCAATATGCGCGTGAAATCGGAGCCGCGATCAGCGAGGAAACGGTTCGAAATTATTATGAGGGTCACCTGGACGATTTCACTCAGATTGGCTTGTCTCACATTCTTATCTTGAACGGAAATAGTCCCATAACGCCGTATGCCAATGTGGAACGGCTCCCTTATGAGGAGGCCGAGAAGAAAGCCAAAGAAATCAAGGCCATGCTGGACATGGGAGCCGACTGGGACGAGATGTCGAAAAAGTATTCGCAGGATATCGCGGTCAAAGACCATGGTGGCGCTGTTGGATACATTCCAAAGGGCCGCGCCGAAAAGAGCATCGAAGACGCCGTGTTTTCGATGAAGCCAGGCGACATCAGCGATGTCGTCGGAAGCGTTTTTGGCTTTCATATCTTTCGCGTCACCGACAGAAAGGTAAAAACGTTCGGGGAAATGCGCGATTTCATCCGGCAAAAGCTCACGGCAGATGAACTCAACCGCCAACTCGACGCCAAAGTCAAAGAGTCTGGTGTCGAGATCGACGAATCGTTTTTTCAATAAGCTGAAGCAGCCTTGAGGTTCCGACTAGTCGATTTGGTTCAGCAGCGGAATGGTTTTCGGATCGGGTGAAGGTGGTATGGATTTCAAAAAAGCATAGATGTCTGCCAGTTCCGCTTCGGTGACCTGACTTCCGAACGCAGGCATAGAGCCTTTCGGCTTGCGGACATAGTTCATAAAGGCCTGGAAAGTGATCGGGTTCTGGGCCAGGCGCGCGCCGGCGCCTCCCTGACCCGAAAAGCTATGGCAGCTGACGCAGCCGTGTGCCTGGAACCGTTTCTTTCCGTTTTCGATATTGCCGGCCGGGGCGGTTTCCGTTCGCCGAGGCTGCTGAGCTTGACCGCTGGCTATTGGAACACCGAAGCTCAGAACAGTTCCCAGAATTCCCAACACGACGAGATTCGCTGCTTTGCAGTTCACCTGAACCTCCCTCGGGGTATCGCGTTATACCGGTTGCGTAACAGCATCGATCAAAGCTGGCTGGCCTTTTTCCACGACGGCTAGAGCGCGTCGGATCGCGGGCCCCAGGTCTTTTGGATCGGTGATCGGACCTTCGGCATACCATCCCATACTCTGCGCCAATTTCGCGTAATCGATGTTGGGATCTTCGATCGCGGTTCCGATACGGCACCTGCCGATATCGCGATGGTGCTGGCCGGCGATCTGCTGCACCTGCATCACTTCCGTATTGTATGCGCGGTTGTTGTGCATGATCGTCAGCATCGGAATGCGGTGATGAGCGGCCGTCCAGAGCACTCCGGGCAGATACATCAGGTCACCGTCGTGCTGGAGATTGATCGAAATCCTCCCGTACTTCCGGTTTGCCAGCGCTGCGCCCACTGAAGCCGGCGCGCTGTAGCCGATGGCGACCGAACCGGACTGACCGATGTGGTGGTAATACTTCTCGAATTTCCAAAATCGATGCGGCCAGCCGTTCATAGCATCGCTACGTGAAACTAACGACCAATCCTTGTTCTTGATTTGGGCCCACAACTCGACTGCGATTCGGGCCGTGCTGATCGGGCTATCATCCCACCCGTAAGTCGCGCGGACACGATTTCGTTCCATCCGCCGCCGGCTGGCCTCGGCCAACTTGGCTCCCCGTGCTTCGATGACTCTCCTGCGATCGCTGGTGATCAGGCGCTTCACCTCCTCGATGAGCACCGGCAGGGTCGCCTCGGCATCGGCCGCCAGCGCCATATCGACTTCCTGATAGCGTCCGAAATCCTGGTAGTTGCTGCGAGTAAACAGGTCGAGCGAGCTAATGCTGATGACCTTCGCACCGGGCTTTAATCTTGATCGGGACGGAGAACCTTCTTCGCCTCCCGCGTTGACGACACTCTGCAGCAGTGGGTGCTCCAGAGCAAGAATGACGTCCGCTTCGGAAATGACGGAAAGATCGGGTCCCCTGCCGTCGTTTTGATTCAGTGGATGGCGGGATGGAAAATTCATGCGTTGGATGGTATCGGCCACCGCCGCCTGCAGAAGCTCAGCCAACTCCACGAGATACTTCAGCCCCGCCGGGGTACGTGCAGCGCGTTCAACCGCCAGCACTGGAAACTCGGCATTAACGAGCATCCTGGCGATCTCTTTGACAGCGGCGTAATCTCCCTGCGGCGGCAGAGTGGGCGAAAGCTTGGGTATGCGCAGGTTGGCGCCCTCCGGCAACGGCAACTCCTGTAGATATTTGTCTACCGATAGCACGACCGGCAGCGTCGGCGGCGTGGTTGCAATTTTGTAGGCGCGCACCGCAGACTCGGCAAAATGACCGTGTGAGGCGGGAGCATCGTCCCATTTTGTAAAGTCGCGGACGATAGCCACGGGGTCCTGTGCCGTATGGACGATATCCGTCCTGGACACCCGCTTCATGGCGTCGGTGTCGTTGCCGACAAACAGAATCACCGGCACCCGGTCGCAATACGCGCTGTATACCGCCATCGCCGCGTGCTGCAACCCGACCGTGCTATACGCATAAACGGCCATCGGTTTACCTTCAATTTTGAAGTAGCCGTGCGCCATTGCAACGGCGGCCTCTTCATGAAGGCAGGTCAAAAGCTCCGGGTTGCGGTTCATTCCGTAATTGATCGTCGATTCATGCAGACTGCGGTAGCTGGAGCCGGGATTCGCAGCCACATACTCGAACCCGAGCGACTTCATCACGTCGAGCATGAAGTCCGACCCGGCCCGCACCGGAGGCAGTGCCCCCGGCTCGTTGACCGTGATTTCCGGCTGCCTGGCAGGCGTCTCCTGTTGTGCGCTCATCGCCGTGCTGCTGCCGGCCATCGCCGCGGCACTGGCAGCGAGTTGTAGAAACTTGCGGCGACCCACTGAACTCTCTTCTGAATTATTTTGTTCTGAATTATTTTGTTCTGGGTTACTCATAGTGTTCATCACCCAATCCTTTCGTGCGGCTCCGCTGATTTTATTGTCAAATGATACTGCGAGCAAGCAAGGACAACGGCCCGTGATCGCATTTTGAGTAAAAAGCAAGGAGTAGGAGAATAATAGCCATGAGTTTAAAAAACATCACTCCCGAACAGGCTAAGGAGATTCTCGAAAGCGACGGCAATGCAGTCTATATCGACGTCAGAACTGAACCGGAGTTCGTGAATGGACACGTGCCAAAGGCAGTCAATATTCCGGTGGTGTGGCCCGATCCGGCAACACGCCAGATGAAGCCGAATCCGGATTTCGTCAACGTGGTCTCGGCACATTTCTCCAAGGGGAAGCGGATCATCGTCGGTTGCCAGGCGGGCGGCCGTTCCCAATTCGCCGCAGAACTGCTGACCAAAGAGGGATTCCAAGATGTGTCCAACATGCAGGGCGGCTTCGGTGGTGCCCGCGATCCCATGGGACAGGTAATCGCGCCGGGCTGGAGCCAGTTGGGATTCCCGGTCGAAATGGAGTCCCCCCCGGATCGCTCCTACGCTTCACTCCAAAAAAATGTTGGATAGATATGACGCACGGCAGTGAAGTTGAATGTTTCGACTCACGGAGGACTGTCGAAGCTGCGGCTCATACCAATCGATCGTTCGGGCTCGCCCAGTTACAGCTACCTCCAGTTGGACGACTGTAGCAGGGAAGTTTGCGCGGCAACGGCCAGTCTCTACGAGAAGGTCGGATATGTGTCATCTGAGCTATGCACCTCTGCGTGTCAACTGAGTTGAGTTTGAAGAAAAGAACCATTTGCTGACCCCGATAAAACGGGATAAAAAAGCGAATCGATCCTGCACGCTGTAAAGCGACTACTGCGGCGCCGCCTGAACAAGGAATCGGCACCGACAATTTCTTCCTTATCGCTTGCTCCGACTCGTTTCGCGCGCCCCATTTCATCGTGATGCCATGGCGCTCGGCAAATCCAAAGAAGCGTACGACATCGAACTTCGCGAACAGACGGAGCTCGCCAGTCAATATGTCCAACGCGATCGGCGTTGGCACCGTGGCGAATAAGCCCGGACATGACAAATCCTGAAGAAGAAGCCTCCTTTTTTGCCGGCATCGTACCGCAGCACCCACGCTTTGTCTACGATCGCCAGATCTTGAATTAAGCGAGGGCGCACAATTCAGGGAGCGCCGCAACTTGAATGAAGCGAGCACGGATGATTCAGGAAGCCCCAGGTCCTGAATTGAGCGAGGGCACACGATTCAGGGAGCGCTGGATCTTGAATCAAGCGGGCGCGCACAATTCAGGGAGCGCGAGATCCTGAATTGAGCGAGGGCACACGATTCAGGGAGTGGCGGATCTTGAATCAAGCGGGCGCGCACAATTCAGGGAGCGGCGGATCTTGAATCGAGCGAGGGCGCACGATTCAGGGAGTGCCGGGATTCAGGGAGCGGCAGATCTTGAATTCAGCGAGGGCACACGATTCAGGGAGTGCCGGATTTTGAATCCAGCGAGGGCGCACAATTCAGGGAGCGCCGGATCTTCAATTTGGCACGGCCACCCCGCTCGGGACGGCTTTCGAGCCGAAAAATCGTGCAAAATGATTAAAATATTGTCCCGCAACATGTTTTTGCCAGCAACGCCGAAGTGAAAAACAGATCCCGGAGATTAGTGTCAAGGGGGAGATGCCTTATGACGAAACCGGCGGTAGCGTTACTGATTCTGATATTGAGTGGGATGTTTGCAATGTCTCAGCAGCCCGAGCGACCCGGCGGTTTGCGGCAGATCATTCCCGGGCACTATGTGTTCACGTCCATGACCTATAACAGAAAGCGAGACTGCCGAATCAGACCTACCGCGATCGCGTCACGCTCTATTTCGGCGGCAAGGAGATTCAGATTCTCTATATGGGCCGGGCACACACTAGGGGAGACAGCATCGTGTACGTCCCTCAGGACCACATCGTCTATTTGAGCGAACTGTTCTTTGCAAACCAGTTTTTGTTTATCAATGACGGTTACGGCCTAGATTGGCTGAAGGCGCTGGATGCGGTCGACGCCCTTGGCGCCGACATCTTCGTGCCTGGACACGGTCCGATTCCAGCAGATCCTCGGGAAACTCGACAGGAGCTCCGCCGTTTTCGGCAGATGTTGGTGGATATCCGCGATGCCGTTCAGAAAGAAGTTGCGCACGGCGCAACGGAGGATCAAGCAGTCGGAGCCGTCCGGTGGCCCCAGTATGAAAAAATGCAGTCTTACGACGCCCAACGGGAAACGGCCGTTCGGCGACTGTACCAGCAACTGACCGGTGCGCTGAAGTGATCGCGGCAGTCGGGAAAAGCCATCTCCCGATGAGGAAAAGCCAAGTGCTCACAAGGAAGTGGCTTCTCCCGGCTGCGGCGCAGGGATCATTCGTTTCCTACGGCTCTGGAAGAGATCCAAAGTCCGGCGGCGGAATGCGGTGTTTTGTTGCGGCCTCGTATGCTGAAGCAATACGAAACAGCATCGGCTCGGAAAAAGGCCGCCCGAAAAACATAACCCCAACGGGAAGCTTTGCCGGAACGGGCCCGGTCAGGCGCGAACCACCCGGAGCGGCGGGATCGCGGACGCGGTCATACACTTGAGTGGTGAAACCCGCTGGAACCGACAGGGTAGGGATGCCGTGTTGTCCCAGCAGTCCCCAGACCGAATTCGTTCTGCCGTTTAACGGCGGCTCGATAGGTGCACCCAAGATATAGGCGGGGATATTCCCGGCTGGAGACACCAGACCATCGAGGTTCTGTTGGGCCATGCATTGCAGAACCACTTGCTGATAGGCAAACCTGTCCTGAAAGAGGTTCGGCATATCGAGCGTTAGCGCGCTATTAATCTCCTCGAGCGCCGCCTTTCGATCTATAAAGCCGGCGTCGGGACGGATGTCCCGATAGAAATTCGATTTGTCGATCAAATCCCGAATGGTCTTGATATTGGAATCGCCACGCTCTTTGAGGTAACGGCTCAACATATATTTGGCTTGTCCGGAATTGGGCGCCGGTCCCATGTTCCGGATTGTGGGACCATCGGGGACGAGGGATGGATTGAAAAACATGTCGACTAGCTGAGAGATGCGGTCTGAGGCCGGTTTCCCGTTGGCGTCCACTGGGAAGAGGTTCGGAAACTGTTCGATGAAATTCCGGTTGCGATAGATCGGAGCGTACTTGTCCACGCAGCTTTGAAACAGCGCACCACCCGGTCCCGGGTCGACAATCGTCGCTCCCAGCCGGCGGAGGTCGCTGATGGCTCGCTCGATGATATCGATGCTTTCAACGTCCGCATCGGTGAACAGTTTCTTGTCCATGTGCTCGCGAAGGACGCCGATCCGGATTCCATCCAACCTTCGCTCGTTCGCAAAGCTTCGATAGGGCTCCGAGGGCAGGCGGCCAACGCTGAAAGCCGTCAGTTCGTCCTTGGGATCGTAGCCGGCGATGACCTCGAGCACGCGGGCGGCGTCCTTCACGGTGCGGCAAAGTGGCCCTACTCGAGTATTCAGCGCCGCGCCGACCATTCCTTGCCGGCTGACCAATTCCTGCGTCGGCGCGAGTCCCACAAGACTGTTGTTCTTGGCCGGGTGATGTATGGATCCGCCGGTTTCCTCTCCAATCGAGCACGTCACCAGGTTTGCGGCGACTGAGGCTCCGGAGCCTCCGCTGGAGGTGCCGGGACTGCGAGTCGTATCGTAAGGATTACAGAACGGACCACCGAAGGAACTCCGCGAGTTGGGCGTTCCCATTTCTCCGAGGTTCGCCTTGGCCAGGATAATCGCACCTGCCTCGCGCAGGCGCTTGACGAAGGTGGCATCGTCCGGCGGCCGATCGTTCGCGTAGGCGGCATCCATGCCCCCAGTCGTGCGCATATCGAAGGTGTCATACTGGTCCTTGATGGAGAACGCTACGCCGTGGAGAGGACCGATCAGCTTGCCGGTCGAGGCAAAGTAAGCGTCCTGCCGCGCCGCGACTTCCAGGGCATCGGGCATGGACGGATTGTCGTCTACGGGATCGGTCATGCTTCGTGCTTTTTTAGGATCGAACCCCAGCGCTTGTCTTTTGGCTGGCCGCAGATTCAAGCTCAACAGGGCATTGAGTTGACGCGCATTCCTGATGGGTGTGATCGGTCCCAGCCCGAGTACTCCGTCGGGAAGATTGACGCACGGGCCGTTGTACGCTTTGATGCGGTTGAGGTAGAGCTCGACGACCCGCGTCGACGTCAATTCCCCTCGCAGGATCGCCGATTGAATATCTTCAATCGTCGCTTCCTCGATCCTGAATTTGGCGGTCTGTGCCGAAGCCAGCCCGGGGACGAGTAAGATGAATGACGCTACTACAAGGTGACGAAGCATAGGTCCTCCTTGGGCTCAGTTTGTTGCTATTGTGCTTTCGTTTTATCGACCACAACGCGGCCCGCTTTCATCACCCAGCGGATGTTGTCTCGACGCGAAACCGCCGTGATGTTGACTAGCGGGTCGCCCTCAACCGCGACGATATCGGCGTAGAATCCCGGCGCTACCGCGCCAAGGCTCTTTTCCATCCCAAGCATGGCCGCGGGTTCGGTAGTAGCCGTCTTCAGGGCCTGCGCCGGCGTCATGCCCATCTTCACGAACCAGTCGAGTTCGCGCATATTCAAGCCCCAGCCGTTATAGACGGCATCGGAACCGACGATCATGTGGACGCCGGCTCGAAACGCTTTCCTCGCGGTTTCGAAATTGCGCTGAATATAATCGCGCAGCCGCTCCTTCGCGCCCGGCGGGAAATGGTAGACGGTATCGTCATTCTCCACGTAATACTGGTTGTGATCGATCGTCGGCGCATAGTAGGTCTTTCGCTTGACCATTTCCGCAATCGTCTGATCGTCCATGTCGGTTGCATGTTCGAGCGAATCGGTCCCGGCGCGAACCGCGTCGCGCGCGCCGCCCGGCCCGTAGGAATGAATCGCGATTTTCTTTCCGAGCGCATGCGTGGCATCGACGGCCGCCTTCATCTCCTCAAAAGTGAAAGTCTGAGCCTGAGTTACATCGTCGAAACCGCCGGTCGATCCGTACATCTTTACCCAATCCGCTCCGGACGCGATGACTTGCCGCACCGCGTGAATGACGGCATCGACTCCATCGGCCATGATGCCGATAGGCGTGGGTGGAGCGGTACTGCGAGTGATTCGGATTCCAAGGCCAGAGACGAACATGCGCGGGCCGATCATCTTACCCATGTTTATCAGATCGCGCATCGCCAGATCTGTCCCGTCCGGCGAGTTGAGATTTCGAATCGTCGTCACGCCCGCCTCGAGCGCCCTCTGCGCGTTCTCCTGCGCAAGAAATGCCGTGACTGCCGTATGCCGGAGCTCCGAGCGGGGCGGGGTCGTACCGTCCCAGTAGTACGTGATATGGGTGTGCGCATCGATCAGGCCTGGAACGCCGGTGTATCGGGAAAGATCGATGACCTCGGCCTCCTTCGGTATCGACGCATCGCCACTTGCGACGCTTCGCACCCGGTCGTCATCCACAATGACCACAGCGTTGGTGAAGACCTTTCCTGTGCCATCGACCAATTTTCCGAATTTGATGGCCCTGGTTGCCGCGACCGCCGTCGAAGATGTTGCGAGGAAGAATAGGACTACCAGCAGTCTTGTACTCCGCATGCGCCCTCCTGAGATTTGTCATCGTGAACGCCGCCGACCCTCAGAAGTCGCTCGGATTGGGCGTGTCATCGCCATTCCAGTTTTTCACGCTTCCATCTTTGGCTTTTATAAAACCCAGACGGCACCCATGGGAACCGTCCCGCATCGGAAAGCACCGCGCCTTGATGGTATCGCCCGCTTTGAGATAGTCGGGCGTGACGCCAATCCGTTGAAGTGTCGGACGGCCAATGGCCTCCATAATCCATATCTGCGGATCGCCCGTTGCGTCCTTAACCTCAACGTAGACCCACGAGTGCGGTACGACAAGATGCACTTCCTTCACTACGCCTTGAATGTCCGTATAAGTGTTGGTGTAGTTGCTGGGAGAATGGTGCGCCGATGCCGCGACGGTGAACACCAGCGAAGAAATTGCCACAAGGCTGAAAATCGATTTGAAAGGCATGCTCACCTCTCGTTCAGGAGTTGAGAAAATGGACAAATCACCGTTTCTGCCCTCCCGGAGTTGGGCCAGGCGCGTCAATCCGATTGCCACGCTGAAGATCGCGGTTGACGCGCGGCGGCGCCGGAAATCCGTTGACGTAGATCTCCTGATAGCGAAGCCCAATTCCTCTTTCGTCGAGAAATCCAAGCGATTGTGAGAACCAGCTTGGCTCCGGATACCCCGGCGGTACGGTAGATTCCATCATATAAAGCTTGTTTTCGTGCATATAGACGGCTGCAAAGGTGCGGGACTTGTCCGCGTTCGTAAGGCTCAACTGGTGTCCTTCGACGAGCTCGAGGAAATTCCACTGGTATTGCGTCACCTTCGCGTCGCGTTGCATGAATTTCCACGATGCGTACACCAGCGCGGCTCTTCGATCAACCTTCCACCAACCTTCCCCGGAACCACCGACTCCTTTGCACACGACATCGCCGGCAGGACAACTTTTGGCCTTCTCCGTGAGAATGGGTTGCACCTGATTGTAATCGACCACCGTCACGGAGTAGCGGCTCTGGCCTTGTGTGACGCTATAGACGCGCGCCGGAAGGTCCGCTCCGTATTCCGATCGATAAGTGGTCTCGCTTACTTTTGGTTGTTCCGGGAAAAGGCACGAGAATCTGTCTTCGCGGCTGGCAAACTCCATCCATTCTTGCGCGAACAAGGGACCCGAAATAGAAAACATCAAGATTATCGAAAAGAACCATGTGAGACGCATTTTCGTTTTCTCCATCGGCCAGCGGTAGCTTGTCTATATATAAGGAGGAGGCGATTGTCAACATAAGGGTCCGTACCGTCCGTACCGGCTCGTCTCCGGAGATAAAGGCAATCGTGTCCGGCCTCCAGAGGAAAAATGCGGCAGAGACTTGGGCAACGTCGCTGGTAAACATATGACCCCGGTATGCGACGTCGCCACATCACGAAACCCCGAAAAAGGCCGTTTGATTCACTTGTCCTTTATGGAACATGTTGAGGCCGTCATCGAAGGGATTGCCCGTCGAGTTGCAGAGCATATGCATCACCAGCGCCGGGATCCTCAAAAGTGACATTGGAGGAGGAAACAATCCGATTGCGATTTGTCTTCGCCGCTTTCAAACACAAGTTGAAAAGAATCTCCCGCTGAGGTGACCGAAACCGAATTGAATCGTTTTTGAATCACCGTGTGCATCCGCGAACCGCAAACACTGTTTGTGGTCCGCTCGGATCGATCTCTGAAAATCGGCAAAAGCGCGGAAAAGAGAACATCAATTACCGCGTAAACGTCCGACTTTCTGTGATGCCAGTCTGCTAAGGCTTGTAGAACCCCACACACGGCGTGGCCTGCCGCATGCATTGCTGCAAAGCGCATGCAGGAGGCCGCGTTTGATTACGCTCCGTGCCATCCGGAATCAACGGTGTTGTATCAGGTCGTTGGGCAGGAATTAGAAACATTCCTGCGCAGACAGGAGGAGCGGGATCATCCGGTTCCACGTTTTGTTGAAGAGGAATTTCGGTCCTTCTTAGACTGCGGCATTCTCGCGCGGGGTTTTTTACGCCATCGTTGCCAATCGTGCCGGTGCGCCAGTGGGTCTTATCTTGACGGCGGGGCTGCCGCTCTATCCACCGAATGGTATTCCTTATTACGTGAAGGACGGCGCACCATCGGACCTGCTCAAGCTGCTCCCACAGCCGTCTACACCAGCACAGGCGACAGA
>WNGK01014175.1_pt1 | contig 13135 bp, 11 predicted proteins | sample 5400601 | NCBI WGS metagenome assembly WNGK01 (sample SAMN13153376, study PRJNA577476) | soil metagenome | isolation source: 60 cm soil or saprolite under Garry oak tree replicate 1 | place: USA:California | collected 2016-06-15 | reverse complement strand
CCTTGGATTCCTTGGACGCGGTCAGGCGAGCTGAGCACATCCTCGACCACGCTCTTTTGCGCTCGGTTGAGATGCGAGTGCTGGTCGGCAACGGTGATGGCTTGCGGACGCGAAAGAACCGGCTCGACCTGGTTTTGTCCCTCACGCATCCGGCGGAGAATTTCACGTTCCGCTTCGATGGTTTTGGCGGTAGTGAACTGACGGCCCGGAACACCGTCGGGCCGGTCGACGATTTGAAATTCCCCGGAGGCCAGGCGGGTGTCAAGATTGGCGCGGACCTGGGCATGGGTGATCTCGCCCATTCCGCGACGGAGTCCGTCGCGGATCAGCACACGTTCATCTACAACCGCCTCCCGCTCGAAGTTCTTGTCGCGGGAAAAGGTGAGAGATTCTCGAACCCGCTCAAACGAGTTGACGGGCTGCTCGTGGTGTTGCGACCGTTCACGCGCTGCGCGTACAACAGCCTCAGCTTGGTGGCCAAAGTCTGCCGCTAGCTTCCGGTGCGCGGCCATCGCTTCACCCGGCGAATGAATCTCCTTGCGGTCCCGCGTCGAGTGCGCGGCAATCTCGGCAGCTTCCTTGCCGGAGCGGTCTGTACGTTCGAGGTACTCACGAATCTGTTGGCTCCGAGGACTCGATGCGTCGAGGTATTCCTGCGTGTAACCCTTAATCTCCGGTGCGCCGCTTCTGCCCGCCGTGATCTCGTAGCCGAATTGGCGCAGACGGTACGTCAACTCCGACTGATAGATGGTCGTGGCAAATTGCTGGGAGGCAAAGAGGCTCTGCGGCTGAATGGCACGAGGCTCGCCGCTGGCGCGCTCGGTGACGTTGAAAATGACTGCGTGTGTGTGCAGTTGCGGCGCGGCATAGCCATCGACCGGGCGGGCTGTATCGTGCTCAAACTTGGCAGCGATGAAGGTGCCCGTGGTCTCGGGCGGATGATTACCGCCGATGCGGGCTTGCGTATAACGTTCAAGCTGGTCGAGGGCAACTCGAACGCTCTCCCGGTGCGCTTCGCCGACACGCTCATCGCCGCCGACCAGCGCGGTTAGCGAGACGGATTTGGGTGCGGAGAAAGTGGCATCCCACCCGGCTCGGTGCTCCATCGTCTTGATGGTCTTGCCGTTGGCATCCTGATATTCATAAGACGCTCGTTGCCGCGCAAGCTGCTCGGCGGTCTGTGGATGCTGGCCCTGGCTAAGTTTCGCAAAGTCCTCGGCAGAGACCGCTCCGGCAAGGCCGAACTGATCCGCAAGGCGGCCTTGCCATTCGCGTGCGATCACGCCCCGTTGCGACCAATAGTTCTGCTCCTTCGTAGTGAACTCCTTCTGGTGGTAGCTCTGCGCTTGGCCAGCGGAGAGCGGCTTGGAAATCGTCAGCATGTATCAAATCCTCGGACCAAAGGTGAGTTCACCTTGGCGCTCTTCGTGCGCCTCATCGTCGGGCTTCGTCACAGCATTTTGCTTATTCCGCCCATCGCTTATGGGCTTCGATTCGGCGCGTCGCGAGGATTCTGAACGCTCCTCAGTCTTTGCAGCCTGCCGTTGATTCTTGCGCGGTTCCCGCACGATGTAGTCATCTTCTAGTCGTTCGATGAATTTCGGCTTGGACGGGGGAATCTCCAGCAGGGGAAAGGAGAACTGCGCTACGTAGTTCCCATACTTGAGATAGGCGTGAAGGTCCGCCAATCCGGTGATTTCGGAGTCGAGCACCAGTGGCTCGGTCTGCCTATCGAGCGCGAAGTTTCGACCACTACGGTGGCCGTCGAAGTGCGTCTCCTTCATGCGCTCAATTTCCACTTTGCCGATGGCGCGGCTCACCCACTCGGCGGCATTGGGTTCCGTCGTTCTGAGGAAGATCTTTGTGGCAGGCTGCGAGAGCATGACCTCGGCCAAGTGCCCATAGATGACTTCCAACTGGGCCTTGCCCTGGAAACCCAGAACGAGTGGGTTGCGGGACTTGCGATTCTCGGTGATGGCGGTGTGCAGCTGTGGCAGCTTCTGCAGGCTGGCCAACTCGTCGATGACAAACCACACCGGATGCTGCTCGGGCTTGGGCGCGCTGAGCAGCCGCAGAACGAGCATATCAATCCAAAGACTGTGTAGCGGACGCAGAGCTTCGCGTTCGGCGGGCTGCGAAGTAATGAAGATCCATCCCTGTCGATCCTTTGACCACTCGCGTGCTGTCCATTGGATTTTGGCTTCGCCTTTCGTAGGCAGTAGACGGAAACTGTCGGCGACGAGGCTCAACGAGCCGAGTACGCCGGACCGTTGGTGGGGAGCGGATGGCTCGATCAGTAAGGCCAGCTCCGTTCCTTTGACACGGCGGTCGATCTCCTCGGGGTGCGACATCCATTGCACCAACTGCTGGGGCGTGGGCAATTCGAGAAGTAGATGAGCAAATATCTTCTGCGGGCTATCGATGAAGAATTCGTCCTTCCTGTCGGTGGTTCGTTGAAAGAGCGAGGCAGCGATTGTTCGAGCTTCGGCGCGCCGGACAAGCTCCTCCGCCGGTCCCCAATAGGGGCAGCGGCGGTCCAACGGATTGAGCACAATATCTCCGCGGCTCTCGTCATAAAAACGCTCGATGAATTCGCAGGCTGGGTCATGGACAATAGCGGAGTGTCCGCGCGCCTGAATCTGGCGCAGCATCTGCAGAATGATGGTCGTTTTGCCGCTGCCGGTATCGCCGATGATCTCGAAATGTTGATCCTCGGCGCGCTGCGGGACACGCAACATCTTGCGGCATCGATCCGCTTTGAGGCCGATGCCCGTCCCTTCGAAGGCTTTGTTAAATTGCCTAGGCGTAACCAGAATCGGCCCCTTCAGGCGCCGCCCGTACTTCATCTGCTTGCGACGGCGAATGTCCTTTGGGATGGACAGCGGAAGTTGCCCGAGCAACGCGATTGCTCCGAAGATAAGCGGCCCCTGGAACAGATCAACGATGCTTGCTCCGCTGTAGACCTGCTGCTTGAGGTAGATTCCAAGAGCGCTGTTTTGGTAGGCGTTTGGAGCGCCGCGATAAAGATCGATCATGCCGTGCTGGCGAGCGGAGTCGGATAGCACAAGCGGGATGGGCTTGGCATTCGTTTGCGGTGTCGAGCCCACTGCGACATCCACCTGTCGGGCATACCAGGCGCGGCTTTTCCTGTCAGACATCAGGAGCATCTGGTACTTGCCAGATGAGCGAAAGTTCGGCGCGATAGAGGTCTTGATGTAAAGCGGTAGGTAAAACTGTTCGAGCGGAGAGAGCGCAAACGCGAAGCGGAGGTAGACGAACAATCCTGTCAGGATCAAGGCAAGAAAGACCGCGCCGAACGTATAAATCGGGCTCTGTGGCGGCCAGATGATCGTCTCTTTTCTTCCCCAGTTTGTTTCAGGCATGGTGTTCTTCCTCGTTCTTCGCGACGTACTGTGCAATGACCTCGCGCGCGGCACGCTGCTTGTTGGTCTTCACCTTCCGCATCAACTCTTGATATTGCTCGGCGCTCATTCGTTCACCGCAGGCGACCGGCGAAAGGACGTCGGTCAAGAACAGTTGTAAAGCGACAATTTCGGTCATTAGATGATCCGCTCCGACACCGGTGGATGAAGAGTGAGCCGCCTTCAAAATCGCCTCGCGGACCCATTCGCCTAGCGCGCGCCCGTCGGCCTCAGACGCCGCCGAGATCAACTCCAACTCTCGCGGTGTGATCTTGGTACTGAGAGTCACGGCGCGCCGCGTGCGGCCTTTCAACTTCCGTGTCGTGATAGGTTCATCATTGGTCAGAATCGTCATTGGTTCACCTCAACAGGGCGGCTTGCTCGCGGTAGCTCGTTAGCTACTGTGTTTCTGCAAGTCGTCTGTCTTCAGTGGTAGCCAACGAGCTTCAAAAGTAGCTCGGCAGCTCCCTTCCAGGGGTGGAGTGTCAAAATTCTTCCGGTGCGAAGCACCGTTTTGGCATCACCACGAAATTGAATGCAGGATCACGGCTTCACCACCCCGCACAGAAGTCGTGGACTCCGCCCCGGCTACAAGCTTCTTTGCGGATTGCCCCTCCACACCATTGCTCGGGCCTCTACGGACACGCAACGTAGAAGCAACCTGCTTGGCCGGTGACGTCTTCAGGAACTGCTCCGAGCGGTCAAGACTTTCGTAGTCCACGCCGGGAACACTGAGAACCATGCCGACATCACCGCTCTTGGTAAGGAAGGCCGTCTTGTTCCAGAAGCCATAGAGGTTGATGTGGTCGCTGAGAGCCGCACTTTCCTTCCAAGGCTTGACGATCTTGTCGAGACGCAACATCAAACTACCTCCACCCGGGGCACCTGCTGCTTCGCGGCGTCGTAGCGCAGTTTGTACCGTTCGGACTTTGCGAGGATGCGAAGGAACGCTGGATCGCTGTTTGTTACCCAATGGCCGAAGGCAAAGCCGCCAATGAAAACAGCGATACCTGCAAGGATGGAATTGAAGAGATTGAAGGCCCCCACCGCACCAACGCAGACGAAATAGAATAGTGTGCGTTCCACGCCCAAATAGGTGAGCGGCTTATGCATGCTCTTGAAGACTCGATGTGTTCGATGTCTCTGCTGTGGTTTGTCTGGCATAACTCCCTCGTCTAAAGCGCGGTTTGACGGTGGCTGGGAAGGGGCGCCTAGACGCCCCAGAGCCAACTCAGGACATTCACCGCAAGAACGGCAATACCCGTTCCGGCCGCGACGCCAGCAAGCGCCTTTTTTGCACCGGGTTCGCCGTGAGCGAAGCCGTAGCCGCCGATCACAATTGCAACCAGACTTGCTACTTTCGCGATGGTGCCGGTGAAAAGGCTTTGGATTGCGTTAAAGCCGGTGTCGAAGGGTGAACCCTGTGCCATCGCGGCTTCAGGCAGGACAAGAAGAACGGTCAGAAGAGCGGCGGTTGGGCGCGCCCACTTCGACCGAAGAAGGCGCCGGATTTGGTGGATGGAATGGACTCGGAACCAACGTGGCATTTGGACCTCCCGCACCTAAACTCGGCAGCTGGTGGCGCAAACCTAACCCGAACTCAATCAGGATGTCCAACAACTTCTCGTCACTCTGTTATTCCTAGAGGGAATAACAGCGGACTATGGTGTCGCGACCAAGCAGAATGGACTTTTTTGGCCAGAGAGTTTGGGTGAAGCGCCCTCAGCAAGGCGATTCGTTGGCGAAGGTTGCGGTGTAACTAATTTAGCAAACGTAAGGATCGAGTTAGGCGTCCCGGAGATGCCGTTGCGCTGTCTGGGAACGCGAAATAATTTTCCCGCGAGCTTGTCTCCAAGTGCCTATCGCTTAGGCAGATGAGACTGTTGGTGTGTGCTTGACTCAGTTTTTATGAAACCAGCTGTTCCGCATCCGCAGGGCGGCGATTTCCTCGGCGAAAAGCGATGTGACGAATCGGCTTGGTGCCGTCTGATATGCCTGGCAGGAATAACAGAGTGACGAGAAGTTGTTGGACACGGCTGGAGTAACGAAGCAAATTGGCTGACATCGCCGGTTCCGCGGACTCGAACAGCCAAAAGGGACCGCAGAGATGGAACGAGGATTCTATGTCGACCCAGCCTAATCGAATTGCTTCACACGAGCGCTCACATTCGGTTCGAGAGGCGCCCGTGAGTCAACAATATGCAGCTCGTTTTCTCAACATGCACCCGAAAACCGTGCTGCGCAAGGCCCGTGAAGGGACACTCCCCGCTCACCCGGTCGGGACAGGACGGAAGCGCTGGCACTTTTATGTGTCAGAACTAGATGACTGGCTCCGGTCTCAGTTCGTCTGAGCAGTCCCGTCAGGTGCCCACAGAGGTGCCGGTTTTATCTATTCAAATAGCGGTGGGCGCGATGTTTTTGGTGCCGCCGGTCGATTTGTCACTGAATCGCGAAGTTGATTGTGGTTTCTTCGCGGCGGCAGTGGACATAGGGACGCGCAGTCGGGTAGATTCAACCCACCACCTGCGCTCTCGCAAGGAGGAATCCATTGAAGAGAGCGCGTTATCAAGAAGGTTGTTTAACACGATCCAAACGAAAATCCGGTGCAGTTTGGGAGTATCGCTACAGAGAACGGCAACCGGACGGCAGCAAGAGGATGCGGTGCATTGTGGTGGGAACTGTTGCCGCAATTAAGACCAGGGCAACAGCACTTCAGCACATCGAGGTTCTTCGAGCTAATGTGAACCGGGAGATCATTGAGACAGGCAGTCCCACGATTACGAGCTTCAAGTCGTTGATTGAACACTACCGCGAAAGAGAAATGCGGATGGACAACCACGATAAGAAGGCGTACTCGACCAAGAACCGGAACGAAAGCTACTTGCGCAAGTGGATAGTTCCTCGCTGGGGTGGTTACCGCCCGAGCGACATCAAGTCGGTAGCGGTTGAGGACTGGCTGGACAGTCTGGTTCGCGATACCGCCGACAATGAAAAGAAGCCACTGGCAGGAGGCACCAAAGTCAAGATCCGCAACATCATGGGCGCGATTTTTCGCCACGGTATGCGACATGAACTTCTTCCCCGAGTCGAAGCTGCCAACCCGATGAGGTACGTGCGGCAGAGCGGAAAGAGGCAAAGCATTCCCCTGGCGCTGGAGGTCGAACAATTTCAAAACTTGTTCGGAGCTCTTCAGCAAAGAGAACGAACCATGGTGTTACTGGATTGCGGCAGCGGGTTGCGTTGCGGCGAACTGATCGGGCTACAGTGGCGGGACTTCGATTTCGCCTGCAAACAGATGAGTGTCACTCGGTCGGTTGTTGACATGGTCAGCGGGAAGGTGAAAACAGAGGCATCGCAGAAAACGGTGCCCCTGGATGACTTCATGATCGAAGAAGTATTGGCTTGGTACAGAATCACGCCATATCAAAAGCCAGAAGATTGGGTGTTTGCCAGCGATTCACCCCGTGCCGGGGCGAAACGCGGCAAACAGCCGTATTGGCCGATGACGATCATGAGGATGTTCATCAAACCGGTTGCGAAAAGGCTGGGTATAGGCAATATCAGCTGGCACACGTTTCGACATACCTATTCAAACCTCTTGCATTCCAATAGGGAGGACCCCAAGGTTGTGCAAGAGCTGCTGCGTCATTCTTCCATCAAGGTCACGATGGACGTTTACACGCAGGCAGTAACTTCTGAGAAACGGAAGGCACAGTCGAGGGTGGTCGAGTTGATCGCTCCCAGACCCAGGCCGGAGGCAGGAAATGCGCACCACCTGTCTTAACGTTACATACCGTTACATGAAGAAGCGCGCCAAATCTCATCCAAGTTGTTGATTAGATTTGGCGTCCCCGACGGGATTTGAACCCGTCGGACTTCAAAATGGCCCGCTGATTCCAAAGTACTTAGGCCACGCCAACCACTGATTTAAGCTCTTAATAAGGATAGTTTTGCGGCGTTTTGCGGCGAAACTCGTGGTCCCGTCCGGCCTTCTGTGGCAGGTAGACTACGCGTCGGATGGGAAGATCGTGACTTGAAACCGTGCGAAATAGCATGAAGGGTGAAGCCGAACCGCTGATCGAACAAGCCGTACTGCAAGCCCGACAAGAGGCTGACCTGCTTTATAACCTCGCACTTAGTGTGAATGTGGGAGTCATAGAAAATAGAGTACAGCGAGAGCGCGAGTACATTTTGTTATTGGGCCTCCTCCTAAGAAGCTGTAACAAAACCGCTTGAGAGATTTCCCTCGGCTGCCGCCCGGAAATTTGCCTCACGGAACCTGCCAGTCCAGAGCGTAGATTTCCTGTGTGCTGATGTCGCGAGCAAACAGCGGCGACTGGTCAGGCGTGAGCCCAGACCAGGGGACCCCGAAGTCTGAAACCAGCAGCTGTATGCGGGAGACCAGGAGAAATAGCCAATCGTGCCGACGTTACTTATCAACTCTCGCCATTTCTGCGTGCCGTAATCGAATAAAAGAAATTTCTTCGCATTGAAAGGAAGGGCGATCAAATAGCGCCCATTGGGAGACCAGCGCGACACGAACAGGCCAGCGGAACCCGGTATGCGCGAAAGTTGGCGTGTCTTCAGATCGAAACACTCAATCCAATCCTGATCGGAATGTTCGGGTGCGTGAGCGCCGAAAACCAACTCATTGCCATCGGGAGACCAGCTCGGGTCCAACTCCACAGTGTCATTTGGCGTCAGTTGCTCGGCGGCTCCGCCATCTCGCGAGATCAGTGAAATCTTCCACGGCTTACCAGGTATGAGCGCCGAAAACGCAATCCGCTGGCCGTTGGGAGACCAGCGAGCCGTAGCTGCTCGCACTGGCGAAAAAGTAAGCTGCAGTCGCTGTGTCCCATCCGTCCTGCTGCGCCATAACGCACCATCGGGATAAGTTATGTACGTGATCCATCGGCCATCAGGTGAAAAATCTACATAATCAGCCGAAATACCCTCTAGGAAAGAGGCCCAATCCTTCGAGCGCGGATCGTAACGGACCAGTTCAGCCCGTCGGCGCTCACCGATAGCAAATAGTGTCTTGCCATCTTTACTGGAAACGGGGTAGGTGAAGGAGAGCGGCCCAGCTGTCAGTTGCAGGGGGTTCGGTGCAGCCTTATGGAATACTCCGGTTTGCTCTGCCATCATCCATATCCTGGAAACACCGTCGCGGACGCTCTGGAAAAAGTAATAACGGCCATCGGGTGTCCAGTTCCCGCAGCATTCGTGAGGAGCGTAGCTCCAGTCCGGCAAGAGAGGACGTAGTCCGCTACCTTCCGATCGCACCTCCCAGATTGAAGAAGTGCGTTTCCCCAAATCGTAAACTGTGAACCGAAGCCGAGAGCTGTCCGGCGAAAATTTTATGTCGCCAATCTGACCAGGCGCGGTGGCGATCTTACGAGGATTGCTGCCGTCGTGATTGGCAACAAATAAATCGCGGCCTTTGCCAAAGGTAAATCTGCCGTTGGGGGTGGATGCCCATCCTCCACCATGTCCGAAGACGCCTTCGATATGGTGCGCAGAACCGGCGGGTAAGGGTAAGAGCCAAAAATCGCCTCCCTCAACCTCGAAATTACCCGATTGCAGCAGTAGGTGCGATTGGTCCGGGGAGATAGCCTGCACGATCGGAGTGGCCACCGTGGTCTGGACGATGTCCGTGTCACCGCCAGCCGTTGATACTTCTTTAACCGTACTACGACCAGAGGAAAATTCGCCAAAGTAGATTCGGCTGCCGTCCGTGACCAAAGCCCCAGTCTTTGGTATTCCATCGTTGGTGATCTGTTTCGAATCCACGATCCTTAGTGCCAAAGTCGGCGTTGTTAGCCAAGCCCCTACGGGCCCGAGGCCTACCGCGATCATCAGAACGATCACGAAAATTGACAGCGAAGCTGCCAACACAATTCTGAACACTGAAGCGGCACGCTTCCGGTGTAGGCGCTCTGGGGCTTCAAAGGCGCTACTCGTTTTACCGATTGAAATATGATTGCCCACCGCCTGTACAGGCACGATTAGCCGATAGCCCCGACGAGGGACAGTTTCAATGAAGGTGGGATTCTCGGGAGAATCTCCCAGCGCATACCGCAGCTTCTTGACCACAGTGTTAAGGCCTTCGTCGAAGTCGACAAAAGTGTCGGCCGACCAGAGCTTTTTTCGCAGTTCTTCGCGAGTGACCACTTCACCGGGCCGTTCGAGCAGCATGGCTAGGACTTGGAAAGGCTGATCTTGTAGGTGGACAAGGAAACCGCGCCTGTAGAGTTCACGTGCGGAAAGATCGGCTTCAAATAGCCCAAAACCAAAGCGGTGCGGTCCGTTGGTAGGGGTCTTCATACCGACCATCCCCAAAAGCGTGCCACGAATCTTATCACCGCTTTGCAGACATGTCCCGTCTCCAAGTTCAGAAGACACAGCAATCCACTGAACCCGCAGTACTTGTCAGTTCAGACAAAAATCGGCGTAAGTCGGTTGACGGCAAAGCGGCCAGCATAGCATTCTCCCTCGGAGGTTTCAAGGAGGCGAGATTTGAGGTAGTGGAAGTAGCCCACTACCAGACTTGAGGTTGCGGTCGCCTTTTCGAAACTTCCAGTTGGCACTTGCAACCGAGTCACTCAAGGTGAACCCGACCCTACCGCGAAACCACGAGGAGAGGTTTGCATGAAGTCCGCAAAATCAATGCGCATTGCTGTGATTGTACTGTTCGCCGCGCTGGTGTCCGCAGTTCGCCTTGCCGCACAGGGAGACATGCAACCACCCCGTCACTATGCTGTTACCGACCTAGGGACGTTGGGCGGAAGTTTTGGCGTGGCTCTGGGCAACAACAACAAAGGCTTGGTGACCGGTCTTTCGAGCCTGCCGGGAGACCAAAATGCGCACGCGTTTCTTTGGCGCAAGGGTGTCATGACCGACCTTGGGACACTCGGCGGGCCAGACAGCCTCCCGGCGTTTGCCCCACCCAATGAAAGGGGCGAGGTCGGCGGTGGTGCGGAGACCTCCACTCCAGACCCGAATGGAGAAGACGTTTGCGGTTTCGGTACACACCTCATATGTCTTCCGTTCGTTTGGCAGGACGGTGTGATGACCGCGCTGCCCACCCTTGGCGGCAATAATGGTTTTGCTAACCAGGTCAACAACCGAGGCCTGGTGGCTGGCGTGGCGGAGAGTAGCACGCCAGTGCCACCCTGCGTCCAGGGACTGGCTGCGCCTGTAATCTGGGAAAAGGGCGTGATCCAAGAACTCCCTGCCTTTCCCGGAGACCTGGCAGGGGTCGCCCTTGCAATCAACGAGGCAGGCCAAGCTGCCGGATTCACGGTTAGTTGCACGGGCGGTCATGCGCTACTCTGGCAAAACAGGACGGCGACTGACCTCGGCAGCCTCGGAGGTACGTTCGGCGTGGCCAATGCCATCAATAACAATGGTCAAGTGGTCGGTAATTCCAACCTGCTTGGCGACACCACATCTCACGCCTTCCTCTGGCAGAACGGAATAATGACCGACCTCGGCACCCTTCCAGGAGACTTTGGGAGCGTCGCCCTCGGCATCAACAACAAAGGCCAAGTGGTCGGTGACTCGGCGAACGAGGGGGGCGAACACCCCTTCCTGTGGCAGAACGGCGTGATGACAGACCTCAACATCCTGATTCCCGCGGGTTCTTCCTTATTTCTGATCGACGCAAACGGCATCAATTCTCGCGGGGAGATCGCAGGCTTGGCCTTCGATACAAATACGGGCGAACTTCACGGTTATTTGGCGACCCCGAGTAAGGGCGAGGTCCCCAACGGGAGCGCCGCGACTGCCGCGCCAAGCGGCGCTAGCGAAATGCCGAATGTGGTTCTGCCTGATAAGGTTCGCAGGATGCTTCAGCGGCGGCTGGGGAGCCGGTATCACATTCCCAGCCCTGGGGTGACGAGGGAATAGTTGCTGCGAGTTATTTTGAATGGTGACGGAGCAATAGTTCGAGTAGGGCCACGCAAGTTCTCTCTCAACAGGCACCTCCGTCGTCGACTGTCCCGCTACAAAGCACGAGCCGGGCACGCTACCCAAGAGGTTTGTCATTGAAAACGGGTCCAATTTGCCGGGCATCACAGTCAGGGACACGGACATCGAACATCACATCCCGGTGCTCCATAGCGCTTGCTTTGTCAGTGGCACTCGGGATTCCTGCTTTTCCGCAGCCGTCGAATCGAAGAGAAATCCCCTTCGAAAACAGTCGCATGTTCGGATTGGTCCTGGTCAAGGTCGAAGTCAACGGAAGACCAGCAGTTCTGATCGTTGACACCGCCTCGAATCACACGATCATAAGCTCTGAGCTCGCCGATGTGACACCGCGTACGTTGGACAACGCAGTCTCCACCAGCAAGGGTTCGGGCTTCGCCGGCACCGGAGTCTTCGCAAGAACCACCGTCAGGGTTGGACCCATCACCTGGCGGGACCACCGAATCGTAGTGATGGACATGCGCGAGTTTTCAAAGAGCTTGGGGCAAAAAATAGACGGCCTGTTGGGGATGGATTTTTTCAGCGAGTTTAAGGTTGTAGTGGTTGACCTAAAGAATCACAAATTGACCCTCGAACCGTGAAACGGTCGTGTCTCGATATGACCCACTGCAACTATGAAGGCTAACCATCCGACCACATATGGCAGGAACAGCTTCACTGGATCATGGCGCTTGTCGGTCAGCATCTGGAATCTTTCACACTCGTCGACCGTGTCTCAGCGATTTGAAGTCCTTTAACGCCAAGTAGTACGCAGAACTTCTTACCGCAAACTGATTTCGCCCTATGAAAGGTGTAGCTTACCTTCCGGTCTCAGACTGTCCCATTTGCGCTGACGTGGGACACTCGGAAAGCAATACCAGCGTGGAGGTGCACTGCTATGGCTGCCGCATTCGTTCCTGACGGCTTGTGGGATGTGATTGAGCCTCTCTTGATGGGCGACAATCAGAACTCCCGACCAACGACAATTAGAATTCCCGATCAGCGACAATAGCCAAGCTCTGGTTTTGTATTCTTGGCGGCACTCAAAATTTGGTGACAGACAAGCAGGTGAGGAGGTTGTTTGCCTTGGGAAAAGTGGAAACGAATCTGGAAACAGCGGCGGCTAAAGCGGGCATGGATGCTAAGACGGCGCGGAAGTATCGCCGGCTGGGACGAGTGCCGAGCGAGTTGACGCCGGGGTCAAGGTGGCGGACGCGAGCGGATTGCTTTCAGGAGGTCTGGGAAGAAGTGCAAAGCCTGCTGGAGGTGAATGCTGGGCTGGAAGCGAAGACGATCTTTGAGTATCTGCAGCGGCGTTATGCAGGGCGATTTGCCGATGGGCAGCTGCGCACGTTACAGCGACGAGTGAAGGTATGGCGAGCGACGGAAGGACCGGTGAAGGAAGTGTTCTTTGCCCAGCGACACCACCCTGGGCGGCTGAGCGCTTCTGACTTCACCCACATGAGTGAACTGGGGATCACGATCCAGGGGCAGAGCTTTCCCCACCTGATCTATCACTTGGTGCTGACGTACTCGAACTGGGAATCGGCCACGGTGTGTTTTTCGGAGAGCTTCGAGAGTCTGTGTGAAGGATTTCAAAATGCGATTTGGGAACTGGGGAAAGTGCCGCAACGGCACCGAACCGACCGGCTATCGACGGCGGTGAACAATATGACCACGCCGGCGGAGTTCACCGAACGCTACGCCGGGCTGCTGCGATATTACGGGGTAGAGGGGGAGAAGATCCA
>WNGK01007476.1_pt1 | contig 13137 bp, 10 predicted proteins | sample 5400601 | NCBI WGS metagenome assembly WNGK01 (sample SAMN13153376, study PRJNA577476) | soil metagenome | isolation source: 60 cm soil or saprolite under Garry oak tree replicate 1 | place: USA:California | collected 2016-06-15 | reverse complement strand
CCTGCCACACCACCAGGACATGCGGGTCCGCATCCGGCGGTTCGGCGGGTTAAGCTAAGACCGCACGGCCATAGGCGGAAGTCCGAGCCCAGCAAAGTAGGCATTGGGCAAAGCAATGCTCAGAGCGGGCGAGTTCGCGATCCGCCACGGGCCATGGGGACTACCGGCGGTTGTCGCCGCCAGGTCCTTACTTATGCCCCGTTTTCGGAGCTCGCGAAACCGCGTTCGCCCACGCTTCCATTGCTTCCACACCACCGATCGAAGTCGGCGGCGTAGCCACGATTCAAGACTTTGCAACACCGAAGGTGTTTGGCAATCGCCGAAGTACCCGAGCCATCCCCGCAGGTAGGTCGTAATCTCATTGACCATCTGCGCTAGGCTGATGCCGCGGGTTCGGCGTGTCCGTTCCCGAATCCTCTCCTTAAAGCGAGCGATGGCCTTGGGGGCGATCCGCCGCCGAGGTTCTCGTTCGCCGGTGAAGCTGAATCCGAGAAACTTTCTTTGCCCCGGTCGAGCCACGGCGCTCTTCGCCTGATTCACCTTGAGCTTGAGTCGGTGTGTGATGAAGCGCGCGACGCTCTCCATCACTCGCAGTCCCGCTCGTTCGCTGCCCACATAGATGTTGCTATCGTCGGCATACCGTACGAAGCGATGACCACGCCGCTCTAACTCCCGATCCAGTTCGTCCAGCACCAGATTACTGAGCATCGGTGAGAGCGGACCACCCTGAGGCGCTCCCTCATCCACCGGACTCACCAATCCGTCTTCCATCACACCGGCCTCCAGAAATGCCCGAATCAGTTTGAGCATTCGTTTGTCGGCCATGCGCTCGGCTACCGCAGCCATCAGGCGGTCGTGATTAACTCGATCAAAAAATTTCTCCAAATCGAGATCAACCACCCAGCGGTACCCTTCGGCAATAAATTGCTGCGCCTCGTGCACCGCCTGCCGCGCACTGCGCCCCGGTCGGAAACCGTGGCTGTGTTCGGAGAACGTCGGGTCCCAGCGCTTCTGCAGAACCTGCAGCACCGCCTGCTGGACAAAACGGTCCAGCACGGTCGGAATGCCTAACTTGCGCACTCCGTTACCGTCCGGCTTCGGGATTTCCACCCGCTTTACCGGTTGCGGTTGATAGGTTCCGTTTCGCAACTGTTCCCCGATCTCTAGCTCATGCTGCTTCAGGTATTCCGGTAATTCGTCGACGGTCATCCCGTCCACTCCCGGACTCCCTTTATTGGCCTTGACTCGTTGTAGTGCCTGCTTGCCGTTTTCCAGCTCGCAGACTTCTTCCATGAGTCGTTCGGTTCCAGCCAGGCTTTCAGACTTGCGCTTCGCCATGAGCGTTTCGGTCCCTCTCTCGGCGGCCTTCGGAGCCTCACTCCTACCTTCCGCCGGAAAGGCCAGCACCCCTTGTTCGGGCTGGTTTTTCTGCCGCTGTCCGCTCATGAGTCGCGCCGCTTACTTGCCTTTCCCTTTATTCCCCTTGCGGGTACCGTTCGGGCCTTCCTCCGATCTTCTGGAGTAGTACGCCCTTTGCTGACTTCTGCGACACGGTCGAGATGAATCGCTTCACCCCCAGTCACGATTCTGTGACATGCCGCAGATCTCCCGAGGTAAGTTCGACCGCCTTCAGCGCGCAGCCGCCGGATTTACCACCAGTGCGCTTGATGGATATGGGCTTTGCAGTCAATTGCCCTTTGCTCCACGCTTCTTTCGGGCCCCGCCTCGCGGCGAGTGTTATTTCACCCTTGCGCTTCGCTATGACTTCACCTCCATCCGGTTGTCAAAGGGACTTTCACCCTCGAGCTGTCGAACATGCTCGGCACACAATAAAATACCCCAGGTCGCAGCGTCCTGGGGTGCGATCTGCCTTGAAATCTATCTCTTGAATTTCAGTGGTTGTCGCAAGGTAAACGAGACCGCAGATTCGGCGGGCAGCACGATTTCTTTGTTTGCCGTGTAGGCTGTGCCGGCAGTACCAGCGCCTGCGCCAGCGACGGCTCCAATCGCAGCGCCTTTGCCGCCCCCGGCCAACCCACCGATCAATGCGCCCAACCCAGCGCCTCCGCCAACCATAGCGCCGGTACGCTTACCCTTCCCTTTCAGGGTTTGTGTCAGAGTCGCCGTTTCTACTGGCAATTGTTGTCCGTTCACGCGAATGGACTCCAACTTCAATTGCAGAAGCGCGCCTCCAGCAAAGCGGCCCAGCGGCTTGGCGTCCACAACCACACCTTCAACTCTAGCGCCTGCTGGAATAGCAACTTCGCCATTCACATCCACCGGTCTGGCCAGAGTCCCACCGAAGCTTTGTCCAGGCTGGCTGATCTTGGAACCAACCTCATCCGCAAGCCGCACGGTCAGGACTTTACCCGCAGCCACGGTGATAGTGACTGGCGCCGGCGGCTGAGAAGCTTCTGGCGCGGCGGTATTGCCGCTTCCCTGCGGCGCAGAATTATCTGAAGTCTGCGCGGAGTTTCCGTTCTGCATTTGACTCGGCTTGCTGCTGCATCCAACGCTGGATGCGAAAACCAAAGTCAGGATGAACACACCGATGCGCGATTTCATAAATTCCTCCGTGTACTGATGATGTAACAGATCTCAGAGTGAAAGAGCAACTGACAACAGTACAGGTATCTTCAGGATGAACGGCCAGGGTGAACGGCCCCCTAGCGCGTGTCTTCAGCGAGGGGAAGCAGCGCATCGGCCGCCGGCGAGACCTCTACATTGCTCGGGGGCTCGGTTGGCGCTGCATTCTGCACGCCCGAAGCTGCGGCCACCGCGGCAGTCATTTCTTCTTTCTTGTCTTCCTTCTTGAGGAACTTCGCCGTGTTCAGGAGTGTGCGGCCCAGCGATGGGTTATAGCTTGTCCAGCTTGATTCGGTTTCCGCCTCGCGCTCAAAGTGTGCCCGCATACTCTCCATCTTAGAATCAAGGTCATCGAGATAATGCAGCATGAGCGCTTCGGGAAACATCGGGAGCTTCGGTGATCCGAACTCATACTGGCCGTGGTGGCTGATGATCAGGTGCTCGAGCAACGTCTTCAACTCGTTCGGGAAACCTGGAATCTGTGCGATTTTCGTTTGCAGCATTTCCAGCTCAATGATCATGTGCCCCAGCAACTGGCCGCGGGTGGTGTAGGACAGCGACCGGCTGTACGTGAGCTCATAAATCTTGCCAATGTCGTGCAGGAACGCGCCCGTGAGCAGCAGGTCGCGATTGACTTGCGGATAATTTCCGCAAATCAGATCGCAGGAGCGAAACAGCGAGACCACGTGGTCCAGAAGCCCGCCGATGTAGGCGTGGTGCAAAGTCTTGGCCGCGGGTGCGCTGCGATACTTCAGGGCGATTTCCGGATCCTCCATGAAAGATAGAACCAGCGCCTTCAGGTACGGGTCATGGAACGAGCCGACGAATCCCTGTAGGGTTCGCCACAATTCATCAATGTCTTTGGTGGTTTTGGGGAGATAGTCGGCGAAATCCACTTCGGAGTCTGCAAGCCGCCTGACCTTGTGAATGGTGATCTGGAAACGGTTCTTGTATTTATTGAGAAGCCCTTTGACTTTCAGGAAATCTTCCTGCTCGAAGGTGTCGATCGCGTCCTCAACGTTGTCCCACATTTTGGCTTCGATCTGGCCGCAACGATCGGCCAGGGTGAGCGCCAGGTACGGCTCACCAGTTTTTTTGGGCTTAACTTGTTTGATAGTGACTACAAAGCTGGATGTGATGATCTTGTTTTCGAATCGCGCACAATCCGAAAGGAAGAAATCTTTCATGGTTGCTGTCTTGGCCCCTTTTTCCCGAGACGCGATCTGATTCCCCGGTTCCGCCAAGCTTAAACTAAAATAGCCCGATCTTTTTCCTCTTCTTGAGTTCTTTGGCGCTAGCTTCTTTGGCGGCAGAAGTCACAACCGGCTTGCTTTGGTTTGGGCTGGCGCCCGTATCTACGTAGCCGGGCTTGATGTCAACAAAAGCGTCTTCGCGAAGTTTCTTGAGGTATTCACGCAAGGCGGGCTGGAGTCTCTGCATGTAAACCCGCTCTTGCACCCCTTGGGCAACTTCGCTAAAGGGAGGGATGCCCGCGGCTTGGTGGTCGGTTACTTTCAGGATCACGAATCCCTGTTTTGTCCGGATCGCGTCTGACACTTGGTCCTTCTTCATCCCGAAAGTCAGATCTTCGAGCTGTTTGGCTAGAGTGCCGCGTTTGAAGAGACCCAGATCGCCGCCTTGTGCTGCTGACGGGCCTTGAGACTCTTTCTTGGCAATCTCATCAAAATTGGCGCCCGCTTTGATCTGCTTCAGTAGATCGTCGGCCTTGGCCTGCGCCGCCGCGATCTTCTGCTGATCGTCACCTGCCTGTTCGGTGGAAACCAGAATTTCACTGAGCCTTACCTGCTCTGGGCGTTCGAGCTCGGACTTGTGTTCATCGTAGAACTTCTGTTGCTCTTCCTTGGTAACGTTTATGCGCGAACCTACTTCGCGGCTGATCACCTGCTGAGTGATGATCTCGGTTTTCATGTTCTGCTTGAAGTCTTCGAACGAAATTCCTTGGGCCTGGGCCGCCTTCTCCAGGTCGTCCATGCTGTCCAGCTTCATCTGCTTGCGCATCTCGTCGAGCTTCTTAACGATTTCAGTGTCCGCAGAGATGCCAAGATCTTTGCCTCTCTCCAGCAGCAGCTCACGATCAACTAGTCCGCGCAGCACGTCCTTTTGACCTTCGCTGACAATTTGGTCAGCGTGGGCGGGATCCTGCTGCTGGGCTTCGTCCTTCAGTTGCTGCTGTTCATGTTGATAGTCCGAGCGGGTAATTATCTGGTTATTTACGCGCGCGATGATTTCCTCGACCACAGTATCTGCCGATAGAAAGACCGGCCAAATAAAGACCGGCGAAATAAGGGCGCATATCAGGGCGAAACGAAGGTGGAGATTCAACATAGGCATAAACCAAAACGTGCTAAATCAAGTGAAATTGACTTACTAGATTGTAACTCGCGAGCTCCGGCTCGCACCAGCGCGCCCGAGGTAAAACAGGCCCCTAGTTTGAGCGGACAAGCGATAGCGCGGTCACATCATTGTGGGTGGGGGCAGTGTGCATAAACTGCTGGACTCTAGCCAGGATTCCCACGCAAGTCTCATGCGCAGTCTCGAACTGTGACTGCTGCAGATATTCAACCACCCTCTCGATCCCATACTCTTCTCCGCGATATTTGGCTTCTACCATTCCCTTTGAGACCAAAAGAAGTGCGTTCCCGGGAGCCAGGGCCAAAACCGAGGAGTCTGGCACGGAATGAGAGAACAGCCCGAGCGGTAGCGCAGTGGCCTTGAGCTGGTTGATCTCGCGCGTGTCACGCACCAATCCAGGGGTGTGGCCGGCGTTCACATAACAGAGCGTGCACAATTCCTCGTTGTAACATCCGAGGAATGCGGGGCATGAGTGGACTCCCGCGGCCGTCTTCATCAGCGACCGGTTCATTTCAAGCCATAGCTCGAGCATGGACTCGGATTCATTTGCCTCACTGGCTTCCAGCATCCCAGCCCCTGACGACCGGAACTTCTGCTGAAGCGCAACGACGATACCACGAGTCTGCTGCAGATCACCGGCAACGTCGAACAACCCAAAAAGCACCCGCTGCGGAGAGACGCGGAGGAAATCGTAAAAGTCGCCGCTGCGGCGCTGGCCGTAATAAACGGCGCCCATAAACCCATCGCGCATCTGGGGGATTTTGGCCTGAAGTGGATCTTTCCAGGGCATGAGCGCGGCCCGTTCGTCATTCAATGCAGTCGCCATAAGCAGCAGGAAAAACTTAACACTGATCCGCGCCGCAGCCAACAATTTCGTTGAAGAAGCCAGAGCACGAAGGTATCCGCTTTGCCATACCTGAACCGAATCAATTCCCGAATTGGCGGAGGAGAGCGGCGCCTACTTCATCCTGGAGCTGCCGGTAATCGCAGTGAATGGTCGACCGGAGAGCAGCTTCGACCGAATCGCCGCGCCCAAGTCTCTCCAGGATACGCAGAATATCGCTCATGCCGTAGCCTCTCCACATATATTCGACGGTCGCCAGAGACTCGTCGTACGCGAGCGCCGCTTCGAGCGCAGAGAACGAAGAGAAGCCGCCCTCAAGCGCATTTAGCGGGATCTCTTGCTCCAGCTTAAACAGTTGAGCCAGCCGCGGACCTCGCGGTCCCAATGATCTTGGCTCCAGCGCCTGGGCAATGCCCTCGTTAAGCCAGTGCGGGCAGCGGCCCATGGAAAGCTGGTTCACGAAAGAGTGCGCAAGTTCATGCTTCAACACACGAGCCAGATCAGGGGTGACGGACCCTAGCCCCTGCAGGGGAATCCGGAGTTTGCCGTCATTCAGCGCGCCAGTCCACGAGGGGGCTTGGGTGACGTCAAAGAAAGCCTGGTTGGTGTACAGAACGACCTGGATGCTGGATCGCGGCTCGACCCCGAATTCGCGGGCCAGTTCTTCGTACTCAGACTCCAGAGTTGCGAGAATCTGGCGACGGAATGTCTCAGAACTTTGAGTGCCTTCGTAGCGCAGAACAAAGTGTCCAGTTTCGCGCTCGGAGTAATTGCCCTCGGCAGCAGCTTCGCGTTCAGCCCGCGCTAAAAGTTGCTGAATCGAAGCGTCTGGGCGAAGCGCAAGCGAGCGTTTCCAGCTTTGCACCGCATCTCGCGGACGGTTGGCTGCGTATTGCGCGTAGCCCAGGACTGCCAGGGCGTCTGCGGAATCAGGCGCCAAACCGGCAGCGCGTTGCGCATGGGAAACTGCCTCTTGGGCGTCTCCAGTTTTCACCAGCAGGGCGGCGTAGTAATTGAGGATCGACGGATTCTGCGGATCATGATGGAGAGCGGCCTCAAAATCCCGGCGAGCTTGATCGTACTTGCCACCCTGAAATTCCTGCCTCCCGGCAATGTAGAAAGCAACCGCGGTCTCGGCAGCATTGCCCCGAGATTCGATGGAACTCAGAGCGTCCCGATTTACCTGGCCATCACGAATGATTCGATCCAGCAGTTGGTCTTCTCCGGCGGCTTGCGTTGACGGTGTATAAGCCGGAAGCTCACTCGCTCCTAGCATGACGCCTGTCTGCCGAGGACGGGCCTGGTCAGTGCTCTGAACGTCGACGCTCTGAACGTCAATGCTTTGAATCAGCACCTTCGGAATGGTGTAGGTGTCATCACCGATTGAATACTGCACGCGATTTTCGCCTTCCTTAATCTGGTCGGCGCAGATAACATCTCCGTTCTTTAGGTGGATGACCTGCGCCGAAGCCAGTCCCGGTGCAATGCCGGTCAGGGCAAGGGCAAGCCAACAGCACGGGATGACAAATGTGCGCACTTAGGCGCATTCTAGAGGCTCGGGCTGCGGTGTCGAAGGTGACCAAGGTCACGGTCAAAACGGGCAAGCTGGCGGGGATGGTTCTGGTACTCGGGTGTCTGGCGAGCCTTGCCAGCGGACAACGGCCAGAGCCTACCAAAACTCCTGGGCCTGCGGAATCGCTTTACCTGAAATTGCGGACCGTGGGGCTGGATAAGACCCAGGTTTACAAGATCCGGGAAGCATCCCTGGATCGGGCCTCACTGCACATTTCTCTCGACGATGGGACAATCGCTTTCACTGAAGATGCCGGTGGCCATATCACCGGAGCTTTCTTCAAAGGCTATGGCGAAGTATTGCTGGTCCCTCCAAACACTATGGAGCGTGCTTCCCTCGCTTTGTTTACGGGTGCCGCGATTTTGGAAGAGACATTTTCCAGCGCCTACCTCCGCTTTAATGACGACGTTTATTCGGAGTTGCAACCTTCCCTCCGCACTGCAGACGATCCCGATACTTTTGCAGCGGAATGGAACATGACCGCCCATAACCTTGCGGAGGAAGATGCACTCCGACTCCTGCTTACGTTCAGCGACTCTCTGCCATCCTCCGACAAAACTGCATCGCCGAATGTCAACGATCATTTCTTGCATGCGTTGGTTCAAGGAAACAAATTAGGGACTTTGGATGTCCGGTACGACTCCCTCATGCCAGAGCAGATTTCGGCGGGCCAACACAAGAAGGTTGAAGGCCAGCACTACTACGATGTGTGGACGTGTTTTTCGGCTCCCGCTCACGGAAATGCGAAAGCTGACCGGCGCGCTGGCGAAATGCCGAATTCGGAATTTGACATCACGAATTTCAAGATACAGGCGGAGATCAGGCCAGCGACGGAGTTGGATGCTAAAGCTGTTCTCAGTGTCACGGCCCACCTGGATGGCAGGCGTGCGCTGATGTTTGAACTATCGAGGCTTCTACAGGTCAAAGAGGTTCTCGCGGACGGGCATCCTGTCGAATTCATCCACAATCAGGCAATTGAAGGCTCCCAGCTCGCCAAGCGCGGCAATGACGCGATCGCCGTGGTCCTGCCATCTCCGCTGCGTGCCGGTCAGAAAATTGAGTTGAGCTTTGAATACTCGGGGTCGGTACTTTCCGAAGCTGCTAACGGCCTGCTCTACGTCGGTGAACACGGGACTTGGTATCCCAATCGAGGGTTTGCCATGGCTTCCTTTGACATGGAGTTCCAGTATCCCTTGGGGTGGACTCTAGTGGCGACCGGCCGCCGCACGGAGGAAAAAGCCGTCGGGGAAAAACAGCTTTCGAAGTGGGTTTCAGAACGTCCGGTCCCGGTTGCTGGTTTCAATCTGGGCAAGTATTCGCAGACTGTCGCTCATGCAGGAAATGTATCCGTCCTCACCTATGCGACCGCCAATGTCGAACGAGGTTTCGCCGAACCCCCAGCGAATCCCGAGCCCCAGATTCCTGGTTTGTTTAAGTCGCGGCGAGAACTCGCCCTTACACCACCCCCGCAAGTGCCTTCGCCGTCACAGAATGCGCAGATGGTGGGCTCGATTTCGGCCAGGGCGGTCGAGTTCTATGCGCAACATTTTGGCCCATTTCCATATCGCGAACTGGCGATAACCCAAATGCCTGGGACGCTCAGTCAGGGCTGGCCGGGACTGATCTTCCTTTCCAGCTATTCGTTCTTGAGCCCGCAGCAGCGAGAACAGTTACAGATCGATCCCAGCCGGCGGCCCATGTTCGAGCAGGTCATCGCGCACGAAACCGCGCATCAGTGGTGGGGTGACCTAGTGACCTGGAAGGGCTATCGCGATCAGTGGATCATGGAAGGTCTGGCAAATTACAGCGCATTGGTGCTGCTGGAATCGCACGATCCGGCTAAGTTTCGTCAGATTATGCAGCAGTATCGCGACGACTTGATCGCGAAAAATCGTAAGGGCATGTCCTTGATGGATGCCGGCCCCGTAACTCTCGGAGTCCGTCTGTCTTCGTCCCAACTCCCGGGCGCCTATGAGGCCATCTGTTACGGCCGCGGGACTTGGCTCTTCCATATGCTGCGTACCATGATGCGTGATGCCGAACGAAAAGGCCCGCACGCGGCAGGCCACACCAGACTGGCAGGAGACGAGCCTTTCCTGCGGAGCCTTCGCAAACTCAGAGCAGACTATGAGGGCCGCCCGGTGAGCACCGCCGAACTAATGGCCGTCTTCGAGTCTGAACTTCCGGCCTCTTTGTGGTATGAGGGACACAAGTCGCTCGAGTGGTTCTACGAAGGTTGGGTAAACGGCAACGCGGTGCCGGGTTTCAGTCTGCGCGGACTCAAGTTCGTTGACAAAGGAACGGCAACCATGGTGGCGGGGACTATTGTTCAGGAGCACGCGCCTGACGACCTGGTGACCGCGGTTCCGCTGTTTGCGTCCATTGCCGGAAAAAGCGTTTTTCTCGGACGCGTGTTCGCCGAGGGTCAAGAAAGCCAATTCCACATCTCGGCACCGATGGGGACTCGCAAGGTGCAACTAGATCCGGAGCAGACGCTGCTGGCGCGCAGTCGATAGTCCCGAACCCTAGTTCCGTTTCAGGAAAAATTTCCGAAATCCACGTCTGAGTTCATCAATAGTCTGGCGACAATCCGCCAGGACGCTCACATATTCGGGCCAACCTGCTGAGCCTCAGGCCTTCTGGGCCGTTCGGAGCAAGCGTGGCCGCTATGGAAGCCATAATGCAGTAACAAACTCAATACAGAGAGAGGCTTCATGGAATCGCTTTCGACACAAGAGCGCACTCGACCCATTGTGATGGTGTCAGGTCAAAGTTGTCGGACAATTCTTGTGGTCGAAGATGAGCGCTTGGTTCGCGAGTAACCTGCGAACTCTTGTCCGAAGTGGGCTACCACGTGCTATCGGCCGAAAGCGCCGCAGTCGCCAAGAAATTCTTCTTCCGCGGGATGCAGCCGATCGACCTGCTGCTTTGTGATGCGGTCCTGCCGGACGAAAGTGGCGTTGATCTCTCGCGGCTGCAGAACTTCGCCCTGCTGCGCTTCCTTGACTTTCACTTTCGAGAGGTGATCCAAGCGCTCGGCAAATGGGGCGGTGAAACCGGGCGGCATGTGTTGCACCACGAGCATTGCGACGGGCAGATTCGCCGGTAACTGCGGCAAGATATCCTGCAGCGCCTGCGGTCCTCCGGTGGAAGTTCCGAGCACCACGATTTCCGGTACTCCCTGAAGTGCCTTGCAAGTATTCCCTTGGGACAGAGATTGCTGCGAAGGGGGAAGCCGAAAAGCATCTGGAGTACGTGGCAGCGGTTCGTGCACGGCGAACTCCAGCTTCCGAAATGGCTCGTGCCTCGGCAGGTCGAGGGGATGTGCAGAATCGGACTTCGACGTGGGGCTCACCTCCTTGATCAGCCCGGGGATTGAAGACGTATTGCCGGGCGCGGGTCTCATTGGGCTGTCCCGGCCTCTCCATGGACCGGAGGAGCGGCACCAGAACGGCAGGAATTGTAGGTAACTCACGAGTGGACTCGAGTTTTTCGAGGAGCTGGTTGGCACATGCCATGGGCATACGTCACTTCGATGGATCGGCCAGTCTTCGTCCCGACTTTAGATATCCGGTGGTCAGGGGCATATAGACCAGCCGGAACTCTTCGCTGACCCCGAACAGGGATTCCGACTGCCCGAGGAACAAGTACCCGTGAGAAAGCAGGTTGTTATAGAAATGTTGAATCACTCTTTTTTTGAGACCGCGTCGAAGTAGATCAGTACGTTGCAACACAAAATCAGGTCCATCCCCTTCAAGAAAACCACGCGCGCGTCATCGAGCAGATTCAGGCGGCTGAAGTTGACCCTGGACTGCACCTCAGGCTTGACGCAGAGTTTGTTTTCCTGGGCATTGAAGTACTTGCTGCGAAAGCGAGCATCCAGATTACGAGTGCTGTGCTCGCCATAACTGCCCGCCTTGGCATGAGCAATGGAACGTTCATTCAGATCGGTGCCGAGAATTTCGACCGTCCAGCCTTGGAGCTGTGCCTGAAATTCCTCAAGCAAGATCATGGAGAGCGTGTAGGGTTCTTCTCCCGTGGAGCACCCCGCGCTCCAGATTCGCAGTTGCTGCGGGGAAAGCTTGGATTTTGCTTCGATGATTCTTGGCAGGGCGATTTTCTGGATGGCGTCCAGCTGCGCGCGGTTGCGAAAGAAACAGGTTTCCCCGACAGTAATTACATTCAGCAAACTGACGAGTTCGGCCTGCCGCATGGGCTTGACCGTCAAACACTCGTAGTAATCACGCAGGCTGGCAATGCCGAGAACCTGCATGCGTTTGTGGCAACGCTCTTGAAGCAGCCCCAGCTTGTTGTTTGCCTGGAAGATGCCAGCCACGCGGTAAATGAGGTCGCGAATTTGCGTCCGGATCGGGGAAGCGGATGGAGCAGTAGCGCCGGGCGCCCGGACGGCTAAAAGGGAAAAGACGTCATGTACTGCACTGCTGCGTACGCGTCCCTCCTCTAGGTCTCCGCCGGCGTGCAGAACTGACGTGCAGAACTGACGTGCAGAACTAGAGAGAATGGATCTCCAGTGGCACTCTGTACATCGGCGTCTACGGCAACACTCTTTACAAATGCCTGGTTACTTCCGGTAGGAGGATAAAGGAAGCAGCCGACCCAGTTTCCCGGCGGCCGGCCGCCTGGGAGCACAAGAATTCTGGCTTGAGTTGAGCGGTAGGAACTACGCCGGCAGCAGCATGCCTTTTTCCAAGTGCCGGGTCACGTGTGCGTAAGAAGCGGCGTGTGGATCGTGGGTCACCATCACAACCGTCTTATGAAAGTCCTCATTCAGCCGCTTCAGTATCTCCAGGACTTCCGTGGCGGAGTGGCTATCCAAATCACCAGTCGGCTCGTCCGCCAGCAAGAGAGTCGGATCGCTCACGATGGCGCGCGCGATGGCTACGCGCTGCTCCTGTCCCCCGGAAAGCTGTTTAGGCAAGTGGTGCACACGATCTTCAAGTCCCACCAGCTTCAGCGCCGTCATGACATGATCGCGCCGCTGCTGGGAGTTGAGCTTGGTGAGCAGCAGGGGCAGTTCGACGTTCTCAAACGCCGTCAGTACGGGAATCAGATTGAACGTCTGAAACACGTAGCCGATATGCTCATTACGCCACTTCGCTGACTGAGCATCGCTGAAGCGGAAAATATTCTGACTCAGAACCAGCAGTTCGCCTGCGGTGGGCCGGTCAATGGCCGCAATCATGTTCAACAAGGTCGTCTTCCCGGAGCCGGAAGGGCCCATCAATGCAAGAAACTCTCCGCCAGCAATCTCTATAGAAACGTCGTCCAGCGCCTTCACCTCAAACGCATCGCGCTTGAAAACCTTGGTGACGTTTCGTGCCTGTACAACTTTGGTTTGGGTAGCGATATTGGTTGCAGTAGCTGTGCTCATGACTGTCCCTTGATCTTGATTTTGTCTCCGTCTTTCAAAGTCTCTGGGGCGGTAGTAATTATGGTCTCGCCGCCGTTCAAGCCGCTCACCAGCGCGCCTCCGCTGCGTTGCGAGAGAACTTTTACGTCGCGCTTCATGGCTTTGCCATTGAAAGCGATGAACACGTACTTCTTGCCATCAGTGTCTCGAATACCGGCAGTGGGTACGTATGCACCGGCAGATTGAGTAGTAGAGCCTTTGTTCTCTTCGGCAATAAACCTGACGGTGGTATTCATCTCCGGCCGCAAGTGCGAATCCGGATTCAGGATCTGAACTTTGACCTCAACTGTAGCTTTCTGGCGATTAGCTTCAGGAGACATCTCAGCAATT
>WNGK01005715.1_pt1 | contig 13140 bp, 15 predicted proteins | sample 5400601 | NCBI WGS metagenome assembly WNGK01 (sample SAMN13153376, study PRJNA577476) | soil metagenome | isolation source: 60 cm soil or saprolite under Garry oak tree replicate 1 | place: USA:California | collected 2016-06-15 | reverse complement strand
TCTGTATCGATCGCAGGAGGAGAAGCTGGTTCACCCAGTGCTCCGGTGTCTCGACATGTCCATACATCAGAGTGGAGGTGCTGCGAATACCGCACGAGTGCGCAGTACGGATGACCTCTTGCCATTGCGCAGTTGAAAGCTTGTTGCGCGACAGCACGTGGCGGACTTGATCATCGAGAATTTCCGCAGCGGTTCCGGGCAGGGTGCCGAGGCCGTTGTCGCGCAACATGGTCAAATAGTCGCGCAGAGCCATGCCCGTGAGCTCGACGCCGTAAACAATTTCCATCGGCGAAAAAGCGTGAATGTGCATGCCGGGAACGGCAGATTTCGCCGCACGCAGGATGTCGCGATAATAAAAAGGAGGTAGCTCACGGGGGAGGCCTCCTTGAATACAAACTTCGCTTGCGCCCAGCTCCCATGCCTGAATAGCTTTCTCGGCCACTTGCTCTGGATCGAGGAAATAGGTGTCGGACTCGCGGGGGCCTCGGCTGAAGGCACAAAATTTGCACCCCACAAAGCAAATGTTCGTGAAATTAATGTTCCTGTTGACGATGTAAGTGACTATGTTGCCGGCAAGTTCGCAACGTAACAGATCTGCGGCTATCAACAAGCCAAGCAGGTCATCGCCCTCGGCATTAGCCAAAAGCATGCATTGATCACGACTGAGTACGGCGCCGTCCTGGGTCTCTAACACTCGTTCAACAGCTCTACGCACATCTGCCTGCACGAGGGGAGCGACACCCGACCACTCGAGTTGCAGGAAATTCTCAAGCTCAGATTGTGTGCAGGTCCGCATTTTCGGGCCTCTTTCTTTTCTCAAAACTCAACGGAACAAGTTGTTTTCTTTCGGGCGAATCAAATCGCGCGCACTCCCTCGGCCGGGCTGATACTTGAACCCCCGTACAATACAAACTGGCGTGCGATTAAGCTTGCCGCAGACCAGGCCTGCAGCGCAAGCCAGTTCATCGGCAACGGCTTCGTAGCTGGCGCGAAGCCAGTATCCATGCGGATCGCGTTTTCCGCGATAGTCGAGCAACGGTTTCATGCCCGCAACTCCGATGGCGGCCTCGGTCAACCCTTCGCGCCAGGGACGGCCGAATGAATCGGAGATGATTACTGCGACTGAGACGCCGATACGCTTCTTGATTTGCGAGCGCAGGCGGGCAGCGGAGCGATCAGGGTCTGTGGGCAGAAGCACGGCGCTGTTGCCGCCATCGACGTTTGAAGCATCCACACCGCTGTTCGCGCACACAAAACCGTGACGAGTCTCGGTGATCAGCACTGTGTTCTTCTTGCGCACGATTCGTTTGCTCTCGCGAAGCGCCAGTTCGACCAGGCGGGCGTCAGTGCCGCACACACGCGCCCACGACGCGGCAGTTCGGGATGGTCGCACCTCGCCAAGTCGGACAAGCTGCCCTTCGGCCTTCGAAATTACCTTGTGTTTAATCACGAGAATGTCGCCACTCGTCAACGATAGTTTCTGATGCTGTAGCACCGCTCGAAGTTTCTCCACAAGATCATCGCCCGGAAGGATCTCATCCGAGACGGCAACAGGAATGAGGCGAATCTCGGGCGGGCGTGCCATTTACGATTTTGCCGCCGCCAGATTCTGGCCACCCGCACCAACTCGAGCAACGGGACGTGTGGACACACCAAATCCCAGTTTCCGCGCCAGAAGCTGAGAACGTTTTCCGCCTGGAGACAAAGCGAGTTGCTCAAGGTCATCGGGCGTATCGATATCGAGGCCGATCCCGGGCTGCGAAAGCACAACGCAAGAAGTATTCGTCGCAATCGCGGCGGTTAGATGTGGCATGAAACTATCGTTACCAAAGCGTAGCGGAAACAGTGCGGCCGGGCAGCGCAGGACGGCGTTCGTTCCCCTCTTGTCATGCGAAGGCACGAGCACACTTCCACGCACCGGAGCACTGTCATAGGTCGCCTGGATTTCTGTAGCGTCGATTAGAGGAATGTCTGCGGGAATCACGAGCGTTGTTCGCATGCCGCGAGATTCGCAAAACTGCGTTGCCATCGCAATCGCATCCGTTTCGCTGATGTTCGCTTCGTCGCAAATCACCGTAAATCCGTGCTCCGATGCTAGCTCGACCGCAAGCGGATCGCTTGTGACAAGAGAAACTTCATAACCTAATAGCGCTTCAAGAACGTCGCGCAGCATAGCTTGCGCAAGTTCAGTGCGGACCGATTGTTCCAACACCGGCGCCAGACGCTGTTTGGCGTTGGCCAAGTTCTTTACGGGAACTAGAATCATTTGATCTCTTGGACGGATGCGGCCATGAGTTCTCGCCTCGCAAGGCTCAGAACAGTTTTCGCGAGCGCCTCTCTATCTTCAGGCTTGCGCATCAGGATATTTGTACAATGAACTTGAAGATTGCGCCTTCGCACGCTCTCGTCCGCCCACCCCGGACGAGGGCGTCCGGGGCTACCGGATTCGAGGCCGGTTGCGCTTTCGCGATCGGAATTGTCAGCAACCAGAACATCCAGAAACTCACCGTACGCACTCGCGACTCCGGCAACCGAAACTGGCAGGCCCTGAGCAGCCATCAGAGCGCCGGCGGGTCCCGAAACCGCAGCGGTGCCGATGATAGGGCTCACAGCCACAACTTGCGCGGAGGTGTTGGAAAGCGCATCGCGAATTCCTGGAACCGCCAGTATCGGACCAATGCTGGTGATCGGGTTACTAGGCGCGATCAGGACGGCTTCAGCAGTGTAAATCGCGTCGAGCACGCCTGACGCGGGTCTGGATTCCGGGGCTCCCGCAAAGCGGACCGAATTCACCTTGTCCTGATAACGACGCTGCACGAAGTATTCCTCGAAACTGAGTTCACCAAGAGGAGTACCGATCCTGGTCTCCACCCGCGCGTCGGTCATTGGCAGAATGCGAGCGCCTACCTGCAAGCGTTCAGCAATCGTTTGAGTAGCTTCTGTTAACGTGCGCCCTTGCGCGATCAATCTGGTGCGGAGCAAGTGGGTCGCCAGGTCACGGTCACCAACACTGAACCACGTCGGTTCGTCCAAGTCTTTCATCGCTTGCAGACAATGAAATGTATCGCCGCGAACTCCCCAGCCGCGCTCGTTACTCAGGAGTCCTAAGAGAACGTAGGTAATGGAATCTATGTCGGGAGAAACGTATAGGCCCCACAACATGTGGTCATCGCCTGTATTCACGATAATTGTGAGCTCTTCGGGAGCAACAACACGGCGGAGACCATCAACGAACTTTGCGCCTCCGGTGCCGCCGGTGAGGATAACGATCATGCCGCGCTCCGCGCGTAGCCTGCATGATCTGCGGCCGCGCCGAGTCTCGAGTTCAGTAGTGCGGACTTGCCCACCGCTCGGTCGCGGAATTCCGGATAGACCGGCAGTCGTTGTCTCAACTCAAATCCTTTCGCCTCGGTGCGCCGCTCCAATTGCTCAAGATGCGGCCAGGGGCGCTCGGGATTGATGAAATCTGGAGTCAGTGGAGATACTCCGCCCCAGTCATTAATGCCGGCATCGAGAAGCTCTTCGTAGTCTGGATCCGAGAGGTTCGGTGGCGCCTGGATGTTCATCTCCGGCATGAGCAGCCGCGCGACAGCGATGGTGCGCAACATTTCGCCTCGCATCGGTTCCGGCCAATTCCGCATGGGAATCTCCAGTTTCGCACGGAAGTTTTGGATAATGACTTCTTGAATGTGGCCGTAGCGCTCGTGTACGTCGCGAATGGCGAGCAAGGCCTCAACTCTGTCGTCAAGCGACTCGCCTATCCCGATCAAAATACCGGTTGTGAATGGAACGCCCTGTTTGCCAGCCTCTTCGACTGTCCGCAGTCGCTTCGCCGGTAATTTGTCAGGAGCGTTGTCGTGGGCCTTGCTCGAAGCAAGCAGCGATTCGTTCGTCGTCTCAAGCATTAAGCCCATGCTGGGAGAGACCGCCGCAAGCCTCGTAATCCACTCGGCGCTCATGAGTCCGGGATTCGGGTGCGGGAGCAAGCTGGTCTCGCGCAGAACAAGCTCGCACATGGCTTCCAAATAATGAAGAGTTGAACGAAATCCGAGTTGGCGCAGGGTGTCGCGCATTGCTGGAAATATCAGCTCAGGTTTGTCGCCAAGCGAGAATAGCGCTTCGGTGCAGCCTAGTTTTTCGCCGCCACGCGCGACCTGCAAGACTTCATCGGGAGTCATGGTGTGGGCGCCCGGCTGGCCGGGATCGCGGCGGAAGGTGCAATATCCGCAATAGTCGCGGCATAGATTTGTAAGCGGGATAAAGACCTTGCGTGAATACGTAATTACGCCAGGCTTGAAGCGGTCTCGCGCGCTTTGTGCTGCGGCAAGAAGATTGGGCAATTCCTCGTCTGACGCATGAATCCAATGGTAGGCCGCTTCGCGCGAGAGGGGCGTGCCTGAGTGGAGTCCAGCTGCGGCCGCACGTTTTTCCTGGACTGTCGTAGTGGTTCGATCTGCCATCACTTGCGGGCCCTGCATCAGATGCGAACTCCTCTGAGATGATAAATGGAAAGCGTCGAGCGACGGAAATCCTGAGTTTAGCGTCGGAGGTAGGAACTCTTGTCGAAAAGGACTTACTAGTTCAATCTTGGCACGGTCGAGGTGAAAAAGCGCGGGCGAGGACGCCCGCGCTTCCAAAGTCAATTCGTGGAAGCTTCGAGAATTTTGCTCGATGAAGGCACGGGCGTCCCGCCCGTGCGCCTTGCGATACCACCCGATCCTCGGCAAAGTCCGAGTTACGGCGAGTTATGAGAATCCGCGACCGCTTTCTGCACCGCCAGCAGTTCCTTCAACACGCCCCGTAATTTAGTTGAGTCCAGTGCATTGGCGCCGTCGGATTTCGCTTCTTTGGGGTTATCGTGCACTTCCATGAACACGCCATCCACTCCCGCCGCCACCGCCGCACGTGACAGCAACGGGATGAACTCTGGTTGGCCCCCGCTCACCGCTTGGTCGCCATCGGACGCCGATGGAAGCTGCACGGAATGGGTGGCGTCGAAGACCACTGGAGCGAACTTGCGCATGATGGCCAGTGAGCGCATGTCTACAACTAAATTGTTGTAGCCGAAACTAGCGCCACGCTCGGTAACAAAAACGCGATCATTCCCCGCCGAGCGGCACTTTTCGACGGCGTGGCGCATGTCCCAGGGCGACACGAATTGGCCCTTCTTTATGTTCACGGTTCGCTCGGTCATGGCGGCTGCAAGTACGAGGTCCGTTTGACGGCAGAGGAAGGCGGGAATCTGGAGGACATCCACAACTTCGGCAACTTTTCCGACGTCTTTTGCCTCGTGCACGTCCGTCAGCACGGGCACGTGTACTTCGTCTTTAACTTTTTTCAGGATGCGAAGGCCTTCCGCCAACCCAGGACCGCGGAAGCTGCGAATCGAAGTGCGATTGGCCTTGTCGTAGGAAGCTTTGAAGATGAAAGGAACATTCAGCGAGCGAGTCACGCCCTTAATGACTTCCGCCATGAAAAGTGCGTGTTTCTCGCTTTCAATGACGCAAGGCCCAGCGATTAGAAACAGATTGCCGGAACCGATGCGAACGCCTTCGACCTGAAAAGAAAGGCTCATAAACCACAAAGGAAACAGAGGTACACGAAGGAACTCCTTTGTGAGCCGTAGCCTGCCCTGAGCGGAGCTGAAGGGTGTCCTTGGTGGCTCAATTTATCTTCCGGCTACCTTCACGGGCCGATGAAACATCTCTACTTCTGCGGCCTCTTTAGCCATGCGCCGCTGCAGCCCGTGTTCATATGCGGCTCCCACAAATGTCTTAAACAGAGGATGCGGTTCAAGCGGCTTTGATTTGAACTCCGGATGGAATTGGCAACCGATGAAATGAGGATGATCTGGCAATTCAATCATTTCGACGTACGTGCCGTCGGGCGTCGAGCCTGAGATTCGCAGTCCTGCCGCAGTCAGGGTGCTCTCATATTCGCGGTTGAACTCGTAACGATGCCGGTGACGCTCGCTGATTTCGGTCTGCTCATAGATTCGGTGCGCTAGCGTTCCCGGCTCAATTTTGCACGTCCAGGCGCCCAGCCGCATGGTGCCACCGAGTTCTTCCACTCCTCGCAGTTCGCGCAGTTTGTAAATGACGCGATGCGGAGTCGCAGGATCGAATTCGCTTGAATTCGCATCCGCAAGCCCGCACATGTCGCGCGCAAATTCAATGCAGGCAGTTTGCATGCCCAGACAAATGCCGAAATACGGGACCTTTTGCTCGCGGGCATAACGGATCGCCTGCAGCATTCCTTCGATGCCGCGTTTGCCAAACCCCCCTGGGACCAGAATGCCGTCGTAGGCTTGAAGCTGCTCTGCGCACGCTCGCTGTCCTTCTTCCAGGCCCTCGGCTTCAATCCAGTTCACATGCAGTTTCAGATTGTGCGCGAGAGCACCATGCACCAGCGCCTCTTTCAGCGACTTGTACGAATCTTCATACTCCACGTACTTGCCGACAATTGCGATATTGACGTCGGCCTTCGGGTTATAAACCCTGTGGACAAGCTCATCCCATTGCTTCAGGTCCTGATGTTTTGGTTCCAGGTGCAAATATTTCAATGCCAGCGTGTCCACTCCTTCGTGAGAAAACACCAGGGGCACTTCATAAATCGAGGCCACGTCTTTGGCGGTGATAACGGCTTCTTCTTCGACATTGCAAAAGAGCGCGATCTTCGACTTGATTTCTTTCGAGAGGAAGCGATCAGTGCGGCAAAGCAAAATGTCGGGCTGAATCCCGATGCTTAGCAGCTCTTTCACGGAGTGCTGCGTTGGTTTGGTTTTGAGCTCCTGTGCGGCGGCAATAAACGGCACCAGCGTTACATGAACGAACAGCGTATTCTCGCGTCCCAGCTGCTGGCGCATCTGGCGGATGGCTTCCATGAATGGCAACGATTCGATATCACCGACGGTTCCGCCAATTTCTACGATTGCGACGTCCACGTCCTGGGCGACCTTCTTCATCGCCGCTTTGATTTCGTTAGTGACATGCGGAATTACTTGCACCGTCTTGCCGAGATAGTCTCCGCGCCGCTCCTTGGCGATGATCTGCTCGTAAATCCGGCCGGTGGTCCAGTTGTTGTCGCGGGAAAGCTTAGCGTGAGTGAAGCGCTCGTAGTGGCCGAGGTCGAGGTCAGTCTCGGCGCCATCGTCGGTAACGAAAACTTCGCCGTGCTGAAACGGGGACATCGTCCCGGGGTCGACGTTCAGGTAGGGATCAAACTTCATCAGGTTGACTTTGATTCCGCGGCTTTCGAGCAGGCACCCGATCGAGGCCGCCGCCAATCCTTTACCCAATGAAGACACCACACCGCCGGTTACAAAGATGTACTTTGCCGACATCGTTTCCTCACCCTGAATTGTTTTGGAAATTTGTGCAGGTTGGTGTGCACAATCAATTATGGCAGAAAGTTGTACGCAGGGGAATTGGAATTTATCGGGCTTGGCACGGTCAGGTGTCAGGCTTTGGGCGTCAGGCCCCAGGTCCCGGGCTCTGGGCTTCGGGCTTGGCCTTAGGATTTCAGGCTCAGGTTCTAGGTCTCACGGTCATCGCTTCCAGCTCAGGCGCGGCTGGCCTGGATTCGGCAGTAAACTATTGAGAAGGATGTCCAGCCTTCGATTGGCGTTCTCCGTGTTGTTGGTCTTGGGCGCACTGCTCGCCTGTCCGACGCACTCGCCTGCCCAAGCGCAAACCAAACGGCTCATCCTGAAAGACGGTTCCTACCAGCTTGCGACGAAGTGGGAGACCAAGGCTGACCGCGTGCGCTATTTCAGCGCTGAACGTAACGAGTGGGAGGAGATCCCGAATTCGCTAGTGGATTGGGACGCCACCAATCAATACGAAAAAGACCGGACCGCCGGCAAAATGTCGCCCGAGGCCATTGAACTGGACAAGCAGATCGAAGCTGAGCGCCAGGAAAACGAGCTGAAATCTCCCCATGTCGCTCCCGGACTGCGTCTCCCCCCGGAAGGCGGCGTCTATGCACTGGATACCTATTTAAACCTTCCTGAACTGCTGGCGCTGGACCAGACCAGCGGGGAGGTAAATCGGCATGTGGCGCACAACGTGTTGCGAGCAGCCATCAATCCCGTTGCCGCTTCCAAGCACACCATCGAACTTCCCGGGCCCAGTTCCAAAATCCAGGTGCATGCCTCTCTGCCGGCTATTTACATTAATCTGGACGCCAGCGCGGAGGAAGACATTGCGTCCAAAACTCCCGCTGCCGAACTGCCGTGGGACCGCTTTCGCATCGTCCGCGCACAAGTGAAGGGAGACAAGCGGATTGTCGGCGCCATCAAGACCGCCGTGTACGGCAAGGTCAGCCAGGAGCAGGTGGCAATTCCCGCAAATGCCGAGCAGTTCGGAGAAGGCTGGATCAAACTCACGCCCAAAGCTCCCCTTGAACCAGGCGAATACGCCCTTGCCGAAATGCTAGGCAAGCAGGGGATGAATAGCTATGTGTGGGACTTTGGGGTGCATCCCGAGGCCCCGGCAAATCTCGCGGTAATCAAACCAGACGCGTCTGAGTTGAAGAAATCGAATGCTCAGCCAGAGGAACTGAAGAAGCGGGACTAGCGGAATGCGGCGTTGACCGCTGGTTTACGCGCTATTAGACTACTCATCTGGCGTTATCTTGTTCATCAGGACTGCTGTGAAACCTTATCGCCCCACCCGAAACGTTCTTGCCGACATCGAGCGTCTGCTGACAACCAACAAGCCGTCGTTCCACCATTCGCCCCTTGAAGATGTAGTCGAGTTGTTGTGTGAAGGTCGGCACTATAGCTGGGTTGGAATCTACTTGAGCTTGGATAAAAAGTCTTCGCCTGCGCTCCTCGAGAATGGTGCTGACGTGCATCCCGGGCAGTTGGCCGTCGCGGGCACGCGCAAGAAGATGCTGGTTACGATGAAGGTTGCTGGGCGCGAGCTTGGTTTTCTGAACGTGGAGAGCGATCGGGAAAATGCGTTCGGCGCCGACGATCGCGTGCTGCTGGATCGCGTGGCCGGGCTGCTGGCGCGTTTTCTCGCTGGTCGAGGCAAGTACCTGGTGCTCAAAGCTGCCAAGCCGGCGCCGATCCCCAGGGCCGCCGCCGCTTAGATTTTCATCTCCCACCTGACAATCGTCCTATACTGCACCTGAGTGGCTTCTGCGCCACAATCACGGCTGGCGTATATCGACTGGCTGCGCGGGTTGGCGTGTGTGCTGATGTTTCAGACGCACTGCTACGACGCCTGGCTCGGTGGCGCGGCCCGCAACTCCACCTTCTTCATGTGGTCTCAGCTGGGCGGGACTTTTCCTGCGCCGCTGTTCTTGTTTCTCGCGGGGGTTTCTTTCGCAATCGTTACCGACAAGCTTCTGCAGAAGGGGCTCTCTCCCGGTGAAGTCGCCAAGGCCACAATTCGCCGGGGAGCAGAAATTGTCGCACTTGGAATACTCTTTCGAATCCAGGAGTTCGTCATTTCTCTCGGATGGGCGCCGTGGAGCGACCTGTTTCGCATAGACATCCTGACCACGATTGGCATGTCCATGATGCTCATGGGAGTGATGTGCTGGCTTGTGCGTGCTTTGGCGACAGTTCGTGTCGGGGTGGGCGTCCACGCCCGCCCTTCCCGGACGAACCTTATTGCCGCCGCAATCTTTGTAAGCGCCGCCATTGCAGCGCTAGCTCCGCTGCTTTGGACAAACTGGCGTCCGCGCTTTTTACCCTGGCAACTCGAGACCTACATTAACGGCGTGCACAATCTCGGTGCGCCGCAACCCTGGCTGTTTCCAATCTTTCCCTGGACCGCATTTGCCTTTGCTGGATTAGCTTTCGGATTCGTCCTGATCAGCGACCCCGCGCGCAAACTTGGATCGCGGATATTTCTTCTGGTTGGAGCGGCGGGAATCGTTCTGATTTACGGCGCGAAATTTCTGGATTCTCGTAGTCTCCAGATCTATCCGGTCTATGATTTCTGGCACACCAGTCCGAATTTCTTCATGATCCGGCTAGGCCTTCTTCTCCTAATGGCGGTATTCGCCTACGCCTGGTGCTGGGGGCTAGGTCAGAGGGGATTCAGCCCGCTCATTCAGCTGGGCAACACGTCCCTGCTTGTCTATTGGGTACACATCGAATTTGTTTACGGACGATTCAGCATTCTGCCGCGCCGAAGCGAGAGCATCGTGGGCGCATCTCTGGGACTGCTCATGATCTTTCTTTCAATGCTTGCGCTATCTCTACTGCGAACGAAATGGAAAGGAAGATTGGGAGACTTGCTCACATGGCAAAGCAAGCCGTCGCGGATCGCGTAAGAGGACAGCGAGCAGCAAGCGCCGCTCTGTCCGGAACGCCTATCGCTGTTCCGGCCAAGTCTGTACGTTCGAGAGCCGGTGGACTCCCGAGCGGCGCAGCGCGAACAGAATCGCCCACCCAGCCGCGGCGAGTACGCACATAGCAATGACCATGACGAGCAGCGATTGCGGCAGAGTCGACCACACTGACGTCACGTTTGTACCTGCACCATACTTCTCCTGAATCCCCTTGGCCTTTTCAATCGTGAGGACCACGCCTGCGAGGATCACCAACATCAGAGAAATGGTGGAGCGCGGAAAGCGAAATTCGGAACGCATATCGAACCTCCTGAAGGGAATCCAGCTTTGGCCACGGATGAAACCGCACAAATGCTCGCGCACGGCGCCGGACAAGAGTCCTTTAATTTCGCGAACGCGAAACCAGAAACGCGTAGGCACGCTTTCGCGGCGCATCGCCGTCTCTGCATCGCGAAATACTGAGACCATCTCTTCCGCGTATTCGCGGCGATAAGCGTCCGGATATAGACGGAGAACCCACCGGTACACCTCTAGCATGCGCTCACGCCTCTCTTCGCGCTGTCCGCAGGCTGGCTAGTTTGGTCAATTGCCTCATGCGTTCGACTTCCAGTCGCAAGTTTCGACGGCCTGTTGATGTGAGCCGGTAAGCCAGACGGTCGCGTGAACCCTCCTCTTCTTCGAACCGTTCGATCCAGCCCCGATTAAGCAAGCGGTGCAATATGCCATAGAGGGTACCAGTGCTGAGCCTAACCCGCCCCGAACTCACGATTTCCACATCGTTCAGAATCGAATACCCGTGACGTGGCTGCTCCGCCAGGCTCAACAACACAAGCAGAGCGGGCTCAGATAATGGCTGCATGTATGCGTCGCTCGCCGACATGTCGTATGACGCCATATTAGGAAGCCGGGTTGCCCGTGTCAACAAGAAAGACGAGTTTTGGTGCACCTGTCCGAAGGAACCGCAGGCTTCAGCGTGCTGGCGCAGGCTGTGCTTCCGGCGTCCCGAAGTTTACCTTGGGTACCGTGCGCGATCCTTCGGAAGCCGCAAAGTACGCTGTGTTGGGCTTGAAACCTAGATTTGCGGCAAAGATGGTGTTAGGGAACTGCTGCACGTAAGTGTTGTAGTCCTGAAGGGTGTCGTTGTAGCGCTTGCGCTCAACCGCAATGCGGTTTTCGGTCCCTGCCAGTTCATCCTGTAAGCGCAGGAAGTTTTCGTTGGACTTCAATTGCGGGTAATTTTCGCTGATCGCCAGCAACCTTCCCAATGCGCCATCCAGCCGCGCGTTGGCGGAGATTTTCTGCTCTGGAGTGCCTGCTGAAAGCAGTTGCGAGCGCGCCTGTGCGATTTCGCCGAACACGGTCTGCTCCTGTTTGGTAATTCCTTTCACGGTTTCGACCAGATTCGGAATTAGGTCCGCGCGCCGCTGCAAGACAATATCCACTTGTGACCAGGCGGCTTTGACGGCTTCATTCTTCGCCACCAACGTGTTCTTCACGCTTATATATTTGCCAACCGAAAGAAGGATCAAGACCAGAATCGTAATAAACACGATCGCAAATTTGCTCATATGTTCTCCTATTGAACGCGGTTTCCCGGCGAACTCTGCATTGTATCTACTGCAGCAACTACTTTGCCGATTACTTCCAGATATCGCCCGGCGACTTCCGCCGCGCGCAACTGCTTGCGGTCGAGTTTCTGGGCACGTACATCCATCAACTGTACGAATGCGGAGGAGTCAAAGTTCAACCGCTCCGAGAGTTCCACGACCGCTTCGCGCGAATGTTTCCGGCCCTCTTCTCCCATTTCGAGCAGCACGTGCCGGAACAGGGTAGTAAATGAGGACAGCGAATGCAGCATGACTTCCCACAGCTGCTTGTCGCCGTTTCCTGCCGAAAGAATGTGTTGGCGCAGCAGAAACAGTTTTTCCCGCAATTCATATTCGAGTTGCGCGCGATGCAAGGTCAGGGGTACATCCAGATTGCGCAACCCATCGTCGCCATAGAGAACTCGGTAGCGCTGTTTCATGTCGACAAACTCAATGGAGAAGACGTCGGCGGAGGTCTTCAATTCTTGTGCGGTCATCACCAGCGGGGGATGATGCTTCTTGCCTCGCCACCATTCGATCGCGCCCGCAATCTTCGCCAAAGACATGAACGACGTATCGCCGAGCACGCAAAGCAAGTTGAGATCAGAATATTGCGGATGAAATTCCCCCTTCGCGGCAGAACCGTACAGAATCACGCTCACAAGATTTCCGCCTGCCCCAGTGCGCACCTTCTCGACAAATTCGCTCAGCAGCTTTTCTTCAGCCATGCTCCTCCTTTAGGGCCCGCCAAATCCTCCGAAACCACCAAACCCACCCAACCCGCCAAACGGGCCGCCGTAATATTGAGTGCCAGATTGCCTGAAGTCCTCTCCGCTGAGAGGGATCGTGAGCAACAGCACGATGACAAGGACCACCAGCGCTACACCAAGAACAATGAATACCTCAGCTGGGGCGCGGTTCGGATCGACCGGAGCGGCCAGACCGAGAAGCATCGGGGCAAGCGACCAGAGACTCAACACCGCTGCACGATGATTCCATGACATCGAATCCTCCTAGTGGCTTTCTTACGAATCTCACCAGCTTCCGCCGGCGCCGCCGCCCCCAGTTGAACCGCCGCCAAATCCGCCAAAGCCACCGCCTCCACCGCCGAAACCGCCGCCACCCCAGCCGCCGCTGCGGTACCCGCCTCCCCAGCGCGGACCGCTGTTGAATAGCAGCCACCAGAACAATACTTTTCGCAGAGGAGTCGCCAGAACAATGATCGCGATAATAATAATCACCGCAA
>WNGK01005714.1_pt1 | contig 13140 bp, 23 predicted proteins | sample 5400601 | NCBI WGS metagenome assembly WNGK01 (sample SAMN13153376, study PRJNA577476) | soil metagenome | isolation source: 60 cm soil or saprolite under Garry oak tree replicate 1 | place: USA:California | collected 2016-06-15 | reverse complement strand
CTGTATCCTTTTTCACATGACACCTCTTGGTTGTTACTGATGGGTGTCATGGTAGGTCATCACCCAGCTTTTGTCCACGGTGATGACCGGCCACTTTGATGATCGCCGTCGGCCTTTCTAATTATCTCTCAACACTTGGTGCGCAATCGAATGGGCAAACGTACCGCAAGGGAGGACAAGATTGTCCTCCCGGTAGTGCGCACCTGTTCACCAAGGCGCGATACCGCCTCTTGTTCAACCGTGACTGCTGGCAAGACTTCGGTTTCTATAACAACGGGAGAAACATTTGCTTCGAGAACTAAAATGTCTGGTCGCCGACTGTTCCCTTTCAGCATGCCGGTATTCTCGGAACTCACTACCTCGGAAGTAGACCAAGCGTAGCGGGTCTCTCTCAACACGGCGGCTAGAGCGTCGTTAATTGTGTGCTCGGTTGTCGCCACAAAATTTTCTCCATGTGGATTATCTTATTACAGGCTACATTCCCCTTGTCGAAATCAGTATTAGCATATCGAATCCACATAACTTTGCATCATTTTTATACTAGATGGAGTCATGGCGGGATATTCCCAGAATCGTAGGCTAGGTACATTATAACATCTCTGATGACCTGATTTTTCACGGATATTTGCATGCTTCCGTGGGATGTGAGCCTATAATAGCACAGAATAACATTAGTAGCTATCCTTCGTCTGCTAAGGCTTTAGTACAGATAAGTCAGGATAATCTGGCTTAAAATGGCGAGCAAGTTATTGACTGTATGATGCTGAAGAAGAGATGCGGCGGGGCTTGTTCGCGGTTGTTCATCGATGTCCCCGTCGTACTTCTCGTCTTGCCCCATTGTTCGCTGAACACCGCCTTTTACGCTTACTGTGGTTGGTGTTGCAACTTGGATTGCTACACCTTGTTTGCTTGTATGTGCTTCCAGGGCTTGTGCGGTACGTGAGGGCCATTACGGTGATCGATTCGTGTCCTACTCTGCTTTCCTGGTTCTCTTCTTTTCTGCTGTGATGCTCTGTGTCTGTTCTGAGGTGGTACAATAACCGGTATGGAGCATGCACTGAAAGATAGGGAGATTGTTTGTATGTCAGATCAAGATCAGACAGGCGTTTTGGTCACGCTGGATATCGTGATTCCACGCCTTTCTCCATCTGGTGGTTGGGAAGTCGTCCTCATCCAGCGCAACAAAGAGCCTTTCAAGGGCATGTGGGCGCTTCCTGGTGGGCATTTGAACACAGAGGACGTATCGTTAGAAGCGGCTGCACAGCGTGAGGCATTGGAAGAGACTGGTCTGGATATTCCTCTTGATTTGTTTGCACAAGTCTATACGTTTGAAGATTTTGAAGACCCACGTGGGAAATATCTGTGTTTGCTCTATGTCCTCAGAGAGCCATTGAGTTCATCTGCTACCATTCAGGCAGGGGATGATGCTTCCCATGTCCAATGGCATTCCGTCGAAGATTTACGGACCCTTCCTGATCTGGCGTACAACCATATCAGACTTCTTCGTATGGCTTTACGTCAGATGTTTACTGCACAGTATCAGAGTGCTCTCGGTTTGCAAGCGTTGGCTGCACCCTGTCAGTGTGAAGTAGAAACGTCTCCTGGCCAGCGCTGTTCCAATACTGCCTACTGGCGCTACCATGGTATTGCTGTGTGTCCCAGAGATATTCGGTCTGCCATGCAAGCGCATGATGTGCCTGTCTTAAAGCGGGCTATGGAGAAGATTGGCGGGTGAATCGTCACTCGTCATGCGCATATACATCTCGTAAAGAAGGTCTTTGAGGTCCTGTACTCTGGGATGATGGCGAAAAGGACTTTTTTCGAGCTTTCTGAGCAGCTTGCGGACGCGATTCATCTGGCGTGGTGAGTGGCATTGGTATGCCATGATGAACCCTTTGCATGCTAAGTCGATGCCGGTGGGGATGTTGCCAGCGTCGCAACATGCTTGTGCTCGGCTGATTTCTAACAGTGCGTGCCATCGAGGGGTGATGGAATCTGCTGTGGCAAGTGACTTTTCGGCCAGTTCGAGGTAGGGAAGAGCATCGAGCGGCTTGCCCAGATCACGATAGACTTTCCCTCGGATCTCGTAAATTTCAAACGGAATAAACTCTTTTTGTGCTGTGTCAATGCCCTCGCCGGAGTACGCGAGCAGATCAGTAGCTTCTGCAATGGTACGTTCAAATGCTGCCTCTTGTTTGATATCGCCGTAGGTGTATGCGAGCAGTTGAAGAATGTGGCCTCGTGTTGTGTTCGACGCATGAGTTGCTGAATCTCTCGCCTGTTCCATGCGTTTCAAGGCACCAGTTTGATCATTCTGTCGCCGCAACACATCCCCTATCAGACACAGGTAGGTTGCAGCTAGATTCACATCATGGATTTCCTCCGCAAACCGGTGTGCCTGCATATAGTGGAAAAGAGCGGTATCATTTTGGAGTGCGTCCAGGGAAATTGTTCCCAGGAGGCCATGTGCTCGAACCGTCAGTTCTTTTGCGCGTAAGGTATAACCAGACTGGTAAAGGCCATAGGCAATCTTTTCCAGGCTGGGGAGGAGTCGGCTGACTGAGCGTGCAGCCTCTTTAGGACGTGAAGCGAACCATGCTGCCCAAGCCAGATCAATGAAGCTTTCTGCGTGGTCGAGTTTATCTTCTATTTCTTCGTGCGCTGCCAGAGAAGTGAGGCTTGGTTGAGTGGATTCTGTGTTTTTTTGTTGCTCAATTAAGCCAAGCTCTACAGCGTTTTTCCCAAAAAGGTCACAGAGCTTTTCCTGGTAGAATTGGGCTGGTTTGCGATCTCCGCATTCCCAGCGGCTAATCATGCCGGTATCTGCGCCTATGAGTTCTGCTAATCGGCTCTGCGACCAACCCCGCTTCTCGCGCTCGTGACGCAGGAGATCGTTAGGTATCTTGGGTGTGTCGTCCTTTGTCATTGTTCGTCGTCCTCTCTGCACGCTTCACATTCGACAAAGCACTACGATGATCTTCCGACGACTTTTTATGTGGACCCTTCGGACCCCGTTTACGAGGTTGGACAAGGAAAGCGGTTAGCGAGTCTTCGTACACCAGCCAGACAGGGCCAAGTTTCACCCCCTCGATGCGACCGTCTCGTAAGAGGCGTTGGACATAGGATGTGGTGAAACCCGCAATCTTGCTGGCTTCGGTCGTAGGTAACAACACGCGATCACTCTTAAGACGCTGCGACATGTCCGCTCACCAAATCTGTTTGTTTACCCGTACAATATGCTGCTTCCGATTATACCATCGAAAAGTGGTTGTGGCTATCCTTGACAATTTGTTTCGCTGAACGTACAATTTATTTAGAAATTTGTTTCGTTATACGAACAAATTAGCGATGAGGATACTGAAACCCTTCCGAAGGTGAACGTGTCACAACACCGGCATAAGATCGGCAACATGTCGGCATAAAGTCGTCATTCCGCTTACGGTGGCTTCGGGTTATCCTCTTAACAGAAACAAGTACCTGAACAATTGAATACCCGACAAACGCGCCTAAGGAAGCGGGTTGACGTGTCCCCGCTCCTGAAGATGGGTGAGCTTAGTAGCCAGGCAATGCGGTGTCAACAATGAGGTTGAACCGGGCCTGGAAGATGTGAGAAGGCCACGTAAGAAGGAAGCGCGTCGGGACGCAAGCAGGCGGTGAAGGGTGGTCTTCTGGCCTGATTGGTACAGGGGATGACGGCTAACGCGCTGCTTGCGGGTCTATTTGGGCTTATCGGAATATCGGGGGAATGAAGTTCATGCATGTTCATTCGCAGTGTGTGAGTAGGCCGAGCGAAAGGAGGAAGCCAGCATGTCCATTCTATGGAGTGATGATTGTTTGAGTTGCTTATGCAACTTTCCTCATACGTTAGAAGCACACCTGAGGGCTGTAGAGCGGGCTCGTGCAGCGTTGCAATTCGAGATGCAGGAGCGAGAGCGTGATCTTGCAGGTGAATGGGAACAGGATGAGGAAGAAACCAGTAGATTGAACGCTATTTCCCCCTCCTATGCCAGATAGCCTTTATCTGTTCTTCGGTGGCGGTTGGTGCAGGTCGGCGGTTGCGGGTGGCTTGTGGGGCGGCTGGGACGCTTGGGAGTGCTGTGGTGGCAAGGCAGAGAGGGCTGTGGGTGTGGTAGTGGTGGTGATCTGTCTGGGGGATGGCGTGACCTGCACCGGGGGGATGTGGCAAGTGCCTGTTTACACGCGGTCTTTGTAGGTGGTTTGTGTCTGGTGTGTGGTGCTCTGAAGGGAGGTGGTTGCATGCAGGTGGTGTCGTTGGAGGACTTTTGTACCTGGTTATGCACTCACGAACATGAGGTGGTCGGTCGCTCCGGGACCTGGTTTCATGGTCCGCTGGCACGCTGGCTTTCGGACCTGTTGGGAGGCGTCTACGGTATGGATGGACCGTCCTATGGTCGGGCGTGCTGGGATGCACACTGGTGGCTGCCGCTGCCGCGCTGGGCGGTGCTCTTTACCACGTGGCTGGATGCACATGACGGCTGCCCGGTTCTGGGACATGAAGCCTTCGCGCTGCTAGCGCAGGTGGAAGCGGCGTTACTGCCTTGCCAGGTGATGTAGAGAAAGTGGGAAAGGAGGAGAGAGACGATGAGCAAACGAGCATTGGTTTTGTGGTCGCTTGTCGCGCTGGTGTCCGGGGTCGGCTGGGTCTGGCTTTCGCATCCGGTGATGGTGATCGCCGTAGGTGTGGTCACGTTGTCGCTGCTGTTGTGTGTGCTGTCCTGGAAGTGGGGTGTGTAGGGTGAGGTGAGGTATGAGCGAAGAGATGGAACGCTTGATCGCTGTGGTCAATGTCGAACTTGCTCTAGGCAACTGGTCCCAGGTGGTTGCGCTCACGGCTGATCTGTATGCCTGCGCCATGGCAGATGGGGAAACGGCTTTCGCGGACCTGGTGCAGGATTTGCACTGGATTGCTCAGGATGCGGTGCTGCATCCTATCGAGGTGGCGTTCTTGCTGGCGGAGGTGGCGCATGAATAGACGCGCTGTCATGTTTCAATACTTCGATGCGGATAGAGAGCATCAGCGCCTGGCGGGCGCTGCCAGTTGGGCCGCTTTCAGTGCCAGGTGGCGGGCGCGGCAAGGCTTACCGCTCTTGCATCCGATGGATGTGCAGTACCTGACCCCGCAGGACTTCTGCGATGGCTGCGGTCAACCACTCCCTCCCACAGTGCAACGGCGGCTGTTCCGGCAGTATGTCCAGGCGGCATTGCAGGTCGGGCATCGCCGGTCGAGGCTTGCCGGCGGTGATCTCGCCTTTGTGCCTGCGGCGGGCTGTGTGCGGTCGGGACAGGTTCACCTGGACGTTCTGTATGGGCGAGACGATCTTGCGCCGTATGAGGCCAGGGCCTTGTCTCCGGTGCGTCCCTATGGGGTGCCGGTGGCACCTGGTGGCTCTGACGCATCCTATCAGTGCTACTGGCTGGATGGGTCAGTGGGCGATGACGATGACAATGGCGATGAGTCCTGGATTGATGAGATGTCGTGAAAACTCCCCGTTTATACAGGGAGTTTGTCGTGTGAAGTGATGTGTCAAAGGAGGTATCGAGATGGCACGAAGAAGTGTAGTGGAACAAGGAACTCCTGCGGATGGGTCGCTGCTCTCCGTCTTGCAGCCCTGGCTGGCGGTGGTGGCTCACCAGGAGCCGTCGCTCTCCGCCTGGCGGCTGCTGGCTGGTGTAGTGGAGGCGTTTGTCGAGGAGTGTGAGCCGCAAGAGGACCTGCGCCAGGCCGAGCAGGCATTGGCCTGGAACCAGCTTGACAGTGTGGCCTTTTGGCTAAGCTTTGCGGTGGTTGATGCCCGCTCGGTGGCTGACCACTGGGCGGCGGTGCGGTCGCTGCTGCAAGAGCGCTACAACCAGGGCGATCTGTCCTGTGCGCCCTTGCTCCAATGCGCGGCTGAGCGGGCTGAGCGAGCGACCCAGGAGGCAACGGCTGTCTCCATGCAGGTGGCGGCTTTTTGTGGACAGTATGGCCTGCCCTTGCCTGCCGGTCTTGAGGGCTAGCCTGGCTGCGTGGTCTGCACAGAGCCGGGAAGGGGTGCGTGATGAAACGAGGCAAGAAGAGGCTTTCGGTGCGTCATGAGCCGGTGGAAGGCATGCTGCCGGGCTGGTTCGCCTGCGCGTGTGGCGGTCGGTGCGGTCGGGTGTGGGTGTGCCGGTATTGCGTTCCGGCGGCTCCGGCACACCTGCCTCATCACCTGTGTGAGGAACACCGGGCGCTGGCGCGTTGTGGGCAACTTCAGAACAGAATGGATGTGTAGTGCGTGTGTGGAGTGATCTCTGCCTGTTGTGGATGATGGGTAGGGTATGATGATGCAACAAACAGATCAGGAAAGGGATGGTGCGTGATGCTATTACAAGGATTCGTGTTAGGCAGTGAGGTGCGTGAGAGTGTCTTCTATGACCAGGTGACGGGTCAACCCAAGCCGGGCTATGCGGTCAAGCTGACCGTGCTCGACAGTGAGACCGATGAGACCTACCAGTGCCAGGTGACCGATGGTTTTCAGACGCTGGACTACCTCAAGGACTTGAAAAAGCAGGGGGCGACTGCCGATGTGATGCAGCAGGCGGCGGCGCAACTGCAAACGGAATTGCCGCCCAAGATGACCCCCATTGCGCTGCAGGTGCAGCGCATCAAGGGCAAGCAGGGCTTTTTGACGTTGGTGTGTCGGCTGGCGGGTGTGGCGGCCACGGCCTGATGGTGGCAGGGAGGTGATGCGTGCGCGTCCAGACAAGTTGGATACGAGTGGCGGAGCACTGGGTGCTGCGGCTGGTCTCGTTCGTGTTTGCGGTGGCTTCTGCCCATGCCATCGAGTGGTTCTTCTCGGCGCTCAATGGCACCGATAACCTACAGCCGTGGGCGACCTGGTTCATTGCGGCGGGCTTCGGGCTCTTCGGCTACTTTGTGAGCCGGGGCCTGGCGCTGCGCCTGATGAACAAGGAGCGGGCGGTGGCCTACCTGTTCATTGGCTTCGTGTTCGAGTTTGTGGAAGTGACGTGTAACTATGCCATGGCAGCGGCCTCGGCTTCCTCCATTGGCTGGTTGCACCGGGTGCAAGGCTGGCAGCACGATCTCTTGTCGGTGCTGGTGTATATCGTGCTCTCGATTATTCCGGTGCTGACCATTTTGTTCGCCTGGGTGGATATGGATCTGGAACGGGCCAAACAGGGCTACACGGTGCAGGCCTTCGGCGCGCGCACCATGGCTCCTGCGCCGATGCCGGTGGTGCCTCGGACGGCGCGGCCTGCGCCTGCTCCCAGCATGCCGGGTCCGGTGGCGGGGTTGGCTCCGCTGGTGAACTATCCCCCGATGCCGCCTCTGGCTCCTCCGGTGGGTCAAGGGGGGCCAGGGGTGTTCAATGCCCTGGGCAACTACTGGAACAATGTGCGAGCGGGGGTGCAGCCGCACCCGGCGCAAGCGGCTCCGATGGCTGGCTCCAATGGACAGCCGCCGCAGGGGCCGTAGCGCATCGAGCGGCGATCATGGGAAGGGGGACATGCCGAAGCATGTTCCCTTTTGCGTGGGAAGGTACAAACTCCCTGTGTAAACAGGGAGTTTAGGAGGTGATGGGATGCACTTGATGGGGGTGGCTCAAGCACAGCCACAGAGCGAGGAAGAGGTGAGGCAACTGCGAGAATGGTGGCTCTACCATGCCTCGGTGTTCTTGATGGAGATGATGGAAGCGACGGGCGTGCCGGTGGCTCCGGTACGGGTGTCGTGTGGCTGGCCGTCCTCCGGTGGGCTGGGCAAGGGGCCGCATGTGATCGGGCAATGTTTCCCGCAGCAGGTGTGCGCCGATGGCGTCTCGCAAATCTTCATCTCGCCGCGCATCGCGGAAAGTATCCAGGTGCTGGGGACGCTTTTGCATGAGCTGCTGCATGCCGGGGTGGGCTGCCAGTATGGACACCGGCGGCAATTCTCACAACCGGCGCGTGCGTTAGGGCTAGTGGGTCCCCCCACGGCGACGACGGTGGGGCCGGACCTGGCAAAGGTGTTACAGGTCTTTGTCGATACGCTGGGGCTGTATCCGCATGCGCCTATTGTGGTAGGACAGAAGGTGAAGAAGGGCAGTCGCATGCGGCTCTACGAGTGTGCCTGTGAACCTGCGGTGAAGGTGCGGGCGGCGCGGGATGACTTGCAAGCGCGGTGTATGACGTGTGGGTGTTGTTTTCAGTTGGTCGAGAGCGACTAGAGCAAGAGGTGGTGGCAATGGATGCCTTAGACGATCTGGTGCATGTGCGGGCCGAACAGGTCTTTGGGGAGTTCCTGGCGTGGGTGGAGTGTCAACCGGCACGTCCGGCGCTGCTCGCGGCGCTGGATGTGGTGAACGAGGCGTTGGGCTGCGAGCAGGGGGTCGCCGTCGCGGTGTATGCGGCGGCGTGCGAAGCAGCGGACTGGCTGGCGCGGGTGGCGGCTAGTCAGGGATTTGTAGACATGGCGGCGTGTTTTGTCGGTGTGGGGGAGGCGGTGCGGCGGCTGCCGGTGAGGGCCACGGATGCGGCGCTATGACGTGGCGCTCTGGCGCGTGTGGCCCTCGCTGTTTCCTGAGTGGTGTGAGGTGGTCGAGGCGGCAAGTGCGTTTGCGGCGGTGGAGGCGGTGATGCGGCGGCATGGATGCATGACAGTGAAGCATGCGGCGGCACAGACGAAGGATGGCCTGGTGGTCTATCGCTGCTTTGGGGTGCACCTCAAGCCGGGTGTGGCAGGGTGGCGCCGCGTGCGGCGGTCAAGCATCCTTGGGAGCTTGAGGCAGGGGGTGCCACGCCTGCGGGGAGCAAGCGATGCCGCCAGGCCAGACCCTTGACCCCGGCGGGTAGACTCGTCAGAGCGAGAGCGACCCCTTGGTATAGCGGTCAATGCAGCTACCAGGTCGCTCTCGGCGCGAAGCGCTCACCCGCCGGGGTCAAGGGCGGCATCGCCCCCGCAGGCGTGGCACAGGTGGGGTGGGGCTTTCAAGGCCGCGCAAGCGGTGCCTGTTCTTGGGTGGTTGTGTGGGGTGGTTGGCCGGGCGTGCTCGCGGCGGCGGGGTCCCCCCTGGGGTGCCGCCGACACGCCCGGCCTTCCTTTTGGGCGCGGACCAAGTATACCGCGCTCCTAAAAATGCAAAAGGGAGTAAGCATGACGGTGGTTTCCTGGCTGTTTGTGAGCGGGCGGTAGCTCGCTGCAATGGAGGTGCAAGATGGATGAGAGAGAACCAGCGGGGTCAGTTGAGACGCTGGAAGGGTATCAGTGCTGGATTGTGGGGCTGTGTATGCAGATGGCCTTTGCCCGTTCCCAGGTCCCCCACACCGTGGTAGAAGCGGTGAAGCGGCTGGCAGAGCGGTATGGAGTGGAGGTGGGTATCGAGGCAGCCTATGCGGTCCTGTGTGCGTTTAATGCGGGTCGGTATGGAGAGGTGAGGGAAAGTGATGGGTGAAAGACAACCGGAGTACCTTCGTGAGTCGGCAGACAGGCGCTTTGCGGCGTGGTATGTCGAGAGTTGGTACTACGGGCATCATTACCGCTTCTTTTCCTGCTCACCCTGGCATCTGGTGGGAAGTGGGACACGCTACCGAACAGAGGCAGAGGCGCGGGCAGCAGTAGACTGGTACATGGAGGTGTGGGTTCCGCGCGTGTTGCAGGAACACGTGGGAAGTGAGGTGGCCTATGGGAATGCTCCGATACACCGGCAATACGGTGTACCTGGATGTGCAGAAGGATGTGTTCGTGTCTGATGTGACCATCTTCGTCGCAAGCTGGTCAGATCACAGTGGTGTCTTCAACTATGCTGGGGTGCTCAAAATAGCGGCGATGATCTACTGGCCTGACTATTGGGGCTACATCTGGCATTACGTGACTGATGTGCAGCGGTCTGACTACGGCCTGTATCAAGAGGTGCTTGGCACAGGGAAAGAGTGAGGAGGTGGCTATGCTCAGGTTCAAAGTCACGATCACGCGCGGGGATGTGTGGGGAACGGTCCAAGAAGTGACGCTCTCTGCCCAGGATTTCTTGAGTGCGGCGGCTCTTGCGCATTGGCAGTGTGGCGGTGGGTATGCAGAAATGCTGCGAGTAGAGTGCTTGGGGTCGCTGCCTGCTGGAACCTCGGTGCGCGTCATCCTGTATCAGGATTGCGTGCGCGCTGCTGGACACTTTGAATATGATGGCAAGTTCGAGTATAGGGGGAGGTGATGCGGATGGAAACACGTCTTGTGGGGCGTGGCGTGGATACACTCCTGCTGAATGTGTACTACACCGATGCCGATGGCAAGCCGGACAAGCGCGATCTCGCGCCGTTCCTAGTGCGGCAATTGAACACCTGGAAGAACCAGGCCATTGCTACCGAACAGCCGGTGGTCGTGCCGTGGGCCTTCCAGGATGCTCATTTGCACATGTACCCACATGGAGCTGGTCGGGGTCAATGGACGTGGCTCTTGACCTCGGACCTCATTACTCTGTGTGTCTCGCGGGGGCGGCTCAACTGTATTGCATTGGTCCGGCTCTCCTCAGAGTACCTCTGGTCCTGTCCGAGTCTGCAAGCAGCCATTGAGCGAGTGCGGAGGTTTCTCTGCGACCACCTGGAAACGCAGGTGTACCTGCAAGTCTCAGAAGTGCATCTCTGTACGGACGTGACCTGGAGCTTCGAGCAGGTGGACTATCGGCAGGAGTTCGTGTCGCGGTCGCGCAAGCGGGCAGGCTATGAGGTGGCAGAGGGGGATGGGGAGATAGAGGATTATACCTATGGGTTGCGCCGGACAGGACTGGCATTCTCGGCGCGTGGGCCGATTTCCTGCGCGATCTACGACAAGGCGCGAGAGGTGAAGCGGTCAGGCAAGCTGTGGTTTGAAGATCTGTGGTCTGGCAATGGCTGGGATGGGGCTGGGGTGGTCTGGCGGGTGGAGTTCCGCTTCAAGCGCGAATTTCTCCACGAACTGAAGGTAGATAGGCTCTATCATGGCGTCGAGAATGCAATGGACCTGCCTGGCCGTCTCATGGACCTATGGGCGTATGCGGCTGGTCATGCTGGGGGCGGTGCCGATGGCTGGCCCGATGGCTGGCTACGCCTGGTGGTGCCGAGGGTGGATGATACCACGCGTTCGCGCTGGCCGGTGCATCCGGTCTGGCAAGAGGTGCAGGCGGCGTTCTCGACGGCGATGAGTCGGCCTGACGACTTCCATGAGGTGATACGCAAGCGCAAGGAAGGCTGGAATACAGACAGGGCAATTGAGTCCACGATGGGGTTTGCGACCTCGCTGGCGGCGCATGTGGGGGGTGAGTTGGCGCGGCCTGATGCTGATCTTTCGTTGTTCCTGCGCTGGCTCTATGAAGCGGGGATGGACTACCTGGAATTTAGAAAGCGGGAATTTGCCCAGGAAGTCTTGCGCAAACGGATTGAATTCGGGTTGCAGTCGATGAGTGGCTAAAGTCAGTGTTTAAACGCTGGTTTTGGGAGTGGGAGGAGGTGTTCTATGGCACGTCGTAAAAAGATTGTGACTGCTCAGCCTATATTACTGAGTGTTGCTGATGTAGCTATGCGTCTAGGGGTATGCCGTCAGACGGTTTATAACCTCATTTACGATGGTAGTTTGCCTTCAGTCAAGCTCAGGGGCATGAGGCGAATAAGTTGTGACACTTTAGATAAGTGGTTAAGACAGCTTGAAACTGCATGAATTCGTGAAAGAGCCTTGTTCTTAGTAGTCGGAGTGCAAGGCTCTTTCTTTCTCTGAGGAGGTGCTGCTATGGGGCGTCGAGCGCGTGGTGAAGGTTCTGTCTTCAAGCGATGGGATAAACGCTTGAACAGATATCAGTGGATGGTCCAGATCACTTTAGAGGATGGGCAACAGAAGCAATATCGGGTGAAGAATCAGGAGGAGGGGGTAAAGCTTCTGAAGAAACTTCAGCGTGATCTAGAGCAAGGTACGCTGGTGACCGGCCCGAAACAGACAATAAAGCAGTATTTAGAGTACTGGCTAGAAGAGGTTCATAGGTCGAGTATCAAGATCAGTACCTATGTGAAGTATCGCAAGGTCATCAACGGCTATATTATTCCTGCTTTGGGACACTTGACGCTGGAGAAGCTGACTCCTCAGCATGTGAAGTCACTTTACAATAAGAAAGAGAAAGAGGGGTTGGCTCCTAAAACCATACATTCTATCCATGGTGTTCTTCATAAGGCGCTGGATAACGCGGTGCTTTGGAATATGGTAGCTCGCAACGTGTGCAACGTGGTAAAACCTCCGCGGCTGGTTAAGAAAGAGCGTCAATCCCTTACGATGGACCAGGCTCATACATTGTTGGAAAGTGTGCGTGGTCAGCGTTTAGAGATGTTGCTCACTTTGGCTTTAGTCACAGGAATGAGACGGGGTGAACTACTGGCGCTTCGTTGGTCTGATGTTGATATGGACGCTCGATTGCTGAGGGTTAATCGAACTGTAGACTACATTCCCGGATTTGGCTATGTTGTGGATGAGCAGAAGACAGCAGCAGGCAGGAGAGCGATTGTGCTCCCGCTTTTTGTGGTAGAGATGCTGAAATACCATCGAGTTGAGCAGTTGGAAGCGAGGTTGAAGGCTGGCGGGTCCTGGGAAGATTTGGACCTTGTGATTACTGATCTTCATGGGGGGTACTTCAATCCTCGTTACCTGGAAAAGACCTTTAGCAAGTTGATTACCGATGCTGGTCTGCCTCGTATCTCGTTTCATAACCTCCGGCATAGTGCCGCAACGCTTTTGCGGGGTATGGGTATTGATATCAAGCTGATTCAAGAGATACTGGGCCATAGCAATTTTGCTACCACAGCGGATATCTATTCACATGTTTTACCGTCTATGCGGAAAGAGGCGGCGAATAAGTGGGATGATGAGTTCCGCGATAATGGGTTAGGGGGCGTTGGTGTCGAGTGACTGAAGCATTTGGGATTGTGAAACTGACAATTAGACTGACAATTGCCAGTTTCTCGGCTTTAGCGGCAAAACAAAACCGCCTGGGAACTGGCTTTCCAGGCGGTCGTCGTGGTGGAGATGGGGGAGAGTTGAACTCCCCGTCCAAACAAACCCATCGAAGAATGTACTACAGGCTTAGTCGATGTTTTTTTCTAACGCTTCAGACTCCCACCGACGGGATTCTTCAGCGGTGGCCCTCTGATCTT
>WNGK01020391.1_pt1 | contig 13141 bp, 10 predicted proteins | sample 5400601 | NCBI WGS metagenome assembly WNGK01 (sample SAMN13153376, study PRJNA577476) | soil metagenome | isolation source: 60 cm soil or saprolite under Garry oak tree replicate 1 | place: USA:California | collected 2016-06-15 | reverse complement strand
AAACGGTAATACTGCGACGCTCTTCTCGGGGATTGAGCTTGTTGCCGGCTTTCGGAGCCAGTAGAACGGGAATGCCAAAGCCAAAGCGCCGAGCAATACTGCGGAGAAAACGATGACCGGATTGCGCAGAAAATTCCTCCGAACCGGCTGGGCGGGTCTCCCAACGCCCAGTCTCGTTAAATCTTCGCTAATCTCAGTGGCCGTCTGGTAGCGTTTGCGAATATCATTGTCGCACGCTTTCAGGACAATGGAGTTGAGCTTAAGAAACGTCTCGCGCTCGGCCATTGTGTCGAGGTCCCGTGGCAAATCCGGATAGTCGAGTCGATCCGTGCCGGTGCTCACTTCGTAAAGCACCTTGCCTAGACTGTAAAGATCGGCCTGAGGCCGACCAGGACCCTCAGGCGGAATGTAACCTTCTGTGCCGAGACGCGCCTTGTCACCAGCTTTGGCTACCAGCCCAATGTCAGCCAGTTTGGGGTGACCTTTGACGAAGATGATGTTCGAGGGCTTGATGTCGCGATGCACTAGGCCGCGCCGATGCAGTTCCGCCAGCGCTTCGCTCAGCGACAAGCCCAATTGCACGGAGTGCTCGATCGAGAGCCGACGGCACCGGGCCAGCTCACTGCTTAATGTTTTCGGCACGTACGTATCAGGATCTATCTGGTCGCCGTTTGAATCATCGTCGGCCAGTTCCATGACATAGTGAAAAAAACTGCCGGCGCGATTGCGGCCCACATGCAGGATTGCCACAAAGCCCTCGTGTTCCCGCGATACAGGTTCGAACCGCTGGAGACCCAAAAATTCCCTCTCAAATGTCTCCTCGTCACGAAACGCTTTTCGACTAACGATCTTAACCGCCCGATAGCTGGCCAGGATGTTTCGCGCCAGCCATACCTCGCCATAACTGCCATGGCCAATACAGCGCAGTAACTCCAAGTCTGGAATACGAGGAGCGTCTCTCACCTGCTGTGTAGCACCCATGCTCTTACTCTTCCTCTTACTCTTCCTCTTCCTCTTGCTCTTACTCTTACTCTTACTCTTACTCGACCTAGTGAGCCATTGCTTTCGCCAAGCCCCATCCCTGCTCCTCTTCCTTTTCGAGGCGCGCAACTTCTCGGCGCATCAACACGGTAATTCTGTGTTTCGCCAGGCGCACCTGGCCGGCGCTCACACCGAGAGTCTGCGCTACCTTCTGCACGGGCCACTGCTTTACGGCATGGAGATCAAATATCTGATAATGCCGCGCGTTAGCCTGATGTTTCACACGCGCCAACGCCGCAGCAAACATTGTGCGCTGCCATTCCTCCTCCCATACCGCGTCAAGATCGATCGCCCCTGGATCAGCAACGCGCTCGATCGTTGCTGTGCCGGATGTGTCTGTCGCCCGGCGTCCCGAAAGCTTTCGGGACTGGATCTGTTGCTGGCGTTTTCGGAATTGATCGATAACACGCCAGCGCACGATAGTCAGCAGCCAGCCTTTGAATGAGCCGACAACAGGATCGTAGCGGAAGGATTTAATCTTCCTGGCGACGGTGAGGAGCGTCTCCTGCACGACCTCCTGCGCCTCCCAATCGGTCAACCCGGCGTTGAGCGCGGTGGCATAAATCAATCGCCAGTAGGCGTCGAAAAACTGCCGCCAACTCTCCTCAGCGTTCGATTCCTTGAGCCGACTCAAAAGGCTGCGCCGCGTCGCCAAAGACGATTGAGCGCGCCTTGGTAGCAGATTCATGCCTCGGAGTCATCATACGCTGCCAGAAGCCACGGTCACGAAAGATTTTGTCGATTCTTTGAAACACGTGCTCCTCTGCATCCGTATTTAGCTTATGAAAAACCGAAACATCCCATTCACAACAATCATTCTCTTTGCGCTTGGCTCCCTTGCGCTTTCACTCCCGAAAGCTTTCGGGGTTGTCCCGGCTCCGGACGGAGCGTATCCTGGCGGCAACACGGCGGAAGGGCGAAACGCTCTTTTTAGCCTGACCAGCGGCACGTACAATACGGCTGTTGGTTTCTTTTCGCTCAGAAGCAATACAGAGGGCAACTTCAACACGGCCATGGGCGCTGGGACGCTTCTTCTCAGCACCGCAGACCAAAATACGGCTACCACACGGCCAGTGGAGCGTTCGCTTTGTTTAGCAACACGACCGGTAGCCTCAACACGGCCAGTGGAGCCCTGGCTCTCTTTAGCAACGCCACCGGCTTCCAGAACACCGCGATGGGTGATCAAGCGCTTTTTAGCAACACCATTGGCGGCGACAATACGGCTACCGGTCATGCGGCGCTCTTTAGCAATACGGGCGACGGCAACACGGCCAACGGTTCCGGTTCGCTTCAAAGCAACAGTACCGGCGACTTCAACACAGCCATTGGCGCTGCGGCGCTCTTAAGCAACTTTGATGGCTCCCAGAACACCGCCAACGGTTACGGTGCACTTGGTGGAAACGATCACGGCGACAACAACACAGCCAGCGGCTATCAGGCACTCCGTAGTAACTCGGACGGGAGCCTCAACACGGCCAATGGCTTTAGCGCCCTCTTTAGCAACAGTAACGGAGGCTCAAACACAGCCGACGGTGATCTCGCACTCTACAATAATACTAGCGGAAGCGGCAACGTGGCGTTGGGCAGTGCTGCCGGGTTTAATGCGACGACAGGCAATAATAACGTCTACATTGGCCAAGGGATGCAGGGCGTTGCCGGCGAGAGTAACGCCTGCTACATCGCGAGCATCTTCGACCAAACGTCCGCAAACGGAATGCCGGTCCTCATTAACTCTGACAATAAGCTCGGAACAACGACTTCCTCAAAGCGGTTCAAAAAGGATATCAAGCCAATGGACAAAGCCAGCGAAGCCGTCCTCGCTCTCAAACCGGTTGCTTTCCGTTACAAGAAGGAGATAGATCCAGCAGGCACATCGCAGTTCGGGCTCGTGGCCGAAGAAGTGGAACAGGTAAATCCTGACCTCGTGGTGCGTGACAAGGATGGAAAAGCCTACAGCGTCCGCTACGACCAGGTGAACGCGATGTTGTTAAATGAGTTCCTGAAAGCGCACTGCAAAATCGAAGAACAGGAAGCGACCATTGACGGATTAAAATCTAGTGCTGCAGAGCAAGAGGCGACCATTGCCGAATTAAGCTCAACCATCGCGCTGCAACAGGAAAGTATGCAAGCTGTCACGGCGCGTTTGGACGAGCAGGCCGCGCAGATTCAAAAGGTGAGCGCCCAGGTTGAACTGAATAAGCCTGCCACAAAAGTACTCGCCAATAACCGGTGAACCTTTGCAGGGAAAACCCGCCTTCGCGGAAGCGTACGGCGCGCAGGCAAGGAGCGGCGGTTTCCAAAACCGCCACAGGGTGGCTTGGAAGGCGCCCCTCCTTGAGGCGCAGATCGAAAATCCATTCGTGTTAATTCGTGCAACACCGAGGGCAGCTTCAATACGGCCCTCGGCGCTGGAACGCTTCTTCTCAGCACCGGCAATGACAATACGGCTACAGGCGCTGGGGCGCTCTTAAGCAACACCATCGGCTCTGGAAACACTGCCGACGGAACGTTCGGGCTTTTTTTCAACACCACTGGCTTCGACAACACAGCGATCGGCTATCAAGCGCTCGCTAACAACACTATCGGCGACTCCAATACGGCCAACGGTTGGGGGGCACTCGTTGGCAACACTGAGGGCTCCCAGAACACCGCCGCCGGGTATGGAGCGCTTTTCAACAACGACACCGGCGACTTCAACACGGCCGTCGGATTTAACGCGCTCTATTCTAACATCTATGGAGCCTCCAACACGGCCGTCGGTTATAACGCTCTCCACGATAACAATGGGCCGGCCAACGTGGCGGTGGGTGCCGGTGCCGGATACAATGCAACAACAGGCTCAGGTAACGTCTATATTGGTGCGGGGATGGTTGGTGTTGCTGGCGAAAGCAACGCCACTTACATCAGCGGCATCTACGACCAGGCGATTGATCCTGATAGCTTCTTCATGGGCGTGGATGTGAATCATAAGTTGGGCACTCACGCGGCGTCCGGGCCTGGTGTGCGGATCAAGGATGTCGTCGAGGACCACAAGAAGATTGTAGAACTGGAAGCCACTGTCGCCGCTCTTACGACGCAGCTCAAGGAGCAAGCTAGGCGAATTGAGCAAATGAATGTGGCTCTGAAGCAATGATGCCCGTCGCCACGTACCAGAAATCAGATTCTATTAAACATTAACCATGAATGACATCCGATGAAAATACCAACTAACGTGAAATCCACAATTCCATTAATTGCAGCCTCGGTTTTCCTGACCGCCTTAGCCTTTCTGCCTCCGAACGCTTCTGCCGTTCTTCCAGCGCCTGATGGGGGCTATCCCGGAGGCAACACGGCAGAAGGGCAGGCTGCCCTTCTTAGCCTCACCACCGGCACTTATAATACTGGCGTCGGTGTGTTTTCACTCAGGAGCAACACCGAAGCCAACTTCAACACCGCCATTGGCGCTGGGACGCTTCTTCTCAGCACCGGCAATGAAAATACGGCCACGGGCGCTGGGGCGCTTTTGAGCAACACCACCGGCACTCAAAACACGGCCAACGGTGCGTTTGCCCTTTTTAGCACTACCACAGGTTATTTAAACACGGCCATCGGTGACCAAGCGCTCACTACCAACACCACCGGCGGGGCAAACACCGCCACCGGTTCTCAGGCGCTCCGTAACAACACTACTGGCAACAGCAACACAGCGATTGGCTGGCAAGCGCTCCATAATAACAGCACCGGGAGTTTCAACGTGGCGTTGGGCCTCATTGCCGGGTTCAACGCAACGACGGGTAATAACAATGTCTATATTGGCAATGGGATGGACGGTGTTGCTGACGAGAGCGACCACACCTACATCCGCAACGTTAACACTACCAGCGTAAGCGGCGGTAGCGCCGACTTTGTGACCGTTGACTTGACCACCGGCTTACTTGGTCATGCCAGTTCCTCGCGGCGTTACAAGGAAGACATCACTCCGATGGACGACGCCAGCGAGGCGCTCTTTGCGCTGAAGCCGGTCACCTTCCACTACAAGAAGGAGATCGATCGCAGCCAGGGTCTGGAGTACGGCTTGATCGCCGAGGATGTAGCCCAGGTGGACCCGAACCTCGCGATCCGCGACGGAAAGGGGCAAATCGAGACCGTCCGATACAGCGCGATCAACGCGATGCTCCTCAATGAGTTCCTTAAAGAACATGAGAAAGTTCGGGACTTGGAAGCAACGGTCGCAGAGCAGCAGAAAGGAATGAAGACCCTCACCGCCCAGCTTAAAGAACACGCCGCGCAAATCCAAAAGGTGAGCGCCCAAGTTGAAATGAGCAGCTCCCCGCCGCGAATGGTCGCGACTAATCCGTAGAACTACCCGAAAACAGACTAACAGAAGGAAACGAAGGAAACAAAGGGGAGTTCAATCCAACTCAAATGAGAATCTTCGTTTTCTTCGCTGCTTTCTGTAAAAAGCTATCCAATCAGATAACAAACCAAACGAGAAAGAACAAACTGTGAAGAATTCGTCGATTTCTTGAAACACGCGCCTCTCTCCATCCGTATTTAGCTTATGAAAAATCGAAACATCGCATTTACAGCAATTCTGTTCTCACTCGCGCTCCTCTGTGAGGCGGCTGGCCCGAAAGCTTTCGGGGTTGTCCCAGCGCCGGACGGCGACTATCCCGGAGGCAATACGGCAGAAGGGCAAAGCGCCCTTTTTAGCCTTACTACCGGCACTTACAATACGGCCGTCGGCCTCTTTTCACTCAGGAGCAACACCGAGGGCAGCTTCAACACGGGTGTTGGTGCCGGCACGCTCCTTTTCGACACCGGAGACCAAAATACGGCCTTTGGCACGGCAGCGCTTTTATTCAACACCAGCGGCTCTCAAAATGCCGCCGTTGGCACGTCCGCGCTTTTAAGCAACACCAGCGGTTTCTTCAACACGGCAGTCGGTCAGCAAGCGCTCACTGCCAATTCCATCGGGAACGACAATACCGCAATTGGTGCCGGGGCGCTCTTGAACAACGTAGATGGCACTTACAATGCGGCCATCGGCTTTCAAGCGCTCCTTAGCAACACCACTGGCTACGATAACGTCGCCATGGGCCATAATGCCGGGACCAGTCAAACCACCGGCAGCAACAACATATATATCGGCTCGAATATTAGCGGCGTTGGTGGCGAGAGCGACGCCTGTTACATCAAGAGCATTTTCGCCCAAACGTCCAACGGCGTCCCGGTCCTCATCAACTCAGACAATAAGCTTGGTACCACCACTTCCTCAAAGCGGTTCAAGCAGGACATCAAGCCAATGGATAAGGCCAGCGAAGCGCTCTTCGCGCTGAAACCGGTCACATTCCGTTACAAGAAGGAGCTCGATCCGGCACGCAGATCGCAGTTTGGGCTTGTGGCCGAAGAAGTGGAAAAGGTGAATCCAGACCTGGTCGTGCACGACAACGAGGGAAAAATCTACAGTGTGCGCTACGACCAGGTGAACGCGATGTTGCTAAACGAGTTCCTCAAAGAGCACCGCAAAGTGGAAGATATAAAGAACGAATTCCACGCGACGGTCGCGCAACAGCAGAAAGAAATACAGGTCCTGACGGCTCAACTCAAAGAGCAAGCCACGCAAACTCAAAAGGTGAGCGCACGGGTTGACCTGGACAGAGCTGCTCCGAGACAAGCAGTCCTGAAAATTCCATGAGCCTATTGCAGGATAACCAGAAAACAAACCAAACGAAGAAACACACCATGAAGACAGAAACAGAGAAACTGAGTATGAAATCCCAAAACTTAATTGCCATTGCGGTCCTGATTACTTGCCTTGCGCTCCTCTGTGCGGCGGCTGCCCCGAAAGCTTTCGGGGTTGTCCCACCGCCGGATGGCGGCTATCCGGGAGGCAACACGGCGGAGGGGCAAAGCGCCCTTTTAAGCCTCACCAACGGCACATACAATACGGCCGTTGGTGTGTTTACACTCAGGAGCAATACCGAAGGCAACTTCAATACGGCCAACGGCGCTGGGGCACTCCTTCTCAACACCGAAGACGAAAATACGGCCACTGGCGCGGGTGCGCTTTTAAGCAACACCACCGGCTTTGGCAACACAGCCAATGGAGCGTTCGCCCTTTTTAGCAATACGGAAGGCTCAGGCAACACGGCGATCGGCATTAGCGCGCTCTTTAGCAACACCACTGGAGGCGACAATACGGCCAGCGGTACCTTTGCCCTCCTTAATAACACTGAAGGCTCGAGCAACACCGCCGTCGGTCGTGACGCGCTCCTTAGCAACACCGCGCACAACAACACGGCTATCGGCCGTTCAGCGCTCGGCAGCAACACCACCGGCACCCGAAACACAGCTAGCGGCGTCGGCGCGCTCGAAAATAATACCACTGGCAGCTATAATACGGCCACTGGCCTTGGGGCGCTCTTTTTCAACACCACCGCCGACAACAATACCGCCGTTGGAATTAACACGCTACTTGACAACACCACCGGCGACTCGAACACGGCCTGCGGCGCAACTGCGTTGCTTAGCAACACCACTGGCCGCGCCAATACGGCCAACGGTGCAAATGCGCTCTTTAGCAATACTACCGGCCTTGGCAACGCGGCCAGCGGTGTTAGTGCGCTCATTAACAACACCACTGGCAACTTGAACGTTGCCTTGGGTTTTCAGGCAGGCACCTCCGTTACCACGGTCGATAGGGTCATTTGTATCGGTGCTAACATCGATGGCGAAAACGTCCCTGATAGTTGCTACATCGGCAATATCTTTGGCCAAACGTCTGTCAGTGGGCTTCCGGTCCTCATCACGTCACACAACAAGCTAGGCACGACGACTTCCTCAAAGCGTTTTAAGAAAGATATCAAGCCGATGGACAAAGCTAGCGAAGCGCTCCTGGCGCTCAAACCCGTTACCTTCCGCTACAAGAAGGAGATTGATCCGGCAGGCAGACCGCAGTTCGGCCTGGTAGCTGAAGAAGTGGCCGAGGTAAATCCTGATCTGGTCGTGCGTGACAAGGAAGGGAAACCCTACACCGTGCGCTACGACGCGGTGAACGCGATGCTACTCAACGAGTTCCTTAAAGAGCGCGGTAAAGCGCAGGAATTCGAAGCTGCTGTTGGCCAGCAACAGAAGGACTTTCAATCCAAGCTTGCGGAACAACAAAATCAAATCGCAGCGCTGACATCGGGTCTGCAAAAAGTCAGCGTTCAGATTGAGGTGGACAAGGCTGCGCGACGAGTGGCTGCGAGCGATAGGTAACAATTGGAGTTCAACAAAACTGTCCCGAACAAAAAAAGTAAGAATCCTATGAAACGATCAATGAAAAGCAAAACGACAGTACGCCTGCAACACTGTAGCACCGCAGGCAGGACTCCACCATTTCTCATCGTCTTTGCGCTTGGCTCCCTTGCGCTTTGCCAAACGGCGCAGGCGGTCAATCCTGCGCCAGACGGAGCCTATCCCGGGGGCAACACGGCGGAAGGGCAGGCCGCCCTCTTAAGCCTCACCACTGGCGGATTCAACACGGCAGTCGGTTTCTTTTCGCTGAGAAGCGATACGACCGGCCAGCTCAATACAGCCATCGGCGCTGGGACGCTCCTTCTCAACACCGGGGACGAGAATACAGCCACTGGCGCTGGAGCGCTTTTAAGCAACATCACCGGCTACCAAAACACGGCGAATGGGGCGTTCGCGCTGTTCAGCAACACCGAAGGCCTCCAAAACACGGCCAACGGAGCGTCCGCCCTTTTCAGCAACGCTGATGGACAAGCCGACACGGCTAACGGTTTTCAAGCGCTCTTTAGCAACACCGCCGGCGACCGCAACACCGCCAACGGCACCAATTCGGTCTTTAGCAACACCACCGGCAGCTTCAACACCGCCAACGGTTCTGCCGCGCTCGACCACAATACCACCGGCAACCTTAACACGGCCATCGGTGAGGAAGCGCTTTTTAGCAACACCGAGGGCGCCCGCAACACGGCCACAGGTAGTCAGTCGCTCTTGCTAAACACCACTGGTACTGACAACACGGCCGACGGTAGTTATGCACTTGTCGGCAACACCACGGGCAACTTCAACACGGCGAACGGTGATAGTGCGCTCTTCGCCAATACTACCGGCAGTAACAACGCAGCCAATGGTTATGGTGCACTCCTGGGCAACACCACCGGCGACAACAACACGGCCACCGGTTATCAGGCCCTCATTAACAACAACGCCGGTAGCCTCAACACGGCAACCGGTTTCACGGCGCTCTTTAGCAACACTACGGGCGGCTCAAACACCGCTGTGGGTGATCTCGCACTCTACAATAATACTGCCGGGACTGGCAACGTGGCCTTGGGTGCCGATGCCGGATTCCATGCCACGACGGGCAATGGTAACGTGTATATTGGCGCTGGGATGGAGGGGGTTGCTGACGAGAGCGACCACACCTATATCCGCAACATCAACAGTACCAGCGTAGGCGGCGGTGGCTCCGACTTTGTTACCGTCGACTTAACCACCGGCTTGCTTGGTCACGCCAGTTCCTCGCGCCGTTACAAGGAGGACATCAAGTCGATGGACAACGCCAGCGAAGCGCTCTTTGCGCTGAACCCGGTCACCTTCCGCTACAAGAAGGACATCGATAAGAGCCAAAGCTTGCAGTACGGCTTGGTTGCCGAGGATGTCGCACAGGTGGATCCGGACCTGGCGATCCGCGACGCAAAAGGGCAAATCGAGAATGTGCGATACAGCGCAGTCAACGCGATGCTGCTCAACGAGTTCCTGAAAGAACATCGGAGAATGCAAAAATTGGAAGCCGCGCTCGACACAGTCAACACGCGTTTGGAAAAGCAGGCCGCACAAATCCAGAAGGTGACTGCGCAGGTTGATGCAACGAAGCCGCTGCCGCATTTGGTCCTGAACAATCCGTAAAACCATTACAAATAAAAACCAAGAACTGCGCAGGTTGATGCAACGAAGCCGCTGCCGCATTTGGTCCTGAACAATCCGTAAAACCATTACAAATAAAAACCAAGAAAGACAAAAGACAAAAACAAGGAGAAAGTTATGAACCATCTAAAAACCAACCATTCCTATTCATTCCGCTCGCTGCGCTTTCAGATGACGCTGACCGCGCTAGCTGTGCTTGCGCTGGCGTCCATTCCGGTTGCACGGGCGAGCGAGGACAACCGTGCGCCGGGCTTGCCATCTCCTCTCTGCGACCGTTTGCGGGTATCGACGGGAGATAGAGTGGCCTTCCATGTGTACGCGCTGGGCGTGCAGATCTACAGATGGAACGGCACCAGTTGGGTGTTTGTGGCGCCATCGGCGAGATTGTTCGCCGACGCCGAGTATCACGGGGAAGTCGGCATTCACTACGCCGGCCCCACTTGGGAGAGCCACAGTGGCGGCAAAGTGATCGCCAGCCGTCTGGAAAGCTGCGCCCCCGATCCGACCGCGATTGCCTGGTTGCTGCTCCAGACCGTCTCGACGGAAGGCCCTGGCATTTTCGATCGCGTGACCTACATCCAGCGGGTGAACACCGCCGGCGGTTTACCTCCCACTGCTCCCGGCCCATACATCGGCGCTCAGGAAGAGGTGCCTTACACTGCAGAGTATTACTTCTACCGCGCTCAGGACTAACATGAAGAATACATTCCCGTTAAAACGTAGAGTAAGAACAACAAACGAAAAGCATCCCAAAGAAAAACGCAGTTAGACCCATGAACATACTAATCAGAGGCCTGATCCGCTGGCCTCAAAGCTTGGGGAACAAAGGAATATGAAAACATCAATTAATACCCAGTCAGTCACCAAGAGGATCGCAGTCTTTATAGCCGCTTTGACCTTGATGCTTTGTCTCACGACGAGCATCACTCGCGCGGACGAAACGTGTTCGTCACCTTACCTCGCCCGAATCGAGGGACAGGAAGAGTTCGTTTATGTTTGGACGCTGGGAGTGGAGGGAATAGGCGATGGCTCGGATAAACTGGTCACCGTCGATGTAAAACCGGGCTCGCCTGATTACGGCAAAGTCATCAACACCACTTCCGTTGGAGGACGCAATGAAGCGCACCACGGCGGCTTCACTGACGACCGGCGGCAATTATGGCTGGCCGGACTCGACACCAGTCGCTTGTTCATCTTCGATACTTACACTGATCCGGCGAAACCACGGCTGGTAAAAACCATCGACGACTTCGCGGAAGCTACGGGCGGCGCGATCGGACCTCACGGCGCGTATGCCTTGCCGGGACGAGTGCTCATTCCGTGTCTATCGAACGCGAAGGATCACGGCGGTCGCACAGCATTGGTGGAATACAGCAATGACGGCAATTACATCACCACCCATTGGCTGCCGACAAAGGATAACGCGCGCGGCGCAGCGAATGAAAACCTTGCAGACGGATACGGGTATGATGCACGCGTTTTACCACGAAAGAACGCGCTGCTTACCTCATCGTTCACCGGATGGAACAACTACACCATGGACTTCGCCAAGCTAACAGCCGATCCCGAGGCGATGAAGCATTTCGGTTCAACCATGGTCATGTGGGATTTCCATACGCGTCAGCCAAAGAAAGTGTTCGAGGTACCAGGCGCGCCATTGGAAGTCCGGTGGGCTTGGGGTGACAAGCACAACTACGCATTCACCGCTACGGCGCTGACATCCAAACTTTGGCTGGTCTGTCAAAACAACGACGGCGAGTGGCAGGCAAAGGAGGTTGCCACAATCGGCAATGTTAAAGGCGGCGTGTTACCTGTGGATATTAGTCTTAGCGCCGATGACAAAACTTTGTTCGTCGATTGTTTCGGTGACGGCAAGTGCCGCGTTTTTGATGTTTCGAATCCGCAACAACCGAAACAGATCTACGAAAAACAAATTGGGCGGCAGGTCAACATGGTTTCGCAAAGCTGGGACGGAAAACGGCTCTACTTTACCAGTTCACTCCTGGCACGATGGGACAAGAAAGGTAAGGATAACGATCAGTTCCTACGCGCCTACAGGTGGGACGGCAAAGAATTGAAACCAAGCTTTGATCTCGATTTTGCTGCGCTAAAGCTCGGCCGGCCTCACCACATGCTCTTTGGCGCGAGGAAGCTCGGTGCGAACCGCGTAGTCGCATCAGCACGATAAGGCAAAGCGATGAAAATTGGAATGATTCGGGTAGCCGCGGTGCTGGTTACAATTTGCCTGACTGTCGGGGCTTTGTCCGTCGCCGCCGACAATCCGTCGTCACACGACAGCAACTACGATTACGATCCACCCGTTGCGGGTAGCTACGCATTACCAGTTATCAAGATGGCGCCCAACGGCGCAATTCTTGATTCAACTGGGCAGGCACTAAATCTGAGTGAGCTCACCCATGGCCGGATAACTGTCCTAAGCTTCATCTACACCCGGTGCGCAGCACCGCGAGCATGCCCGTACGCTACCGGCGTGTTGTACGACCTGCACGCACTCAGCGCTGATGATCAGGGCCTGGCAAACAATACGCGTTTAGTCAGCCTAAGCTTTGATCCCGATTACGACACGCCGCAGCGCCTGGCCAGTTATTCAGAAGCGATGCGCGAACGGACATCAGGGTGCGAATGGCGCTTTATCACAACGCGATCGCGCGCGGAGTTAGACGCGATTCTGAACGGCTACGGTCAGGCTGTGGACAAGCGCTCCAATCCTAATGATCCACAAGGTCCGTTGTATCACATTCTACGAGTTTTTCTCATCGATCGGGAAGGTTACATCCGCAACATCTACAGCTCCGCAACGCTCGATCCGCGTCTCATCCTTGCCGATGTAAAAACCCTGTTAATGGAGGAAAAAGGAGTTTCGAAACGGTAACTCGCATCACTCGGCTGATTCTTGCCAGCGTGCAGTCTGGTCACAGTTTGAGCTTGTCCCCAGCCGATTCCTGCCAGCGGTGAATCGCTGCGGCGTAACGTGAGATCACCGGCGCGTATTGGCGATCCGCGTAAAGATTGCATGTTTCAAATGGATCGTCCTTCAAGTTATAGAGTTCATTCAAATCTTTGTCGCGCAGGCAAAGTTTCCAGCTATCCGGAGAAACAATTGTCCGCGTGGATTCTTCGACGGCGCGCTTCACCATACGCCGCCGAGCAAGCTTAG
>WNGK01005713.1_pt1 | contig 13141 bp, 15 predicted proteins | sample 5400601 | NCBI WGS metagenome assembly WNGK01 (sample SAMN13153376, study PRJNA577476) | soil metagenome | isolation source: 60 cm soil or saprolite under Garry oak tree replicate 1 | place: USA:California | collected 2016-06-15 | reverse complement strand
GGCCTGGATCGCGGACTACAACGCCGTCGCGCCCCACTCGGCGCTCGGCTATCAGTCACCTCAGCTGTACCGCAGCACTCGGCTCATGGTAGGTCCGAAGTGCTAGTCCAAACTGCCTCACGAACCGGGGTACAGAGCAGACCTTTGCCGCCCTCCACAAGCTTCGAGGCGAACTCTCACAGGCACTCTGGTTGTTCGGGACAAACACCGATAGGGTCAAGGGTGCAATTAGAGGACTTGACGAAGAAGTCGCCCAGCGATTCCTGGCCTTCTTTTCGAGATCACCGCGTGCGGCCAACTACCTCGTTCGCGGCGTGCAGCTCTCGACGGATCTCGACGGCGCGTGGGAACCAACGTTCCCCGAGTTCGAAGTGCCCGTCGGAACGGAGGCATTCGGCGAACGCGTGACATTGAATCTTCCCTCGGCGTTTCACCTCTTCATCAGGGTGGGCGACTACCAAGGAGCCCACGCGATCGTCCAAGCGGTGCCCGAGGCATTTACGTCGCCGGGACTGCGGGGCTGGAAGGCAGCTGTCTGCTCTTTCGTGGATCGCAACCATGCAGTCGAATGGCTCGACCAGGCCGCACAGGCCTTCTCCGAGGATACTCTCCCCCCTGGCGACCCCGAGTCAGCTCACAAAGAACTCGCCAAGCGAGGCGGATCCTGGTCCGGAATCAATGTTTTCCTCTGGGCGAAGTACTTTCGATCCCGCGCGCGGGTCCTGCAGGCTATCCGCGAGCCAAAGCGCCTAAAGGAGCTGGTTCACGAAGCCGTTGAGGCGCTTCAAGGCACTGAGTCAGGCTTCCACAGCGGGGATGTTTCGCGGTTTCGGATTATCGTCAGCACTCTTGCCAGGCTGCTATCAGACCCAGCCTCTCTAAGCGCCGAAAGGGCGAGGCGAGAGTACCAATTAGAGACGCAGATCTCCGGGGAAGACGAGCATGACGACGCTGCACTCACTTTCCTTCAGCGCGTGGCGGAGGCATTCAACGGCTTTCGGACCGACCCAGCTGTAGAACTGACGCGCGACAACCTGGCAGCAGCTGTAGACGCGCTGGGCCGCCTTCCACTGATAGGAACGGAGGTCGCAAACGCTATCAGACCCGCGCTCGGAGCCAGCGCATACCGCGAACTCCTCGGCCCCGTTCGAACGTGGGTTCATCGAACCCTGCAGAGCATCACGGACGAAGCTCAGCTACGCCGCGTGCTCCTTCGACTCCTGCAGGCTTCGATGCCCCGCTACGCGCAGATCCGTCACGGCCCGATCGAGTATGGCAAGGACTTAGCTGTGCTAATCGAGGAACGCGATCGCCGAACGCTTCGGATGTATCAGGTCAAGTGTGGCGAGATCGATAAGAAGAAGTGGCGCGAGAGTCGGGACGAGCTGGAAGAGATGTTCCAGGTGCCGCTGTCCAAACTCCAGCTGCCTGCCGATCCTGATGTACGAGAAGGCGTGCTGCTTACGAACGGCCATGCTAACCCGTTCGTCGAGCCTGTGATGACGGCATGGTTCGAGGAGCAAAATGAGAAATTCGGCAGGGTGGTATCCTTCATGCACCTCGACGAGGTGGTCGGCTGGATCTTCCGAGAGCAGCTGATAAACGAATTCAAGACCGCCTTGAGCGAGCTAGGAATCCGCCCGATAACTGACCCCGGTGAGTGACATACCACATGACGCAGGACGGCCCTGAGGGAGGGTTCGAGCGCGTCGCGAGAAAGTGCGCCGGGGGGTCGTGTCCGACGATTGATGCTCATCGTCGGCTCAGAGCGGCTCACCGACTATGGCATCAGGCAGAGTCGAGCTACCCCGATCCTGATGGCTTCTGCACCAATCTGATTCGCGCCGATGGGTATCACAGTTTGATGGTGTTCCTGAGGCTACCAGCCGGTCGGCGAAAGCTGCTCGAACTCTCCCCAGCTGACCGAGCTGAGAAGTTTCTGCATTGGGACGAGGTTGCCAGAGAAGTGGAGAAGACGGGAGCGGGCTCGGTGATTGTGATCTCTGAGTCATGGTTTGCGCCCTTCAATGCCGAGTACCCTGGCCGACCCGCAGCGCAGTCACCTGAGCGCAAGGAGGTCTTGGCAGTTGATGCAGAGTCCGCTGGTGGAGAGACGTTTCCACTAATGGTCGAGTTTTACCGTCAAGCCGGGGAGATCAAGTTCAAGGAGGCTACGCCCGTCAAGTACGCACCGGGTGGCTACCTGGAGCCTATACGCCGGGTGTGGACCAGGAGGCCTCAGAGCAAGAAGTGAGACTGCGGCCCTCGAATACGTTACCTGCCTCGGCGCCGAGCGCTTTCGCCGTGTGTCTTGTCACTATTGTCGTGAGCTTCGCCATCTCTTGATGGCGACACAACGCCTTCGCCAACTTCATCTGCCGGCGGCGTGCGGCACTCCGGGTCCGCTCCTGCCGGCAGCCGCGCCAATCGACTACTGCCGCGCGCGCCCGAGAATTGCCCCGGGGTCGGCTGCGAAATCCTGGAACGACAGGTGCGCGTCGCTGACAGCGTTCGACCCGAACAGCCTCGCATAGCGCTCAAACTCCTGCTGAATAGTTGAATCTGACTTGTCCGGGTAATTGTTGACAAGTGTAATCCGCAGAGAGTCCGCCGATGGGTTACGATTCATTTGAGCCGCCTTCACAAGGTACTTCACGTGCATATCCGCATCCGCGAGCGAATACCCGCAGAAGACAAGTTGGGCACAGTCCCGAAGTGCGCGAGCGGCGTGATTCCAGACAATTGCCAAGTGCGCGCTTGAAAGGCTCTTGTACAAGGTAGGAGGGACGATCAAAGGTTCACGCATCGTCTGACATCGGTTACACCTGGCCCTCCCCGGGGCATCCAACAGACGGGCTACGATGTCCGGGCCATGCGTAACTGCCAGGTCTGTGCATACTGAGCAATACAGCCAGTTGAGCGAACCATGAATCTTGTAAAGTGGAAAAGACCTCGTTTCTCGACCAGGAATCGGTGATCGCGGCTCCAGGTCGCTGAACCCGTACTCGACAACTGTCCCCAAACCTCGGTCTTCCTCGAGAGGGACCGCGTCGTCTTCAAGCGCGCTGTCCAGGAGACTATCGTAATTCGTTGTGAGGAACGACGTCTGGGCTAGCCGGTCGCCTGTGCGCAGGTTACGTACCAAGCGAGAATGCACTGCCGCGTCACCCGGGACCCGCCGGTGGATAGCGTCCGCCATTAGCAGGATGAGCCGCCGTCGGATGGAAGAGAGGTTCAGTCCTCCGTCGTCAGGCGCGTGCAGAGGAATCCCTCGAAATCCCTCAGCGCGACTTGTGGCCAGGTCAATGAGTCCGAGGACTTCCTCGAATGTCGGAAGGGGCATTCTGGCCTCAAGGTTTAATACGTCTATGTCGAACACCAATCTGAAGAAGTCAATGACTTCACGAGCGAACTCTCTAAGTACCCTCCGATCCGGGTGCTCCGAGAAATACGATCTGAGCAGGTCTCCCTGCAGGGGCACTCCCTCCGACGCACTGGCGCCAGCGCCAAGGAAGATTACGTAGCGGCTCACTGCGCTTTCCCAGACCGATCCTAGACGCGCGGTTTGGTGAGAGCCCGATAATACGAGCGAAATCGGGTCGCACGCGCCGCACGTACATTCGTGCCCTTCTCTGAAGCTCTGTAAAACGCCTCGAACTTCCTCGGTACGTTGTCCTCAGGCAGCTCGAGCACGGATGCGAGAGTATTCAGATTGTCCAATATCGTAAGTGAGCTTCCGAGAGGACGCCTCCTCTTCACTAACCTGCTCAACGCGTGGACGCTCCTCTGAACCTGGAGCAGCGCAAGCAGGAGGCTATAGGCGTGGTAGTGCTTCGCGATTGGCTTGGGCAGCCGATGCCACGATGCAAGGACAGTTCGTGCCGCGCTGAGCCGCTGTTTCAAATCGTGAGCGGGGTCGAACTCACGATCAAAGTCGCTGTAGATCTGTCTTAGGGTCCGGGCGTTGGTAGTGCTAATACCATGAATCATCGCGTGCACTATCTCCGTCAGTAGTTTAGCATCTGCCATCCGGTCTATCCGCTTCTCGGTCAGGATGCCAGCGTCCTTGAACACCGCCTCGAACTCTCCACGTCTGTCTTGAATGAACCACTTGAATTCACCCTGAAAGCGAGCGTGCCTCTGCTCTTCTGGATTCAGTGGCGCGGTGTAGTAATTGATTCGTCGAAAGACCTCACGCACATCGTGTTCGGTCGCGTCCTCAATTCGATTAATCTTCAACTGATAGTTGTCGAAGGCGCGCCTGTCAGCCGCATTGAGAGTTGAGTACTTCTTCTTCCTCAACGCTTGTCGATCTACCGCACTGGAGAGCCAGAACTCGTTCTTGCGAAACGCTAGCAATGCAGCGGTCCGTTGTTGCCCATCGACGATCTCGTCGTGAGCTCTTGCGCCTGGGCGGCGCGCGACACTGTGAACCATGAACGGCGGCAGGACGAGCCCCTGAATCACCGTCTCGACCAAGTATGACTTGGCGTTCAGAGGCCATACCTTGCCGCTGCGTTGATAGCTCTTGTTGATGCGAACGTGATTCGCATCGACCATGTCGAGGAAGCGAGAGAGCCTCTTGTCCCAGCGCCTGATTCTCATGAGCTACGGCACCAGTCTTAGGACGACGCCAATCGCTCGGTGTGCGGTACCGAGGTCGCGTAGATAAATGCGAAGGAGATAGGGAGGTAGTGCTGTACGACACGTCTGGTAGCACATAGCAGCCAGATCCTCGTTGTTCATGTCGAAGACAGTTGCACACGTAGCGCCCACTCCAGCCGCGTCCACCCGTTCCGACGGATTGGTGCCGTTTTGGGGTAATCCGAGACAACACGACCCTAATCGACGGTCGACGACCTGAGAGCCAGCCGCCCGGCCCCGAAGATGCGTTGCTCGGACATTTCATACCAGGGCGTTTTTGCGGCGCGATAGGGCGAAAATGCGGCAGCTCCGCCTGAGCGAGCACGGCGGGCACGCGTGAAGCCGACTCTGAGGCAGCCTGAGGCAACGTTAAGAGCACTACCTCAAGGAGGCGTATGTAGCTGCGTGCGCTATAAGCGAGGCCGCGAAACTCCGGAAACTCACGTCCTCTGCGGGCTCGCGATAGGCTCCCTTCTTTCCACCTCTGGCCCTTGAGAGCAGGAGGCAAGCCGCGTCATATAGCCGCTCCCGCACCAACTTTCGGCACAGCAGCTCATACCGTACCGCGTAGGACGCACCTTTGAATTCGGGAAAGACGGCGAAGAAGGGTTCCTTCACTTGGACGGGTGTGGTCGACCCTTTTTGTTCCTCCAACAGCATCAACCACCCCAGCCACGGCCGGGGAGACCGGCGAAATGCGCCCTCCTGGAACGCACGCCACAGGTCGGTCGCGTTACCGATGGCTTCCTCCGTGCGGTTGTTGTAGTTGTTCCCGAACGATCCGACCTGCGACTTGAACTCCACGGAGGCCAGAAGCTTCCCGTCGACGACCACGATGAGATCCCAATTCTTTGTTGGACGGTAGAAGCCCGGTAACACGAGATCGTTTCGCTTCCGGTAGATCGCCGCATCGGGCAGGCCAGCGTCTTTTAGGAGTTCAGCGATTAGTTGGATGAAGCCGTTCATCTGGGCACCGCCGACGACGGCATCTCGACCTGCTGCGGTCGCCTTCTTTACTGACTTCGCCTGGCCACTACGGGCCGACCAGAACTTCGACACCGCCCGCGCAACACGCTTGTCGAGCTCAGCTCTGGTCATAGGTGCCGGCTACTCCGGCACCGTCTTGACCGAGATGTTCGAGAAGAAGTCGCTAGTGGCACTCGCCAGCCGCGAGTGCGCCATTCTGAAGTACTCCGGGTCAACTTCTACCCCAATACTGTGCCGACCCCATCGTGCCGCTGCGAGATTCGTCGTCCCCGTTCCCATGAAGGGATCTAGGACAATGTCTCCAACAAAGCTGAACATCCGAACAAGCCGCTCCGCCAGCTCGACCGGGAACGGCGCGGGATGCTCTCTCGTGGAAGCTCCAGTAAGACCGGTCCAGATCTGCTGGAACCACTTTTGGTGGTTCTCCGCCGAGAGTACGCTAAGCACCCGGGTAGCGACGGAAGGATTACGGTACCCTCCGGGCTTGCGCTCCATCAGAATGAACTCGATGTCATTCTTGACGACGGCGTTAGGCTCGTAGGGCTTGCCCAGAAACCCTGAAGCCCCATTCTCCACCTCATGCGCCGCGTTCGCGATCTTGTGCCAAATGATCGGGGCAAGATTGTCGTATCCGATCGCTCTGCAATGTTCCTGAATGGAGGCGTGCAACGGCACTACCGTGTGCCGACCTTCATTCTTGCGCCGCGACAGGCACACGTCGCCGACCACGCAGATGAGTCGCCCGCCAGGTGCGAGCGCTTGGAAGCACTGCCGCCAGACCTTGTCGAGCTCCGACAGGAATTCTTCGTAATTCGCGACGAAACCTAGTTGGCCGCCAGAGCGCCTATACTGCTTTAGAGTCCAATAAGGGGGCGACGTGAGAATCAGCTGGACGCTCTCGGGCCCCAGGAAGGGCATGGCGCGCGCGTCGTGACGATAGAGAGTGTGCTCACTTGGCAGGCCGCGCACCGCCGACTCGATTACGGTCGTTAGCTTGGGATCACGAGCAATTCGCGGGAGATCAGTCTGTGGGTTCTTGAGTTCTCCAATCTCCGGCGGGAGCTGCTCAGAAACGGTGCTCGTGGGTGCAGTCACGGTCCGCATGCCACCTTGTGGAGAGGGTTTCAGCGCTGACTATACGACTGAGGCTCAACCGCGCGTCATCTTTGCCAGCAAAATCGGCACTGAGGTGCTTTTCTGCAAGCGGCAGTTGCGCAATCAGTGACACCGCTCGAGCTTCGCCCGAGCGTCGACGGTGAAGGCGAACAGCGCTCTGTAACCTATGCCCGAATGCCGGAGGGGGCGCGTGATGCCACCCATCCGCCCGGAGAAGACAATGACCACCTTCGGTAGCGTGCTCCGCCGCGCACGCCTCGCGGCGGGACTGACCCAACGACAACTCGCGGAGCGGGCTGGCTTATCGCGGGCCGCCATCTGGCGTCTTGAGGCGGAGCGGAGTCGACTCGGGCGGGAGCAGACCCTGGCCCAATTGGCAAGGGTGCTGCCAGAGTTAGCGCGCCTGGATCTCTCGACACTGGAGGCGCCCGCACGGAGGACCGAGAAGGGAGGCTCCCCATGATCTTTCTTCCGGCAAGCACGCGAGCGACCGGGCAGCCGCATTCGACGATTCACGCCCGCGGCGGTGGGCCACGCTGACACTTCTTGGAGGTTCCCAGGCGCCCAGGCGAGCGTGAATCGAGCGTCGAATTCCAGCACACGACGAATACAGCCCATGCAGCCATCCCGATACGTTCGCACGACGTGGCTCCTCTCGGCCTCGAAGAGGCTAGAGTTGCCCAACGATCGTGTCTCGATCCGCTCTGTCTCTGCGGAGGAAAGTACGGCGATGGAAGCCCAGGCTCTGCGCAGGAATGTGTTCGCAAGGCACTCGTGGGAGAACAGCTTCTATGTGGAGCGTATCCGGCAACTGGCTGGCAGAACCATCGTGGAGGTATTTGCGGACGGCCCCATTGATTCGATTGTGGCAGGGGCTCGCGCAAAAGCAGAGTTCGCAGAACGCTTGGCGCTGATCTCGTCGACGCTTGGAGTTCAGCGACGGCGGCTTCAACAATTACTCGCTATCAGCGGTCACCGACGCTACGGCTTCGATCTCGCCATATCGCCAGGCTTCGAGTACTTGCGATCGTCCTCTCGTGCTGAACCTGAGCCCCGCGGCGTGCCCGTGGATGAGACCTTTGTTCGCCGGTTCAATCGATGTGGCTTCGCAAGACTGCTGGAGGTCGCGCTTTCAAGCCATGCTGTATCCCAACGTTTGGTTCAAGCTGTAAATTGGGTCTCCCAGTCAAGACAGGAGCCCGAAGCCTTGGCGGCGGTCGTGAAAACGGCGATCGCCCTCGAGTCTCTCTTAATCGTCAACGAGTCGGAGAGTCTGCGCGGTCCCCTTGCTGAGCGATCCGCGTTCATCCTTTCGGCCATTCCTGCCAACCGGCAGCGTATCGCGCGCTCTGTACGTCGGTTTTACGACCTGCGCAGTGGAATTGTGCATGGCGGTCGCAGACGACCCCCCACCATACCGCTCCCAATGCTTGAAGGCATGGACCGGCTCGTCGTTCTCCTGTCGGTCACATTGGCAGCGAATGCCAAGAGGTTTGCGAGTTTTGACGACGTAGCGGCTTGGGTGGAGGGGCAAAAATGGGGTGCCAGAAGCGATCCGATAGCGCGGCCCTTTCCGGCTTCGCCTCTCACGCGAGCGATCCAGCTCACAGAGGACACGCGCTAACGACATCCTGCACCTAATGGCCATCATTGGAGCCCATTCGAGCCCAGCGTCAACTCCAGGCCGAACGCGACGAAGTACTCGATCACTACCAGCTCGCGGGCCGCGCTGGCGAGCGCGAGGCTTCCAGAGATGCTTTTCAAGTCTCGAAACCTCTCGGTCGACGTGGATTTCCACAACCCGACTCCTGTTGTCATGCTGCACTGACGCCTACACTGTTCTCGTTTGTGCAAGCAAGTGGAGCGATATCGGTGCACGCGCCGGTGCGCTTGCATTGCCCCGATATCGCTCCAGCCCCACTCGCGCCCTTGACGGGCGCTCAAGGGGCACGGCGCGCCAGCCTCGATCCTTCGGCATGGCGCCGTTGACGCGCCGTTGATTCCCGCCCGCTCAGCCGTGGCACGCTCCCCCCAATTCGGGACTATTCCTAAGTAGAGGGAGCAGTGATCTCCGCCGCAGCCTGAATGGCCGGCCGAGGGGTGAGGTACGTACGTCGTGAGGCCCGCATGCCTGAGCGCCGGACCGCGGCTAAGCTGATTCGCTTCCACCCGGAGGAGCTCGCTCGCATCACCGACCGGGCGCATCTCTGTGGGCGGACGTCGGCGCGCTTCATCCGGGAGACGGCTCTGGGCGCGATCCCGAAGGCCCGGCAGCACGCAGCCAGCGCCGCGGCCTTACGCGAGCTAGCTCGGGTCGGCAGACACTTCGAGGAGCTCACCCGGCTCGCCCAAGCCGGGCAATACACCACGCTTACGGAACGGCTCGGCGTCCTCGTCGGCGAGCACTGGGCGAGGGTCCGGACCCTTGTGGAGGGGGCACATCGGGGCCGGAAGGCCACGATCGCCGAGCCTGCAGGTGTTGCGGAGTCCGGAGAGGGCGAACAATGACGGAAGCCGAACTCATCGCCAAGTGGGAAGCCCGGGCGACCGAGTACGAGCACGTAGGCGCCCAGGTCAGCGGCGCCACGCTCTGCCGCACGTTCCTCGAGGACCTGGCCTGCGTCCGGGCAGTGAGCGAGAACCGCATCCTCTCGCTCACGGAGGCGGCGGCCTCGTCAGGCTATTCCGCAGCCCATCTCGCGCGTCTCGTCAAACAAGGCAAGCTGCGCACCCTGCGCCCACCGGAGAGCCGCGGGCGGCTCAGCTTTCGCCAGGCGGACCTTCCGCGTAAGCCGGGCTCGCCGCATCCTTCCCGTGCGGGTGTACACGAGCTCGCCAGCCGCCTCTTCGGAGGCAAGGAGCGCCGTTATGGCCAACCCTAATTGCTGGTCGAGATCGTGGGGTCCCCGACGTGGGGCGCGGGTCCGAGTCTACGAGCGCAACCCCGGCGGCACGCTATACGTGTCCGTTTGGCTGCCGGGCGAAGGTGAACGCCGCACAAGCCTCGGACACCGTGACAAAGGGCGAGCCGTGCACGAAGCGGAGGAGTTGTTCAAACTCCGTCACCGCACGGAGCAAGAATCTGTGGCGTCACCGCTCACGTTGGGGACCCTGTTCGACAGATACACGACGGAGGGTCGCTATCTGCCGGATGGTTCTTTGAAAACGGAACGCTATCTAGAACATGTCCGGCAAGCGGGCCGCTACCTCTCCGCGTTCTTCGGGGAGGATCAATTGGTCAGCGCGCTGACACCGGACCGTGTGCACGAGTATGTGGTGTGGCGTCGGCTCGGGGGTATGTCAGCACGCCCTGTCGGGGGGAACACCATCCATCGCGATCTCGGGATGTTCAAGGCCGCGCTGAACTGGGCCTGCCAGAAGTACGAGGGGAGTCAGCCGCTCCTCACACGGCACGCGATGGAGAAATACAAGATTCCGACCGAGAAAGACCCCAAGCGGCCCGTAGTCGAAGAGGGCACGATTCGCGCCTTGCTGGCGGTCGCGCCCTCGGTCCATCCGGTCTTGCGTCTGTTGATTCTCTTGGCGTGGCGCACGGGGCGTCGCTTGAGCAGTATCTTGGCGCTCCGTTGGGACGATGTGGACTTCGAGAACGACACAATCCGTTGGCGCGCCGAGCATGACAAAATCCGCCAAACGTGGGTCGTGCCGATGCATCGCGAGGTCGTAGAGGAGCTGCGACGATTCCGCGCCGAGCACGGCGGAATCGGCCCCGTGTTGTTGTTCCCGCACCCACAGCGCCGCCGTCACCACGATGGGCCGGTCACGCGGCACCTCGCGGCGTACTGGTTGAAAGAGGCCTTCCTATGCGGGAAGGTCGTGAAGCCCGCGGGGAGCCTCTGGCACATGTTCCGGCGCGTATGGGCAACGGAGCGGAAGGACCTGCCGTTGAAAGATGTCGCGGCGGCAGGCGGGTGGCGCGACACCAGCACCCTGCTCCGCTATCAACAGCCGGACGAGGCGACGTTGCGGGCGGTGGTTGAGTTCGAGCGACCCCGACGCGGCGGCGCTGGTCGGAAATCGGTGAGCGGCTATACTCGCTCACATACTCACACACTGTCCTAGATAGATGAAGCGCGATGGGACCGAACATCCCATCGCGCTTCGAGTTGCCCCTCCTGGGCTCGAACCAGGACTCTCCTGATCCAGAGTCAGGCGTGTTGCCAGTTACACCAAGGGGCAGTGATGTCCACGCCAAGATAATCTCGTCATCGGGCCTTTGGTAGCAGCCTTTCAGTCACAGGACGGCTGAACAGGACGACGAGATTGATGATGACCGCAGGTACCAGCACTCCCACAGCGGCAACCAGGACCCACGGCGCAGCGTAGCCGTGCGCGGCGTCGACGAGATCCCACCGCCCGATCGCGATGACGGCGGCGATGCTGGCCCACAGTCCCGTCTCGAGCGCGTTGATCCGTTCGTCGGCTCGCAGGTGGAACCCGGTGGCCATGAGCACGATGAGAGCGAGGCCCACAGCAGCAAGCGGTGTCAGCCACGGGAGAGTGCCGGTCGCCATCGGCAGCACCAGGCCGGCAGCGCCGAGTACCTCCGTGACCCCAATGAAGACCACCATCGGACGGGGCGGCTCGGAGAACCCGGTCCACCGCTCGAGGCCGCGACCGATGAGCTTCGGGGCGCCTGCCGCGAGGAAAAACAGGGCGAGGAAACCCTGGACGCCCCACAGGACGAGATTCGACATGTTCATCGCATTCATTTTGCTGCTCCTTGTGTAGTACTCAGGGCCTTGCCCATGATCACTCTTCGGATCGTATAGATGCCGGGTATCATCGGCAGGATCGCCGTGTACATGCCCGGGAAGTAGTACACGCCCGTTGTTTTGACCCAGTAGTTGTGCATGTCACCAACGAAGCGGCCGTTCGACACGGCTTGGGATAACGAGCCCACCAGCTCCGGCTGGATCGCGGGCTTGAGGAGCGGAAAGATGAAGTGCGTGAACCCGGTCAGATACTCCTCGATCATGTGGACTTCCAGCGCCGCCACCGTCAACAGGAACCCCGGCAGGATGATCGCGGGATCGAGCGGCCTCCACAGGTACGTCTTGATCCACAGGACCAGCGCGACCAGGCTCGATCCCCCCACGATGACCACCGGCGGCACGCCGATGCGTCGGTACCCGGCGGTCATGGCCACCATGACGAACAGCACGGCGGCGATCACGCTGAAGATTTGCACTCGTTTCGACGTTTCCATAGAGCCCCTTGTTGGTCAACGCCTGTTGACTATGTTCGTCTATGTCAACGGCTGTTGGCCAATACGGGTTCCCAGCTGCGGGGGGAGGCGCCGTGCGCCGCTCGGAAAGCACCAAGGCTCGAATCCTGGCCGCGGCCCGCAAGCACTTCGCCGCCTACGGCTACGAGCGGACCACCATTCGGGCCATCGCCGGGGAAGCGGGGATCGACCCGGCGCTGGTGATGCGGTACTTCGGCAACAAGGAGAAGCTGTTCGCCGCGGCCGCCGAGTTCGATCTCCGCCTGCCCGACCTGACGGCCGTGCCGCGCGGCACCGTCGGCGCCGTGCTGGTGGGCCATTTCCTCGACCGCTGGGAGAGCGATGATTCGCTGCAGGCCCTGCTGCGCGCCGCCGTGTCGCACCAGGTCGCCGTCGCGCGCATGCGCGCCATCTTCGCGACCCAGGTCATGCCCGCGGTGGCGCCCCTGTGTAAGGACCGCGCGACGGCCGCGACCAGAGTCGGCCTGGTCGCCACCCAGATGCTGGGTATGGCGCTGTGCCGCTACGTGCTCCGGCTGCCGCCGGTGGTGGCCCTCGATCGCGCCGCGCTGATCGGGTGGCTCGCCCCCACGATTCAGCGATATCTAATAGGGGCTAAGAGGCTAAGAGGCTAAGAGGCTAAGATTGCCACTTAGCCGCTTAGCCCCTTAGCCTCTATTTGTTCAGTGGAGCTGAGGGGGCTCGAACCCCTGACCTCCTGGGTGCGATCCAGGCGCTCTCCCAGCTGAGCTACAGCCCCGCGCGGAGGCGGAACTTAGAATCGCCGCCCCCGGCGAGCAACCCCTTGATAATCTAACCCCCGCTCGGCGACGGACAGGGCGGCAAAGAAGCAAAGGGCGGCAGTGAGGCAAAAGGCGGCAATGGGCGGCAAGGGTGCGTCTGCCCGACAGTCTCTTGCCGCCCGTTGCCGCCCTTCGCATCTCTGCCGCCTTTTGCCCCTCTGCCGCCATATTATCTCCCATGCGCCCCGTCTCGCTCACGTACACCGGCACCGTCGGCGTCACCATCCAGGACGTCTTCGACCTCATCTCGGACCCGAGCCGCATGGCCGAGTGGCTGCCCAACTGCGTGTCCGTCGTCCCGGGACCCACCGGTAAGGGCAAAGGCGACCGCCACCGGCTGCAC
>WNGK01006148.1_pt1 | contig 13143 bp, 12 predicted proteins | sample 5400601 | NCBI WGS metagenome assembly WNGK01 (sample SAMN13153376, study PRJNA577476) | soil metagenome | isolation source: 60 cm soil or saprolite under Garry oak tree replicate 1 | place: USA:California | collected 2016-06-15 | reverse complement strand
CGCCGAGCAATAGCGGCGGGATGACGCTCACCCTGCGCGCTATGTACTTCCACACGGTGCCGTGGCCTCCTCCCAGTCCTCCCGCTCCGCGTGCCTCGCCCTGCCTGGCATCAGGTGAGCGGGAACGGGTTCGCCCTGGCCCACTCGCGGGCGTCGTCTGAGGCAACCCAGCCGATGGCGTTGGACAGCAGCGTGCGGAAGGCTGCGTTCCCGTACGCGGCTGGGCCGTGACCGGGCTGGAGGTAGGCGATCGGGCTCTGGCCAGCCGTCTTCACCCACCCCACGAGTCCGGTTCCCGATGGATGCGACCATCCGTCCGATGAGTACATGTGGCCGGTGATGGCGAGCTGCCCGGAGAAGAAGGCGCTCGAGTCCATCGGGTAGTCGGTCCGCAGGATCGGGTGGATGATCTCGGTGAGGACGGGGTTCAGGTAGACCTCGTCCACGATCGAGAACCCCTCCTCCAGGCCCGCGCAGATGGGATGGCCAGGATCGACGGCCAAGATGTGGTGCTCCAGCTCCCGCGTATATCCAGAGGCGGGGAACTGGGTGCCGTCGAGCTCGCCTGGCATGTAGTGCCAGCGACCTCCCACGATCTTTGGCCAGAGCGACCAGGCCGGCCACGCCGACATCGCGTGGTGCAGGAAGACGATCCCCTGGCCCGCCTCGAGCATCTCCACGATGCCCGAGGCATAGCCGGGCGGCGGCAGCTCGAACCGCGGCGGCTCGGGCTTGCGGAACTCGATCCCCTGCATGTCGTAGCAGACGATCGCGTCCCACAGCCCGGCCTTGTCGCCACGGAAGCAGTCGCGCGCCTCCGGCGGCTGCACGTGCTCCCAGCTGATGCCCTCGAGCGCCCGGAAGACGTCGAGGAACGGCTCCATCTCGAACGGGTGCCCGCCGGTGACGACGAGGACCCGCAGGTCTGGTTTGGCCACGTCATCCGTCGCTTTCCTGCATCACTGGTCGCCCACTCGCCGGTTACCGGGACAGTTGCCAGAGCTTGAGGTTGCAGCAGCCGCTGTAACCGATGCCCTTGATGCCGTTCTGATAGCCGATCACGACGTCCGGGCTGAACAGCGGCATCGCGACGGGGTCGGCCTGCATCTGCAGGCCGGCCAGGTTGAAGTTGTGCTCGGCCTGCGCCTGGGAACTCGAGGCCAGCGCGGCCTCGTAGTACTTCTCCTCGATCGGGTCGACCACAGGCGGCGAGCTAGCCGTTGCGGACGAGAGAGCACCCATGGTGCCGCCCTGCACGAGGCCGAAGAACCCGACGTACTGCACGCCGGAACCGTAGTAGTCGGGCGCCCAGTAGAGGAGCTCGAACGGCAGCTTGTGCCCGCCCCACGCAGTCGTGTTCACCGCGAACGTCGCCGGGTTCAGCGACAGGTTGATGTTGGCGGCCTTCAGCTGCGTCTGCAGCAACTGGGCGAGCACGCCGAGGTCGACGCCGTAGGCGTTGATCTCCGGGTACGAGAGCGTCAGCTTGTAGCCGTGCGGGTAGCCGGCCTGCGCCAGCAGCTTCTTGGCGAGGGCGACGTTGGTCTGCGGAAGCGGGAGCCCCGTCGATCCCGGGAAGCCGTTGGGGATCGGCGATCCCTGGAGCTTGCTGTCGCCCTTCATCAGAACCGACTCGAGCTGCTGGTAGTTGATCGCGGCCAGGATCGCCTTGCGGACCTTGAGCGTCATCGGGCCCTGCACGTACTGGTTCTTCACCTCGGAGCTCATCCCGATCCACAGGACGTTGAACGACGGGAATGTCGCCACCGAGATGCCGGACTGACCCTTCAGGCTCGCCGCCGTGACGGGGTTCAGCTGCATCGCGATGTTCGCCTCGCCGCTCTGCAGCAGCTGCGCCTGGCTGGCGGCCGTCTGCGTCTGCTTCATGACGATCCTGGTGAAGAACGGCTTGGGGCCCCAGTAGTGCGGGTTCGCGACCATCGTCACCTGCTGGCCGGAGGTGAAGTTCTGCAGCACGTAAGGACCGCTGCCAGCCGAGTGCGACTGAAACCAGTGGTCGGCGTGGTCAACCTTGGGGGCATTGGCTGCGTCCGAGCCACCGTTGGCCTGGACTTCCTTGGAGTTGAGAACGGACGTATAGGTGGCTGACATCTGGTTCGGGAACTCCCAGTCGGGCCGCGTCAGCGTCACGACGGCTGTGTGCGGGTCAGGAGTCGTGACTCCTTTCATGAAACTCACGAGATAGGACGCGCTCCCGGCCAGGTTCTTGAGGCGCTCCAGCGAGAACTTGACGTCGGCCGCGGTGACGGGCGTGCCGTCGCTGAACTTCGCCTTCGGGTTCAGCTTGAACGTCCAGACGGTGTGGCTGGCGTTCGCGCTCCATGACGTCGCGACCTCGGGGACAAGCGTGTGGTTGTCATTGGCGAGTGTCACCAGAGTTTGGTATGTCGCCGCAAAGACAATCTGGCACGTGTCGCATATCGCGGTGGATGGATCGGTATCGATCAGGTCCATGTTTCTGGCGATGACGAGCGTGTGCGAGCCGCTCTTGTTGCCGCCGCCAGTGCCGCCGTTCGAATTGTTCGAGTTCTGCCCGACACAGCCCGCCAGGGCGAGGGTGCTGACCATCAAGATGCCGAACACCCTGGCCATGCGCGGCATTCGCTGACGCCTGGATACCCCTGCAGTCATCTTCAGCCCCTCCAATAGATTTCAGGCCATAACGGAACGTTGCGGGTCAGTCGGGACCGTAGGTGGCACACACCTCGCGGAATGCCGCGTCGGTGGCTTCGAGGACTCGGTCAATATCGGCATCGGTATGCGCGGACGACAGGAACCAGTTGTGACGCGGGTGCAGAATGGCGCCATTCGCCGCTGCCGCGCCGCAGAATGTCATGGCCCGCTCGAACTCCGTGTCGCCGGCGAACGAGAGATTGGGAATCTGGACCGGCCCGCTCTGAGTGACCTCGCACGAGTATTGGGCCGCCTGCCGGGCGATGCCCTCGCGTAGCCTCGCGCCGGTCGCCTCCATCCTGGCGACGGCGTCCTCGTCCGCCAGAGCGTGAATCGTCGCGACCGCGGCCGCCATCGGGACGGCCTGGTACCAGAAGGATCCGGTGGCGAAGACCTGCTCGATGCCCGCGCGGAAGCGGTCGCTGCCGAGCGCCGCCGCGATCGGATAGCCGTTCGCGATCGCCTTGCTCCAGGCGCTCAGGTCGGGTTTCACGCCGAGCGGCTCCCAACTGCTGCCGTGGTGCAGGCGGAAGCCGGCCCGCACCTCGTCCATGGCGAGCGCGGCCCCGACGTCGTCGCAGAGCGCTCTGACGCCCTTGGCGAACTCGGCGTCGACAAGCTCCTGGTCGTGGCCGGCGTCGTGGCGGAACGGCGACACGAAGATAGCGGCGACCTTCTCGGGGCCTGCCTCCGCCACGGCGGCGCGGACGCTGTCGAGGTCGTTATAGGTGTAGCGGAACGTCTCCGGGTCCGGGCGCCCCGGCGCGCCGTCGGCGAACCTGTTACACCAGCTCGACCAGCCGTGGTAGGAGTTCTCACTGGCGACGACGCTGCGGCGCCCCGTAGTGGCGCGAGCCGCGCTGAGGCAGAGCCGGGTGGCGTCGCTGCCGTTCTTGCCGAACATCGCCCAGTCGGCGTGGTCGACCCGCTCGGTGAGGAGCTCGGCCAGCTCGACCATGCACGCGCCTGGGCCGGGCTGGGTGTCGCCGCTCTGGCGCTGGGCCGAGGCCGCCTGCTCCACCCTCTCGTGCTGGTACCCGAGGATCATCGGGCCGAAGCTGCACATCATGTCGACGAATTCGCGCCCGTCGACGTCCCAGGCGCGCGCGCCGCGCACGCGCGCGTAGAACTGCGGGTAAGGCGCCGGCAGCCGCCGTGCGCTCAGATGGCCGTACATCCCGCCGGGGATAACCCTGTCCGCCCGCTCGCGCAGGCTCTGGTCCCGGGCTCTGGTGACCGTCGTGAGCGCGTCGGTCATGAGTCGCTTCCCCTCGTGTGCTGCAGCAGTTTCCTGGCCCGGCCGGCCAGGCCGGCGGCGTCGAGCTCGTAGTGGGCGTACAGAGCCGCGGGCGGGCCGAGAGTGACGTGTTCGTCGGGGACGCCGGCTCGCCTGAAACGAACCGGCTTCCCGAACTCCGCGACCACCTCGGCGACCGCGGCGCCGAGGCCCCCGGTCATGTTGTGCTCCTCGACGACCAGGATCGTCCCGATGTCCTCGACCGCTGCCCGTATCTCCGCCGCGTCAACGGGCGAGACGGTGTGCATGTCGACCACCCGCGCCGAGATCCCCTCGCCCGCCAGCTGCTCAGCCGCCTGCAGGCAGGGCTGGACCTCCGAGCCGGTGGCAATCAGCGCGATGTCCAAGCCTTCGGCGAGGCGGATCGCCCGGCCGAACGCGAAGTTCTCGGGAACGTCTGCGTAGACCTCAGGGTCGCGGCCGCGGCCCATCCGCACGTAGACGGGGCCGTCGCGGGTGAGCGAGGCGCGCAGGATGGCCCGCAGCTCATTGGCATCCGCCGCGCAGACGACGGTCAGCCCGGCAATGCCCCGCATGACGCTCAGGTCCTCGAGCGCGTGATGGCTCGTGCCGTAGTAGCCGAGCGCCATGCCGGAGTGGTGGGCCAGCATGACGACCGGCATCCCCGTGTAGGCGAGGTCGGTCCTGACCTGCTCGCAGCACAAGAGCGCGAGGTACGCGGCGAAAGTGCTGACGAACGGCCTGAGGCCAGTTGAGGCCATGCCCGCCGCGACCGAGACCATGTTCTGCTCAGCTACGCCGACGTTGAAGAAACGATCCGGGTGCCGTTGGGCGAAGTCGATCGTCCTGCCCGCGCTCGCCAGATCGGCGGTCAGGACCACGACGCGCTCGTCGGCGTCCGCCAGATCAGCCAGTTCCTCTCCGGCGATGAAGGTCGGAATCGAGCGAGCGCTGATGCCCTGCTCGGTCTTCTTGCCGGTCTGCATGCCAGCGGAGGAACCGTCAGCGCTGCCACGGAAGACGCCGGAGATCTCCTGGGGGCCTGCGCTTGTCGCCGACGTCGTCTCGCCGGTCACGGGTGGCTCCTGACGGGCTGCAAGCCGACCTCGATCTCGGCCATCACGTCGTCGTAGTCGGTGCCCGTGAGGTTGCCCACATGCCAGTCCTTGTCGAGCTCCATCCGCTGCACGCCGCGTCCCTTCACCGTGTCCGCGATCACGGCGAACGGCCGGTCGTCGCCGCGCTCCCTGACGTAAGCCAGCGTGTCGAGGATCTGGTCGTGGTCGTGGCCGTCGATCCGGCGCACTTCCCAGCGGAAGGCGGCGAACTTGTCGTCAAGCGGCTCGACGCCCATCACGCTCTCGGTGTTGCCGTCGATCGAGAGCTGATTGCGGTCGATGATGGCGACGAGGTTGCTAGCCCTGAAGTGACCGGCTGCCATGGCAGCGGACCAGACCTGACCCTCGGCCAGCTCGCCGTCGCCGAGCATGCAGTACGTGCGGTACGCCCGGCCGGTCACCCGCGCGGCGAGTGCCATCCCCAGCGAGACCGACAGGCCGTGACCCAGCGAACCGGAGCTGAAATCGGCGCCCGGCACCTTGCGCATGTCCGGGTGGTCGCCAAACGGGCTGTGCAGCCGGGTGTAATTGTCGAGCAGCTCGGCGGCGAAGAAACCGAGATCCGCCAGTACCGGGTACAGGCCGATGGCAGCATGCCCCTTGCTGAGTACGAACCGGTCGCGTTCAGCCCACCCCGGCTCGTCGGGCCGGAATCGAAGCTGCGAGTAGTACAGCGCGGCGAACAGCTCGGCGCAGGAGAAGGTACCGGTGTAGTGCCCGGCGCCGGCGATACGGGACAGGCGGACGGTTTGCCGCCGGACGAGCTTCGCCTTTTCTGCCAGCAGGGGCAGCAGGTCGTCACGCTCCTGCGTGCCGCGTACTGGAATCGCCGCGGTGTTGTGCGTGACGGCCACTCTTGTGCCCTCTTATCCCGGGAAGGGTTCCGAGATGGGTTATTATAGGCGGACGTCCGAAATAAGGTCAAGCGAGAACCGGCCGGCTGCGTAGGCTCTGGTCTTGGACGACCGAGCTGGCCAGCTCCGGCCATGAGGGAAGGCGGTAGCCCACATGCCGAGAGTTGTCGACCATGAAGAGCGTCGGCACGAACTAGCGGAGGCGGCGTGGCGGGTCATCGTCAAGCACGGGCTTGAGGGCACGACAACTCGGCTCATCGCCAAGGAGTCTGGCTACTCGGCCGGCGTGCTGGCGCACTACTTCGAGTCGAAGGACGCGATCCTCCTCGAAGCCCTCCGGATCTCTCACGATGGCGTCGACCGGCGCATCAGGGAGGCGGTAGACGACAAGGAAGGCTTCGACGCGCTGCGGACCTTCTGCATCGAGGTACTGCCGATCTCGGAGCAGCCGGCGCGGGAGACGCACCTCGAGATGAGCTTCTGGAGCCGTGCGCTCGTCAACGACGAGCTCCGCTCCGTGCAGCGATCCGAATCGTCCCGCTGGCGCCGTTTCCTTGAGGGCCTCATCGTGAGTGCCCAGCGCTCGGGCGAGCTGGTCGAGATGCCCCCGCGCACGGTCGCCGTCCTGCTGTCGGCCGTTATCGACGGGCTGAGCATCTACGGATTGCTGTACCCCGACCGCTTTGGCAAGGCCGAGCTCATCGAGTTCCTCGATAAGTTTCTCGCGACCTTCAAGCCAGGCGGCGTCGAAGCTGATTCGAAGAGGTCGGGCGGGAACTCCGACGGATCGCGTTCACGGAGCCAGGCACGATCGCGCGTGTATCAGACGTGAGCGAGAACGCCGTCCAGTGGCTGGGGCACCCGGTTCAAGTCAACAGCGCCGGCCAGCAACCGCGCGTACCGGTGCTTGTTGCCTGACCGGCCGCTCATGAACCGGCGGAGCTGGTCAGATGCGGGCCGACCCCGCTGGGCGGGCTGGCGCTGCAGGGTCCGAAGCGACCTGAGCTCGCCCTGCGCCTCGATGATCCGCTCCACCGCCTCGGTCCCGAGCGCCCTGATCAGCTCATCCTCGAGGTCGATGGTGCACACGAAGAATCCGAGCTCCTCCAGCGCGGCGCGAGATGCCGCGGCACCGATCCCGGCCCGCCGCAACGCCCGCCGGAAGTAGTCCTCCTCGGCGGCGTCGCACAGGCCGGCCAGCTTAACGTTCAGCCCGCCTGGCCCATACCGCTCCAGATGGCGCCCGAGGTTCGTCGCGCCATGCATCGCGATGACGGCGACGCCGTCGGCGGCGAGGTCGCGGCCGCGCCGCCGGGCCAGCACCTCAACCGCGAGCCGGTCGCTCACGCCCTCAACCAGGACGACCGCGCGCGGCCTGCCATCGGCGGCGGCATCAGCGGTCATGTCGGCTACGCTACGGGCGGGCCAGCCAGGCTGCTAGCCGACCTGGCTGGCGGGCTGGCGAATGCCGACCCGCCAGCGTGGCTCCGGGGCCGCAGCTAGGGTGCGGTGATGCTGACCACGTTGGAGAAGGCACCGCAGTCGGCACCCTTACACGCCTGCAGTTCGAAGAGGTAGGTGTCGCCGGAAGTCAGCAGGCTGACGGTCCACGGATTCTGGGCTGGGTGCAGCGGCCAGGGCAGTTGCCTGAACTTCGCCTCGCCGCCGGTCACGTCCTTCAGATAGACGTAGTAACTCTCCGCGCCGGGCGCGGGCGTCCACGACAGCTTTGCCCTGCCCGCGGTAGCTGACGGCGTCACCTTCAGCCGTGGGTGGATCAGCGGGCCCGTCGGCAGGACCGGCAAGGGCCTGGGATAGGCGCTGCCGAGGTGGAAGCGGCCCGCGAGAGCATCGGCGAATGCAGCCGCGATCTTGATCTCACCGTTGGCGTTGGGATGCGTGCCATCCCACAGATCGGCGGCCACGCTGATGCCGGTTCCGTCCCTGGCGACCGCGACCGGCGACCCGGCCGTGGACAGCTGCGCGGCAGTCGAGGAGATCGAGTGGTTGTAGCTGGCGATCCTGGCGGCGAACGCCGGATTGGTCAGCTGGTGGATATCCGGCGGTATCAGGCCGAGCACGATCCGGATGTGCGGCCGGGCGGCCCTGGTGGCGGCGATGAAGCCGGCAAGATTCGCCGCCATGTCGGGCTGGCTGATGCCGAACCAGAAGATGTCGTCGAGGCCGAGCAGTACCAGCAGGTAATCCGGCCGGTAGGCGGCCACCGTGGCGCCGATCGCGTCTTTCTCGCGGGCCAGCGTCATGCCCCAGCTGGCGTCGTTCGCATGCCCGAACCTGGGATCGGCGTAGCTGTGGTCTCCCTCGGCCTTAGCCACGTTGTTGTACAGCCAATGGTGCGGGCCGACCATCCGCGGGCTGACGCCGTCGGCCCGCAAATGCTCGTAGAGCCGGTACTGCCAGGTGTAGTCACCTGAGCTACCTTCGGTGATCGAATCACCGACGATCATGATCCGCGGAGATCCGCCCGACGACTGGCCCGGCACCGGCGAGGACGCTACGGGCCGGGCCGAGGCCGAGGCCGTGGCCGTGCTGCGCCCGGCACCAGTGGCCGATGCAGAGCTGCGCCCGGCGGCACCGGCAGCCACCTGGCACCCGGCCAGCGCGACGGCCACCGCGGCCAGCGCGGCCGCGCGACCCTGCTGCGGCGTGCCCAGCGCGCGTGACCCTGATCGCCTCATCCTGGCCTCCTCACAGGAAGTTGTTCGGCCAGATCATGGTCCGCCACATGTGCGCGACAGGTGAGCCGTCGAATCCGAGCCCTTCGCGGGGCTGCCGGAAGTTCCGGCCCACCACATCGGTGAACTCGCTGAAATCTACCGCCGCCGCGGAGTCGAAGGAGTAAATGTCGTTGATGGTGATCAGTCGTGCGGTCAGGTACCAGCGATGCTTTCGGGCCGCGGCGTGCTCCGCTCGGATGTAGTCGGGCGGGTTATAGTCGGGGCCGAAGTAGTCGACATAGGCCTGCGGATAGGCGTAACCCACAGATTCGTCCGCGAAGTAGCGCAGCGCCTCGTGTTTCTCGATAGACCACGCCACCTCCTCGTCAACGTAGGGCCGGACCATCTGCGCGCCCCAGTAGCCATGGTTGGCCGACAGCAACCCGGCGATCGCGATGTCATGCAGCAGGCATGCCATGATCACCTTCTCGTCGAGTCCGTTTTCCCTCGCCACCTTGGCGCTTTGGAGCAGGTGCGAGGCGGCGATGGTGCTGAACCGCAGCTGGAAGAAGTCCTGGAGCGCGGGGCGCTCCGGCATCTTGGGCAGCGCCGGATTGTCTCCCATCATGAACACCGTGTCGGCGTCCAGCGGCTCGCCTATCCAGTTCGCCAGAACGGGGTCGCGCAGAGACTCGGGCAGCTCATGCGGAGCACTCGGCTCGATGGTCGCGCATCCATCGGCTCGGACATGCAGCCACGTCCTTTCGTTGCCTGAGAACAAGCCTCGCTGGCGACTCTACGACGAAAGACGTACCGTCCGGATTGACCAGGCAAACGGTCCGTAGCGTCGGCAGCCGGTTGTCCTGATCGAAGGGCTCTGCGCCGTGACCAGTCTTCGCGAGCTGTCGTGGCGGCCGCTGGGCGAATCTGACCTGCCGGCGCTGATCCGCTCGCTGGACCGCGTGGATCACCGACGACGAGGACTTCCGCGCCGAGTGGACACTGCTCGCCTCCCTGGGCGGCACCGATGTCGCGTTCATCGTGGCGGGGCCCCGGCCTAAGCCGCGCATAAACTTCCGAGAAATACACCGATCGGGGCATCGTCGTCATCGGTAGGCAAAAAACCCGCGAGTTTGCATTCGAGAAAACAACGACGATGCCCTCGCCTTCAGCAATCAGTACTGGCGAACTCGGGAGGGCCGGCCCGGGCGATTGCTACCTTCCGGTGGCCGCCTTGAACTTCGCTTTCACATCATTGGGCACTCGGCCTCGGTCCCTAACGGGAATGCCTTCCCGCTGAGCCCACTCGCGGACCGCTGACGGGTCCGGCCCGCCGGCGGATGCCGCGCGAGATCGGCCTGCGCGTCTCCGCTGGCCCACCCCGATCCTGCGGGCGGCCTTGATATACAGTTCCATCCCGTCGCGGAATGTGCCGGCGTGGGCCGCGCTGAGGTCAATCTCGTACTCAGCGCCGTCCACGCCAAAGCGAATGGTCGCGTCGGCCACGCTGCCGTCGATGTCGTCCAGGACGATTGTTTCTAGCTTCTGCATCTGCCGGGCCTCCCCCATTAAGCTGGCTGGCTGTCAGGCTAACCGGGGAACCGCCGTTACGATGCAAGATTCGGAAGGTCTTCAGCGGTTTCCTGGATGCAACCGGGGCACAAAGGGCACAGCAATTACCGGCGACGGGCATTTTCGGGGCTCAGATCTCCGGAAGTAGTTGTGCGTCAGCTGTCGAGTAGCTACGCGCCGGAGGCGAGCTGGTAGGTGATCGGCCGGGTGTCGCCGGGAAGGCTGGGCGGGGCGGCGTTGATCTCCTCCAGCAGCAGCGCCAGCGCCCGGGTGACCCGCGGGGCGGCGGGCCGGTCGAGCCGGACGGTGACGGCCTGCGGGGTGTAGGTGATGGTTCCGGCGAGGCCGCGGATGATGGTCTGGCGGGTGATGGCCCGGTACTCGTCGTCGTCTTGCAGGTAGGCGTTCAGGTGCACTGACAGCCAGTGCTCGGCGTTGTGCGCGAGCAGCCGCAGCACCATCTGCAGGCCGCGGCGGCCGGCGCGCAGCAGCGCGACCCGGGCGTGCGGGTCGATGACGCTGGCGGGCAGTTTCGCGGGGACCTTGCCGCGGGCGGCGCCGGCCCTGGACATTTCCTTCTCCGCCCGGGTGATCTTCTGCTGCGCGGCGGGGATCAGCTTCGCGTTCTTGGCGGCGGGGGGGATGGCCGGGTCGGCGAGCATGGCGGCCATGTCCTCGCGGGCCGCGGCCAGCGCCTTCTCGGCCTGCCGGAGGCGGGCGTTCGCGGCCTTGCGGGCCGGGTTGCCGATGACCTTGGTGTTCGCCTCGACGGCGGCGATGTAGTCGCAGATCTTGTCGATGCCGTAGTTGTCCGAGGCGTACTTGAGGAAGTTCTCCTCCCGCCACCGCGACTTCAGCCACGCCAGGATCTCCGCCGGGCAGGCATCAAAATCCGACGTCAGGACCTGCAGCGCAACCTGGCCGTGCTCGAACAAGGTCAGCTGCCGGGCCTGGCCGTAGTCTTTCAGCTGGACGGTCTCCTCCGCCCAGGCGGTCTGCCGGCGCTTGCCGTTCACGGTGATCGTGGTCAGGACGGGCAGGCACCTGGGCACGGCCAGCGGCGCGCGCCGGTAGGTCACCCAGTGCGCGCCTTCGTCCCGGCAGTGCTTGAACACCTGCCCGTAGGCGCCGCCGCGGTCGAACCCGAGCATGATCGCAGTTCCGGGCGGGGCGGCGCGCTTCAGCTCGGCCAGCGCCTTCGGCAGCGTGACCGTCAGCCCGGACGGCTCCCCGGTAACGAAGCACACCGCCCGGCCGTCGTGCGCGGTGACGTGGGTGTCGGCCCGGCCCTTCTCCGCCTTGCCGCGCTTGTTGTTCCAGCCCTTGCCGACCGGCTTGGCCCCGGTATAGGGCACGAAATGGTCATCGACGTAGTACACCCCGGAGGTGACCGGGTCGGCCTCGAGCATCGCGCTGGCGAACATGGCCTGCAGCTCCAGCGGGTCGGTGCCGTCGGCGATCGCGGCCAGCCTCGGCCGCAGGGTCCGAAGGTCCGGCAGCGCCGTCATCCCGGCGAGCGGCCCGGCCGCCGCTGCCGTCAGGTGCTTGAATTGCTCGAGTGTCGCCGCGCCGAGCGCGAACCCGGTACTGGTGGCCGACAGCAGCGCCACGTCGGCGAACCGCCCGCCATTCTCCTCCGTGCCGGCCGCGGCGGCCAGGATGTCCCCGGCACCGGCCCGGGCGCCGAACGCGTGCAGCAGCATCGCGCCCGCATACCGGGAGGTCACCTGGCCATCGATGATCCGCGCCCCGGCTGCCAGCAGGCCGGCCGCGCGGGCGGGGCCCGGCTCAGCGCCAGCCAGCCCCGGCTCTGGCTCCGCAATCGGGGCGGGCGGGGGCTCTGGCTCGTGCCCGCCGTCCGGCTCCGCCCCGGGCCCGGGAGCGGGCTCGGTGAACAGCAGATCGGCCTGCGGCGCGGCCGGCCCGCGCTGGCCGGCCCGCGGGCCCAGCCGCCGCGCCACGGTGGTGTGCGCCACCCCCAGCCGCCGGCCGACCTCCGCGTCCGGGACATCCTGCGCGCGCCAGGCCGCCGCGCGGTCCCAGTCCGCGTCGGTGAGCTTGCCCGGCGCGCCCCGCCGGCCCGGCCCGGTTAGCGCCGCCGGGCCCTGGCGCAACGCCGCCCGGTGCAGCGTCGCGACATAGTTCTCGGTCAGCCCCAGCACGGCCGCGACCCGCCAGCCCGGGAAACCCAGCCGGCGCAGCACCGCCAGCGCCAGGTTCCGCATCGCGACATCGGCCGCGTCGCATGCCATCCAGGATCGCCGCCACCGCCGGGGTCATGCAGCTATGCTAGCAGAATTTAAATCTTTCCGCACAGCCATCGCCGCAGAAACCCGCAGGCCACGAAGCTGCAGTAGACCTACTTCCGGAGTTCTGGGGCTGGCGCCCGGTCACTCCAGGCATTACTGCGCCCCTTGAGCGATGGTGCGACCGTGAGGTGGTCTGGATGGCCGTGCTCGCGAGTGCGGGGTTCGTAATGATGCCGGTATATCGGGCGCTCCTTCTGCTGGGGCTGAAGGCGCGGATGGTAGAGATGGTCCGGAGCATGAAGGACATCGGCAAGATGACCACGCGCATGAAGCTGCCTGCTGCCTGGGACTATTAGAACGCCTGTACACCCCGGCGGGCAGATCTTCGTGATCCGCCTGAGGCCATGCCCGTCAGTGATTTTCATCGTCCACCACGACGTACGGTGGCTCCGAGGACGCAGGTCTCCATTGGGTCGGCACGCCCCTTCGCCCGCGCAGGGACACTTGAAGCCTGGAGCCCGGGTTCTTGAGATGCCAGCGCGGGCTGAGCATCTATTCTGTGCTCCGAGCCGTCCTGATGACAACCTCGGCGATCCGTCCATATCGAGCCGTAGGCGTGCGGCAATTGTTTCCGCACTCAAGCCCGGCCGCCGCGCGGCCGGGCAGGTTTTCTATCACCCTGAGTGACGGGCAGTTGATCATTGGGTGCGTCCCCCGCAT
>WNGK01005709.1_pt1 | contig 13147 bp, 10 predicted proteins | sample 5400601 | NCBI WGS metagenome assembly WNGK01 (sample SAMN13153376, study PRJNA577476) | soil metagenome | isolation source: 60 cm soil or saprolite under Garry oak tree replicate 1 | place: USA:California | collected 2016-06-15 | reverse complement strand
GACGGCGACGCGAACAAACATTTAGCCAGCGAGATTCTTTAGTGCGAGTGGAATCGCAAGCTTTTAATGTGGCCGAAATTGCAAGCTATGCGTCATCTCGAATACTGCCGAGAGAATACTGTAAACGACAAAGCCAACCAGGAGCGCAATGAACACGATAATGACAGGGGGAATGAGTTGCGAGATCACGGCAACCGTGCGGTCAAGCTCGCGTTCGTAAACATCGGCGATGGCCTGCATCGTTTCGGCGAAATGCCCTGTTTGTTCTCCCACCGACATCATATCAGTAAACAAATCTGGAAATAGCTTTTGCTCCTGCAACGCGGCCGACAATGTCGCACCATCGATCACGGCTCGACGGACCTGGCCTAACTTTACTTCGAGAAATCGGTTGCTGGCTATTTCAGCTACGAGATCGAGCGAGCGGAGCAGGGGAATTCCATTTTCCATCAGCGTCCCAAGCGTCCGCGAGAACTGAGCATAGTAGCGATGCCGGATAATGCGCCCGTAACCTGGGAGCACTAGACGAAAACGGTCCCACGCGAGACGCCCTTCATCAGTGCGGACAAATGCCCGGAAACCAACAATCGCGCCAATGGCGAGGATCACACCGATCCACCAATATCCTGTGATTGCATGATGAATATGCAGCAGGATGCGTGTCGGCAATGGCAGTGCACCGCCGGTTTGCGACATAAAGCCCGTCAGTTGCGGCAGCATAAAGGTAATAAAGACGGTAATTAGAATGGCGCCGGCCAGCGCGAGGAACGCGGGATAGATCAGCGCTTGCTGCACGCGATCACGCAGGTCCTTTGCCTGCATTAAATGTTTGACCAGCCGCAGCAGAATCTGCGGCAGCGCGCCACTAGCCTCACCAGCCGCCACCAGGTTTACGTAGATCGGCGGGAAAATTCGGGGTAACTCACTTAACGCCTGCGAGAAACTGCGACCATCAACCAATGCCTGATGCAGCGTATGCGTCATTTGCTGAACACGCGGCTGCTTCAAACGTTTTTCCAGGATCGACAATGCTTCGTCGAGCGTCATCCCTGCTTGCAGTAAATGGGCGAGCTGTTCCGTAAAAACGAGCAATTGGCCGTGGGGAATTTTCAGAGCCTGCGTGGAAGATGCGGGCGCGGCGCTGTCTCGACGTACGATTTTTGGCTCCGCGCCGACTAAGTCGATCCGGATTGGAATGCAGTGTTGGAGCTCGATCTGGCGAATAGCGACCGCCCGATCCGCACAATCGAGCACGCCCTCCACGAGACCACCCTGTGCATTCCGTGCTCGATATGAAAACTGCGGCATCGCGATCGACATTAGTTCGAAATTCGAAATTCGAAACCGGAAACTCGATTTCTAAACTCCGATTCCACAATCAGCCCCTGATGTTCGTTTTCTGCTCGCTTCCACCATCATATGGTGCTTGCCGAGGCCGTGACCCACAAGGGGTTCGAAATCCATTACGATTAAACTTGTCAAATCCGGTTGATTCGGATAAGAGCGGAGAACATGAAATATGCAGTAGTATTCATAATCGTTTCCGTTGCGCTTACGTCGCAAGCGTTGGCCGTTTTGCGCCCGCGCTTTCCGATCAAACCAACGCCGCCATTTCGCGGCGATATGATTGTGATAGGAGACGATTTGCTTCAAGACACGCCCAAGAAGGCGCCGGCCAGCGTGCCAAGGTAGGGGCCAAAAAGCTGTCGAACACGGGCGTGCCGCCCGTGCGGCCGGGGAGATCTTGTCCGCGGTTCCGGTTTTGCCGGATACGACTTTCACAGATACGAACCGATCTGCATTCGGAGAGGCGGGGGCGGGAATCGAACCCGCGAATAGCGGTTTTGCAGACCGCGACCTTACCACTTGGCTACCCCGCCAGATTGCGAGATCGCAATTAACGGGTGCGTCGTGCACGTGTCAACGTAGCGGCAACTACTTGATGACTCTTGAATCGATAAGGGTGAATGAATCCAAGATGCTTCGTCGCTTTAGCGCTTTAACACTGGAACGCATTAACGCATCTTGGGTGGCGTGATTTCTCGCTCCTCCGACTTATTTCATGCCGCGCAAAAGCACATTCCCGGCGGGGTAAACTCGCCAGTGCGCGCATTTCGCCACGTCAATGCCGAGCCATTCTTTGTCGAGCGCGCGCAAGGCGCGAAGGTTTGGGATGTCGATGGAAACGAATATATCGATTACGTCGGCAGCTGGGGTCCGGCGATTCTGGGACATGCACCTGCCGTAGTTGTCGATGCCGTGCGCGAAGCAACCGGGCGCGGCCTAAGTTTCGGAATACCAAATCCACTCGAGGTGGAACTGGCCGAATTGATCTGCAAGTGGATGCCTTCCATCGAAAAAGTGCGCATGGTCAACAGCGGCACGGAAGCGACAATGTCGTGCATTCGGCTGGCACGCGGTTTCACCGGGCGCGACAAGATCATCAAATTCGACGGTTGTTATCACGGACATGTCGATGCGCTGCTCGTGAAATCGGGAAGTGGCGCGCTCACACACGGACGGCCCGATAGCGCGGGCGTGCCGCAATCCTTTGTCGATCTAACGATTTCGCTGCCGTTTAACAACGTCGAGCTTGTGCGGGAAGCATTTCGAGAAAATAAAAACGAGATCGCGGCTGTGATCCTTGAACCGATTCCCGCGAATGCTGGCCTTTATTTTCCGCGCGGGGAATTCTTGGCGATCTTGCGCGAAGAATGCAAGATGCAAGGCGCGCTTCTGATTTTCGACGAAGTGATGACCGGTTTTCGTGTCGCGCGCGGCGGAGCGCAGGAAATCTATGGAGCAAGACCCGACCTCACGGCGCTCGGGAAAGTGATTGGCGGCGGATTGCCGGTCGGCGCATTTGGTGGGCGCGCCGATGTCATGGACCAACTTTCGCCCGAGGGTGCCGTTTATCAGGCGGGAACGTTGTCCGGAAATCCGCTCGCAATGGCAGCCGGCCTCGCGCAATTGCGTGAGCTCGAACGCATCAACGGCTGGAAGGTGCTTGAAAAACTAGGAGCGCAATTCGAAGCGTTGGCGCGAGATGCCATCGCGCAAGCAGAGATCGACATCACATTTCACCGGATCGGCTCGATGTTCTGTTTGTTTTTTGCCTCAGAACCAATTGTCGATCTGGCCGGCGCGCAGCGGAGCGATTTGAAAAGATTCGCGAAATTTTTTCAGGGCTGCTTGAGGCGCGGCATTTATTTCGCACCGTCGCAGTTTGAAACCGGATTTATTTCGACGGCACATACATATGACCATATCGAACGGACAAGCGGAGTGATGCACGAAGCACTGGCTGAGCTGTAGCCACGCGCCTGTGGCGCGTTTAGAGAGAGAACACGGCGAGGACGACGGCTCACCGGGCTGTGGCTACAGTTTACAGTAAATCTTTGCTTCAGTGCGGCGCTTGGACTAGGGAGTTGCCGCTGTGAGCGCAAACTCGCGAATTCGCCCGGTCGCGAAATTCTTTTTCGAAGGTGACCGAAAGTTTTTTGTCAAAGGCGTCACTTACGGACCATTCAAGCCGGACGCGGACGGGAACTATGTCGGACGACCCGAGCAGGTCGATGTCGATCTTGCGCTGATGCGCCAGGTTGGTCTGAATATTGTGCGGATTTATCACGCGCCACCGCGCTGGTTTCTTGATCATTGCGCCGCCGCAGGAATGCGTGTGCTTGTGACGCTGCCCTGGGCGAAGCACATCGAATTTCTGCGCGAGAGATCGACGCGCAAAGAGATTGCCGAGGCAATTCGGGTTGCAGTGGGCGCACATGTCGGCCATCCGGCGATATTCGGTTATCTCGTCGGCAACGAAATTTCTAGCACGATGGTGCGTTGGCTCGGTGTGCGCCGCGTCACAGAGTTTGTGGAGAGATTAATTCAGATCGGACGCGAAATCGATCCAAATGCTCTGTTTTCATATGCTACGTATCCGCCGACCGAATATCTTTTGCCACAGAATGTCGATTTTTGCTGCTTCAACGTTTACCTGCACAATCAGCGCGATTTCGAACGTTACCTGCTACGCTTACAAAATCTAACCGGAGAACGTCCGCTCATCCTTGGCGAGTTTGGCATGGATACAATCCGCCATTCGCAGGAAGAGCAGGCCGAAATGCTCAGCTGGCATGTCGACAGCGTGGTGAAGTGCGGTCTCGCAGGAACAGTTTTTTTTACCTGGACGGACGAATGGTTCACTGGCGGGCAGGAAATCACAGATTGGGCGTTTGGGATCGTCACGCGGGAGCGGGAGCCGAAGAAAGCGTTCCATGCGCTTCGGGGAAAGCTTGGCCAGGACAATTTCGCTTTGCCGCATTGGCCGCTGTCCCGCGCGCCATTTGTTTCTGTAATTGTGTGTTCTTACAATGGCGGCCGGACGCTTGCAGCCTGCCTGGATTCGTTAGGCAAACTAAATTATCCCGATTATGAAGTGATCCTGGTCGATGATGGATCGACCGACGACACGGCTTACATCGCGGCACAATTCCCGCGGGTTCGCTACATCCATCAAAGCAATCACGGCTTGAGCCATGCGCGTAACACCGGCGCGGCCGCCGCTCGGGGGGAAGTGTTCGCCTACACGGATTCCGACTGCATGGCGGATGTCGATTGGCTCTATTACTTAATCGGCATGCTCGTGAGCGGCGATTATGCGGGCGTGGGCGGGCCGAACGTCACACCACCGGCGCAGAATTGGATCCAGGCTTGTGTGGCGGCGGCGCCGGGCGGTCCCAGCCACGTTCTGCTCACCGACACTGTCGCCGAACACATTCCAGGTTGTAACATGGCGTTCTATCGGTGGGCCTTCGAAAGCATCGGCGGTTTCGATGTCGAATATCACAAAGCCGGTGACGACGTCGATTTTTGCTGGCGACTTCAACAAGCCGGCTGTGTAATTGCTTTCAGCCCCACTGCAATCGTATGGCACCATCGGCGCTTTACGTTGCGCGCCTTTTTAAGACAGCAAGACGGCTATGGCGAAGCGGAGTCGCTGCTCCGCTTCAAACACTTGATCTTCTTCGGTCCAACAGGCACTGCGAAATGGCGCGGTCAAATTTATGGAACGCCCCGCTTCAGCTGGTTCATTAACCAGCCCGCTATTTATCATGGAATCTTCGGCGAAGGATTTTTTCAATCGATCTATCCCACACCGCAATCAGAAATCGCCGCCTATCTCAGCAGCATTGAATGGTTGGCGCTGACGCTTTTTCTTTTTGGCCTGGGCATTTTTTTGCCGGCACTGCGCATTCTGCCTTATCTGATGATTGGTGGTACGCTCTGCGTCGCGCTCTCCTACATGGTGCGCGCTGCTATCGAACCGAAATTCGACACGGTCCACGCGCGGTTACTGGTCATGTTTTTGGCTTTCGCCCAACCGCTGGTGCGAGGTTGGTCACGTTATTTCACGTGGCTGCACTTCAAACGTACGCCGCGGAGCGTGATCCAGGCACACGAATATTTGCCGAGCGACGGCAATTTCGTCCTCAGTTTGGGCCACCGAATTTTTTGGAGCGAAGAGGGCAGGGACCGGCATTACTTGCTCGGCGCTATCTTCGAGCTGCTCGAGGAGGAGGGCTGGCGCTATTCCACTGACACCGGTTGGAATGAGTGGGACATTCAAATTTATGGAAATTTTTGGTGGAGCATCGCGCTCCAAACGGTCACCGAATATCATGGCGGCGCCAAATGCTTGACGCGCGTCCGGCTCCGCGACCGCTTGGTCACGACGACCGTCATCTTCAATCTCATTGCTCTAAGTCTATTGATTTATCGACAGCTTAATGCGTCCCATATCGATTTTTGGTTCATCATTCCGTATTCGCTCTTCCTCGTTTTTCTCGGGACGCGAGCGCGTGTCTTGAAATCACGCGTAGCCGAGCTTGTTGATCTTGCGGCGCATCGTGCAGGCCTACAGCGAGTGGCACGCCGAGGCAAGGTCCCCACGTCCAGATCGACGTTGCCGGTTCAGGCTCCCATGAATGCAACTGAGTCTGCTTCATCGCACCCGCAGTAGTTATGTCGGCTCCGATGTCGCCGAAACCCGAGCGACCAAATAAACGGGCCGGCAGGTTTAAAATGACAAACGCACTTTGCCCGAGCCGCGCTCGATATAGCCAATGCGCTTTGCTTTTAACGTCGAGATCGTCGTTTGCGCATTGCGCTCCGAAACAATCGCCACCATGCCGATGCCCATGTTGAAAACCTGATACATCTCCGCCGGATCAATTTCTCCATTCCGCTGCAAAATTTGAAAGATAGGTGGAACGCGCCAACTTTTTGTTTCAATTACGGCATCGCAATTGTTAGGCAAAATGCGTGGCAGATTGTCGACTAGACCGCCGCCGGTAATGTGCGCAAGTCCGTGGAACATTTCGGCCGGGACCTTCGCCAGCAGCGGCAGATAATTCTTGTGCACGCGCAAAAGTTCCGCGCCGACGGTGATGGTCGATCCAGGCAGGCGGGAGCCAATCTTCAATCGCATTTTCCCAAACAGGATTTTGCGCGCGAGTGAATAACCGTTCGTATGCAAACCGTTTGAATCGAGGCCGAGAATAACATCGCCCGGTTCAATTTTGCTGCCGTCGATGATCTTAGCCCGATCAACCACGCCAACGATGCAGCCCGCCAGGTCGTATTCGCCTCTGCGATACATACCGGGCATCTGCGCTGTCTCGCCGCCAAGCAAAGCACAGCCAGCGGATCGGCACGCCCGAGAAAAACCGCGCAGCAATTGATGGAAAACGCGCGGCTCAAGCTTTTCGCAGCCGATGTAATCGAGAAAGAAAAGCGGGTGCGCGCCTAGCCCGGCGATGTCGTTGACGCAGTGATTCACCAAATCGGCGCCCACGGTGTCGTGCTTGTTCATCGCAAATACCATTTTCAATTTCGTCCCAACGCCATCAACACTCGCGACGAGGACCGGCTCGCGCATTCGAGAAAAGTCCGGTGCAAATAAACCGCCGAAGCCACCGATTTTTCCAAGCACTTGTGGACTGTGGGTTTGCTTAACGAGTGATTGAATGCGCCGCTTGAGCCGATTGCCAAGATCGATATCAACGCCCGCACGCGCGTAGGCCTTTCTCTTCTTAACCACGGATGTGATAGGAGCTTACAGATTATTTCACACTCAATCTGTGCAAATCTCCGTACCTGTGGATGCCGACTTTTCGACCTTATTTCAAATCCGCAAACAAAGTCGGATGCACTTCCTCGGCAGCGAGAGCTTTCGCGCGTTGCTCGCGTTTTTCCATAATGAATTTGTCGAGCGCAGGGTCGACAGGCAGGGGATAATCGCCCGTGAAACAGGCGAGGCAAAAACTGTTGAGCGGCTTTCCGGTCGCCCGCACCATTCCCTCGACATCAAGATAACCAAGGCTGTCCACGCCGAGATATTTGCAGATTTCTTCGATCGACATCTGATTGGCAATCAACTTTTCCGGATCGGGAAAATCGATGCCGTAATGGCAAGCGAAGCGGTGTGGCGGACAGCTCACCCGCATGTGCACCTCCTTCGCCCCAGCCTCGCGTAGGTTTACGACGCGCGCCCGCGACGTCGTGCCGCGCACGATTGAATCGTCAACAACCACAACGCGTTTTCCCGCGACCATTTCCTTGATCAGATTTAGTTTCACCCGCACATCAAAATCCCGAATCAGCTGACTCGGCTGCAAGAATGTGCGGCCAATGTAGTGATTGCGAACAAAAGCATGTGCGAACGGAATCTTCAGTTCCTCGGCGAAACCGAGGGCGGCATAATTTCCGGAGTCCGGTACGGGTACAACAATATCTGCATCGACAGGAAATCTACGCGCAAGCTCGCGCCCCATTTCTGTGCGCACTTTTCCGACGTTGACGCCGCCGATAATGCTGTCCGGGCGTGCAAAGTAAACATATTCGAACATGCAAAACGCCGGTCGCTCATCCGGAAAAGGCCGTTCCGAGCGCAATCCGTTTTCGTCAATGATCAGTACTTCACCTGGCTCAATCTCGCGGATGAACTCTGCGTGAATGAGATCAAAAGCGCAGGTTTCGGAGGCGACAACATAAGCGCCGTCGAGTTTACCGAGTGCAAGCGGTCGCCAACCAAAAGGATCACGTACCGCGATAAGTTCGCGCTCGCTCATAATCAGAAGTGAGAAGGCGCCTTCGATCCTGCGCAATGCGGCCAGAACATTACTTCCGTTCTCAGATGGCCGCGCAAGCAGATGTAAAATAATTTCGCTGTCCGCAGTCGTTTGGAAGATAGAACCCTTCCGCTCCAACTCGTCGCGCAAAAGGTCCGCATTAATTAAATTGCCGTTGTGCGCGATCGCCATCTGTCCGCGCACGCAGTCCACCACGAAGGGCTGCGCATTTTTAATCGTGCTTGTCCCTGTGGTCGAATAACGCGTGTGTCCAATCGCGCGCGTGCCTTTCAATTTCTCCAGCTCGCTCTGTCCGAAAACTTGCGAAACCAGGCCCATATCTTTATGGACGAGAAATGTCGTGCCTGGGCCGTTGCTGCTCACAATGCCGGCGCTTTCCTGGCCGCGATGTTGCAACGCGAACAAGCCGTAGTAGGTCAGCACCGCCGCATTCGGATGACCGAATATGCCAAAGAGGCCGCACTCATGCTGCGGAAACACGACGGAGTTTGGCGCTTGATCGATGTCGCGCTTATCTGGAGAGATCACACTAAATAATCCACCAAATGAGCCAGCATTCAATGTTGTGTTCTAGTGGCATTTCACAAGCTCGGAATTCTTTCCGCTTCATCTTCGACAGCGCGACGGATGGCGTTAAACCAGTCATCGTAAAGACCGGCAAGCGGCCAGCGAAAAGTTTCCTCGTTAACACGGATGCGCAGCTCGTCGCCGCCGACTTTCCCTAATTGCCGGAAGGGAACGCCGTATTGACGTAACGTCGACATCGTTCTTCCCATATTGTTTGCGGCGACCGAAATGACGATCCGCGATTGCGATTCGTTGAATAAGGTAGCGCAAGCTTCCAGCTTGCGGTTTTGATCAGTTCGCAAGCCAGAGGCATGCGCTACATTAATCTCTGCGCCCAATAAGCCCTCGGGATTGAAACAACATTCCGCGAGCGTGACGGCGAAACCACCTTCGGAGCAATCGTGCGCGCTTTTAACCAAGCCTTCGCGAATCAAGTCGCGCACCGCGTTTTGAATTTTGATTTCGTGCGCCAGATCGACAACTGGCGGCGGGCCTTGTTTGCGTCCGTGATAAATTTTTAGAAATTGCGATCCTCCAATTTCATTCCCGATTTCGCCGATGAGGAGGATGGCGTCACCGTCCTTCTTGAACCACTGCGTTGTAATATGCTCTTCCTTGTCGACCAAGCCGACCATCGCAATGGTTGGCGTCGGGTCGACAACGCCGGCGGGACTCTCATTATATAAAGAGACGTTTCCGCCAGTCACAGGCGTACCGAACGCGCGGCAGGCTTCCGCGATTCCTTCGACGGCTTCGCGTAATTGCCAAAAGTTTTCCGGCTTGTAGGGATTGCCGAAGTTCAAATTGTCCGTGACCGCGAGGGGGCGCGCGCCCGAGCACGTCAGATTCCGCGCGGCTTCCGCGACGGCAATCTTTCCGCCTTCACGTGGATCGAGCCGGCAATAAAGCGAATTGCAATCCGTGGTCGCAGCCAAAATTTTGTTCGCATAGCGGACGAAGAACACGGCCGCGTCCGACCCCGGTTTGACAACTGTGCCGGTCCGCACGGTGTGATCGTATTGACGATATATCCAATTCTTTGACGCAATCGTCGGATCACGCAGCAATTGTCGCAGCGCCCCGTGATTGTCGATCTTCGGAAGATTGTTGTAGCCGGGGTCGTTTACCCCGGTCACAGGGGCTGGCGGCTTCGCTTCGCGCGCGTACAGCGGCGCTTCGTCAGCCAGTGGTTTCGCAGGGATCTCCGCGGCGATCGAGCCGTTGTCGTGCACTCGCATCATCCCGTCGTCGGTCACGCGGCCGATCTCTGCGCACGGGACATCCCATTTGTCGAAAATCTCGCGAATAAGATTTTCCTTTCCACGCTTGGCAATAATCAGCATCCGCTCCTGCGATTCGCTCAGCAAAAGTTCGTACGGCGTCATGCCTGACTCGCGCTTAGGCACTTTTGCCAAATCGATTTCGATTCCGCTGCCGCCGCGGCTTGCGGTTTCGCACGTCGAACAAGTGAGACCAGCCGCGCCCATGTCCTGGATTCCGGCAACGGCGCCGCACGCGAGCAGTTCGAGACACGCTTCCAGCAGCAATTTTTCCTTGAATGGATCACCTACCTGCACCGCCGGGCGATCTTCGCGCGATTCCTCCGTCAATTCGCGTGAGGCGAAGGCTGCGCCAGCTAACCCATCCCGCCCCGTCTCCGCACCGACATAGAAAACGGGGTTGCCAACCCCGCGCGCCGCACCGCGCGCGAGTTGTTCGTGCCGCAGCACGCCGAGGCAGAAAACGTTGACAAGCGGATTACCTTCAAAACTCTCATCGAAATAGATTTCGCCTCCGATGGTGGGTACCCCGATGCAGTTTCCATAATGCGCGATACCGGAGACCACACCAGTGAACAGGCGGCGGTTTGCTGCGATTTGAGCGGTTGTAGCGGCAAGCGTGTCGCCTGCGAGGTCGGTTTTTTTGCGGCCGAGACCGCCGCCACTGGAGTCGGTAATCGGACCGAAGTGGAGCGAGTTCAAACAAAACTCTGGGCGCGCGCCCATGGTAAAAATGTCGCGAATGATTCCACCCACTCCGGTAGCCGCGCCTTGAAACGGTTCGATCGCGCTCGGGTGATTATGGCTTTCGATCTTGAATGCGATCGCCCACCCGTCGCCGATGTCGACCACACCTGCGTTTTCTTCGCCGGCTTTGACGAGAATTTTCGGTCCGGTCGTTGGAAATTTTCGCAGCTCCTTCCTCGAATTTTTGTAGGAGCAATGCTCGCTCCACATGACGGAGAAAATGCCGAGCTCGGTGAAATTCGGTTCGCGGCCAAGAATCTTTCTAATGCGCTCGAATTCCTCCGGTGTCAGGCCATGTTTCGCCACCAGTTCCGGTGTGACTATTGGATCGACAGTCGGGGTTTGGCTGGTCATCGGCCCGTCACGTTAATGAATCTGGACGCTCGCTCAATCACACAGATAAGAAATTAGTTCGAATAGCGGCATCGCAGAACCGGTCAAAACGTGAGACGGACGTCGACACCCTGGGGCCGTCCGTCTAGGCCCCGAGCTACGAAGTTTGGGTAAACATCAACATAAGCAGGGAGGCATTACAGTGAAAAAGACAATTGTCACCCTCGTCTGCGCGCTGATTGTGCCGCTGGCATTTGCGCAGACGAGTTCGACGGCTAAAAAGCACAAAAGGCATGTGACTACTACGACTACAGAACCAATAACGGTAACGGGAACATACATCGCAATGGAGGAGGGCGCGGCCGCCAGTTATCAGCCTGCCAGAACGCTCGTCGTTCGCACGGACGGCTCGAATAACCCAGACCGCTATGTTCTCCAGGGGCCCGGTGCCGTTGTCAATAAGCGGGGCCAAGTCATCCACACTCCGATTAAACCCGGCGCACGCGTGCACGTTTTTTACACGGCTGTGGGTACGACGCGTGTGGTCGATCACGTGGTTGTAGAAGAATAACAGAAATAGGATCGATCGGGTCGAATAGCGACAGGCGTGAGCCAGTCAAAGATGAGATGGGCGCGCTACCGTGGGAACGTCCGTTAAGTCCCCGAGCTACGAAGTTCGGGTAAACCATTAAAATAAACAGGAGGTATTATTGTGAAGAGAACAATCATTGCTCTCGTCTGCGCGCTTGTTGCGCCGGTGGCTTTTGCGCAAACCAGCACGACGACGACCGAGCAAACGACGACAGAACCAACAACGACAACACAAACGACAACCACAACCACTGCCGGCACGGTAACCACCTATGAACCCGGCAAGACGATTGTGGTCAAGAGCGACGAAGGGCCGGTCAGCTTCGCTCTGGGAACAGCCGCGCGAATTGTGAACGGCGCCGGGCATGTCGTCAAATCAGCGCTAAGACCGGGTCAACGCGTGCATGTTTATTACACAGGCACCGGCGAGACGCGTGTTGTCGATCATGTAGTCGTGGATGAAGATTAAGCGGAAATAATTCGCAAGCTCAAAGCCGCAGGGTTCCGGTGGGAATCCTGCGGTTTTTTTGCTCGTAGCGAATTTCGGCTTCGCTCTTTGCAGCAAGATTTCGATAAACTTCGTGCGTGGACCTTTCGACTTTGGCAAATGTAGCCACGGCATTAACGGTTTTGACTGCGGTTGCATTCGGTTTGCTTGAAACGCGGCGCGCACGACAGGAACGCGCGGAGCGCGCGGCGTTCGCTGCTGTCCAAGCGATTCTCACTCCAGAATGGATAAGGTCGATGATCGTAGTGCACAGTATTCCGGATGGATCCACCGCGTCGGCGATCGAAGAGGACGCCGGCGTGCTGGCTGCGGTCCATGCGGTGGGTGTAATTCTCGAAGGGCTTGGCTATTCCGTTTACACGCGGATTGTTCCCTTGCGTGTGGTCGGGGATTTATGTGGGGGTACGGTGCGTCTCGCCTGGCGTAAACTGCGGCTCTACGTCGAAGAAGAACGCCGGCGCAGCGGTTCACAGAAAACTTTTGAATGGTTCCAATGGCTCGCTACGCAGTTGGAACGGTATTCGCCAGGAAAGACCGACCTGCAGGTGGGCGCGCACGAAGCCTATCTCGACTGGAAGCCGTAGCCGGGTGGCTGCGGTTTGCGTTTCGGGCGCAAATCGCAGAACATTGCATGATGTCTTTTGATCTAAAGGAAATCGTGGCCGCGCGGCTAGGTGAGAATTATCAGCTACATGAGCGGCACGTGAACCGCACGTTGGTGGCAGCGCAGCGCGTGATTGGGTTCGATAAAGTCTATGCGCGGGCCGAGGGCGCTTATCTCTACGATATGGACAACCAGCCGTATCTGGATTTTCTGAGCGGCTACAGCGTCTTCAACATCGGGCGCAATCATCCTGTCGTGAAGCAAGCAATTCGCGATGTGCTCGATCTCGATTTGCCAAACATGGTGCAGATGGATTGCTCACTTTTGAGCGGATTGCTTGCCGAAGCGCTAACGAAACGAACGC
>WNGK01005707.1_pt1 | contig 13149 bp, 16 predicted proteins | sample 5400601 | NCBI WGS metagenome assembly WNGK01 (sample SAMN13153376, study PRJNA577476) | soil metagenome | isolation source: 60 cm soil or saprolite under Garry oak tree replicate 1 | place: USA:California | collected 2016-06-15 | reverse complement strand
CGCAGAAGAACAACGTCAGCGCAAACGAATGGAAAACAAACTCAAACGTAGCGCCCAACAGCTCGGCTACCGATTGATTCCCTTGGAGCAAATTGCATAGGGGACTGCAAGCGGCATCGTTCTTGTTCATTAGGAGCGCCGCAGGAGTCGAGAACCCTGCTTTTCCGCCGGGGAAACAGCCGGTCCCTCGACTGCGCTCCGTCCTCCACAAAACGGAGGACGGAACTCCGCTCGGGATGACAGAGCGATAAGGTGTCACCGTATCTTGCAGAGTTCAGCAGCCCACACCCGTGTGCAGGCACCAGATTTGTCTTGAAGGCGTAAAATCAAAGAATTACCGCAACCTTCGAGGGCTTGCGGCGTTCTAAGTAAGCAGGGGTGATCATGCACGCCCGAATTTTCAGGACACCTTATCTGGCTGCTCTTGCGGCCGGCTTGATTTGCACATTGAGCGCTGTTCCGGCCAAAGGCCAGGCAAATGGTTTTGGCTCGAACGGGTTCGGCACCGCCATCCACGGTGTACCCCCGAGCGTGACCTCTTTTGGCTTTGGTGGCAACCGCGGGTTCCACGGTGTTCCAGCCAGTGTGACCTCTCTCGGATTCGGCAGCAGTCCATTCCGAATTCACTCAGGACCAATCGGTTTCCGGCATCCGCATCGCGGGACTGGATTTGTGAACCCATTCTTCGGCAACATCGTGGCGGTTCCTTACGCCTATCCGGTCTATGTGATGGATCCCGGCGTGGATGATTCGATGGAAGAGGATTATCGCGGTGGCCCAACCATCTTTGACCGGCGTGGTCCCGGGACACAGGAATATGGCACGCGGGAGTATGTGAAACGCGAGGCACGCGGACGCGACGAGGAGGAAGAAGATTACAGGGCAGATCTCAGATCGAAGGCGGAGCCTCAACAAACGACGCAGCCGCAAGAAGTGGTCGAGCAGCCACATACTGTGCTCGTCTTCAAAGACGGCCACGAGCTTGAGGTCGCTAACTATGCAATTGTTGGTTCCACGCTTTATGACTTGAGCGATAACCGGGCACGAAAAGTGGCGCTCGCCGAGCTTGACCTTTCCGCAACCGTGAAGCACAATGACGACCGCGGAGTCGACTTCCGCCTGCCCTCAGCAAGCAAAGTGAACTGAATGCTCAGGCTGGTTGCACTAGCGTTGATCGCCGCGGTTTGCTCACCGCTGATGGGCCAGAGCCGTGTTGCAATTGGGTCTTCCCATCCTGCTGCTGTTTCAGGCCAGCGCGACTCATTTGAAGGCGGCGCTCATCGGTCAACAATTGTGGTGGGCGGAGGGACGCGCAGGCACTCGTTTTCCCGGCCTTCTTTCTTCTATGGCTACGGCGCTCCTTACTTCTACTCCGATTATTACGAGCCGTATCAACAAGAGGAGTACGCGAGGCCCGAACCAGCGACCCAGCCTCCGCCAGCCCCACCTGTCAAGAATGAACCCCTGCCCGATCCGGTGTTGCTGGAACTGCGCGGCAATCAATGGGTGCGGGTGACAAGTTTCGTGCAGGCTCCGGCAGAGACGGCGGTACCCGAGTCGCGGACGCAGGCCGAAAAAAGTGCATTACAGCCGGAGAGACCGGCAGTTCTGATTTATCGCGATGGCCACAGCGAAGAGGTCAGCAGCTATTCCATCATTGGCCGCACGATATATGCGAAGTCGGACTACTGGTCGAATGGCAACTGGACCAGGAACATCCAGATTGCCGACCTCGACCTTCCCGCCACGCTTCGTGAGAACGAGCAACGCGGAGTGAAATTCGAGCTTCCGTCTGGGCCGGACGAAGTGATGATTCGGCCATAGCCGATCCGCGATTTTTCACGATCAGCAGACCTACTTCAATGCGCAGTCTGGGTTGGCGCACCTGAACTTGTGGGTGGTGCGGTCGCTCGGGCCGCGACTTCGGCATAGGGAACATTCACCGAGCCCAGTTGTCCGGTAGTCAGGTCTTCTACTAACAACCGCACGGCGGCCGTGCCAGGTGGTGGAGTGATCACCATGGTGTGAGGAAGTCCATGCTGCGCCTGGATTTCCGCGTACTGCTTGTCAGTGAGCTTGGCACTGAAGTCTTGATGCATGAACTGTAGCGGCTTTCCATTTTTGTCGAACGTGCACACCGCAAATTTTAGGGCCAGTTCGCGGGAGCCGTCGTTCTGCGGCACAAGGGTCAGCGTAGTCGGATAAATGGCCGCTAAAAATTTCGCGTCCCCCGGCTTGTCCGCGGGATACTCCTTGGCGACGATGAGCACAGAAGTCGACGTCAAGTAGTCCTGGCACGCGGCTTCCTGAAGGTCCTTCGATTTCTGGTCGCTCCCTTGCTCAGTTCGCGCAAAATGACCTTGACGATACGCCAGGCGGACTCCTGGCTTTGTGCTCTTCACAGTGATCTTGTGGAATTCGCGATGCCAACCGCTGGAATCGGGATAGGAGGCGATCTCATAAAATGAACTGCCGTCCTTGACCGCCGTTCTTACGCAATCCCCAAGGTCGTTGTTGTTCACACAAATGCAGCCGCCGGTTTGGTCTGCCAGCGATTGCATGGCCGCTTGGCGATTGAAGCGCGACTGATCTTCGCGTTCGATCCTCCGGCCAATGCTGTTACGCCCGGCGACCAGATTGCCTCTCATTCGCGTGCTCGCCTGAAATGAGGACTGCACTTGCAGCCCGCCAGGATCCATTGGGTAGACAGCGACCTTCGCGTCTGCCAGAGCATTCGCCAGTTTGGCAATCTGGTCCTGATAATTACGAACTCCGGCAAAGGCGAGGTCAACATCCGGATTAATGGCGATGGGGAATGAAGACGAAATCCACAACAGATTCTTTCGTCCGGGATAGCCGGCAAGGTCTGGAAAGGGCACGCAGCGCGTCGATCGTCTCCTGGACGCGCACGTCCATCTGCATCGCGAACATCTCGCGCTCAAATTGTTCGAGTGAAGTGAGTGATCCAGTCGGCAGATTGGGGTCGCCTTCAAGAAACGCCGACATGGCACCAGGATCGTCTTGCGGCTCGAGTTGCGTCCCGCTGCCCGCGTGGTCAATGGATATTTTTCGCAGAGTGGCTCTGAGCAGCTTGGGGTCGGTGGTGAAATTCTGAATCAACTTCAGATGGCGGCCAAGCAAAAACACAGCTACAGGAACATCTTCTGGAATGGACACGAGCATATGGATCATCTGTTGATGGACGCGCATCTGCGAGTCAAGGTCGGTGTTCAAGCCATCGATCAGCAAGACCGTCGGCGGAGCCGGAGCTTTCTGCAGTCACAAAATTCGTGTAAACACCGGCAGGGAACTGCAGCTTGCCTTTATCTACAGCCGCAGCTTCTGCGATGCTCACTGCCCGAAATGCCGAGATCAGAAAGCCCAGACACAGACTCGCCGTGATGGTCTCTGGCCACAACTTCAATGGCGACCATGCCGCTAAAGGCCCGCAGTGTGGCGGCTGGTTGCTGTGGAGTCGGGGCTGGAACAGCAGACGCTGCCGGTTGCGGTTGAGAGGGGCCTTGAGTGGAGGAGGACGCTGATGGTCCCTGCGACGGGGGCTTGTCCGTAAGTAAATATCCCCACACTCAAGACCAAGAACGCCCCGCGCGTCGAAATCATCCTTGACCACTTCATCCAGCCACTCCAGACCGGTTAGTTTGGCGACGCCAGCACGTCATCGTAATAATTCAGCATTGCGCGCCGTGGTGCGTCCTTAATGCCCTTCAAGGGGAGTTTGGCTTCAGTTGAGCTGTTGCCCGCAAGTCTTACCCGTTCGAGAAAGGCAGTCCGGCCATCAGCCAGTTCGAGATAGACCGGGACCAGCATGCAGAATTTGTCATTCACATCAGATTGCGTGACTTTGAGAGTGAAGACCACCTCCCCGCTGGCGTCCTTCTCGAAGCTGGAATCCAGTTTGTAGCTGGGCAGCGCCGTGCCGTAGACGTATTCATCAAAGAACCAGTCCATTTTGCCATCGCCCATTCGCTGCATGTCCACCGTCATATGTTTTTCAACGATGGATTTAAAGTCCTCGGTGCTGGCGGCGCGGCCATTGTAGGTCTTAGTGAAGTCATGCATCATTTCTTTGAAATTCTGATCGCCGCCCTGATTGCTCCACATCATCATGCGAATCATGTGCAGGATGTATGCGCCCTTGGGATAAATCAGGTCGACGCCAATATTTCCACCAACTTTGCTGTTGTCGAGCCGGTATCCCATAGTCACCGGACCAACTTCAATCGGGCGGTAGCCGAACCGGTTGCGCTCGATGATGGACTTCCGCTCATGGTCCCAGAACTCCATGAAGTTTTTCTGACCTTTGGACCCGTAAGCGCTCTGGAGAAATAAAGAGGCCGAGAAATCCGCGAAGCCCTCGCTCATCCATTGGTCGCGATACGAATCGAAGCCGACCATCTGCCCCCACCACTGGTGCGCGACTTCGTGAGGAGTGACAACGTCCCAGTAAATGTTGTCGGACCAGTCTAGCCCTAACTGATGGCGGACGGTCACGTCATAAAAAGAACAGATCGGCAGCCAGACCAGACCCGGCCAGGACTGGCCGTAAGTGCACGCCGTCTGTTGCGCGATATTGAGACGCTTAAACGGCAGTGCGCCGAAATAACTCGAGTAGAGGCCGATCGCAAACTGCGCCTCCGAGAGAGGTTGCTTCATCATGCTAACCGTGCTGAGATTGCCTATCGTTCCGCCGCGAAAGTTCGCGATCCAGTCGGGCGGTTCCTCATTTGCATATGTGGCTACGAGGAAGTCTGGCGCGGTCAGCTTGGCGTCATCTTCTTTCATACGACCGAACTGGAATCCCGCAGTCGGCTGGGGAACGTCGCTTTTCCACACGGTGACGCTCGATCCACCATCGGTGCTCTCGCTGACCAGGCTCCCTGTAGCTGCCATCTTCATTCCCTTGGGAATGCGGAAAGTCATATCGAAACTGGAATAATCTCCTAGTCCCGCTCCGGAATTGGCCGGGTACCAGCTTTCACGCGCGACTGGGTAATAGTTGCCCTCGCCTTCGTTCTTGATAGCATCCTTGCCGCCGTAAAGGGTCGTAATCGTGTACTTCTCGCCTGCGGCAAGGGCCTTCGGCAGTAGAACGTAAAAATCTGGATCATCGTCTTTGCTTTCCTGGACGAACGAAAGCGACTGCCCACCGTCAGCAGTTACGCTCTGTACGCGCAGCGTGCTGAATAAGTCAAATGCAACTGCCCGTACTCCATCAGTGCGCGCGACGAAAGAAGTGGTCGCTTTACTTGTCAGGTGAGCATTCTTCTCGATGGTCGTATCGAGCTGCTGGTGCTCAATGTGAATGGAAGTCCGCCCACTCGTCGCGCCCAGTCGGCTGGCGTAGTCAGGAGAATAACGGAAGGCAGCCCAGGTGCCGGACTTATTCTCGCCGTAGGTCATCAATTCGACTTCGTCGGGCGTCGCGTCCCACGCGCCGTTGGGATCTATCATGAACAACATTTTCCCGTCATAGCGCTTGCCGTTAATGAGAGCTACAAACAGGCCGCCCGGCTTGTCACTCAAAACATCCTGCAAAATTCTCGCGCTGATGTTGGTATGAAGCTTCTTGCGAGTAATCTGCTGACTGTCTTGCAATAGGCCAGCGTCGCATGATGAGGTCACGGGAGTTCCGGCGTTCTTGATTTCCTCGTACGTCTGGTCTGTGAACCGCAATATCAGGTGCTCGAAGGTTTCGCTGAACTCACCTTCTTTTGTCAGCAGCCTCAGGCTTTTCTTCTCATCCTGATTAGGCGCGTCGAGGTTCATTGCGCCATTGCCGACGAACACCGCGCCGGTCACCTTTCCCTGCACCGGGGCGACGAAGCACACAGTTCCTGAATGCAGGTGGAATGTGGCTGCGTCCCGTTTCAGATCGAGATTGTTGACCGTTACAGCCTCTCCGCCCAACCCGATAGTGCGTAACTGCTGGTAAACAGGATCGGAGTTTGGGCCGGCTGATGCGGTGTGAGCGTGAATTACAAAGGAAAGAAAGCACACGACCGCGGCTACGCGAATAACGGTTGAAATGTGGCCCACTAAAGCCTCCAACGGGGAAGGACGCTAATTCTGACTTAATTGGAAGGTAAGTTCAAGCACGATTTGCATGCTTTTTAGTGCACCGGATGATTACAGTACGGCAATATGTAGCCCTTGATGTTCGCTTATCATTCGCCTAAACTTGGGCCAAAGGCACGGGTGACCATTTTAAGTGGGTGGACCGCAAGATCACAGCGTCACCCGATTGCAATCATGACTCCGAAAAAAAAGAGTTTCGGAGACGTTTTCCGAAGCCGTTCTCCCACATTCACAGGCGTGCCGCGATTAGTATCAGGTTCGCGCCAGGTGAATACTCCTCCGAAAAAAGCCAGCAAAACAACTTAAGTGGCTACGACTGACTACATCTCCGCGCAGACGCTTCCGGCGAACATAGAAGCTGAACGCTCGATCCTGGGCGCGGTGCTGCTCGACAATCTCGCCTACAACCAGGCCGCTGAGCATCTGAAACCGGAAGATTTTCTGCTCGACTCGCACCGGCGAATTTACTCGCGGATGGTTGATCTCGCCGAGTCATCGCGCTCGATTGACCTGATTACTCTGTCAGAGGAACTTGATCGCCACGGCGAACTGGAGACGATTGGCGGCGCTGCCTACATAACCGGGCTGCTCGACGGCGTCCCTGACCGCCCGAGCATTGAGCATTACATAAAGATAGTCCGCGATAAGGCGTTGCTTCGCAGCCTGATTCACGCTGCGACGGCTGCCATCGCACGCGCGTCGGAGCAGAGCGATTCCGCCGAAGACATCCTGAACGACACTGAAGCGCAGATCTTCCAACTCTCGGAAAAGCGGATCGGTCGCGGCTTCATGGGTGTGCAGGAGATCATCAAAGAGTCATTCGGTTCCATTGATGCCCTGCTGCAGCGTGGCCGCCGAATTACCGGGCTCGAAACCCACTATGCTGACCTGGACGAACTCACCAGCGGATTTCAGAAATCAGACTTGATCATCGTTGCGGCACGGCCTTCAATGGGCAAAACGTCGTTCGCGATGAATATCGCCGAGAACGCCTCAATCGAGGACGTGAGGACTGTAGCGGTCTTCTCGCTCGAAATGTCGAAGGAAGCTTTGCTGCAACGAATGCTGTGTTCGGTGGCGCGGGTGGACTCGCACAAGTTTCGCACCGGGTCCCTGTGGCAGGATGACATGCGCAAGATCGCGCAAGCTGTCGAAAAACTCGGCCAGGCGCCGATCTTTATTGATGACACACCTGGAATCACGGTGAGCGAGATGCGGGCTAAATCGCGGCGACTCTTGCAGTCGCATGGATCGCTAGACATGATCGTCGTCGACTACTTGCAGCTCATGTCCGGCGGCGGCAAGCGGTACGAGAACCGTACCCAGGAAGTCTCAGCCATTTCGCGCGGCCTGAAGGCGTTGGCCAAAGAGCTGGCCGTTCCTGTGGTCGCACTTTCGCAATTGAGCCGTGCGCCCGAAAGCCGTGGCGCGGGTGATCATCGTCCGCAGCTTGCCGACCTGCGCGAATCAGGATCGATTGAGCAAGACGCCGACGTGGTGGCGTTCATCTTTCGGGAAGAGGTTTATAAGCCGGACGACCCCGAACTCGACGGCGTGGCAGAATTGATCATCCGCAAACAACGCAACGGTCCAACCGGAACCGTACGGCTGGCATTCCTCAAGAGCTCGACCAGGTTTGAGTCGCTGGCTGATGGGGCGGTCACGCAGGAGTAGTCCGCAAAACTTTTTGGCTCTCATCAAAGTTTGCGAACAAAAGCTCTTAACCGCAAAGCTCGCTAAGAACCGCAAAGGACGCAAAGAACCTCCATGCTTAGAGGCCTGTGGAAAGCTTGTGGAATTGCGGGCCCGCCATGCAGAATTCTCGGAAACCGACCGCTTGGTCGGATAGCACAAAAGTTGTAGATGATGGTAAGTTGCTGCTTTTGATTAGCTTAGGGTCAACTGCTATATCGATTTAGTCTAAGTCCTGAAATTACAAGACTTTAATATTCACCAGAAGTTTTGCACACCCAGTAGCGGAAATCTTGCCAAATCTGAAGCACTTCCAACACCGCGGCTATGTGATGAAAGCCATTCGGCGTGATAAAGAACTCAAAAATCTGACACTGCAAGACGGTCATCCCGAACGCGCACGTTGCGGGCGAGTGAAGGACCTTACGAGGAGTGCGGATCATCACGGACGTAATCGGGACTGCCATAGACGCTGCCCGGATGCGGCATGGACGAACCGCAGCGTTCGCGAAAACCAACCTGAGGTCCCTCTCCTGCCCTCCTGCGTCGGGCCGGTTCGAGATGACATCTTCGTCAATAAGTCCCGAGCCTCACCCGCACCACTTTGTTCTGGTGAGTGAAATTCAGGCCAAAGTCGGTCTGATCTCCGTTCCAAAGACGAAGAACTTTCCAGCTATCGTTTTCATACCGACCCTCTTCGGCTCGCACAATTTGCATGTGACCAGTCGGGACTGGCGGGACACGAAACTCGACTCGTGCATCGATGCCGGTCACCAGGAATTCGTCGGGAGAAAGCTGCCCGACCAGAGCTCGGCCGTGATGGTCCTTGGTGCCCGCCGGCTTCGGTCCACCGTCGAATTGCGGGAACCCAAATGAAACGGTTGCCTGCCACTTGCCGAAATCGAGCGCTGCCTGGGCTGCGCCGTCCTCCTCAACCGCGGTTTTCAATTTTCCTTCGAAATTCAGGCGTGCGATTTCTCGGTCAAGCGGTCCAATGAGCGCGTAATTCTCAGCATGAAGCGCCGGCGGCTTATCATCCGTGATGGTCCAGCCGGTGTAATCCATGCCGAAGGGCGAGAACCCTATCGCGCCTTCACCTAGAGCATAGAAAAAATAGTGAGCATCTATGTCGTCTCCACCCGTCTCGGGGACCCAGGTTGGATTATCGGGACGGTGATACGCAGCCAGAGTCTGGCGATAAGAGTCGGAGTCGTCGGTGTAGATGTCGGGCCCGACCATGTCGATGGCCGGCGCCGCCGCCTTCCATACATCCAGCATGTTGTAAGTGGGCCCGCCGCTGGGATAATTGATTCCCGGTATGGCATCGGGCTTGTACTTCAGCCAATTGTTGACGTACAGAGGTACCGGGAACTCCGCCTTTCCGGCCACAGCAATCTGATTGACGTAATGCGCGACCGCATACGCAGAGAAAGTTTCATCGGCATCCGCCCCAAAGACTTCCTTCCATGTACCCGAATGTTTATGCAGCGCCTTCACCAGCTCGGCAGGGACATCGGCTTGAAACAATTTTTCCGCCGCGGGAGAAAAATCGCGCACGCTGCCGAGCGATCCGGATTCGTTCTCCACCTGGACCAGCAGGACCGTATGCTGATCGCCATCGATCTGCTTCAAATGCTGCATGAGCGCGGCAAAGGCCTTCTTGTCGGCGTCGAGATTGGAATCCGAGTGCGGCGACAAGACATCAAGTGGCTCGCCGTGTGCGTCGATCACTCTGGGGAACTGCGCCGTGTCGGTCTTGATCCACTCAGGAACGTAGTGCATCCTCCCGTTCTTCCACGTACCGAACCAGAGCAGGACCAGATAAATGCGATGCAACCGCGCCTGCTTTACTAATTCATCGACATCGGTGAAGTCGAACTTGCCCGGCTGCGGTTCCATCTGCTCCCAGTAGACCGGCGCTTCCACCGTGTTTGCATGCATGGCTTCAATGGCGGGCCACACTTGCGGCAGTGACGCAGGCCATGCGCTCGAATTATTGATCTGGCCGCCGAGAATCAGGAATGGCTGGCCATCGACGAGCAGGGCATAGCGACCGTCCTTCTTGACCAATCGGGGCATTTCAGCAGCATGCAGAGCGGTGGCAAAGCAGCAGACCAGACAAAGGGCCAGCAAGAAGCGAAGAGCAGAGATGCGCATGGTTAGTTTCACCTTGTACTCGGATTGCAAAACAGAATATGCCCAAAACCTGCGCAAGAAAGTGTATTCCAGTTTTTGCCGTGCGCGAAATTCAGATGGAATTATTTAGCCGGCAGTTAAAAGCGCCCGCGCCCAATTAGGCACTGCCAGAGTTTAACGGACCGTCACGCCCAGCGCGGCGACGGCTTGAGCAGGCGTGAGGCGCACGGTGAACTTGTCCTCGGCGCCACAGCTGATTATCGTATTTTTGTCGCCATGCTCTCTGACCCAGATAACTCGTTTGGGGTTCACAAAAACTTCCTGGCCGTTCACATCTTCAAACAGGACAAATTCCACGTCGCCTCCTTTTGGTAATCCTGGCGGTAAATTCCTTGAGATGAATTCGTTGGAACATACCACGTTTACCCTGGGCGCCAATTACTATCCTGGACTATCCGCTGTCGGTGCACTAAATTCGAAGATGCGGCGAACATGAACTGGCGGTAGCAGTATAGAATCACCGAGATCGCAGGAAACGGGAGAGTAGCTCAAACGAAAAAGCGCCGAAGCCTAATCGTCACCGGGCACAGTGCCTGGGACTGGTTGGAGGGTAGAAATGCAAAGCAACCGCATCCAGGAAATTCGATCCAAGGCCAAAGCGGAACGCGCGGAAGTGTCCAGGTTGGAGCACAGCCTAACGGACGCAGAATTGAAGAAACTTCTGCAGGCGGCCACCTCCTGGCTGGATGACGTTGAAAGTTTTTTGCTTCCCCGCGCGCAGAAGGCCTTGCCCGCTCACGAACTCCTATGGATTAACCACGCAGAAGCAACATTGCTGATGGCGGTGCAGCGCCGCAAATTCGTCCGCCAACTCGTCGAGACGCATCGCCCAGATGCCTCAACCATCGGCGCTTAATTTAGCTAAGATTTCCTTACCGTCGATTGCCGCACGACTCCTCCCGTTCATTTCTACCAGAATTGAACATTCAGGAATTGGACATTCAGGCGCGGAGGGTGCCCGAGGCATGGTCGCGTGGCATGCCTTTGTCGTCTTGCCTGATCTGAAACCACGCCGCAGGCTGGAGATCGGGGATGGCACGGCGCGGCGGCAACGCGCGTAAGTGTAAGATTATTGAAAGCACGCGTTCGCAATGTTTCCGAAGGGCACGTAGCTCAAACGGATAGAGCATTGGATTTCTAATCCATCCTTAGGGCGAATCTCCCGTTCGCGCACAGAAACGAATCGAGAAGCAAGAAATCGAAAAACCAGCATCAAATCGAGCCTTTTTGCATTCCGCTCGCAAGACGGACCTTTGCACTGGCGCGAACGATTCCGCAGGAAAGAGAAATGTCATGTGCCACCAGAACTGCCACCATATGCCCGAATCTCCAGTCCTAACCAAAGGCCCCTCTGCAATCCGATTCCACAGGCTCGCCTTCCAAGCTGACCAGAAGGAGCTACTTTTTCGCATCATTCTCCGCATCATCGGGGATTCGCAAGAAGAAGGTTGAACCGATCCCTCCATCAGCGAAAACCGAGACTCTAAAGGGCCGCAGTTCGGGCTGGTGCGGCAACGTGCAGGTCAAACCGTTCTACAGCACCGACAATCGAATCGTGATTCAGGCCGACCAACCACTAGCGAATCGCTCCGAGGAGACAATGTTCGAAGGGTTCGCCGAACCAGTGTAGCAACTCATCTTGCAACTGGAGATTGTTAGTGGCGCTGGGCACAGTATTAATATGCGCTCAACTGCCTCGCGGAGGTTCGTCAACTTCCGTGAGTGGCTCCATCCATTGCGGAATCGCCTTCACGTACTCCAACCTCTCTGGTATCGTGTTGCGGGTTCGGGCGATCCAACCGAGGGCCTGGCTGACGTGGAACAGATTTCGCACCGGAGCACAAGCTCCGGGAACGGCGTTCCGGCTTGTTATGGGGAGCTGATGAGGCTTGAGATTGTGGACCTGTTCGACCTCGCCGTCGAAGCCTGCGTTGATGATGTTCCAGACTCGTGCTGTGGCGTGCGTCCCCCACTTCTTCGCAACCAATCTCTCGACCCGGAAGACTGTTCGTCAATCCACCCGACGACTCGTGGCGGTTCGACCGTTGTCTTCAACCAAGTGGCATAGAGACTCTTCTCTATCGGGAGTTGCTCAAGCTGTTCTTTTAGGTAGCCGGCGATATCATGCCGTTGCTGCAAATAAGCCGATACCAACTGAAAGTGATTTCGAGAGCGGTGCTCGTATCAACCGAGTTCAAGCAATTGATCCGCAGCACGAGAGGGTGACCATCTCCTGGGTCGAAGTCCATGTTCGGGATGGCACAACTCCAGTGCATCCGCTCGCCATATTCCGAAAGCAAGAGTGACGATTCGACGACCAGAGATGTCGATGTGGATCATCTTCAGCGCCCGGAAGACTGAGGCCAGAACATCCCTGTGCTGGATGAGGGAGTAGGTCTTCGATACCATAGCTACGGGCATAGGCTCATCAGTAATCTTTAGAGGCGCCCGCTGGATCTCATCCTTAAAGCGATTCTCTTCGCCCCCGACTCGGAACGGATGGCGGCTGAAAATTGGATCATGAGGGAATACTTCAGCGACCTGTCCGGTCAGTTCTGTGACGGTCGCACCTTCCCATGTGCAGTCGATTAGCCGAGCCTGTTGCATCAGTGCGCTTTCGTCCGCGTGGCGATAGTTGTCCGGGGTCCTCATTGGGTGCTTTGCTATCAGACGTTGGCATAGGTCAGTTTCCTGCACGTGACCTACTTATCGAAGCAATGGGAATGCCATTTGTAGATGATCGTCTGTAGAACAACCGTCTGCAAGATACTAGAAGTATGGAGTGCCGAGAGCAAGCAGATTCTCGCGGCGTAGTTTCGGTTCCGCAGTTCGGCGGGAGCGCGAGAAACTGGGAGTGTCGCAAGAGGCTTTTGCCGAGCAAGATGACGTGCACCGAACCTATATCAGCTCAATCGAGCGAGGCAAGTTAACATCGGGATCGAAGTCGCCAGTGGAATTGCGACCGCGCTAGGCATGAAACTCAGCGAGTTAATCCGACAGGCTGAATAATCTGACGCCGCAGTCTTCCCGCCCTGGAAGCCTGCCCTAAAACCTGGCGAGCGGCTGGTAGGGTGTTGAACCTAAACTTGCGCAGGATGCTCTGCTCCCTCTGCCCACAAACTGGTGTTTCTGGGCGGGAGATCAGGGCCAGTCAGCACAGTAAAC
>WNGK01005704.1_pt1 | contig 13149 bp, 8 predicted proteins | sample 5400601 | NCBI WGS metagenome assembly WNGK01 (sample SAMN13153376, study PRJNA577476) | soil metagenome | isolation source: 60 cm soil or saprolite under Garry oak tree replicate 1 | place: USA:California | collected 2016-06-15 | reverse complement strand
GCAGCGCGAGGCGCTCTTGCTGGTGGGCGCCAGCGGCTTCTCCTATGAGGCCGCCGCCGAGGTCGCCGGTTGCGCCGTCGGCACCATGAAGAGCCGCGTCGCACGCGGCCGCACCCATCTCGAGCACATCCTCGACGGCGACCCCGCGCACTGGGAAGCCGCTATTTTCCACAAACGCGGCGATGGCGCGGACGGTCTGGGCGAGAGGGTTACTCACGCCCGCTGAGGGACGCAACGGATGCAGTCAGAAACGTCAACCCGATGATCGGCTCTATGCCGAGCCGAACCTAGGTTTTCACTTCATCAGGAACCTTCACTGAAAGGGCTTGTTCGATTCTGGAGACATCGGACCGTCTCTGGAGAGATCGGACTGTCGCGGAGATCACTCATGCCTACATCTCGCCTGCTTGCTCTCCTCACCTCCTTGCTTCTCGCGCTCGGCACTACGGCTCATGCCCAAGGTGGTGGAGGCGCTGGAGCGGGCGCGGGCACGGCTGGAGCGCCATCGACCGGCTCCGGTGCGGGGTCGAATTTCGGTTCCACCACCAATCCGAATTCCGGCGCCGGCAGTGCCTCGACCACGGGCATGCCCCCGGGCACGGGGTCAGGACAGACTGGCGGCAGCACGACTTCCACGCCCGGAGGACCCGCCGTCATCGGCGTCACGCCCAATCAAGCGCTGACCGCAATCCAGGCCCAAGGGTTCACGGGCGTGCACGATTTGCAGCGCGTCGGAAACACCTACACCGCAACAGCCACCCAGAATGGGCAGATGAAGCAAGTCCAGATCGACGCGAATACAGGCGGCCTGATCCCGCAGTGACGCCGAAGGAGATCAGGGCCATGGCTCAAGAACTCAGCGGAAAACGCATCGCCGTTCTGGCGGGTCGACCGCGAAGTGGTGGTCGACAGGGGCTCGGTCACCAGCCGCAAGCCGGACGATCTCCCGGCGTTCCGCGTGAAGGCGATCGAGCTGTTTCGTGGAGGCACGGCCGCGTGATCCGCGCGTGCCATATCGGCAGGAGCGTCTGGGCGCAAGATCCGCTGACGCCCGAGCCTCCCGTACGGCCGCCGGGCCAACCGGAGCCTGAGTTCCCGCCGCCAGCGCCGCTCGAGCCGGAAATCCCGCCGCCACCAGGACAGCCGCCGCGTCCGACGCCGCCTCCGATGCGGGATCCAACCGTCTGGCTTATGCGCTAAAGTACGCTGGCGCTTGTGCGCTAAAGTACGCCGGCAACAGCAAGGATGATGATGATCACCAGGATCGTGCCGAGCCCTGTGCTCGGATAATAGCCCCAGCCGGCGCTGTAGGGCCAAGTCGGCAGCGCTCCGATTAGAAATAGAATCAAGACGATCAGTAGGACCGTTCTCAACACGGCGCGCCTCCTTTGTCGGTTACACGCCCGTAATAAACGCCGGGGCAAGGCCGCTGGCTGGCACGGCCCGAAATAAGACAGAGCCGACCCGGTCGGCTCGGAACCGTACCGCACGGACGCGCGTTTAGCTCGCACGTCCACCGGTTGTCGTCCGGCGAGCACGATCCGATGACCCGAGATCCCCGCGCCGGCCTAACCCGCACCTGGGACATGCTCTAGCGGATCAATGACCAGCGCCATTGGCTTTCTCTATGACAGCTATACCGACGCCGCCGCGGCCGTGCGCGACCTCGAGGCCGCCGGGATTTCCTGCGCCGACATCGGTTTCGTCGCGGGTAACGGTACTGCTGGCGAGAGCACGGCGGGCCGCAACGCAGAGACCGGCGCCACCGTAGGTGCGGCCCTCGGCGTCGGCGCGGGATTGCTGGCGGGGTTGGGTTTGCTGACCATTCCAGGCCTCGGTCCCGTGGTGGCGGCGGGATGGTTGGCGACAACGGTCGTGGGTGCCGCGGCTGGCGCGGGCGCGGGCGCCACGGCTGGCGGCATCCTGGGCACGCTCACCAAGAACGGCGTCGCCGAGACCGAGGCGCATCTCTATGCGGAGGGCGTGCGGCGCGGCGGCACGCTGGTGACGGTGCGATGCGACGAGGCAGAAATCGGCGCCGTCGAGCAAATCATGCGGCGCCACAACCCCGTCGATGCCGACCAGCGCCGCCGCGCCTATCGCGAGACCGGTTGGACCGGGTTCAACGAATCGCGATAGACCCGCGCCTCTGAGTAGGCCTCCTCGGGGGTGACTGCCGAGAGCGGCGCAGGAACCGCTTCCGGTGCGCCGGCGTTGGGCGTTCAACCAAACCACGATCGAGGACCAACATGGCCAGGTCGACCAAGACCAAGACCGGACGCAAGCGCAAGGTCGGCAAAGTCATGGGCGAGTACAAGCGCCGCAAGCTGAAGAGCGGATCAGGCCGGCGCGTGAAAAGCCGGAAGCAGGCAGTGGCGATCGCCATGTCCGAGTCCGGCCAGTCCCGCAAGCGCAAGAAGCGCAAATAGCCGCGCCCGGACCTCATTGAGGAGACAACCATGCGTATCGTCAGCACCTCGGCCGCTATCGCCGCGATTGCCGTGCCGCTGGCGAGCGCCCCTGCTATTGCCCAGACCACCCGCCCGAGCACGGCCGCGCTTTCCGGCGTCGCCATGAAGGATCTGGGCGGCGGCTATCGCGCCTCCAAGGTGATCGGCAGCACGGTCGTCAATGACCAGAACGAGAGCGTGGGCAAGATCGATGATCTCATCGTCAGCGCCGGCGCGCAGGAGCCCGTCGCCGTACTCTCCGTCGGTGGGTTCCTCGGCGTGGGATCGAAGCTCGTCGCGGTCCGCTACAACGAGCTCAAAGCCAATCCCGAAAAGAGCGATTTCATCCTGCCCAGCGCGACCAAGGACAGCCTGAAGGCCTTGCCGGATTTCAATTACGCCCGCTAAGCGACCAACCGGCCGGGTCGACCGGCGTGGGCCGAAGAAGTGGGTGTGAACTCATAAACGCACCCTGCGGCGGCTTGCCAGAGCTGGCTTTGGCCACCGTAAGCGGCCTTCGCGACTCCCGAGATGTGCCTAGACCGACATAGCCGAGCTCATCCGAGCATCACGCGCAGCCTATGAGTCTTGCCGTCATCCGTCAGTTCGATCCGCAATGGCCTATCCGCCACCGCTATTCCGTCGAGCTCCGCGTGAGAGACACCGCGGCTGACTCCATGAGGGTTTTCGACCGTGATCTCGTAGTTCGCGGAACGATATCGGAACCGGATCTCGAAGCGAGGCCACGCCCTCGGCACGCAGGGATCGAGGTACAGCGAGTCTCCCTTTAGGCGGAATCCGAGAATCCACTCAAGCCCCGCTCTGTGCATCCATCCAGCCGAGCCCGTGTACCATGTCCATCCACCGCGACCGATATGCGGACGCGCGCCATAGACGTCCGCGCAGACAACGTATGGCTCGACCTTATAACGGTGAGCGTCGGCCGGCGTACTCGAGCGATTGATCGGGTTCACCATCGAGAACAACTCGGCCGATTTTTCGCCATCGCCGAGCATGGCAAAGGCGATCATCGACCAGATTGCAGCATGGGTATATTGGCCGCCGTTTTCACGGACGCCTGGTGGATATCCCTTTATGTATCCGGGATCGTGCGATGTCCGATCGAAGGGTGGGGTGAAGAGCAGGACGAGACCTTCTTCTCGGCGCACCAGTTGCTCATTCACAGCCGCCATGGCGCGCGCACCGCGCCCGGGATCGGCGGCGCCGGAGAGCACGCCCCAGGACTGAGCGATCGAGTCAATGCGGCATTCGCTGCTCTCGGCAGATCCGAGCGGTGTGCCGTCATCGAAATATCCGCGCCGATACCAGCTGCCGTCCCATCCGTCGCGCTCAAGCGAGGTCTGCAGACCAACAGCATGCTGCCGCCAAACTGCGGCGCGGACCGCTTCGCCGCGTTGCTCCGCCAATGGCGCGAATGCCGAGAGCGTGGTGTAAAGGAACCACCCGAGCCAGACGCTTTCGCCCTTTCCTTCTTCCCCGACGCGATTCATGCCGTCATTCCAGTCCCCGGATCCGATCAGGGGCAGGCCGTGACCACCGACCGCAAGGCTCTGGTCAAGAGCCAGAGCGCAATGCTCGAAGAGAGTGGCGCGTTCCTCGGAGATCATGGGCTGGAAGAATGAGTCGTGCTCGCCGGGCTGAAGCGCGGGTCCGTCCAGAAACGGAACGCTCTCACCCAATACTCCATGATCGCCGGTGACCTCGACGTATTGCGCGACGGCGTATGACAACCATACGCGGTCGTCGGAAACCCGCGTGCGAACCCCCTGGCCTGAATGGGGCAACCACCAATGCTGGACATCACCCGCGGGAAACTGGCGAGCGGCCGCGCGCAAGAGATGCTCTCGCGTCACCGCGGGCCTGGATACGGCGAGCGCCATCCCATCCTGAAGCTGATCGCGGAAGCCGAAAGCGCCGCTCGCCTGGTAGAACGCGGACCGCGCCCAAACTCGGCAAGCGAGCGTTTGGTAAAGCAGCCAGCGGTTGATCAGGATATCCATTGAGCGATCTGGCGTCTCTATTTGGACTGTGCCGAGGACCTCGTCCCAGTGCCGTGTCACCGCGTCCAGCACCGCGCCAAGGTCCGCCGTTCGATAGCGCGTGATCAGGCTCCGAGCGTCTTCCGCTGTCGCTGTCTCTCCCAGAAAGAAGATGATTTCCGTTGTGCCGCGCGGCTCAAGTCGGACATGAGTTTGTAGGACGCCACAGGGATCGAGACCGGCTCCTGTTTGGTTTGAGAGCAGTATTTCGCCCGCGAGTGCGGCGGGATAATCGAGGGAACCATTCCGGCCCAGGAACTCGGTCCGGTCGCCCGTCCACGCCTGTTGACGTCCTGCGAGATCGGCGAACGCCACGCGAGAGCCAAACTCGGGGCGCCAGACGTTGTGCGCGAACATCGCGCCGGTCTCCGGGTCGATCTCGGTCACCACGAACGGCGCAGAGATTCCGCGGGATGTGCCTAACACCCACTCAACGTAGGCGGTGACGCAGATATGCCGGGACCGCCCCGAAATGTTCTGGATCTTCAGCCGAGAGATCTTGATCGGACCATCGAGTGGAACGTATTGCAGAAGCTCGAGTGAGAGTCCGTGCGAGGCGTGCTCGAACCGGCTATAGCCTTGGCCGTGCCGCGCGACGTAAGGCGAGACATGCTCGCGGATCGGGAGTGCGGTCGGACACCATACATCCCCGCTCTCCTCATCGCGGAGATAGATGACCTCTCCCGGTTGGTCACAGACCGGGTCGTTCCACCAGGGTGTCAGCTGGTTCTCCCGGCTATTCGCCGACCATGTGTAGCCGCCGCCCTCCGCTGAGACCTGGAAGCCGAACGAGGGATTGGCGATCACATTGATCCATGGCGCTGGCGTGCTTTGCCCTGCGTGGAGGATTGTCACGTATTCTCGCCCATCGGAGGTAAAACCGCCGAGGCCGTTGAAGAATTCGAGGTTCGGTATGGTGGGAACGGAGTCTGGCAAACGCCGAGCCGAGGACGGTCGCGACCGCGGCGCTACCACGGGCTTGGGCTCCCTTACGCGCTTGACCTGCTCGGCGAGGCTGCCGCGGCGGCTGAGAAGTACCGCACGCGCAATGGCCTGGAGGGCGATCCGGGCCTCTACAGAGAGCAGGTCGGCGCGCAAGACGAATACGGTGCCGCGCACTTCATCGCTTGCCAATGCCGACCGCGACCGGTTTGCTCGGGCCATCGTCTCGAGAGCGGTCTGGAGATCTTGGATGTAGGACGACGGCCGTTCGTTCAGGATCACGAGATCGACGGCCAGCTGCTTCATCCGCCAATATTCGTGCGCTCGCAGCAGTTGGCGGACGATCTCTAGATCCTCGATTTCGTCGATTCGAACGAGGACGATCGGCAGGTCGCCGGAGATACCCTGGGGCCAAAGGACCGATGGACCCGATCCATTTCGCTTCAAGATTTCCGAGGACGGCCGCAACGTCGGGTCGGAATAGAGCACCCGATTGGCGAGACGTTGGAAGAGGTGTGCCTCGTCGGTGGAAATACCGAGATGTCGGAGCTGCACCTGAGCTTGCGTCCATGCGCGCGTGACTGCGCGCTCATAGGCCGTCGCGTCGAGATGCTTGTCGACGAGATCGAGCATGTCGCTGCGCGAGGACGAAACCAGCGTCCAAAATGCGACGCGCACCGTGGCCTCGGGTGGGACTCGCACCCGCTGGCGAATGCTGAAGATCGGATCGAGTACGATGCCCACTGTGCCCGAGAGCGCCTGGCTTTCCGTCATGCAGATTGGCGTCCGGATCCCGCGCCCTCGACCGATGAAACGCGCTCGGTCGGTCTCGTATTGGGCATCGCCCACGGCGTCGCCTTCAACGACCGCGAGATGGGCGGCCCAGATTTCAGGTTCACCCGGCGACCGCCGCCGCCGGGTGGCCAAAAGGGCGCCGACGTCGGCCACGAACTCCGTTTGCACGAATAGTTTGGAGAAGGCGGGATGCGCCCGGTCGGCCTCGCGCGGAGCCAACACGATCTCCGCGTAGGATGTCAGCTCGATCTCCCGAACCTGGTGCCCGTGGTTTGAGACAGACACACGGCGAACTTCGGCGTCTGCCTCCGGCGAAACTGCAACGTCCAGCGTTGTCGTTATCGACCCATCGCGCCTGGTGATTTCCACGCGATCCTCCGAGAAAACCACCTCGTAGCTGTCCGGCTCAGCGCCGCTTGGCTGGTATCCCGCGGACCAAACGTTGCCGCTGTGCACATCGCGGAGAAAAATGAACGAGCCCCAGGGATCGCACGTAACATCCTCCCGCCACCGCGTGACCGCGAGGCCTCGCCAGCGGCTGTGACCGGAGCCCGCGCTGGTAATCATCGTGGCGTAGTTTCCGTTCGACAGGAGGTGCGTACGGGGAACCAAATCATGTGGTGATTGGAATCGGCGCAGCATCGGCGGAACGAGCTCTCGGATCGTCGCGGCCGCTTCCACCTCATCGGCCCGGGGGCGGACAACTAGAACATCGCGGGGCGGCCGCTCCTGCAACAGGAGTTCGGTCGCCTGAATGACGGGTTCGGCATGAAAGCGCGCGCGCATCTTGCCGTCCTGAAGGGCGTCAGCGATGGCGACCACGGTCATGCCTTGATGGTGCGCCATGTGCGCGCGAATGACCGCCACTTTGCCGCCCACGGGCAGACGCGACGGCGTGTAATCCAGAGCCTCGTACCAGCCGTATTTTCCACGGCCGCCGGCGGCCGTCAGGCGAGGATAGTTCCGCGCCGCGGCCTCCGGATCGATCATGGCGCCGAGCGCTGTCGCATAAGGAGCAACTACGATGTTCTCGCCAAGCCCGCGCTGCAGACCCAGGCCCGGAACACCGAAATTCGAGTATTGATAAGTGAACTCGAGATCGCGTGCGTTGTAGGCGGATTCCGAGACCCCCCACGGCACGCCCAGATCAGCGCCGTATCCGATTTGGCGCCGGACAGCCAGCCGCGCGGACTGGTCCAGCACGCTGCCGGCGGGCGCGCGCATCACCAGCGATGGCATTAGATACTCGAACATCGATCCCGACCACGAGACGAGCGCCGAACCAAGATCGACAGGTGTGAGGGCTCGTCCCAGCCGAAACCAATGCCGAGCCGGAACATCCCCTTTGGCGATCGCGATAAAGCTCGCAAGGCGTGCTTCCGATGCGAGTAGATCGTAACAGCTCGCGTCGAGAGTTCCTTCCTCCACTCGGTAGCCCAGCGAGAGAAGCTGGCGCGTCGGATCCAGGAGAAAGTCGAATTCCATTGCGTTGGACATCGCCTGCGCGAGCTCGCTGAGCACCGCGATGCGTCGATCGAGCAGCCGGGCGGTGCGAGCGGATCGCTCCAGGGTCTCCACCAACGCGTCCGCGCGCGCGAGCGCAGGGGTTGCGTCATCGGTCTGGGTCGTGAGCTGTGCCCGGTGGACCCACAATGCGTGAATGGCCGCCTCGGAGCGGTCCGGAAGATCCGCCAAAGTTGGAACCTTGCCGAAGCCAATCTCCGACCATTCTTCGGTCTGGCCGACTCCATCAACGGTCGTCGCCGCGACACGGACGCCTTCACTCGCAAGGAGACGGGCCCAGGGCATCAGCTGGTCGAGGTCGCGCTGGTGGCTTCGGATGGTCGCGCCCACCGCCTCCGCCCAGGTCGTCAGCTCGGCGCTCACGTCGTCGGTACGCTCCTTGGCCAATGCTCGCGCGCTTTCGGCGAGCTGATCGGCGTGGAGTGCGAGCTCGGACAGCTGTCGCGCGACACCTGCCGGGGTGGTCGATGTCCGCAGAAGCAGCGCGGAGATCGCATCGAGGATGCCGCCCAATCGCCTGAGGATTGCGGCTTGCTCAGGTTTCTCGTCGGAAAGTGCCTCCGCGTATTCTCGGGTGAGCGAGACCGCATCTTGAATGCCTGAAGCCCAGTTCGGAGCCGTTACGGGGTCGCCGATTGTCTCGCGGCAGGCATTCGCCAGAACGATCAGGTGGCCGGCGAGATTTCCGCTGTCCACGGAAGAGATATATTTCGGGCCCAGCGGGCTCAGGTCGCGCGTACCGTACCAATTGTAGAAGTGCCCTCGGAAGCGCTCGAGGGTGTTCATCGTCCGAAGAGTTGCTTCGAGCCGCTGCACGGTGTCGAGGGTTCCGAGCCAGCCGAAATCGCGAGCGGCGACAACAGACAGCAGATAAAGCCCCATATTGGTCGGAGAGGTCCGATGAGCCAGGACCGGCTTCGGATCTTCCTGAAAATTATCCGGAGGAAGCATGTGGTCGTCCGGGGTCACGAAGGTCTCGAAGAACCGCCACGTGCGCCGTGCGACGAGCCGCAGCGATTCCGCGTCCGAGGCGGAGACCTCATGAATCGCGACGGCTGCTGGCAAACTGGCCCATCGCGCGATGGCCGGCGACAGCAGCCACAAGACCAAGAACGGCGCCGCGACCGGCCAACTATCCGGCTTCGCCCACGCGACCATGATCGATGCCAGCCCGGTGAGGGCGACACTACCGGCCATCTGCCGATAGAAGCCGCCTAACACAAGCCGCGGACCAACCTTTGTTTGCGCGGCCGTAACCCATTCCAGAAACATCCGGCGCGAGACCAGGAGGCGGAACAGCGTCCGCGCGATTGCGTCAGCCATCAATAGGGCTTGATGCGCCAGGAATGCGACTTGGAGCGCAGTCTGCGAAAGCGCAAACTCGAGATCTACCCCCACGGCGCGGACGTGAGTACGCTTCGAAATCCCGAGCCGTCTCGGCACCACTCCCATGAAAAAGGGCAGGAGGGCCGGCACGGCGATCGTCGCGAGCACGAACCCGCTCCAGATTTGGGCTGACGCGAATGGTAGCGTCCAGCCAACCAGCAAAATAAGGACGGCGGCCGGTGCGGACAGCGATCGGCGCAGATTGTCGATCATCTTCCATCGGCCGATCAATGGGATCGCGGCTGCGCTCTGCTCGAGCTTCGGATGCCGCCCATAGCCGAGAATCCAGGGAAGTAATTGCCAATCGCCGCGCGCCCACCGATGCTGGCGTGCAGCCGCGATGTCGTATCGCGATGGAAATTCCTCAACAACCTCAATGTCGGAAACCAACCCGGCTCGGGCAAAGATGCCCTCGAAGAGATCGTGACTGAGGAGAGAGTTCTCGGGGATTCGATGCTCGAGAGCCGCTTCGAAGGCATCGACATCGTAGATGCCCTTTCCGGAGTAAGAACCTTCACCGAATAGATCTTGGTAAACATCGGATACGGCGAACGCGTATGGATCTAAACCGCTCGCACTCGAGAAGACACGTTGATACAGGGATCCCTCACGGCCAGTCGGCAATGACGGCGTAACGCGAGGCTGAAGTACTGCGTGCCCCTCGATCACACGCCCAGTGCGAGGGTCGAACGTCGGGCGATTCAGCGGATGAGCCATTTTCCCGACCAGCCGCTTTGCGGCTCCCCTCAGCAACCGGGTATCGGTGTCGAGAGTTATGACGTAACGGACGTCGGGAGGAACGAGCGGAGCATGCCCACCAGACGACAGGAACGTCGTGTTGGCCGCCCCGCGGAGCAACCGATTTAGCTCGTGCAGTTTCCCGCGCTTGCGCTCCCACCCCATCCAAACTCCCTGCACCTCGTTCCAGATACGTCGACGATGCAGAAGGAGGAACCGCTCGCCCGCGGGAGCGGGGCCATAGCGTCGATTCAAATGCGCAATGCCTTCAGTGGCGACAGCAAGAAGCACATCGTCACCCTCCGCGCTCTCCGTGTCGGAGTCCGCCCAATCCGATAGCAGAGCGAAATGGAGGTCGCCGTCTGGGCTCGAGAGAAAATGAACCTCCAGGTGCTCGATCTGCTGCTCGAGCGCGGCTCGTGTCGACAGGAGCGTCGGTATGACGATCATCGTGCGCAGGTCTGGCGGAACGCCGTCGCGGAGTTCCAAGGTCGGCAGAATCGTCGCCCCGAACCGGTTCGTGGCACCACGGTTCACGAGCATTATTGCGACGTCCGAGGCCGGTATCAGGGCAAGAAGCGCAAGGATAAAGAGAGGCCACACGGCTCCACGATCCGTTCCCCAGTACACGGTCGAGGCGACAATGATTGCAGTTATGATCGCGATTATCCCGAGATAGCCGGAAATCCCGACTACATCGTTCAAGCGAGTGACCCATCCTGCCGCTGGAACCCGAAATCCAATCTCCCTTTCGAAGGTCCTGCGGCCCTTGGCGATGAGCCAGTAACCGGGATCGCGCTCGCGAACCGATGTCGCGTCGGAATCGTGTTGCGGATGGTGCCCTGCGCACTCTGCGCGCCGAAGAGCGAGCCGCGCTACTTCAAGTTCCGAGCGCATCGAGCCGCGCGCCAGCTCTTCGATCACTCGGCGATAGAGGTCCCGGCTGGGGAAATCCATATCGGCGAAATCGCTGCCCAAGCGCAACGCAGCATCGACAAGGCTGATGCGCTCGAACAGCTCCGGCCAATCGACGGCCGATATGAGGCGCATGCTCGTAATGATGTTGCGGACCGTCACGTTGTGCGCGCCCTGACTCTGGTGCTCTTGCCGCACGATCTCGTCGACCGACGTGCCCTGGGCTGTCAGGCGCTCATCCAGCCATAGGAGGGCGGGCATCGCTGTCGGATGCTGATCGTGGAGGCGGTGGACCAATTGAGCCGCAAATGCCGTTTCCAGAGGGGCATTGCGCACATCACCGAGGACCGCTGGTGCGAGTTCGGCCTTGCGGTTGCCGATTCCCAATAGGCGATCGGCCAATTGGTCGGCTTCTCGGCGCGCCGCTCGGCGGACGACGATCCCTTCAGCCAACCGGCGCAAGTTCTCTACGAGGACGATCCGCAGCGTGATGGCGATCGCCCATAGCTCGCCGATCGTGAGCGGCTCCACGCGCTGATAGGCTTGCACAAACCGACACAGAATCTCCGAGTCGAACCGACTGTCGGTATGAGCGACGAAACCCCAGGCGATTCCGAATACGCGCGGATAGCCTGCGAATGGTCCGTCCGCCAGTTTGGGCAGCTGGCGGTAAAATGCGGGCGGAAGATCGTCTCTGATCTCGCGGATTTGCGCCTCGACGACGTGATAATTGTCGACCAGCCACTCGGCGGCGGCAGTGATTGGATCGTCATCTTGGGTCGCTTTCGCGATGGTGCGATACGCGTCGAGCAAGACCCGTTCGTTGTCTCGAAGCCGCGTGGCAAGCGGTCGACCGATCCCGGGCCTCGGCGCGATGCGCTGCGCGGCCGCGAGGCTCTCGGCATGCTGCTCGAGGCGCTCCGCGCTGAACAGTTCCGATCGGATCGGAGCGCCGGACTCCCAGAGGGAAGTCACTGACGCTCGATTGATGGCACGTTGAATGAACGACAAGTTTTCCTTTCCGTAGGGCGAGTGTTCCGGATCGCCTGGCGGCGCCAAGCGGATATCGACATAAGTATAGTCATTTCCTCGTTGAGGCAGGCGGGATCGCCAGAACGTCCGTTTTCGGGATGCTGATTAGCCTCCGCGGGGTGGCACGCAGCCACTACGGTGCCGCCGGGTTGCCGTCTGCAAAGGGTCCAAAGTGCGAAGAATGGGAGCCTTCGCGTCATGTCCGCTTCGCGGCTGACCACGGAAGTGCGGACGAGGCTTCCGGACTTTATGAGTTCATGACCTAAGCTACAGGCTCAAGCCTTTTGGAATCTCGGAATGCTCGGCCCGCGCCGCATCCGCGCGGACTCTGAGGACCAGCGGATAAACGTGCCAGAGCCCAATGAATCCCGCCGCCACGACCCCGGCGAAAACTAACCCGGATCCAGCCCGGGTTCCGCTCGTCCCGAGCGCGCCTTGGAACCGGCCGAAACGGGCGCCGTTTCTTTCTTAATGGGCCAATAGGCCGGCACCACCGGAGGAGGCGGACGTGAATACCGCGACACAAGACCAGAAAGATCCTGATCTGACGCAAGGCGTGCCGATTGCCGGGGTGCCGGATGGCGGCATGCTCGAGGGACATGTGGGCGAGGAGCGCGTGCTGCTGGCGCGGCGGGGCGACGAGCTCTTCGCTATCGGCGCCGTCTGCTCCCATTACAGCGGTCCACTCGCCGCGGGCCTGCTGGTCGACGATACCGTGAGATGCCCTTGGCACCACGCCTGCTTCAGTCTGCGCACGGGCGAGGCGTTGCGGGCGCCCGCCCTCAGCCCGGTCTCACTCTGGTCCGTCGAACGGAAGAACGGGAAAGTCTTCGTTCGACAAAAGGTGCAGGAGACTCCGAAAGCTGCTGCGCGAGCGCCGAGCCGGGCGCCCGATCGGATCGTGATCGTCGGCGGCGGCGCCGCCGGTTTCGCCGCGGCCGAGATGCTGCGTCGGAAGCGGTATCAAGGCGAGCTCGTGATGTTGAGCGACGACCATGCTGCGCCGGTGGACCGGCCGAACCTCTCGAAGGACTATCTCGCCGGCACTGCCGCCGAGGACTGGGTGCCGCTGCGACCCGACAGTTTTTACCCCGAGGCGGGTATAAAGCTGCGGCTCAGCGCGGCTGTCGCCGCGATCGAGACGGCCTCGCGCACCGTCGTGCTCGGTAACGGGGAGACGGTCGCCTACGACCGGCTGTTGCTCGCGACCGGCGCGGAGCCGGTTCGGCTCTCCATCCCCGGCGCCGACCAGCCCCCCGTGCACACGCTGCGGTCATTCGCGGACAGTCGGGCCATCATCGAGCGGG
>WNGK01007202.1_pt1 | contig 13150 bp, 16 predicted proteins | sample 5400601 | NCBI WGS metagenome assembly WNGK01 (sample SAMN13153376, study PRJNA577476) | soil metagenome | isolation source: 60 cm soil or saprolite under Garry oak tree replicate 1 | place: USA:California | collected 2016-06-15 | reverse complement strand
TGCTTGTAGCCACGCCCCTATGAGGCGTTCGTATTCTTCGAATTGTCCCCTACGGCGCACAGCGCCGTGGCTACAGCGCGTGCAGATGCATTGCACCACTTCTAACGAAGCTGCTGGCGAAGTCCTGCTCGCTTCGCCGCGCTTGGCGATGCCCTACGGTTTCGCTTCGTACAGATTGTTGAAAGGGTTTTCCAACGGCACGCGCCGGACGCTGCTGAACCCTGCTTTCTCGCAAAGCTCCCACACCTTTGCTTCATGAAAACCTAGCGTGCCCAGCCCTGCACCATTGTTCGCCAGCGACGTCGTCATGCAGTAGAAAACGCTAACCCCGTGAAACATCGCACCGAGCGGATTCACGTTCTCCTCGAGTTTGTCTGAACAATTGATGTCGAGACAAACATAAACGCCGCCTGGCCTAAGCGCGCGACGAATTGATTGCAACAACTGGAGTGGATCGACTGCATCATGCACCACGTCGAACGTGGTGATCACATCAAATTGCCCCGGCAATCCTTTCGAGACGTCGCGTTCTTCGAAACGCACCCGGTCTGGTACCCCGGCTTCGCGTGCATTCGCTGTCGCGCGAGCAACGGTCGGTCCAAAGTTGTCGTACCCCACATAACGCGACTGCGGAAAGGCCTGGGCGAGTTTGATGATACCGCGCCCTCGCCCGCATCCCACGTCAGCCACATCGCAACCGCGCTCGAGAAGCGCTTTCACGTCAGGCATGGCAGGGATCCACTGTTGCAACAGCAAATTTTCAAACCAGGTGGAGGTGAATCGTTCCAGCCCGTCCCACATCATGTCGTTATAGTGCGATTGAGAAACACCACCCCCATCGCGAAACGCTGTGACGACTCTATCGAATACGTTCGTGAACGCGGGCAGCATCTGATACATGCCGCCAACAAAAAACGGGCCGTTCTCATGCGCGAGCACCGAGGCGTGTTCAGCCGGTAGATTGAAACGCTTTGTCGGCCCGTCGTAATTCAAGTACCCGGCCGCAGCCATGCCGCCCAGCCACTCGCGCACGTATCGCTCGTTCAGGTTTGTTCGCGACGCGAGTTCAGCCGACGTCGCCGGGCCTTGCTGCGCCAGGTTCTTAAATAATCCCAATCGATCGCCAACAGCCCCGAGCAGTGTCGTCATTGTGCCGCTGATCTGTTCGACCACTTTTCCAACGAACTCTTCCTGACGAGCTGGGTCGATTGTTGGCGTTTCGGCCATACGTTTTCAATTATCTAATGACCCGGTAATTGCAAGGAACACGGCATCCAAACCCTTGGAATTGCCTGTGGAAATGATTATTCAATCTGGTAGGTTTCTAATCCCGTGAGCGAACGACCGGAAACTGCTGCACAAACCGCCGCGCCAAACAGCGAGAGGGCCGATTTGCGGCCTGAAAGCATTCAGGACGCGGTGATCCGGCTCGCGGGTAATTCGCAGGATGGAATTCAAACCGCGGGTGCGTTCCTGGCCCGCCTTGCCGGACGCAGCGAGCACGACGTCATGACCTACATGACCATCCCGGCCACGATCTCGGGTGGTCCGTCCATTTTCCAGGTGCGCATCGGTTCCGGCGAAGTGCTGTCGGCCGGCGATGAAGCTGATTTTCTGGTCGCGTTTTACCAGCACAGTTACCAGGACCACGTCGGTTTCCTGCGCGACGGCGGGGTGTTGCTATACGATTCGGACAACGTTGAGCCGAACCTCGATGACAAGCGGTTCGTTTACGTCGGCGTGCCAATCACAGGTCTGACCGTCGAGGCGCTTGGCGGCACCGCGAAGGACAAAGGCAAAAACATCTTCGTTCTCGGATTGATCGCGAAGATTTTCAATCTCGACGCTGATAAGTTGAAAAGACTGATCAGCGAAAAATTCGCCGGCAAAGACGAGAGCATCGTGAACACGGCGTTGATGGCTTTCCAAGCCGGCTACGCCTATCCGGTCGGCAATGTTTTGACAAAGCACTACCGTTTCGAGCACATCCCGAGACCTAGCGGTCGCGCGCAGATCACGATGGATGGCAACCAGGCACTCGCTTACGGACTGATCGCCGGCGGTGTCCGCTACGGCGCTGGTTATCCAATCACGCCCTGGTCGTCTGTCATGGAAACGCTGAGACGGGAGCTGCCAAAATATGGTGGCATCTTTGTACAGGCAGAGGACGAGTTGGCATCGGTTTCAATCGCTCTCGGTTGTTCGTACTCAGGATATCTCGCGGTGACCGGCAGCGCCGGCCCCGGCATTTCCCTCAAATCCGAAGCGATCGGTTGGGCGTCGATGGCCGAGATCCCGCTAATCATTTGCAATATTCAACGTGGCGGTCCGAGCACAGGCTTGCCTACCAACGTCGAGCAAAGCGATTTACATCAGGCAATTTTCGGCAGCCATGGGGACAGTCCGCGCGTGGTACTCGCAGCATCGACAGTGGAAGATTGTTTTTATATCGCGCTCGAGGCGGCGCGCATCGCGCGCAAATACAGCACACCTGTATTCATTTTGAGCGATACATCCTTGGCCACGCGCATCGAAGCGTTCGACGAACCGGATCTGCCGAAGCTGATGCAGAATCCAAAACCCGATCTGACACCGCGACAGACGCACAAGCCGTATCCTATCGATCAAATCACGCAGCACGCCCCGCCGGGCACCCGTATTCTCGATGGGAAATACCCGCTCCTGGCCGGCCTCGAGCACGATGAGATGGGTCATCCGACCGGAAGCCCGAAGTTGCACATGGCGATGACCGCGAAGCGTCGCAATAAGTTGCGCAAGCTCGCCGAAGAAATTCCAGTGCCGGAAGTTTATGGCGATCAGGAAGGGGACACCTTGCTCGTCGGCTGGGGCTCGACTTATGGACCCATTCACGACGCGGTGGCGCTTGCGCGCAAACACGGCGAAAAAGTCGGTGCTCTCCATCTGCGACATCTTCACCCCTTGCCGAACGGCCTCGAGAAAATCTTCGAGAAATTCAAGCGCATCGTCACGGTGGAAATGAACGACCAGGGACTCTACGGCTACGGCCAGCTCGCCACGATTCTGCGGGCACGTTTCTGCGAACCGAAAATCACGAGCTTTACAAAGACCGACGGACTCACTTTCCGCGTGAGAGAAATTCTGGATGGCGTGTTCCACGGTCGCTCGTTCGCGGCGCGACACATTCCGCGCGAAGGCGCGCCAATTGTTCACGAAGACACCGGAGCGGAAAACGTGAAATCGCTACGAGAGGTTGTGCCGCAAGGCGTGGGCTAACGAATTGCGGATGGCGGATTGTTTTCGCGGCGAAGCCGCTTTGGAGTGCGGTGACTTGACACCGCCTTTGGAACCGTGGCCAACAAATTGGCTTAACGAAGGAGAGCAAATCTGGAAACCAGGAATCCGTGAACGTTCTTTTTCCTGCATTCCTGGCTTCCTGATTAATTTTGTAGTCGCGGCCCGTTTGGCCAGATAAAATTCTTCAGCGCATACAGCTCCAGCGCGAACGGGATGTAACCGCCATAACCCAGCAACGGCATTTCAAATATTCGCCAAAACCCCAGGCCAGGGATGTGATAAATCCACTTGGGAAACGAGTAGTAGTTCCACATCTCCCAAAAAAAACCGCACACCAGCGCGCCAACTGATAGTGAGATCACCGTCCGCCAATCGCCCTCACGCAGCTCTTTCAGAAAATATGGCCGGCCGGTCCAGCGATTGATCGGTTCCAAAATGAAAACCAGCGCAATCCAGGCGAACGGATAAAAGAGTGTGGGCCATGCCAGCATCGCCGAGAGCATTGCCAATCCAACGACAAAGAGGCCGGCAAACACTGCGTGCGTTGAAGGAAGTCGCGGCCCGGAAGCGAATCGATCCATCAAGCCGAAATTGCCTATCAGCTCAGCAGTTTCGAACACGGCCGGAGCAACAACCGTAAATGAAATCGTGCTAAGCGGGAGCTGGAGCGGGTCGAACAGCTCCGGCCCGAGGTACTCCCAATTTTCAGTGCGCAGATTGATTAGCTCAAACAGCCACCACACCGGCGCCGAGATAAGAAACAGCAGGACGAAATCTCGCCGAGAACGCATCCAGATGGAACTACCCGTTTGCGTCTGAACCAAGGCATCGACCACTAAAATGTATCCAAGCCACAGCGGAAAGAACAGGTAACTCGTGCGGAAACCCGGGAGAGTCCAATTCAGCGGCCAGCAGATCGCCACCAGCATCACGCCCGCCCAGCCGAGCGCCGGCCAATGGCACGCTTCGCGACGTGTGCGTTGCTCAATTGCTCGCATTTTTTGGCTCTCTGTGGTAAATGATGAATAAGGAAAGCAGGAAAACAGGAATAGGTCTGGAAACCATGAAGCCAAGAAAAACTATTGCTGGTTCGACTCGGACTTTCTGGGTTCCTGATTAGATTTTTATGGCTGAAACAACAACAGGGAACGGCGACGGCAGCACAACACCTGTAGCGGCAGGCAACCGCCAGTCCGGCTCGGGCTCGCCTGCGATCGCCGAGGCGCCGCGCGAAAAATTAACAAAGAAAGCCATCACCGCCGACCACCCGACATGGTGTCCAGGCTGCGGCGATTTCGCCGTGCTCGCTGCCTTTTATAAATTTCTCGAGAAACGCAATCTCGAACACGAAAAGATCGTCACGCTCGCAGGGATCGGTTGTTCATCGCGTTTTCCATACTTTGTAAACGGCCACGGTGCACATTTCATTCATGGCCGTGCGGTGCCGCTCGCTTCGGGTATTAGTCTCGCCCGGCCCGATCTCCACGTGTTTCTCTTCGGTGGCGACGGCGACGGTTTCTCCATCGGAGGCAATCATCTTGATCACGGGGCGCGCAAAAACATCAACATGACGTATTTCATCATGGACAACTTCGTTTATGGCCTGACGAAAAAACAGACGTCGCCCACATCGCCCATCGGATTCAAGAGCAAGACCGATCCGACGGGCGCAATCGATCAACCGGTCAACCCGATGAAAAAGCTGATCTCAGGCGGCGCCACATTCATCGCGCGCACGCACGCTGCGAACGTGGCGCACATGATGCAACTGATCGAGCGTGCGTTCGATCATCAGGGCTTCAGCGTCATCGAATGTTTGTCTGAATGCGTCGAATTTTTTCCGGACGTCTTCGATCCGGCCAATCCAAAAAAGGGCGGCAGCTTCGAAGTCATTCAGGAAAAGAAATGGGACGGCACGCCCGAGGACGAATTGCGGCATGACGTCACCGATGAAGTCGCCGCGTACAAACTCGCCACACTTCCCTTTCCCGGCGTCTTCGGGCTCTTCTACGAAACGGACCGCCCAACGAAGAATTCGTTGGAGAAGAAATGGATCGAGACTACCCGCGAAAAAACTGGCAACGCCAGCGACCTCGAAATTCTCCAAAAGACCTTCGACCGAATAAAATAATGGGCAGTCGCCGCGGCGACTCCGTTTGAAACCCAGGCCGTCGCTTCGCGTCCGTTGCAGCGGCTGCCAGCCGAAAAGCAACTCCTGTAGCGGCGGCTGTGTCAGCCGCAATTCTGTTTCGCGAGCACGCGCGTCTCGCCTGCTGGTTTTGGCGTCTTGCGAAAACGAACTTTTGTGAGCCCGTACGACTCAAAGCACCCAACTGCACCGATGCTCCCCTCGTCATCGCAACCTTTCATCTTCGTCGCTTTAACGATTCAACGCTTCAACGCGCCTGAAGCCAGCGCTGTCATCCTGAGCGCAGCCGAAGGATCTCAGATTCTATAGACAGCTTGTCGTCCTGCGGTTCTTGATTTTTTTCCGCTACTTTCTTGATCCACCTCCGGTTAACCATTAAGACATGAAAATTATGAAACTGCGTCCCATTGTTTTAGCTGCACTCCTGTTTGTTGGCTTGCCGTTGGCGTCTTCGTACCCCCAGGTAGGTATTTCGGTCAATGTTGCTCCGCCCGTCCTGCCGGTATACGAGCAACCGCCCTGTCCAGTGGAAGGCTACATTTGGACGCCGGGTTACTGGGGATGGGGTGCCGGCGATTATTATTGGGTGCCGGGAGTATGGGTCGCGCCGCCAAGCGTGGGCCTGCTTTGGACCCCGCCCTGGTGGGGCTGGAACAACGGCGCGTATGTGTTTAACCAGGGTTACTGGGGTCCGACTGTCGGTTTTTATGGAGGCATTAATTACGGTTATGGGTATTCGGGAAATGGTTACTGGGGCGGCCGATGGGAAGGAAACGCGTTCCGTTATAACACCGCTGTGACCCGCGTGAATAACACCGTCATTCATAACACATATGTCGATCGCAATGTGGTGAACAAACAGGTTAACGCTAACCGCGCCAGCTTTAACGGGCCTAATGGAGTGAAAGCGGAACCGACCGCGGAACAGAAAGCCGCCGCGGAGCGGAAAACTCCGCCAACCTCACAGCAACTCGCGCGACAGGAAGCAGCAAGCAAGGATAAGAATCTCCAGGCATCGGTGAACAAGGGCCATCCAAACTCCGATGCGATCAAGTCATTCAACAAGAGCGAAGGTGCGGGACAAGGCAAAGGCGAGGCAATCGGAGCTGCGGGAGGAGCGGCAAAGGGTGAAAACAAAACTGGGAACATGGCCGAACGTAATCCTCAGAGAACCGGAGCGGGAAAAGCCGGAGCCAGCGAAAACAAGCTTAAGACCGGAAATCAAGGGAACAGAGGAAACATGGGCGGAAACCAGGCGAAAATGCATACCGGCAAAACGCCCGGACCCGTAGGTCATCCCGGCCAACCGCATGCGATGAATCAAATGTCGCGCAATCCGCAAATGGGAGCGCGTGATGCTCAAATGGGAGGGAAGCATCCGCAAATGGGTGGCGGAGGCGCTAATCGCCCTCACCCGAGCGGACAACCGCAAGGCAAAAAAAAGCCAAACAAACCGTGACGGCCGGACGGCACTTCATCGTTCTTAACTCTTACCTGTAACTTTCGTCGCGATCTGTAGCGGCAGGCGTGCCGCCTGCAATTTTATAGTGGCGGCTGCTCTGCTCGCGAATGGAGCGAACGGGGAATGAGCGACATAGAAGGTAAGTTGCGGGGAAGCAATGAGTGAGTGGCGGGGAGCGAGTTTCAATCCATTCGGAGTGTCAGCCGCATCTCGTCTGGGGAGCGCACGCCGCTGGCGTGTCCGTTTTCGGCTGCCAGCCGAAACGCTTCTTCTGTAGCGGGGCTGTGTCAGCCGCAATCCGGATCAGGCGGAGCGCACGCCGCCGGCGTGTTGGCGATGACGTCCTCGCCATCGCGAACTTTTGCATCTTTCCAATGTAACGTGTCAACGCTGCAACGAATCACGCGGCCAAGGCCCTTACTTCTTACTTTCTCTCAACGGTCACATGGAGGAACGTTGCAGGAATGGACGTGCCCTCCTGACTCTCGTTCTGGCTGTTAAACAAGTCTTCCAGTTGTTTTTGTAACTCATCCGCTTTGCCTTGTTTCTCGGCAGCCTCGAACGCATTCATGGTCGGCCCGTAATATTTCCTGAATACATCCACGAGCTGCGAAGGTGCGCCCGAGAAGTTGAAAGTGAACGTATCACGCGCGAACGAGATGTTTTCTTTCGGAATTCCCGCCGCCGTAAACCGCTCGATGACATTGCTCTCGACGCCCCACGTCATTGGACTAACGAAACCTTCCGGCGGCGGCGGCGTGTAGTTTGAGCTGATCTTCAAAATCTGCGCTACGAGCGTCGGATCATTAGGAATCCAGTTGCCCATCACGATGCGGCCTCCCGGTCTCGTCACTCGCACCATCTCTTTCGCGACATCAAACGGCTTGGGCGCAAACATTGTGCCGAAAATACTGACGACGAGATCAAAGGACTTGTCCGGCACGTGCTCCAGATTCGACGCATCACCTTCCTGAAACCTAAGATTGGTTAGGCCATGCTCTTGGGCGCGTCGGTTCCCGGCATCGACCAGGTTCCGCGCGATATCGATCCCCAACACGTCTGCGCCAAGTTTCGCCTCGGGAATTGCCGTAGTGCCGTCCCCACAAGCCAGATCCAGCACCTTCATTCCTTTCGTGATTCCGAGTTTCTGCACCAGCGCTTCTCCGCCTTCGCGCATCGTGTCTGCGATGCGCCTGAAATCGCCTTTTTCCCAGAGTGCTTTGTTCGGATTCACGGAACCATTCATAACACGACCTTATTCCTAGACTTGTGTAGTGGCAATGCATCTGGAGCGCGCGCGCGTCTCGCGTGCTGGTTTGGCGTCTCGCGCAAACGAACTTCAATGATGCACGCGTCCGGATTGCAGACAACATTGCTTTCCGCTATTCTCCAATCGTGAGCGATTCCGTAAAGTACATTACCGACGATCGCGGCGAACGCACGGCGGTCGTTGTCCCTATCGCCGACTACGAAAAACTTTTGGAAGACCTTGAAGATTTGGCCGTCGTAGTCGAACGCCGGGAGGAGCCGACCATTCCGCACGAGCAATTCGTTTCCGAGATCAAGCGCGATGGCCTCCTTTAAATCTGCAGGGGCGAAAATCAACGCGAAAGGATCTGCGCCGAATTTCCCGCGAGGCAATATCTCGCATTATCGCCGAAGTAGAGAAGCTCGCTGACAATCCATTGCCCCGTGGCTCGGAGAAACTGAGCGGCTGCGAGCGGACCTACCGAATTCGAGTCGGCGATTATCGCGTGGTGTACGAGCTTCTCCACAACGCAAAAATTGTAGAAATCCAACGCGTGCGACATCGAAAAGATGTTTATAGAAAATGAAAATACCGGTGACCCGCATTTGGTATTCTGCGGAGAAAAGCGACGAATGCTTCATTGCCCAAGTCGTTCGAATGGCCCGGCATCATGGCGCACGGTGACACGTGCGAGGAAGCCGCGCGCCAGATTCAACTCGCACTCGAGGGCGCGCTGGAAGTCGCCGCCGAACAAGGCATCAAACCGCCGGCGCCTGCGCTCGCACATACCTCGTGAGCGACGCGGGTCGATGTTAGTGCACAAACGACGAATGGAGCGACTGGGGTGAGCGACATGGCCGGTAAAGCCGCGAGGTAGCGGTCGAGCGCTGAGGGAACCAACCGAGATACAACGCGGGTCACCCGTCACTTTTAACGCTCCAGCGCTCCAACGAATCCTTGGCTCGCCAAAGCCTCGGCGACGGCGGTACGTGGCGATAGCCTGACGATAAAAGCGATTTAGAATCTCAATAAGAAATCAGAGCGTGACGTGGGTGGCGCTCTGATTTTTTCTGTCGCCATCTCACCTCCTCAACGCATACACTTCCGAATCAGGATTCTCTTCATTCACCGCTGCCAAGGTGAAATTATTTTTCTCAAGCAGCCGAACCGATTTCAGATTTCGCGGGCTAAGTTCAGCTTCGATGGTTTGTAGTTTCATCTCTTCAAATCCAAATTGAATAATTCTTGGAATCACTTCCTGCATGATTCCTTTGCCGTGATTTTCCGGAAGCAGCTCAAAGCCGATTTCCGCTTTCGCTTCCTCTCTTGAAATTTTCCAGAGACAAATTGATCCGAGAAATTTTGATTCACCCTTTGGTGTCACTACCCAAAATATCGATTCGTTCTTTGCAATGCCGTTTATGATTTTGGTTATGAAGTTTCGTGCATCATCGAGCGTATTTGCTTTCGGACGATCAAGATATTTGTTGATCTCGTCACTGGAGCGCAGAGCGAAAATCTCCTGCGCATCCTCTGGCATGAGATTCCGCAGCGCGTAATTCTCCGTTGTGAGAAATGGGAAAGGTGTGAAAGAGACATCAATCATATGTGCAAGATAAATGCTTCCAACATCACGCACGCATCCGCGCCTCCACCGGCGTAAACCCGCAGATCAATTTTCTTATCCTGACGAATCACCGTTACGTCCTGAAAGATTCCGATCTTTTCTTCAGTCAGCATTTTAAAAAGGTCGTCGGAAGATTCAACGGACACACCATTGAACGCTACAATGAAATCACCGTCACGAATACCAGCATTCCACGCGGGCGAATTTGGTTCCACTGAAACAACAAAGAGCACTTTCCACTCTATCGCGGCCATCCCCAACCCAATCCGCCCTTGCCCGATTGCGAATACAAAAACCTCATCGTGGCACGTGCAAAGCACTGGCAGCTACCCGCCGACTACATTCGGGAGCTCGAGTCCATCCAAACAGTGTGAACGGCAAGGCTTGCTACTTCATCCGGTATCGAGGCGTTTGTGCAAAATGCCGTCAGGACCACGGCCTCCTGGAGATGCAGCAATGGCGGCGATTTACTGCCGCTCGGTTTTAGCTTTTGTTGAGCGATGCGACACACTTTCGTTCCTGGAACTTGCCTGATCATCAGTCTGGTCCTGGCGGTTTCCCATTTTGCTCCGGCCCAAAACAAAGAGCTGACGGCGGACCAAAGCATTCCGATCCCCAAAGTGGAATTCGACGCTCAGGGCGAGCTCAAGATGTCCGCTTCGCCCAATTCCTCGCCTAACGACTTCGATTTCCTGGTCGGGAAATGGAAAATGCACAACCGGCACCTGGATAAGCGGCTGGCCAATTGCCGCACCTGGACGGAGTTCGATTCCTCGGACGTGAATACAAAGATTCTAAACGATGCGGCCGACATGGATACTTACTCGACCACGCAGTTTCCCGGAATGGGCGGCAAACTTTTCGAAGGTCTCACCTTGCGATTATTCGACCCGAAGACACGACTTTGGAGTCTCTACTGGATCGCGAGCAACACGGGAAAGATCGATCCTCCCGTCATCGGTTCGTTCGACCCAAACGGCGTGGGCCATTTTTTCGGCAAAGACACGCTCAATGGCAAACCGATCCTCGTCGTCTTCCGCTGGGATGCGCGGAACAAAGACCGCCCCGTCTGGGGTCAGGCCTTTTCACCAGATAACGGCAAGACATGGGAATGGAATTTCTTTAACGTCTCGGAACGGCCCAAGGAATAATCGCTGATTATCACCGTTGCCTCGTCTGGAACGAAGTTGCTCGGCTCAGCCATGCTGATCTCGACGGTCGCCGATCTCACGAACTGCGCCAGGCTACAACAAGCGCTAGTGCTGTGGTGGCAGGCGTGTCGCCTGCGATTTTGTAGTGGCGGTCGCCGCGGCGACCGCAATCTGGTCGGGGAGCATACGCGCCTCGCGTGTTGGCGATGGTGTCCTCACCGTCGCGGACTTTCTCATCGCATGCTCCGCCTTGCGTGGTAATCTTCCGTTATGAGCACGTTGACTGAAATCGAAGCCGCGGCCGATGCGTTGCCGCTCGAACAGAAACAAAAACTGCTTCAGTTTCTGGCAGCGCGCGTGAATGGCGAATTGCGAAACAAAGTTCCAACTGATTTTGCTCAATTCGCCGGGACGATACGATTACGGGAAGATCCACTGGTCTGGCAGCGACGCGCGCGTCGCGAGTGGGCATGACGGGCCTACTCGACACCAACGTCGCGCTCTATCTGCTCGGCGGTCGGTTGGCCGAACCACTTCCCAGTGGAAGTTACGGTCTCTCGGTAATCACCGAGATGGAGTTGCTAGCTTGGCCATCCCTGACACCCGAAGAAGAACAGAAGATCCGCGAATTTCTGAGTCAACTTGTGATCTGTGAATTGACTTTTCTGAGTCAACTTGTGATCTGTGAATTGACTCTGTCGATCCGTGCCCGCGCGGTACAACTCAGAAGAGAACAGCGTTTGAGATTGCCCGATGCGATCATCTGCGCCACAGCGCTCGAGTTCGACGTGGACCTTTGGATCCTTGTTTGTTAGCTATGAGATTGAGCGTAAGAACGCACCAGGTTCCGGATCATGCGCTGATAACTGGTATTTCGCTTCCGGGCTTCGCGCTTGAAGAATTCCAGGGCTGAATTGTCGAGCTCGAGCGTGACCTTGGTTTTTTCCGGCAGCTTGTCGAGCAATGCATCGAGGTCGGGCAGCTCGCCGCGCCGCACGATCCGCCATTTGCCGTCGATCTCACCTTTGTCATCAGTGTACTTAACTTTCGATCGGGTTTTCTTTTTCATAAGTTTTCCTGCCTTTCCGCCAATAACCGGCGCCGATGATCCGAATGGTTTCGCCGCGATAGGTAAAGCGAATGGTCAGAATCCCGCGCTCGGTGCGACCAATGCAGGCGCGGTTCCTCGCCACTGTGGGCCGCGTCGATCTGAATCAGCTTTCGCGGGTCGTAGAACGCGGCTGTCGCTTCGCTGAAATCGACGCCGTGCTTCGTAACGTTCGCTTTTTCTTTCTCGGTATCCCATTGAAATCTCACTACCCGTTACATATTGGCGCCGTATGGGATGACGTCAATATAGAACTGCAATATAACCTTGTGGGTATCTGGCTATCTACTGGGGAGCGCGCGCCTCGCGTGCCAGCGATCGGGAACTTTTGAATGTCCGCTTTAACGACCCGCTCGCGAAAGCTTTCGGAGTTCAACGAATCCCTGGCACGCCAAAGCCTTGGCGACGGCGGCACGCCGGCGAGAGCCAAAGCAAGTGACATGTGAATGCGAATCGCGTCGTGATCGAGGCGTCGGCACATGATCGCGTCGGCGGATTCATCACACTTTTTTATGCTCGGGAAACTACTCGGCGGGAAGAAACGTTACGGTCCCTAAGTCAGCCTTGGGGAGTAACGCGAGAAGCGCCGGCATCAACGGACGCGTGTCAGCCAGTCGGTTCGACGGCGCGCGTAGTGCGATCACTGCTATCGGATACTTCGCCATGTTTTGCTGGTGCACCATGTTGCTGTCCATCGTCACGAGCACATCGAATCGAGCATCAACGGCCTTGGTCAGAAGTTCGCCGTTCTCAATTCCAGCCCATCCAATTAACGGCACCGATTCCACTTGATGCCCCGGCAAATCACGGCGCAATCGCCAATCCAGATTTTCATCCAGGAGCAGCCGCATCTAACGCGCGGAGACGGCGTGCTCTCGTGCTTCTTCCAATAGCGCGATTACTTGTTCCCGCTTTACACTGGGGAATCCTTCGAGGAACTCCTCGATGGAATCGCCCGCCTCCAGATGATCGAACAGACTCTTTACCGGGACGCGCGTCCCGGCAAAAACCGGTTCGCCACCGAGGATTTGAGGATCTTGCGAAACAACGCTGCTCACGAGCAAAACTATGCTCTCGAAACCCAGTCAATCCAAGCGAATATCACCGATCTGTCCCGCCGGCTTGTCC
>WNGK01015900.1_pt1 | contig 13151 bp, 3 predicted proteins | sample 5400601 | NCBI WGS metagenome assembly WNGK01 (sample SAMN13153376, study PRJNA577476) | soil metagenome | isolation source: 60 cm soil or saprolite under Garry oak tree replicate 1 | place: USA:California | collected 2016-06-15 | reverse complement strand
TGACCAGTCAATTCCTTGCCTGGCGATCTGGTAGGTGATCTGATTATTGACTCCCTGGCCGTTGTCGCTCCGTACGTGGAAGTCGAAGTTGCGCTGGAATAGTCCACCGAAAGTTAGGAGGTGATTCCCCTTCACCATGGAGATGTCGTCGCGGATCATCTTGTCCTGACCGTCCCAAACTCGCTGACGAACGCTCTGCGAGTTGACGTTATAGGGAATAAGCGCGCCGGTGCTTTCACCATTGGCAGAGTTACCCGGAGCGATCTCGATCGCGCCACCCAGGCCCGGTAGCTGTGGCGGCCCGCCGGAGGTTTTCCACTCCCACCAGTTCCACAGATAGCTCAGACGGAGATCATTGGTCGTCGTGGCAGTGACGTTGCTTGTCAGCCCAATAACCCAAAGCTCCGGAGTCTGCGGCCGCGGAGCGCTGGTCTTATATGTTCCAACGGTCCCGCCGTTCAGCAAGCCGCCGACGTCCACCTGGTTCGTCGTGTTATTGATCAGCTTCTGGCCGCGGTAGGAGGTAAAGAAGCGGTGCTTCGGCCCAAAATCATGATCGATCCTGCCAATATAAACGTTGGAAGTTAACGGCGCTCTAATGGTCGATTGATAATTCTGCGTATTGAAGTTATCGCCGCCGTTCACCGGGTCATTTGGCAGAGGCAGGAACGCCTGCCCGGTTACGGTGCCTGCAGGGCCGACCGTAGGGCCGAAGCCCCAGATCCGATTCACGATCGGATTCAGACCGATGTTGCGCGGATCGCAACCACCACTGGCGCCGCATGCTGTGGTTGCGGCCGGTAAGGTGACCGTCTGCAGTGGTGATGTAGTCGAGGTAACATTTCCGATCTGCACCGTAACTGGGAAAGGATTAAGATTGTACGGAACCCAAACTCCTTTAGCGTATGAAGTACCATTCGCGTTCACCGAACCGGAAGTTATGTTCTGAACCTGAATCACACCCGCACGCATGGCGGCGGTTGGGTACGCTCTAGAGAAGAGGCCATTATTCGGATAGCGAAAGCCCTCGTAGTTCATGAACACATAGGTCTTTCCGCCGAGGATTTTCTTAGGCATCATCGCGCCGCCCACGGTGAAGCCAAAACGGTCGCGATGGTTCGGAATGATGGGTGAATACTGCATAACGCAGTTGTTGTCGCCCTTTTGGAATGTCGTTCCCGCGGCGCAAAGCCGTTGGTCGGGCGCGATTCCCTTCGTAAACCTCGTGTGGTTGTTGGACCACGAATTAGCCCCGAGAATGTTTGGAGCGAAGTAATACCCATACCCCGAGCCATGCCATTGATTAGTCCCGCGCTTGGTGACCATCTGGACATTGGCGCCGCTGGAGCTGTTGAAATCGGCGGTCTGGCCGAAGGTTGTCGTCTTGAATTCCTCGACGCTCTCGATCGGTGTCGGCACGACGCCCGAGGCTATGCCGTTGGTCTGGCCGCCGGCTGTCCCGGTGAAGTTCACTATGTAGCCGATGGTGTTGCCGGCCATGTCGTCGGTGTTGTTGCCACCGTCAACTGTAAACGTGCTCTGGTCCATGTAAGCGCCGGCAACAGCGCCGCCGTTCGGGTTCACTCCAGGTTGCAGCGCTAACAGGGTCGTCGCATCCCGACCAAGGTTCGGCAGCAAGTGGAGTTGGTCTCCGGAAATTGTGTTTCCTATTTGAGCGTTGACGGTCTGCAGCTCGTTGCCGGCCGTCGCCGTGACCACGACGGTTTCCGCAACCGAGCCGACCTCCAACGTGACGTTGAGATTCAGCACCAGGCCCACGCTCACCCTCTGCCCGGCGGCTTTATGCACTTTGAAACCGGCCTTGGTGATGGTGATGTCGTAGATCCCGGGGGGAACAACGGCAAAGGTGTATCGCCCCGAGTCGTTGGTTGCTGTCGTTTGCGTACCGCTCGTCGCGGTGTCAAGCAGAGTCACTTCCGCGCCCGGCACTGCGGAGCCTTGCTGATCCGATACCTGGCCGGAGACGCTACCCGATGATGCTTGTTGCGCCCGGGTTGGAGTTGCGCTGAGGCTGAGAAACAACCCCAAGCAAACCACCAGTAGCCCGAGATGGATTAAACTCTTCTTCATACAGTCCTCCTAGGAGTTTGAGTTAAGGGACAATAGCGGAAAACCAGAACCGAAAGTCTCCACTCTCGGTTCGGTTTATCCCACTGGGCTTACGAAACTCTCAGAACCATACTTGTTAATGACAAATGCGTACGCGACACTTGGAAGGCCAACATCTTTATGCAATCTTCGCACCAACCCGTGACGACCTCCGCTCCACAATGTTTTCCTAGGTTTTTCGCTTCGACAATTGCAGAGCGCCATCCAAGGTGTTCAGATTTCCGTATAGATATTCATATTTTCGGACTTGAGTCCGCGAAAAGTACATTGATTGAAAACTCTGAGTCCCGGCGTGTCATTACGTCAAGCACCTCTCAGTAACTAACCAGAGCGGATTCGCCCAGAGGAAATTAATGCAAGAAAATGGAGTGCATTCAATTTTTTGGAAAGGATTTTTCTCTCTGGGATCCAAAGGGGATGAAACTTGAAGAGACAAACGCTTGCGAAAGCCCGCCTTTATAGCTCTTTCAGCGCAGACACCCGGCGAGAAACCAAACTGTTTGGAAAAGAGAACTCTGGCTATGTAATTGCCTGTATCATTGCGCAATCATTCGCAACCAATAAGGGTGTGGTTAGTCTTCAGCCAATTAATGTTATCACCCATACTTATCGCATTGATAAAATCTTTTAGCTTTGCTTGTTGGTGAGTTCTTCAATAGAATGGCGGCCCGAAAGCGTCGTGTGTGTGCAGCTCATCGTTTGCCCGATTCCCAGTGAAATCTAACAGTACGGGCGAGATGCGTCTTTGCTGCGTTAAGTTGTTTCTCTCGATGTCGTCGTCGGCGTCTGAATCGTCAGACTAAAATCTCCGGAGAAAAAAATGAGAACCACAATAGGTGTCGTAACACTATGCCTGCTCCTCGCGTCAGTCGCTTCAGCGCAGACGGCGACGGGCCGCATCGTCGGGGCGGTGCAAGACCAAGCGGGAGCAGTCGTGCCCGGCGCAACCGTCACCGCCACCAACGAAGAGACGCGAGTTTCTTACACGACGACTTCGAGCAACGCGGGTAAATACACTTTCGAGGCGCTGGCTCCGGGTTCTTATACCATCGCGGCGGAGGCGCCCAATTTCAAAAAATATTCGACGAGCAAAAATGTTCTCACGGCCAATGACACCGCAACCATCAATCTCCCGCTCGAAGCAGGGAACATCACGGAGACAGTGCGGGTCGAAGCGACCTATGAGAAAGTCCAGAGCAGCCAGTCGGGCAACTTCGGCCAGATTGTGACCGAGCGCGCTTTGGAGACGCTCCCCATCGCCAGCAGAAACCCCTTGAATCTGATCGCGCTTCAGCCGGGTGTTGTGCAGGGCGCGAACACAGGCGGTGGTACGCACGTCTTCGGCGCGCGCGACCGCGCCATCAACATCACGCTGGATGGCATTGACATCAACGAAACGTCAAACGGCAGCGCCACCTTCTCGCCGACTCGCACCAATCCCGACTCCTTGAAAGAGTATCGCGTCATCACATCGAACCCTTCCGCTGAGTTTGGCCGCAACTCAGGCGCGCAAGTGGCAATGATCACCAAGGGCGGCACGAACGAGTTTCATGGCAACCTCTGGGAGTATCATCGCAATCGCGTCTTGAATGCTAATGAGTGGGAGCTGAACCGCCAGGGCATCCCGCGCCGTTTTCTCCTACGCAACCAGTTCGGCGGCGCTGTGGGCGGCCCCGTCATCATCCCGAAGCTTTATCACGGCAGAAACCGCACCTTCTTTTTCTTCAACACGCAGTTCCAGCGCCAGATTCAAGCGCTCGAACAGGTGAACACGGTCTATACAGCGACGGCGCGGCAGGGTATCTTCCGCTACGTTGTCAACCAGGGCACACCGATTCGCAACCAGCCCTTCGGAGTTACGGGCGCTTCCGTTGATGCTCAAGGAAATCCGGTGTCAGGTTTGACCATTGGCACATACAATGACGTAACGAATGATCCCCGCGCGCTGGGACTCGATCCGACAGTCCAATCAATCCTCGCTTTGACGCCGCTGCCGAATCGTTTCGATGTCGGTGACGGACTCAACACGGCGGGCTTCACGTCACTGGCCCGCCGCACAGACCCGGAACGCAATTACACTATTCGCATTGACCACAACATCAATAATCGCCACAGTCTGTTCGGTCGCTACTATTGGGGCGAGCAGGACACCGTCGGCGACACGACCAATTCGGGTGCGGCCCGCTTCCCGGGCCTCCCGCCCATCGTCAGCACCTTCCGCACGCCGCGCAACCTCGCTCTCGGCCTGCGCTCCACTTTGAGTTCGAGCACGGTTAACGAACTCATCCTTGGCGGAAATCACTTTAATTTCGACTTTGCCATTCCCTCGAACAAGGACCCGCGCACAACGCCAGTCATCACGGTGTTGCCAACAGACCCGCTCTCGAACTCCTACGGCAACCGGCGCACGATCAACGTCTTTCAGGTCCTTGACAACCTCAGCCATAACTACGGCTCGCATACATTCCGCAGTGGCATCAACTTCCGCTTGCAGCAACACTACGACGTGCGCGGTTCTGTTGCCGGCATTGACGCGAATCCAGAATGGCGTCTGGGCGGAGCCGTTGACCCGACGACCTTCAAACTTCCGACCGCGTGCTCAGGGTCTGTCACGAGCAACTGCATCAACCTTTCGAACGACCGGCCGCGCCTGCAAAGCTTCATCAACGACCTGCTCGGCAAGCTCAATCAAGTCCGCGTCGGTTTGGTTGACATCGGCGGCAAGTATGGTCCGCCGGGCACGGCCTTCACGATTGACGCCTGGTATCCGGAGTACGATATCTATTTCCAGGACGACTGGAAATTCCGCTCCAACATTACGCTTAATCTCGGCCTGCGCTGGGAGCCGAAGCCGAAGCCATTCACGAGAGGCCCGCGAAAGATCATGGTTCCCAACAAGCCGTTCGTCCTGGGTGCGGCGCCGGCCACAGACATCACCTTCGTGGAGGGCGATCTTTACAAAAGTGATTGGAACAACTTCGGCCCCGCGCTCGGCGTCGCGTGGGACCCGCTCAAAAGTGGCAAGACCGTCGTGCGCGGCAATTTCCGAATCGCGTTTGACCGCATCTCGACCTTCACGCCCTCGTCTGCCGTCTACCCGGCTGTGCCCGGACAGACGCTCGCCCAAAGCAACACGGTCATCGGGCAGACGGACACGCGCCTGCGCGATCCCTTCCAGAGTTTTTTGCTGCCTCCTGCCAACACCACGCCAACACAACTCGCTACGCCGACTTGGCCCAACACGGGTCTTGCGCAGGAACTCCTTGACCCCAATTTCCAGACTCCCACGACCTATATGTGGTCGCTCGGTGCCCAGCGTGATCTGGGCCATGGGTTCGTCGCAGAGGTCGAATACATCGGTCGCGCGGGCCGACATCTGATCGGTGGTTATGAAAGAAATCAGGTGGAGATCTTCAAAAACGGATTCCTCAATGCCTTCAATGTCGCCAAGGCCGGCGGCGAGAGCACGCTCCTAGATCAACTGACCAAGAATCATCCGAGCCGCACCGTCACGGAATCCGGCGCGGCCTTCCTCCGTCGCTTCTTCAGTTCTTCGCTGACGCTCAACAACGTCGCTTCATTAGCCTCTAGCTTGAACAATACGTTGCTCTGCGTGGGTGGCACGGGTTCGGCCTGCACGGGCGGCACGTTCAAGCAGTTGGCGGATGCCAACGGTCTCGGGACCTTCTTCTTTAACGACTACCCGCAGTTCCTTGGCGGGCTGGTCGTAATTGATAGCAACTCATTCTCCAACTATCATGGCGGCGTCTTCCAACTCCAGCGGCGCTTCCAGGCCGGTTATGAGTTTGGTGTGAGTTACACTTTCTCCAAGTCGCTCGACGACAAATCCTATGATCCGACAATCACGCGGATCAGCGGCGGGACAGGCCAGACGACACAAAGCACGCCGCTCGATGCGAAGAATCGTCGGCTCACTTACGGGCTTTCCGATTTCGACCGGACGCACGTCTTCCAGGCTGGCGGTCTTCTGGAACTGCCCTTCGGCCGAGGCAAGCAGTTCCTCAACTCCGCCAACTCTGTGCTCTCGAGGTTGGTCGGCGGCTGGATAGTCACGACGGCAGTGGTTTGGGAGAGCGGGCGACCTTTCACGCCGGTTTCCGGCACAAACTCTTACAGCAACAAGAACAGTTCGCGCGCCGTCTACACAGGCACGAACTTCCACCCACAGTATCATGATGATCCTGGCTCCGGTGTGCCGTTCCTCTTCCCAGCGGAAGATATTGCCAAGTTCACCATCCCCGGGCCAGGAGAGTATGGAAACATCGGACGCAATTCATTCCGCCTGCCGCCGCAGTTCAACATGGATGCTTCGATCATCAAGAGGATCAAGATCAAGGAGTCGAAGAACGTCGAGTTGCGCGTGCAGATCTTTAATCTAACGAATACGCCTTACCACGGTTTCGCTACTGTGACTGTTGGCGCCGTGACGCCGCCGGCGACATTCTCGCGCAACCTTGGTACGGAGTCTTCTGCCCGCATCGTCGAGATGGCCTTCAAGTTCAACTTCTAGAGGTGAATATCGAGGCATGATGGACGAAGGATTTGTCTCTGACACTGTGATGATGACTGGGATACTATGAATGACTGCGCCAGCCTTCCGAAAGGAGGACCAGAGCTGAAGGCTTGCTGCCTGGCCACGCGGTGCACGTCTTACGAAGAACAAATCACGGATGCATAAGATTGAGCATTATTCCAGCAGTGAGCCGGAGCGGTAAGCAGTTCTAAAGCAATTCGCACTAGTTGATGACTCCAGAGACTCCGTCGAGATCTCAGGCGCCTGGATCTCGCGGAACTGCTCGAGCAGCCAGAATTCTTCTACATAACAAAGGAAGCAACCATGAGAAATTACCTTCAGCTCGCAAGTCGGACGATGGTTCTAACGTTCGTGTTTTGCGCGAGCCTCAGTGTCGCGTTTGCGCAGGAGATCACCGGTACGCTTGTTGGTCACATTACCGACCAGCATGGGGCAGCAGTCCTCGGCGCAAAAGTCACCATCATCGATCCTGCGCACGGTTTTCAACAGACTTATCAGACGACCGGTGAAGGCAACTTCACGTCTCCGCAATTGCCCGTTGGCGTTTACACGTTGACCGTCGAGATGCAGGGCTTCAAAAAGTTTGTGCAGGAAAATATCAAGGTGAATGTGAATGATCGTCGTCTGATTGATATTGTGCTGGAGACGGGAGAGGTGACCGAAGTCGTCACCGTCGTGACCGAAACGCCACTTATTCAAGAGAGTCCGACTCAGCGAGGGTTGATCTCAACGGCGGCCGCACCTCTTCCATCAATTGGCTAGTCGATGGCGCGCGCAACGTTGACACCGGATCTAACCTGACGCTGCTGACGACCCCGAGTATTGATGCGATTCAGGAGTTCACCATCTTGACTTCGAACTACGCGCCAGAGTTTGGCCGCAATGGCGGCGGCGTGATCAATGTCGTGACCCGCTCCGGCTCAAATGACTTTCACGGCACGCTCTATGAGTTTCTGCGGAATGACGCCTTGAATGCTCGTCCGTCCTTCCAAACAGTGCCGTTGCAAGGCATCAGCAAACTGAATGGCGAGCCGCGTTTCAAAGCCCCTTTGCGATACAACGACTACGGTTTCACCATCGGTGGTCCCATTTATTTTCCTCGTTTCGGCGAAGGTGGCAAGTCAGTATATAACGGACGTAATCGCAGCTTCTTTTTCTATTCGCAGGAGTGGAAGAAAACGCGCACTGTCAGTACCGCAGTAGGCACTGTGCCAACAATCGATCAGCGGAATGGAATTTTCGCCGGCCCGATCAAAAACCCCTTTACCGGGGTGAACTTCCCCACCGTTGGCGGAAACTCAGTTTTCACATCATTCATCGATCCGAACGCAGCGTCCATTCTGAAGTTTATTCCACTACCCAACGAAGTCACTCCGGGCACTACAATTCTGAATCGATTTCGTCGTGCAGTTGGCCTTGGTTCCGACATTCGCCAGGAGATCGTTCGTCTCGATCACACTTTCAACGACAAATGGTCCATCTATGGCCGTTATATTAGAGAAGATTTTTCGCGCAACGATCCCGGCGGGAATCCTTTCTCTGATCCATTTGTCTTTGGCAATGCGGCCGGGACGCTGTATCCGTCCGTGGCGGCCCAGGAAACAACCACGCCGGGCAAGAATTTGGTTATCAGTCTTAAGACAATTGTGTCTCCAACTGTTATTAACGAGTTTGCGTTCGACTACGCCTACAACGCGATTATTACCAACTTCGCCGGCACCGGCTTGCGTTCAAATGCCCCCGGCTTTACATCTCCCGAACTTTTTCCGAGCACGTTGCAGGGCGCTCTACCCAGCTTTACCTTTAGCGGAGCCACCGCGAATTTCTCGTTCGTAAGCCCGCAGAACATAGACAATCCCAGTTACACCTACCGGGATAATCTGACGATCGCGCATGGTCAACACACATTCAAGTTCGGTGGCTTCTACTCGCGCGAGGCCAAAGACGAGAATGCGGGTAATGCGCTGAACGGAAGTTACTCTTTCGATGGCAGCCGCTCGGGCAACGATCTGGCGGATTTTCTGCTTGGCGCCCCGCGTACCTATATCGAAGATCAAAACGAAGTGCGCGTGCAGTTGCGCTATAACACCTGGGAATTCTACGGCCAGGACTCATGGAAAGTAACGCCACGTCTAACCGTTGATTACGGAGCCCGCTATTCTCTGTATGACAATCCGATCGAGCTGAGTAATTTTCTGACCTCCTTTCGCCCCGATCTTTACGATCCCGCGAAGGCCGTCAAGATCGATCCTGTGAGCGGAAACATCCTGACCGGAACGGGTGATAGGTTCAACGGCATCATCTTCGCCGGCCAAAACTCGCCCTACGGCCGGCGGGTGCAGAGTAATCAACACAATACATTGGGCCCGCGGATCGGTTTCGCCTATAACATCTTCGGCGATGGACGCACAGTATTGCGTGGCGGTTACGGTCTCTATCACGACCGCACCCTCGTAGGTATCGTCGAGCAGAATGCTTTCGTCAATCCGCTAATCAATTCTCGCGTTACAATCGACAATCCCCTGCTATCGAACCCGGGTTCGGGCACCACGCGCACAACTATTCCGGTCATCACGCTAAACAGCACGGGAAATCCTTTCAAAGTGCCACGCACTTCTCAATACAGCATTTCCATACAGCGCGAACTCTTCAAGAACGCTGTGCTGGAAGTGGCTTATGTTGGAACGAAGGGGCGCAATCTTCTGCACCAGGTCAATATCAACCAGCCTGTGCCCGGCGCTCTAGCCAATCTCACGGCCGCCTTGCGGGCAAATGGCACTTTGAGTGCGACGGCCCGGGCTTCGGTCAATGCCGCGCGACCCTTCCTCGGATATGGCGCCATCAATGACCGACGTACTGAAGCTGATAGCGACTACAACTCACTGCAAGTGACTTTCACTAAACGACTCTCGGACGGCCTTCAATACGGGGCGGTCTATACCTGGTCCAAAAATATGACCAACGCTTCAACCGATCGCAGCGACGTACCGCAGGACGTGCTCAATCTCAATCTTGAACGCGCGCCGTCGCAGAATGATCGCACGCACATCTTCTCGGCGCACGTGGTCTATGAACTGCCGCTCTTCCGACACAGCACCGGCTTAACGCGTACGCTCCTGGGCGGTTTCCAGGTGACTGGCGTTTTCACGGCTCAGAGTGGCACTCCACTCACGATTACACAGACCATAGCCGCTGCTACACCGACGGGCTCGCTTTTCGCATTCTCCGATCCGCTTGGCACCAACAGTACGCTCAGACCTAATCTTATTGCTGACCCACATGGTACTGGGAGTCTCACGCAATGGTTCAACACTGCGGCCTTCGCGCCGTCGTTCACCGCCTACGGCACGGCGGGCCGCGGTATCGTGCGTGGTCCGGGCATTAACAATTGGGACATGGCGATTTTCAAGAACTTCCGCTTCAACGAACGCACGAATCTTCAGTTTCGCACGGAGTTCTTCAATGTCTTGAATCATCCGCAGTACACAAATCCCGGAACTTCTGCGACATTTAACGTCGACCCAGCCGCGCCCGCTGGAAGTTTTCCGTCGCGCTTTATTCAGACCAATACAACTTTTGGAGTCATCACAGGCACGCGCGACCCGCGCAATATTCAGTTCGGTCTGAAATTCAATTTCTGAGTGGGAGCCGCATGCCCCCATGTGAGCTTGGGAATCATTCCAGCGGTTTAGTTTGCAGTAACGCAGTCACAACAGTTCGCACTGTTGATGCCTGAGAATCTCCGTCGAGATTCGAGTACGGAATCGCGCAGATTCTTTCGGACAACCAGGAATCTCTTATAAACGATAAGGAAGAGAGGACCCCTATGTTCAGCCAAAACGCTCGTTTCCCTAGATCCCTATTTCTAGTTTTTGCGATGACACTGGCGATTGTTTTATTGCCTGGCGCGGTGTCAGGTCAAACCGTAACGGGAACCTTGCAGGGTACGGTGACTGATGCAAACGGCGCAATTGTTCCCGGCGCCGATATTGTCGTGCGTAACGTCGAGACGGGACAGGAGCGTAACCTCAAGACAAACAATGACGGGTTCTACACGGCATCGTTCCTGCCCTTAGGTCGTTACACTATTAAGGCTTCGGGCAAGGGTTTTGGCTCAGTCAATAAAGAAAATATCGAGATCACACTCAACGAGACGCGCGTTGTCGATTTTACTCTCAGCCCGACTGCTCTAACTGAAGCGGTGACGATCACCTCAGAGGCCGCCCCCATCAATACGACGAATCAGCAGATCGCGCAAGGGCTGACCACGCAGGAAATTCAGGATAAGCCGGTCGCCAATCAAACCAACTTCTTAACGCTGGCCGAAACTGACACCGGTTTTCAAGAGAATCCTAATTCGGGACAAAACAACCCTACGTTATCTTCCGGTTCGTCCATTAACTTCAATGGTACGGGCACGCGGGGCGCAACCTTTCAGATCAATGGTGTGAATAACGACGACTCCTCCGAGAATCAGAATCGGCAGGGCGCATCACTCGCGACGATAAAGGAATTCCAAGTTATCAGCAACAGTTACACCGCCGAATTTGGCCGCGGCTATGGCGCAGTCGTTCTCGTGCAAACCATCTCCGGAACAAACAAGATTCGCGGCAGCGCTTATTTGTTTCACAACGACAGCGCTTTGAATGCGGCGAGAAATATCTTTGCCCCTGGCGTGAAGAAACCCGTTAATCGTCGCAACCAGTTTGGCTTCACTACTGGGTTCCCGATCATAAAGAATCGCCTCTTCGGCTTCGTCAGCCTCGATCATACAGAGAGTACCGGAGCACAGGGCTACACCCGGGACATCTTTCTTCCAAGCGAGCGTGATCCTGCCAATTGGTTTAAGCAAACTTCGGCCAACGATAACCCGGCGAACCGTGCGTTCATCCAATCCGTGCTCGCGCGCTTTCCGACCACGTTGGTCCCGAATACTCCATCACAGAGTTCGCGCACTTACACCGGCGAAGCACATTTTGACTTCCCCGACCGAGATTACTCTGGTCGGCTCGATTGGAACCCGCGTCAGTCGGACACGGTGTTTGCCCGCTGGCAGTACACTCGGCAAAGACGTACGCCCGAGGATGTCATCATCGGCGAGCAGGCCTTTCAGAACAATAAGCAGCAGAATATTGGCATCACTTGGACGCACATCTTCAGTCCAAAGACGGTTGGCGAGTTTCGATATGGGCTTGGGTTGCGCACGACTCTCGTGAACATCGGTGCGGGAAATGGCACACCAGTGATCCGGTTTACCTTCCCCAGCGGCCCCGGCAATAGCACAATCATTGGCAACGCCGGAGCTTTTCCGATTCAGCGCTACCAGACCGATAACCAGTTCGTGTATAACATCTCGACGTTCTTCCTGAGCAAACACTTCTTGAAAGCTGGAACAGATATTCGCCGCCAACATCTGGACGATCTGGCGGATAATTTCTCGCGCGGCTTTTGGAGTTTCAGCAACAACTGCAACGGAGTCAACTATACGACCGGCTTCAACTCACTACTCAACGGCTGCATCAGCACTTTCCAGAGAGGGTATGGGCCTTTCTTCCTTGAGAATAGAATTAACGAATCCAACTTCTACATTGAGGATAACTGGCGAGCGCGCTCGAACCTAACGCTCAATTTGGGCTTGCGATACGAATACGTTGCCGCGCCGAGCGAAGCCAAAGCCCGGATCACCTACCCCTTCAGTGCTGACAAGAACAATTTCGAACCGCGCGTCGGATTCGCTTATAGCCCTGGTTTTAAGGAAGGCTTCCTGTCAAGAATGTTTGGCGGTCCCGGCAACTCTTCGATTCGCGGAGGTATCGGCCTTTTTCATGGGCGCGTGTTTCAGTCAGTCTTTTCGCAGGGTGGCGCAGGATTGCGCTTCAACCCGCCGCAAGCGTTCTTTTACAGCAAGGCAGCTACAACCACTGTTAACGCTGATCCTCAATTCAATCCCTTCAACCTTTCTGACCCAACCAACGCGTTCGTCTTTGTGCCCGGCCCGCAACCGCTACGGCACACCGAAACGCTCGTCGATCCGGCGCTGCAAATGCCATACACAGAGCAGTGGAACCTGAGCTTCGAGCGACAGATGCCGCTCGAATCCAAGTTGCGCATCAGCTATACAGGAACTCACGGAGTTGGCTTGATTCGGTATTCGTCTGGCAATCTCCCGGTGAACGACCCGAATGGCGTCCGTGTCGTGGATGATCCAAATAACGCTCCGGCAGCACTGTATCCAGCAAGCCAACGGCAGGCAGGAGACCCGCGCGCCGTGGACGTGCGAGGTCAGGTGCTTCGCCCGGCCGCCGACATTTTCTGCGCCGGATCGGGCTTGCCGAGCGCTCAACCCGTTCTGCCTGGTGTGACCTGTCCAGCATCCGTTCCGATCGGAGCATCCGAATACAGCTTCCGCATCCCACGCTCAAACGAGCGCCGTCCCGACCCGCGCTTTACTACCAACCTTGTGGTG
>WNGK01014355.1_pt1 | contig 13160 bp, 12 predicted proteins | sample 5400601 | NCBI WGS metagenome assembly WNGK01 (sample SAMN13153376, study PRJNA577476) | soil metagenome | isolation source: 60 cm soil or saprolite under Garry oak tree replicate 1 | place: USA:California | collected 2016-06-15 | reverse complement strand
GGTGAGGCTGTCGAGGATCGTGAGGACTCCCGTTGTATCGGGCGTGGACCAGATGATGGTCGCGGCGACGGAGTCGGCGTGTCCGTTCAGCAGTCGGGCCTGAGGCACGAGCGTGTCGTACTCCTCAAGACTGTCCGGCGCACGTACGTCGATCGCGATCACCTGGTCCAGGTCTCGCGGGCCGAGTATGCCGCAGGCAACGGCCGCCGCGAGCAGCAGGACGACGCCACCGGCCCGGCCCCTACCGCGGGGCCGGGCGCTCAGGGCGCCTCCGCCGCGGCGGCTTGGGTGGGCCCGCCTCCCGAGGCGCCGAGGTCGCGGAGCGCCTGCGTGGCGTGCTCGATCCACCGCTGCGCGTCCGGTCCTTTGGGCGGGTGCGTGAGGAAGGCGCGCAGATGCTGCGCGGCTCCGTCGGGGTCGCCGCGCTTCAGCAGCAGGAACGCGAGGCCGTAGTGAGCCCCCGCGAGCTCCTTGTCGAACTCGAGGGCGCGGCGATAGTGCCGGATGGCCTCGTCGAGGCGCCGCGTTTTGGTGAACGCGATCGCCATGTTCTGCAGGATGCGGGCGTCGGTGGGGTGGTCGCGCAACGCCAGGCGATACGACGTAAGGGCCGCGTCGTAGTCGCCCTGGCGTTCCAGGGCGAGCGCCTCGTTCAGGTAATCGAGGCGCTGGGGTTTGAGCTCATCGCCCGACGAGCCGCCGAACAGGCGGCGCCAGAAACCCATGCGCCGAAAATAGCTTGCGGCTGCGTGACTTTGCAATGTAGCTTCCCACCCCATGCCCGCAGCGCCCCGGACGCCCCCACGCAACAGCATTCGCACCGGCCGCAAGACGCCCCATGGTGTGTTGGAGGTCGACTGGCCGCTCTTCGGCGAGATGTGCCGGGCGCTCGCGCTCAAGATCTTCCGCGAGTACGACCCGGCCCTCGTGATCGGCATCGCGAAGGCCGGCGTGATCCCGGGCGCGGTCGTGGCGAGCATCCTGCAGCGCGACTTCGCCTCCATGGCCATCACGCGCACGGAGACCGGGGGGCGACCGGTGGTCATCGCCGGACCGACGCGCCTCGTGACCGGCCGGCGGGTGCTGATCGTGGACGAGACCTGCGACACCGGGGCGACCATGAAGCTCGCCCTCAACGCCGTGCGCGAGCTCAAGCCGGCCGCCGTGAAAACCGCCGTCTCGTTCCGCAGCGGCGAGTTCCGGCCGGACTTCTACGCGCTCGAGACGGACAACTTCATCATTCTTCCCTGGGACCGTGAGGTCATCATCGACGGGGAGATCGTGATGCGGCCCGACTACGCCGCGAAGCTCGAGGAACTCGGCGGTTGATCGACCGGCTCACCGCGGCGCTCGTACACTCCCGCGCCGACTACATCGAAATCCGCGTTGCACGCACTTGGAGCACGGCCGTGACTTTCCGTGGCCGGCGGCTCGACTCCGCCACGGCGAGCGAGGACCAGGGCGGCTTCGTGCGCGCGTTGCACGCGGCGGGCGGCTGGGGGGTCGCCTCCTTCACGTCGCTCGACCGGCTCGAGGCGATGGTGGCGCGCGCCGACGAGCTCTCGCGCGCCGTGCCGGTGGACCCGCCCATCCGCCTCGCCGACGTCCCCCCGCATCAGGCCGACGCCCTGCTCGACCTCGACGGGGACGTGCGCGGCGTGACCCTCGCGGAGAAGAAACGGCTGCTCGAGGCCTACAACGGCGCCATGCTCGGTGTGAGCGACCGCATCGTCGACACGCTCGCGATGTACCGCGACGAGGTGAGCGAGTCGTGGTATGTGAACTCGCAGGGCGCGATCCTGCACGAGCTGCGGCCCGACGTCACGCTCTCCGGGACCGCGGTGGCGCGCCGGGACGGCACGATCGAGAAGGGACTCGAGTCGATCGGGATGCGCCGCGGCTGGAACTCGGTGCAGGACAAGGCGGCCGGGTTCCGCGAGGTCGCGGAGCGGGCGGTCGAGCTGCTCGACGCCCCCATGGTGAAGGGCGGTACCTATCCCGTGATTCTCGATCCCGAGCTGGCCGGCGTGTTCATTCACGAAGCCTTCGGGCATCTCTCGGAGGCGGACTTCGTGTACGAGAACCCGCAGGCGCGCGCCATGATGACCCTGGGGCGCCGCTTCGGGAAACCGGTGCTCAACGTGGGGGACAACGGCGCCGCCCCCGGCCTGCGCGGCACGCTGCCGTTCGACGAGGAAGGGACACCCACTCAGGACACCGCGCTCATCCAGGAGGGGATCCTGGTCGGCCGGCTGCACTCGCGCGAGACCGCCGCCGCGATGGGCGAGCGGCCGACCGGCAACGCCCGCGCCATCTCGTTTCGCCACGCGCCGATCGTGCGCATGACCAACACGTACATCGCGGGCGGCCGGGGAAGCTTCGAGGATCTGATCGGCGACGTGAAGCTCGGGGTCTACGCGTGCGGCGCGTTCGGCGGCCAGACGATGCTCGAGAACTTCTCCTTCACGGCCGCCTACGGCCGCATGATCCGCGACGGGCGGGTGGCGGAGCTGGTGAAAGACGTCGTGCTCGCGGGGAATCTGTTCCAGACGCTCGACCGCATCGATCACATCGCCGCCGACTTCCGCTGGAATCAGATGGGCGGCGGTTGCGGCAAGGCCGGCCAGTACCCCCTCCCGGTGACCGAGGGTGCACCGCACGTCCGCATCGAGGAGGCGCTCGTCGGCGGCGACGTGGGAGCGTGATTGCGCAGCTCGTCGACCTGGCCCGGCGCCGCGCCGACGGCGGCGCCGATGCGCTGTGGCGCCGCTTCGAGCGGACGACGGTGGCATTCGAGTGGGGGCGCCTCAAGTCAGCCGGTGTCACTGAAGAAGCAGGGGCGAATCTCCGGGTGCGCCACCGCGGGCGGGTGGGCGTTGCGGGAACCACCGCCACCGATGCCGCCCCCGACGAGCTCGTCGCCCGCGCCCTCGCGTCCGCCGAGCTGGGGGACGAGTTGGACGTCGTGTTTCCGGCGCGGGCCCCCCTTCCGCCGCTCAGCACGTTCTTCGACCGAGCGGCGAATGCCTCCCTCGAGGATCTTGTCCGCGTCGGGCGCTCCCTCCTGGCCCGACTCGAGCGCGAAGGATGCCGGGTCAACGTCGCGATCGAGCGCGAAACGACGGCGACGCGGATCGCCAACACCGCGGGGGCCGGCGGCGAGTATCGCGGCACCGGATTCGGCGTGAGCGCGGACGTGTGGCGCATCGCCGGCGACGACGTGCTCGTCGTCTCGGATACGCTCGAGGGAGCGGATGTTCCGTCGGACGAGGCGCTGGCGGCCCTGGTCGCCTCGATCAACGTGCGGCTCGATCAGGCGCTGCGTATCGCCGCGCCGCCCGAAGGTGCCCTCCCCGTCGTCTTCACCCCCGCCGGCCTGTCCGCGCTGATGCTTCCGGTGACGCAAGCCCTCTCCGGGAAGGCGGTGCTGCAAGGCATTTCCCCCCTGGGGGCGAAGGTGGGGGAGCAGGTGTTCGACGCCCGGTTCTCACTCGCCGACGATCCCCTCCGCGTCGGTCGCACCGCGTCTCGCCCCTTGGACGATGAGTGCGTGCCCTCCCGGACCATGTGTCTCGTGGAACGTGGTGTCGTGCAACGGTTCATCTACGACCTCGAGACGGCGGCGCGCGCGAACACCGAGAGCACGGGACACGGGACTCGTGGGATCTTCGGGAAGCCGGTGCCGGGGTATACGAACCTGGTGCTAGGTGTCGGGGATCAGGTGTCAGGGGGAACGACGTCGGAGCTCGGTGGCGGCCTGCTGCGCGGCGTGAGAGACGGCCTCCTGGTGGACGAGCTGATCGGCGTGGGGCAGGGGAACGTGGCCGGCGGGGCGTTCAGTCATCCCGTCGCCCTGGCGTACCGAATCGAGCGGGGCGAGATCACGGGTCGCGTGAAGGACGCCGCGGTCGCAGGGAACGCGTACGAGTTGTGGAAACGCGTCGGGGGCTTCGGGAACGACGCGCGCTGGACGGGGTCCCGCTGGGCGCCGTCGGTGCTGTTCGAAGGGGTATCTGTAGCGCGCCGCTAGTACTCGAGCACGCCCCACTGGGCGATCATCTTCCACTGCGTCCCGACCTGCGTGTAGATCTTGCAGGTCCGCCCCTTCCACTGCTGCTCGGCGCCCGTCTGCTTGTGCCGCCACAGCGTATCGATGTCGACAACGGCGAAGGCCCCGTCGCCTTCCGCCGAGGCGACGATCTTCTTGATCTCGCGCCGGTTGTGCACCAGGGTGTGGGTGTCGAACAGGTCCTGCCAGCCGCGCCGCCAACGCTCTGCGTCGAAGCGACCCCACACCATGACCCACGTCATCGGGTCGTGCGACTGTGCCGTGGGGGGCCAGGGCCAGACCATGGCCGGATGGAAGCAGGAGACGAGGAGCTCTGCGTCGTGGGTGTCCCAGGCGCGCGTCTCGCGGTTGACGATTTCACGGATCTCGGTTTCGGGGACGGGCATCGAGGTGCTAGGTGCTAGGTGATGGGTGCTAGGGGTGAAAAGGATGGCAGGGGCGGCGCAATGATCACGCAAGAGATCCGCGGACCGTTATGATCACCTTTATGACAACGCTCCGCGCACGGCCCCGCGTGAACAGCTACCGCGATCTGATCGTATGGCAGCGGGCCATGGATCTCGTCGTAACCGCGTACCGCCTCACCAAGCGGTTCCCAGTCGAGGAGAGATACGCACTTGTCCAGCAGGTGAGACGCTCGGCCGTGTCGGTTCCCTCCAACATCGCAGAGGGACACGGGCGAAACCATCTCGGCGACTATCTGCGACACCTGTCGATCGCCAGAGGGTCCCTCATGGAACTCGAAACGCAGCTGCTCATCGCAGGACGCATGGCATACATCGGGCGCGTTGACGGCGACGGGATTCTGGAGAAATCGGCCGAGGTCGGCAGAATGCTCTCAGGACTGATCCGAACCCTACAGGAAAAGTACCGTGGCCGTGGTGCCCGCCCCTAACACCTAGTCCCCAACACCTAACACCTCTTCGTAGTTGTGACCCCGAGTCATCTCCTCATACACCGCGTTCAGCGTGTCTGGCGATGCCGACAAGAACCGACACCGCTCGTCGTTCCTCGACCGGCACTCGACCTCCATCACGGCGACCGGCTCTCCCGACAAGCGACCGAAGAAGTCCGCGAGCCTGACCGACCCCCACCCCGTTGCCTGGAAGAACGCGGACAAGACGTCGTTCAGCCGGCCGGCGTCGAGGTCGTCGGGCCGCGCGACGCCGGTCTCCGCGGGGAGCCAGGCGCAAAACGCCTGAAACACGCCCGCGCCGGCGGCGAAACCGACCTCCTGCAGGATGGGGACGGTGAAGTCGGGCGCATCGCGGAGCAAGCTGTCATGCAGCTGCCGCAGCGCGGTGCGCCCGACCGTGAGGGCCTCGGTCGCGGCGGCAGTGGATGGGGGGGAGCTCATCTGGGACGCCAACTTAGGGTTTTGCCCGTGCGCGGCGCAAGAGTTGCGCCTCGTCGATGACCGGGATGCCGAGCGCCTTGGCCTTCTCGAGCTTCGACCCCGCGTCCGCGCCGACCACGAGGGCGGTGGTTTTCTTCGAGACGTTGTCGGCGACGTGCCCGCCCGCCGCCTCGATCAGCTCGCCCGCCTTCGCGCGGGAGAGCGACGGCAGGGTGCCCGTCACCACGTAGGTCTGTCCCGCGAGCGGCCCCTTCCCTTCGGCCGCGGTCGGCTCGGTGAAGTTGAGCCCGACCTTCTCCAAACGCTCGAGCAGCTTGCGGTTTTTGGGCTCATCGAAGAACCCTGCCACCGCTTCGGCGATCGCCGACCCGACGCCGCGGATCTTGCCGATCTCCTCGGGCGAGGCGTTGCGGAGCGCCTTCATGGTCCCGAAGCGCCGCGCGAGCAGCTTCGCCACCTGCGCGCCCACGTGCCGGAGCCCGAGCGCGTGCAGCAGGGTCGAGAGCGGCTGCTGCTTCGACGCCTCGATCGCGTCGACCAGCTGACGCGCGGATTTTTCCGCGAAGCCCTCGAGCGTGAGCAGCTGCATCGGCGTCAGCTCGTACAGATCGGCGACATCCTTGATGAGCTTGGCCTCGAGCAGCGCGCGCACCCGCTCGTACCCCAGGCCCCGGATGTCCATGACGGCGGCGAAGTGGACGATGCTCTCGAGGATCCGTCCCGGGCACGAGACGTTGGAGCAGTACGCCATCACCTCATCCGACGGGTACTCGACCTTGGCGTGGCACACGGGGCAGCGCTCCGGGCGCTTGAACTTCCGCTCCTTCCCGGTGCGGCGCTCGCGCACCGGCCCCAGCACCTGCGGGATGACCTCCCCCGCCCGGGTGACTTCGACCCAGTCGCCCTCGCGAATGTCCTTCGCCTCGATCAGGTCGAAGTTGTGCAGCGTGGCGGTGGTGACCGTGACGCCCCCGATCTCCACGGGCTCGAGCACGGCGTATGGGTTCAGCGCGCCGGTGCGTCCCACGTTGATCCGGATCTCCTTGAGCCTGGTGATCTGGACCTCGGGGGCAAACTTGCGTGCGACGGCCCAACGCGGCTCGCGGTTCCCCACCGTGCCCAGCTCGGTGTGCAGCTTGATCAGGTTGACCTTGACGACGACGCCGTCGGCGCCGTAGTCGAGGGTGGGGAGGACCTGCTCGAGCTTGGTGACTTCCGTGTTGGCGTGTGGCAGATCGGGAACGAGGCGGTGGTGCGGCTCGACCGGGAATCCCCACGCGGTGAGCTGCTCGAGCAGCTCGTGCTGTGTCGCGACGGGAAGCTTCTGGCCCGGCGCTTCCACGTGGAAGCACAAGATCCGCAGGCCGCGGCTGCGGGTGATCTTGGGATCGAGCTGGCGCAGCGATCCCGCGGCCGCGTTGCGCGGGTTCGCGAACGTGGGCTCGCCCGCTTGCTCGCGCTCGCGGTTGAGCTGGGTGAAGCGCGACTTGGAGAGATAGACCTCGCCGCGCACCTCCATCAGCTTGGGCCAGGCCTTGCCCGCGAGCCGGAGCGGGACGTCGACGACGGTGCGAAGGTTGGCGCTCACGTCTTCTCCAACCAGCCCGTTCCCGCGCGTCGCGCCGACGATGAACAGCCCCTTCTCGTAGGTGAGGCTCACCGCGGCACCGTCGATCTTCACTTCGAGGGTATAGCCGGCGGTGCGGACCTCAGCGACGAGTCGGGCGTTGCGATTCTCCCATTCGGCGAGCTCCGCTTCGTTGAAGGCGTTGGCGAGCGACAGCATCGGCACGAGATGGCGGTGCTTCGTGAACGCCGTCGCGGGTTCCGCGCCGACGCGCTGCGTGGGGCTGTCGGGGGTGCGGAGCTCGGGATGCTTGGCCTCGAGCTCCTGCAGCTCGCGGAACAGGCGGTCGTACTCGGCGTCGGACATCTCCGGCTTGTCGAGTACGTAGTAAGCGTGGTTGGCGCGCTCGATGAGCCGCCGCAGCTCGGCGGCTCGTGCGACAGAGCCCTTCACCGCCCCTTGGCTTCCTCTTGAATGACGGCCATCGCGACGCCGACCAACCGGTCGAGCTCGTCAGCCGAGGCGCGGGGCAGCAGCCCTTCGGCCCAGGCCCCCTCCCGCTCGCCGAACGCCGCGAGCAGGCGGCGCAGGAACGAGAGCAGCGCCACCCGCTCGAGCTCCATGCGCCGCATCGTCTCGCCGGTCTCTTGCTGGCGCTGGGCCAGCCGCTCGTAGCGGTGCGCGTTGCGCAGCGCCTGCGCGGTGATCGCGGCGACCACCTGTACGAACCGCACGTCCTCGTCGGAGAATGTGGGACCGTCGCGGAAGGTGCGCAGGAAGATCGCCCCGATCGCCACACCCCGCCACGTGATCGGCACCACCGTGATGGACTTCACGCGGCGGCTGATGAGTTCGCTCTTCACGTGCTTCAGGCTGGGATCGGTGGCCGCGTCGGGGATGAACACCGTCTCGCCCCCCTGCATCGCGCGCTTCAGCTCGGGGTAGCGCTCGAGGTCCACCACGTAGTTACGAATGGTCGGATCCTCGTAGGAGGCGACCAGCCGTACGGACCGGCCGCCGCGCTCGGCGAGGAAGATCGAGCAGCGGTCCAGCCCGAACGCCTCACCGAGCTTGCGGGCGATGCCCTGCAGGATGTCGATGAAGTGGAGCGAGGTGGAGACTTCCTTGAGGATTTCGATGATGGCGAGCAGATGCTTGCGCTCGCGCTCGAGCTCGGCAACGCGGGCCTCGAGAGCGGAGGGGAGAATCATGGCATAGTTTGCGTCCCTGGCGGATGCGGCGTCAAGTTGCCGCGCGCGCGCGCGCGCGATAGCTTCGGAGCCCATGCGATCGCTCCTCCTCGCCGCTTGCGTCGCCGTGCCCGCGCTCGCCGCGCAGGGCCGTCCGACCCCCGCGCCGCCGCTCGGCGCCTGGACCACGGTACCGGAGTTGCCGGGCATGGGCCGCCCCGTCGACACGGCGAGCGTCGCCGCCCGGCGGCGCGCGCTGCTGGCCCGCATCGGCCGCGGCGTCGTGCTGGTGCCGGCCGCGCACGAGCGCGAGCTCGAGCGCGATTACGTCCAGGACAACGACTTCCGCCAGAGCAACACGTTCTTCTACTTCACTGAGCTCGAGAGCCAGGACGCATGGCTCTTGCTCGTGGCAGGCAGCGGCGCCACCGAGACCGTGCTGTTCCTGCCGCCGCGCAATCCGCTCCAGGAGCGCTGGACCGGCCTGCGCCTCGGGCCCGATAGCACGGCGGTCCGCCTCACCGGCATTGCGCGCGTCCTCCCCACCGACTCACTCGATCAGGTGCTCGCCGCCGCTCCAGTTCGCGCGCGGGGTCCCCTCTACGTGCCCCTCGATCAGACGACGCGCGACGAGCCGCGGATCCGCGACCTGGTGTTTGCGGGGAGCGACGTGCGTAATCTGCGTCCCATCGCGGACTCGATGCGCCTCGTGAAGGACGCCGATGAGCTCGCCCGCATGCGCAAAGCGGTCGACATCTCGGCGCTCGGGCACATCGCGGCCATGCAGGCGGCCCGCCCGGGCGTATGGGAGTACGAGATCGAGGCGGCACTGGAGGCGGAATTCCGCCGGAACGGCGCCGATCGCGTGGGCTATCCGTCGATCGTGGGCGGCGGTCCCAACAGCACCACCCTCCATTACGACGTCAACCGGCGCCAGACGCGGGACGGCGACCTGGTCGTGGTGGACGCGGGCGCCGAGTGGGGACAGTACACCGCCGACGTGACGCGCACGTTCCCGGTGAACGGGAAGTTCACCACGCGCCAGAAGGCGATTTACGACCTCGTGCTGGCGACCCAGCAGGCCGCGTTCGATTCCACGCGTCCCGGCGCGACCATCGCGCAGCTCAACCGGGTTGCGCGCAACTACATGCGCGCGCATTCGGGCACGCTGTGCGGTGCGGAGACGTGCGATGCCTATTTCATTCACGGCCTGTCGCACTGGCTCGGCATGGACGTACACGACGTGGGCGACTACAGCACCCCGCTCAAGCCGGGGGTCGTGTTCACGATCGAGCCCGGGATCTACCTGGCGCCGGAGGGCCTCGGCGTGCGGATCGAGGATGACGTGCTGGTCACGGCCACCGGGGCGGAGTGGCTCTCCGCCAAGGCGCCGCGGACCACGGCCGAGATCGAGCGCCTGATGGGCCGGCGCTAGGTCTCGTCTTTCTCGCCCTTGATGTCGTCGAGGATTTGCTTGGCGTCCCGCTTGTACTCGTGGTCGAGCACGTCGGCGATGGGCAGCGGGTCGATCGCGGTGAACTGCTCCCGCGCCTTGGAGTAATGCCCGAGGTCGACATACACCTCGCCCAGCTCGAGCCGGTGAAAAATGTTCTGCGGCTTGAGCGCCACCGCCTTCGCCAGGTATTTTTGCGCGTCCTCCCAATTGCCCTTGTCCAGGAACCCGCCGCCGAACAGCGCCTTGGCGAAGAACTTCTGGAACCCCGACAGCCGCTTGACCTCGGCATGCCACGCGCCGATCAGGTGATTCGCGCCGTCGTGCGTCGAGTCGAGCTCGAGGGCTTTCATCCCTTCGTCATAGATCAGCTTGGCGAAGCGCACGCGCTCCTTGCCTCCCTTGGTGCGCGACAGCCGGCCCAGGGCCTGGCCGACGGTGAAATGCCCGTCGGCTCCGTTCGGGTTCACGCGCACGGCGGCGTCGCCGTAGGCCCGGGCCTGGATGTACAGCGTGTCTCGCAGGTGCCGCGACGAATCGTCCTTGCCCTCGATCTGCTTCGCGATATCGACGGCCTCGCGCCCCGCCTTCCACAGGGCGGCGTAGTTGGTGGAATCGCGGGCGAGCGCGGCGCGATAGTGCCCCAGCGCCTGCTGCGGCGCGAGCGCCGCATGCGCGCTGTCGCCCAGCGCCAGGTGCTCCGCCACCGTGGGCTGCGCCTGGCCGGCGAGCAGCGCAGGAACGGCGAGGGACATGAGCAGGGACACGGGACGACGCATCGACGACTCCGCACGCGAGGGGGTCGGTAATGTTGATCGTCCCGCTCATCGAGCGCAAGCGCGACGGCGGCGCCCTCACGCCGGAGGAGTGGTCCGCCCTGGTGGCGGCGTACACGGCGGACCGCGTTCCCGACTACCAGATGTCGGCGCTGCTCATGGCGGTGCTGCTCCGCGGGCTCGAGCGCCAGGAGCTCGCCGCGCTCACCGACGCGATGCTCGCCTCGGGCCTGCGGCTCGCGTTCGACTCGTGGGGGACCCCGCGCGTCGACAAGCACTCGACCGGCGGCGTCGGCGACAAGGTGTCGCTGGTGCTCGCGCCGCTCGTCGCCGCGTGCGGCGTGGCCGTGCCGATGATGTCGGGACGCGGGCTGGGCCACACCGGCGGCACGCTCGACAAGCTCGAGGCGATCCCCGGGTTCCGCACGGGACTGTCGCTCGCCGAGGCCAAGGCCCAGGTGATGCAGCTCGGCTGCGCGATGATCGGGCAAACGCCCGAGATCGCCCCCGCCGACCGCCGGTTGTATGCGCTGCGCGACGTCACCGGCACGGTCGCCGCGATTCCGCTGATCGCCGCCAGCATCATGTCGAAGAAGCTCGCGGAGGGGCTGAACGCGCTCGTCCTCGATGTGAAGCGGGGGAGCGGGGCGTTCCTCCCAAAGCTCGAGCAGAGCCTCGAGCTCGCACAAACCATGATCGCGCTCGGCGAAGACCGGGGGTGCCCGACCGTCGCGCTGCTCACCGCCATGGACCGCCCGCTCGGCCGTGCCTGCGGCAACGCCCTCGAAACCGAGGAGGCGATCCTCGCGCTACGCGGCGAGGGGCCGGCGGATCTGATGGACGTGACCTACGCTCTGGGCGTCGAGATGCTGCTCGCCGCAGGTGTGGAGAAGACGTCGAAGAAGGCGCGCCAGCGCCTCGAGAACGCGCTCGGGTCGGGGCTCGCCGCCGAGAAATTCGAGCGGGTGATCGAAGCGCAGGGTGGCAACCCCAAGGTCGTCGAGGATGCGTCGGTGCTGCCGCAAGCACAGGAGGTGGAGGTGTACAACGCGCCTCGCACCGGCGTGGTCCAGCGCGTGGAGCCGAAGCTCATCGGCCGGGCCGTCGTGGCGATGGGCGGCGGGCGTCTCGCGGTCGACGATGCCGTGGATCCCACGGTCGGGTTCGTCATCACCGTGAAGCCGGGGGACAAGGTTCCGGCGGGGGAGCCGATCGCGTCGGTGTTCGCGAAGGATCCGGCGGGGATCAAGCTCGCGTTCGAGGCGCTGCAGCAGGCGATCGTGATCGGCGACAAGCTCGCCGACAAGCCGCTCCCGCTGATCTCACATCGGGTGACGAAGGACGGTGTCGAGGAGCTGAAGCGCTAGACGCTAGATGTCGAGGTTGCGCACGAACTTCGCGTTTTCCTCGATGAACTTCCGCCGTGGCTCCACTTCGTCGCCCATCAGCGTCTCGAACAGCTGCGACGCCTCGAACGCGTCCTCCATGGTCACCTTGAGGAGCGTGCGGCGCGCCGGATCCATGGTGGTGTTGCGCAGCTGGTCGGGATTCATCTCTCCCAGCCCCTTGTAGCGCTGGATCATGGCGTTGCCGTGGCTCGCCCCGGCCTCGCCGTTCGTGAGCCGCTTCACGTAGGCGTCGCGCTCTTTCTCGTCGTAGGCGTAGAACTCCTCCTTGCCCTTGGCGACGCGATACAGCGGCGGCTGCGCGATGTAGATGTACCCGGCGTCGATCAGGAACTTCATCTCCTTGTAGAAGAACGTCAGGAGCAGCGTGCGGATGTGGGCGCCGTCCACGTCCGCGTCCGTCATGATGATGATCTTGTGGTAACGCGCATCGTCGAGCGTGTAATCCTCGCCCACGCCGGTGCCGATCGCCGTGATGATCGTCCGGATCTCCTCGTTGGAGAGGATCTTGTCGATGCGCGCCTTCTGCACGTTGAGGATCTTGCCCCGCAGCGGGAGGATCGCCTGGAAGCTGCGGTCGCGGCCCTGCTTCGCCGAGCCGCCGGCGGAATCGCCCTCCACCAGATACAGCTCCGTGAGCTTGGGGTCCGAGACCGAGCAGTCGGCGAGCTTCCCAGGGAGCAACCCGCCCTCGAGCCCGCTTTTCTTGCGGACCAGCTCGCGCGCCTTGCGCGCCGCCTCGCGCGCCCGCGCCGCGCTCACCGCCTTGGCGATGATGGTCCGTGCCACGCTCGGGCTCTTGTCGAAGAACTCGCCCAGGGCGTCGTTGACCACGGTCTTCACGATCCCCTCGACTTCGGAGTTGCCGAGCTTGGTCTTGGTCTGTCCCTCGAACTGCGGCTCCTTCACCTTGACGTGCAGCACCGCGGTCAGGCCTTCGCGAATGTCGTCCCCCGTGAGGGTGAACTCTTCCTTCTTAAGGATGCCGTCCTTCTTCGCCCACTCGTTGATGGTGCGGGTGAGCGCCGCGCGGAATCCCGTGAGGTGCGTGCCGCCTTCGTGCGTGTTGATGTTGTTCACGAAGGAGAGCGTGTTGTCGTTGTAGCCGTCATCGTACTGGATCGCGCCCTCGACGACTACACCTTCTCGCGTGGTCTCGAACACGATCGGCTTGGGGTGCAGGGACTTGCGGTTGCCGAGCAGGTGCTTCACGAACTCGGCGAGGCCGCCCTTGTAGAAGAACGTCTCCTCCTTCTGCTGCCCCTTGCGCTCGTCCTTGAGCGTGATCGTGAGGGCCTTGTTCAGGAACGCGAGCTCGCGCAGCCGGGTGGCGATCGTGGCG
>WNGK01005695.1_pt1 | contig 13160 bp, 11 predicted proteins | sample 5400601 | NCBI WGS metagenome assembly WNGK01 (sample SAMN13153376, study PRJNA577476) | soil metagenome | isolation source: 60 cm soil or saprolite under Garry oak tree replicate 1 | place: USA:California | collected 2016-06-15 | reverse complement strand
GCCAAGCGCGCCGGCCACGCCGGCACGCTCGATCCGCTGGCGTCCGGCGGCCTGCCGATCGCGCTCGGCGAGGCCACCAAGACGGTTCCGTTCGTGATGGACAGCCGCAAGCGCTATCGCTTCACGGTCGCCTGGGGCGAGGAACGCGACACCGACGATACCGAGGGCCGGATTGTCAAAACCAGCGAAATCAGGCCCGGTGTCGAGGCCATCCAGGACCTGCTGCCGCAATTCACCGGGGTCATCGAGCAGACCCCGCCGCAATACTCCGCCATCAAGATCCAGGGCGAGCGGGCCTATGATCTGGCGCGCGACGGCGAGACAGTGGAACTGAAGCCGCGCGCGGTTGAGATTCACCAATTAACCCTTGTGGAACAACCGGATAGTAGCCATTCGGTGTTCGAGGCCGAGTGCGGCAAGGGAACCTATGTGCGGGCGCTGGCCCGCGATATCGGCCGGATTCTCGGCTGTTTTGGCCATATCTGCGCGCTGCGGCGGACCCTGGTCGGTCCGTTCGGTGAGGCGGACATGATTCCGCTGGAACAGTTGGAGGCTTTGTGCGATAGAGCCGCGTCTGGCGAGGGTAGCCTCGCCGACGCGCTTTTGCCCGTTGAGACCGCGCTGGACGACATCCCGGCACTGGCCGTCACACGGGCTGATGCGGCAAGGCTCCACCGGGGCCAGGCCGTTTTGTTGCGCGGACGGGATGCGCCCAATTGTAGCGGCACAGTCTATGTCACGGTGGCAGGCCGGCTTCTGGCCCTCGCCGAAATTGGCAATGGCGAACTCATCCCCAAGCGCGTGTTCAACCTGACCGGACTGACTGCCAGTTCGGCTCGCAGCAATGAAAGAGTTTGACGATGTCGATTACCGCCGAACGCAAAGCGGAAGTGATCAAGACGAATGCCACCAAGGCCGGTGACACCGGCTCGCCCGAGGTTCAGGTCGCAATCCTGTCGGAACGCATCAACAACCTCACCGGGCATTTCAAGACCCACGTGAAGGACAACCATTCGCGTCGCGGCCTTTTGAAGCTCGTATCGACTCGCCGTTCGCTTCTCGATTACATCAAGAGGAAGGACGAGGCGCGTTACAAGGCGCTGCTCGAAAAGCATAACATTCGTCGTTGATTTGTTCAGTTCGCGCGCGCTCATTGCGCGCGTTTTTGCATGATCCGTAAGACCATTGTTGAGGTTTTCGAAAACGATCATGCGCAAGAACGTCCAGCAGCAATCCGGCGGCTGGGCGTAACGGGCAAGATGCCCGTACCATCGGAAGGATGGATGCCATTCGAAACATAAAGACCATGGCAGGATCGCCGGGCGCTGAGTCTGCGACTTCATCGCAATCAGCGTCCCGCCATCTTGCGCATGGTTTTTGCGTTTTGAAGCGTCCCTGCTTTCGTGAAACCATGAAAGAAGACCACTATGTTCAATATTCATTCAGTCGAGATCGACTGGGGTGGACGTCCCCTCAAGCTTGAAACAGGAAAAATCGCCCGTCAGGCCGACGGCGCCGTGCTCGCCACCTACGGCGAGACCGTCGTGCTCGCCAGCGTCGTCGCCGCGAAGACGCCCCGCGAAGGCGTCGACTTCCTGCCGCTGACCGTCGACTATCAGGAAAAAACCTACGCCGCGGGTCGCATTCCCGGCGGCTATTTCAAACGCGAAGGGCGGCCGACCGAAAAGGAGACACTGGTCTCCCGTCTGATCGACCGCCCGATCCGCCCGCTGTTTGTCGATGGCTGGCGTAACGAGACCCAGGTGATCATTACGACGCTATCGCACGACATGGAGAACGATCCCGACATTCTTGCGATGGTGGCTGCGTCCGCGGCGCTGACGCTGTCGGGCGTGCCCTTCAAGGGTCCGATCGGCGCGGCCCGCGTCGGCTTCGTCAACGACGAATACGTGCTCAATCCGACGCTCGACGAAATGGCCGAATCCCAGCTCGACCTGGTCGTCGCCGGCACCGCCGACGCCGTGCTGATGGTGGAATCGGAGGCCAAGGAACTCAACGAAGACATCATGCTCGGCGCCGTGATGTTCGGGCACCGGCATTTCCAGCCCGTCATCAAGGCGATCATCGAACTCGCCGAAAAGGCCGCGAAGGAGCCCCGCGAAGTCGCGGTCACCGACGAAAGCCCGCTGGAAAAGCAAATGCTCGCCCTGATCGAGCAGGATCTGCGCGCCGCGTACGCGATTCCAAACAAGCAGGGGCGCCATAACGCGATCGACAGGGCCAAAGAAAAAGTGATGGCGCACTATTTTCCGGAAGGCCAGGAGCCAAAATACGACAAGCAGCGCATCGCCGGCGTGTTCAAGGAGCTGGAAGCCAAGATCGTTCGCTGGAACATTCTCGACACCAGCAAGCGCATCGATGGCCGCGACGCAAAGACCGTCCGCAACATCGTCGCGGAGGTCGGCGTATTGCCCCGTGCCCATGGCTCGGCGCTGTTCACCCGCGGCGAAACCCAGGCCTTGGTGGTGACCACGCTTGGCACCGGCGAGGACGAGCAGTATGTCGATGCGCTGTCGGGAACGTACAAAGAGACATTCCTGCTGCACTACAACTTCCCTCCCTACTCGGTCGGTGAGACCGGGCGGCTCGGCGGCACCAAGCGCCGCGAGATCGGCCATGGCAAACTGGCCTGGCGCGCGATCCACCCGGTGCTGCCGCCGCATCACGAATTCCCCTACACCGTGCGTGTGGTCTCGGAGATCACCGAGTCCAACGGATCGTCGTCGATGGCTTCGGTCTGCGGCGCCTCATTGGCGCTGATGGATGCGGGCGTTCCGCTAAAGCGGCCGACCGCGGGCATCGCCATGGGCCTCATCCTGGAGGGTTCGCGCTTTGCCGTTCTCTCGGACATCCTTGGTGACGAGGATCATCTCGGCGACATGGACTTCAAGGTGGCCGGCACCGATCACGGCATCACCTCGCTGCAGATGGACATCAAGATCGCCGGGATCACCGAGGAGATCATGCGGGTCGCGCTCGGCCAGGCCAAGGAAGGGCGCATCCATATTCTCGGCGAAATGTCCAAGGCCCTGAACGCCGCGCGCGCCGAACTCGGCGAATACGCGCCGCGCATCGAGACCTTCAAGATTGCCACCGACAAGATCCGCGAAGTGATCGGCACCGGCGGCAAGGTGATCCGTGAAATCGTCGAGAAGACCGGCGCCAAGGTCAATATCGACGACGACGGCACGGTGAAGGTCGCCTCCGCCGACGGCGAATCGATCAAGGCCGCGATCAAGTGGATCAAGTCGATTGCCTCCGATCCGGAAGTCGGCCAGATCTATGATGGCACCGTCGTCAAGGTGATGGAATTCGGCGCTTTCGTGAACTTCTTCGGCGCCAAGGACGGTCTTGTCCACATCAGCCAGCTCGCGGCCAACCGCGTGCAAAAGACCTCCGACGTCGTCAAGGAAGGCGACAAGGTCAAGGTCAAGCTGCTCGGCTTCGACGATCGCGGCAAGACGCGGCTGTCAATGAAGGCCGTCGATCAGGTAACCGGCGAGGATCTTGAGGCCAAGCAGAAGGCCGAGTCCGCGCCGCCGCGCGAAGCCGCCGGCGAGTAATTCCCGATCAATTGTGGATTGCGAGAAGGGTGGCGATAAGGCCGCCCTTCTTGTTTATGTGCGACGGTGCGCGGTTGCGCGGCATCGGGAACCGGAGATATGAAGCCACGCGAATTTGAATTCGAATTTGGGTTTAATCGCGGGACTTGCCCACTACATAATGCTCGTCGGACAACGCAGGCTCTCACCCCAAGGAGGGATCTCATGTCGTTATCGCGCCGTCATTTGTTCAGCGCGGCCGCAGGCTTGGCGGCTGCCGCATCCACGCCGCGCATTGTGTTCGCCCAGGCGTCCCCCGCCGCGCCGACAGCGCCGACCGGCCCGTTCGTGGTGCCGCCACTCGCCTATCCAACCAATGCGCTCGAGCCGCACATCGACGCCAAGACCATGGAAATCCATCACGACAAGCACCATGGAGCCTATGTCGCCAATCTCAACAACCTCGCCAAGACCAATCCGCAGCAGCTCGGAGCGAGGGCCGTGGAAGATGTGCTCGGCAACCTGAACGCGCTGAGCGACGACATCAAATTCGCGGTGCGCAACAATCTCGGCGGCCACGCCAACCACACCATGTTCTGGGAGATCATGGGACCAAACGGCGGCAAGCCCGAAGGCGAGGTGCTGGCCGCGATCGATCGCGATCTCGGCGGAATGGAAAAATTCCAGACCGACTTCGACGCCGCCGGCGGACGCCAGTTCGGTTCGGGCTGGGTGTTCGTAACCGTCACCAAGGATGGCAAGCTCGCGATCGAGACCCGCCCGAACCAAGACAGTCCGATCATGGACGGCAAGCGCGTGTTATTCGGCAACGACGTCTGGGAACACGCTTATTATCTCAATTACCAGAACCGCCGCGCCGATTACCTCAAGGCCTGGTGGAACACCGTGAAGTGGAGCAAGGTCGCCGAGCGCTATGCCGCCGCCAAGGCAGGCACGCTCGGGGTGTGAGCGCGATTCTGTGGTGCGCAAAAAGAGCGGCTTTCCAGCCGCCCTTTTTTCGTCCTCGAAAGCCTTTCCGCAGCGATCAGGCGAGCTCGAAGCGGTCCAGGTTCATCACCTTGCTCCACGCGGCCACGAAGTCCTTCACGAACTTCTCCTTCGCGTCCGCGGAGGCATAAACTTCCGCAAAGGCGCGCAGCTGCGAGTGCGAGCCGAAGACCAAGTCGGCACGGGTGCCGGTCCACTTGACCTCGTTCGTCTTGCGATCGCGGCCCTCGTACACGCCGTCAGAGCCGTTGGACGGATGCCATTGCGTGCTCATGTCGAGCAGGTTGACGAAGAAGTCGTTCGTCAGCGCCCCCGGCTTCCTGGTGAAGACGCCGTGCTTGGACTTCCCTGCATTTGCGCCGAGCACACGCAGACCGCCGACGAGCACCGTCAACTCGGGCGCCGTCAGCGTCAGCAATTGCGCCCGATCCACCAGCAGCTCCTCAATCGATACGAGCTGCTTGCCGCGGACATAGTTGCGGAAACCATCGGCGGTCGGTTCGAGCACGGCAAAGGATGCAACGTCGGTTTGCTCCTGCGACGCGTCCATGCGGCCCGGCGTGAAGGGCGCCTTCACCTCAAACCCGGCGTCCTTCGCGGCCTTCTCGATTCCGGCGCTGCCGCCGAGAACGATGAGATCGGCGAGCGAGACCTTCTTGTCGCCGGTCTGCGCCGCATTGAACTCCTTCTGGATCGCTTCGAGCTTGCCGAGCACCTTCGCGAGCTCGGCCGGCTGGTTGACGTCCCAGTCCTTCTGCGGCGCGAGGCGAATGCGCCCGCCGTTGGCGCCACCACGCTTGTCGGAGCCGCGGAACGTCGACGCCGACGCCCAGGCGGTTGAGATCAGTTCCGAAACGGACCGGCCGGACGCCAGGATCTTTGCCTTCAGCGCGGCAATGTCCTGCTCCCCGACCAGTTCATGATCGACTGCGGGGATCGGGTCCTGCCACAGCAGCTCCTCCTTCGGAACGAGCGGGCCGAGATAACGCGCGATCGGGCCCATGTCGCGATGAGTGAGCTTGAACCAGGCGCGCGCAAACGCGTCCGCGAACTGATCCGGATGCTCGTAGAAGCGCCGCGAGATCTTTTCGTAGGCAGGGTCGAGGCGCAAGGCGAGATCGGTCGTCAGCATGGATGGGGCGTGACGCTTCGACGGGTCGTGCGCATCCGGCACTGTCCCAACTCCTGCGCCATTCTTCGGAGTCCACTGATGCGCACCGGCCGGGCTCTTGGTCAGCTCCCACTCGTAGCCGAACAGGTTTTCGAAGAAGTTACTGCTCCACTTCGTCGGTGTCCTGCTCCAGGTGACCTCGATGCCGCTGGTGATCGCGTCACCCGCGATGCCCGTGGCATGTTTGCTCGACCAGCCGAGGCCCTGCGCCTCGATCTCACAGGCTTCCGGCTCCGGGCCCACCAGCGTCGCATCGCCGGCGCCGTGGGTCTTGCCGAAGGTGTGACCGCCGGCGATAAGCGCGACTGTTTCTTCGTCGTTCATCGCCATGCGCGCGAACGTCTCTCTGATATCGCGGGCCGCGGCGAGCGGATCCGGCTTGCCGTTCGGCCCTTCCGGGTTGACGTAGATCAGGCCCATCTGCACGGCGCCAAGATGACCGTGAAGTTCACGGTCGCCGCTGTAGCGTTCGTCCGCCAGCCACTTGGCTTCGGGGCCCCAGTTGACGTCCTGCTCGGGCTCCCAGACATCCGCGCGGCCGCCGCCGAACCCGAATGTCTTGAAGCCCATCGACTCCAGCGCGACATTGCCCGCGAGGATCATGAGGTCGGCCCAGGAGAGTTTCCGGCCGTATTTCTGCTTGATTGGCCACAACAGGCGGCGGGCCTTGTCGAGATTCGCGTTATCAGGCCAGCTGTTGAGCGGGGCGAAGCGCTGCTGGCCGGTTCCCCCGCCGCCGCGGCCGTCTCCGATACGATACGTGCCGGCGCTGTGCCAAGCCATGCGGATGAATAGCGGACCGTAATGGCCGAAGTCGGCCGGCCACCACGCCTGCGAGTCCGTCATCACGGCATGAAGGTCCTTGATCACGGCATTCAGGTCGAGGCTCTTGAATTCCTTGGCATAGTCGAAGCTTTCGCCCATAGGGTCGGAAAGGCTGGAGTTCTGGTGGAGAATCCCGAGGTCGAGCTGTTTCGGCCACCAGTCACGGTTCGAGTATGCGCGGGTCCCGCTCGAAAACGGGCACTTGGTGACGTCATCCATTGTTGACTCCTCTGGTGGATCGCGTGGTTTGCGCGATTTACGCGCTGTTCCAGCTGCCACCAATCTACGCAACGCATTTCATCAGGTAAAGTTGACTTTAATGATCGCTGCGATAGGATTTTCTGATGATCAATGTCACGCTCCGGCAGCTTCGTTATTTCGATGCGCTGGCACGTCATGGCCACTTCGGACGCGCGGCAGACGCATGTGCGATCTCGCAACCGGCCTTGTCGATGCAGATCAAGGAGCTGGAGGAAGCTCTCGGCGGCGTGCTCCTCGAGAGGAGCGCACGACAAGTCGCGCTTACGAAGTTCGGGGAAGAACTCGCCCAACGCGCCCGCGACATCCTGCGCTCGGTCGATGAACTGGGAGACTTCGCGCGCGCGTCGCGGGACCGGCTTGCGGGCCGGCTGCGCGTCGGCATGATCCCGACGATTGCACCCTATCTGCTGCCCAAGGTCATCGAGAACCTTGCGCGCATGCATCCGGAACTTGACATTCACGTCCGCGAGACGCTGACGCCGAAGCTGATAAAGGAGGTCGCAGAGGGTCGGCTCGACACGGCAATTGTTGCTCTGCCGGTGTCCGAACCTTCGCTGACCGAGATCGCCCTGTTTACGGAAAATTTCCTGCTGGTCCGGCCGGGCGAGGACGAGGGAACGCCGGTGCCGAGCCACGAGACGCTGCGCGAAATGAGGCTGCTTCTGCTCGAAGAGGGGCACTGTTTTCGCGATCAGGCCCTGGCGTTCTGCAACATGCAATCGTCGCCGCCACGGGAGGTGCTGGATGCAAGTTCCCTGTCTACACTCGTTCAAATGGTGGGTGCCGGCATCGGCGTCACCTTGATCCCGGAAATGGCCGTGGCGGTGGAAACACGCTCAGCCCCGGTGTCTGTCGCCCGTTTCAAGAACCCGCAACCCTCGCGAACCGTTGGCATGATCTGGCGCAAGACAAACCCTCTGGCCAAGCAGCTCGTGGAAATTTCTGAAGTGGTACGTCTCTCGGCCAGGGCGTTGCGCATGCAGCGCGCCTCGGGATCTTCTTCGCACAATCGCCGGACCTAAACGGCACGCCGGCGGAGGATATTCTCTAACGACCCAGCGCCACGTTTGCCGATACAGGTCACCGAACGGCCGGGGCCACAATCCCGGCCGGTTGCATGTTACATCGAAGATTGCGTTTTGCCGAGGATAAGGAAATGCCCCCGCCGACGATCCGACCCACTCGCACCGACGAATATGACGAGATCGCCCGCGTCTGGATGAACAGCTGGGCTTCGACTGGGCTCGAACAGACAAGCAATTTCCTGCTGGCGAAGTTGCGCGCGCGCATCCCGCTCGAGGTGGAGAAGGGCTGGAGCCTGTTTGTCGCCGACGACGGCAAAGCGCTCGCGGCGATGCTGGCGTTGCATCTGCCCAAGCTCTACCTGGACCAACTGTTCGTCGCACCTGAATATCAGGGCCAAAACCTCGGGCGCAGACTGCTCGCTTTCACGCGACAGCAGCTGCCGGATGAAATCTTGCTGCGCTGCGTGCGCGAAAATGAAAAAGCATGGCGCTGGTATGAGCGCGAAGGTTTTGTGTTCGAGAAGGAAGAAGTCGAGCCGATGACTGGATTTGTCATGAAACACTATCGATGGAAGAAAGAAGGAAGCACCCGATGATGAAGCTTTATTGGTCGCCGCGTTCGCGGTCGTTTTCCGCGCTATGGCTGATGGAGGAAACCGGGCAGCCTTACGAACGCGTGCTGACGGATATTTCCACTGGCGCGCAGAAGACATCCGAATTCCTCGCGATCAATCCGATGGGCAAGGTGCCGGCGCTAAAGGACGGCGAGGCGACGCTCGCGGAAGCCGCCGCGATCTGCGCCTACGTCGCGGAGCGCTATCCCGAGGCGAAGCTTGCGCCGCCATTGGGCGACCCGCTGCGCGCCAAATATCTCTACTGGCTGTTTTTCGCGCCTGGCTGCATCGAGCCCGCGATGGTGCAGGTTGCAACCAAGATCGAGATGAATTCGGTGGCCGCAGGCTGGGGCGACGCGCAACGGGTGTTCGACGTGCTCGATGCCGCATTGACAGAGGGGCCGTGGATCCTCGGCGAAACATTTTCGGCCGCGGATGTCGCCATCGGATCGGGGCTGAATTTCGCGGTGCGGCTGTTCAAGATGGTGCCGGCGCGGCCATCGTTCGAACGCTACATCGATCGCTGCGCGGCACGGCCGGCATTCCAGCGCGCGAGCGCCATCGCGGCCGGATGAGCGTGTCCCCTACTCCGGTTTCAAATGTTCCGGCCGCGGCATGGAGATGACATTGTAGCCGGAATCGACGTAGTGAATCTCGCCGGTTACGCCGCCCGACAAGCCGCTGAGCAGATACAGCGCCGAGCCGCCAAGTTCATCAAGCGTCACGCCGCGCCCAAGCGGCGAGTGTCTCTGCTGGAAGGCGAACATCGCGCGCGCGTCGCCAATGCCCGAACCCGCAAGAGTGCGCACCGGGCCGGCCGAAATGGCGTTAACGCGAATATTGCGCGAACCGAAATCGGCGGCGAGATAGCGCACCGAGGCTTCCAGCGCGGCCTTGGCAATGCCCATCACGTTATAATTCGGCATCACCCGCATCGAGCCGCCAAAGGTCAACGTGATCATGGCGCCGCCGGAGGCGGGCATCAGCTCAGCCGCGCGCCGCGCAAGTTCGGTGAAGGAAAAACACGAAATCACCATGGTGCGAGAAAAATTCTCGCGCGTGGTGTCCGCGTAGCGCCCCTTCAGTTCGTTCTTGTCGGAAAACCCGATGGCGTGGACCAGGAAATCCAGCTGCCTCCATCTTTCGCGTAACGTCTCGAAGACACGATCGACGCTGGCGATATCTTCGACATCACAGGGCAGGACCAGGGGGACTCCAAGCTGCTCGGCCAGCGGTTTCACGCGCTTGCCCAGCGCCTCGCCCTGATAGGTAAAGGCGAGCTCCGCACCGTGCGCGGCCAGCGCTTTTGCAATGCCCCAGGCAATCGAATGATCATTGGCGACGCCCATGATCAGCCCGCGCTTGCCCTTCATCAGATGCTGCATACTGCCGATGCTTTCTCTTGCGTCATGCCCGGCCTTGTGCCGGGCATGACGTCTTTCTGACCCCGCGTGGATCACGACGTGGATGGCCGGGACAAGCCCGGCCATGACGGTGAATTGAGGTATTCACTTCGCGCTCAATCACGCATCCATCCGCCTGAACACCAGCGTGGCGTTGGTGCCGCCAAACCCGAAGGAATTCGAAAGCACGGTTCCCAATTTGGCGTTGTCGATGCGCTTGCGCACGATCGGGATGTCGGCGAAGACCGGATCGAGCTCGGTGATATGGGCGCTTTCGCAGATAAAGCCGTTGTTCATCATCAACAGCGAATAGATCGCCTCCTGCACCCCGGTGGCGCCGAGCGAATGGCCGGTCAGCGCCTTGGTCGCGGAAATCGGCGGGCACTTGTCGCCGGTCCCGAACACCTTGCGGATTGCGTCGACTTCCGGCGGATCGCCGGCCGGTGTCGAGGTCGCGTGCGGATTGATGTAATCGATTTTGGTATCCACCGTCGCCATCGCCATCCTCATGCAGCGCTCGGCGCCCTCGCCCGACGGCGCGACCATGTCATAGCCGTCAGAGGTGGCGCCGTAGCCTACGATTTCGCCGTAAATGCGCGCGCCGCGCGCCTTGGCATGCTCAAGCTCTTCCAGCACCACTACGCCGGCGCCGCCGGCGATGACAAAACCGTCACGGCTGACATCGTAGGGGCGGGAAGCGGTCGCGGGCGTATCGTTATATTTCGAGGACATCGCGCCCATCGCGTCGAACAGCACCGACAGCGACCAGTCGAGCTCTTCGCAGCCGCCTGCGAAGATAAGGTCCTGCTTGCCGATCTGAATGGTCTCGTAGGCGTTGCCGATGCAATGGTTCGAGGTGGCGCAGGCCGAGGAGATCGAGTAGTTTACGCCCTTGATCTTGAACCAGGTGGCGAGCGTCGCCGAGGCTGTCGATGACATCGCCTTGGGCACGGCGAACGGCCCGACCCGCTTTGGTCCCTTGGCGCGGGTGGTATCTGCCGCCTCCACGATGGTGCGTGCGGACGGCCCGCCGGAGCCCATGATGATGCCGGTACGGACATTGGAAACCTCGGCAGGCTCAAGCCCGGCATCCTGGATCGCCTGCTCCATCGCGACATGATTCCAGGCCGCGCCTTCGCCGAGGAAGCGCATCGCACGCCGATCGACCACACTGGCCGGATCGAGCGTGGGGGCGCCTTGCACCTGGGAGCGGAAACCCAGTTCGGCGTATTTCTCCGCGCGCGTGATTCCGGACTTGGCCTCATGGAGGCTCGCAAGCACCTCCTGGGTGTTGTTTCCGATCGATGACACGATGCCCATCCCCGTGATGACAACCCGCCTCATGATCGCCTCGCCCTGTCGTTTCCGTTTGTGTGATGGCCGTCGTCAAACCGAAATTCACGTCGCCAGCCGTAGCATTTTACGTTCCCGGGTGCAATGCAGCATCCTGTTTGAACAGCCCGACTTTCAAATCTTTCGCGCGATAGATAATCTCGTCATCGGCCGAAAGCCACCCGTCGGCGACGCCGAGCACGAGCTTTAAACGCATCACGCGTTTCATGTCGACGTTGTACACAATCTTGCGAACGTTCGGCATCACCTGTCCGGAAAGCTTCAGTTCGCCGAGGCCCAGCGCCCGGCCGCGGCCCTCGCCGCCGGTCCAGCCGAGAAAAAAGCCAATCATCTGCCAAAGCGCATCAAGACCGAGGCATCCCGGCATCACGGGATCGCCCTTGAAATGGCAACCGAAGAACCAAAGGTCGGGCTTCAAATCGAGCTCGGCGCGAACCACGCCCTTGCCGTATTCGCCGCCGGTCTCGGAAATTTCGCTGATGCGGTCGAACATCAGCATCGGAGGCAGCGGCAATTGCGCATTGCCGGGACCAAACAGCTCGCCGCGGCCGCAGGCCAGCAAATCCTCGTATTCGTAGCCGCCACGCCGATCCAGCATAGTGCCAGCCTCTCAATCCCGTTGGAGCGTTTGGAGCTAAATGAACGCGCTTCGCATCGAAAGCGTGCCATTTTCGTGGACTGGCGCTGACAACCGCAGGTCAGGATGGCCCTGCGGCAGCCGGTGTTCGCCATTGCCGAAATCGCATAACTGCGTCCGCGCGCTCTCTATCATAGGCCCTGCAGGCGGCAAAGCATGCGACAGGGATAAATGGCCGGGTCTCGCTCTCTGTTCCGTCATCGTCCCGGGCCTGCCCTAGTTGCGAAAAACTTGCATCTGACGGAGTTCCTTCTTATATACCATGGCGATAGTGCTGAGATAGCGAGCGCGGTGCCTGAAGTGGAAACGAGCAACAACGATTCGATTTTGAATGATAATCCCGTCGATTCAGCGACCCACAAGACGGGACGCCAACCGGATTTGACCGGCTGTCCCTGGCACGATGTCAACGAAATGCTGCAGGCGGCGGGTCTCCGGCCAACCCGCCAGCGCATGGCGCTGGGCTGGCTTCTGTTCGGAAAGGGCGCGCGCCATCTCACCGCGGAAATGCTTTACGAGGAAGCAACGCTGGCCAAGGTTCCGGTGTCACTCGCCACCGTCTACAACACCCTCAATCAACTGACCGATGCGGGCTTGCTGCGCCAGGTCAGCGTCGACGGCACCAAGACCTATTTCGATACCAACGTCACCGCGCACCACCACTTCTATCTCGAAAACAACCACGAACTGGTCGATATTCCCGATCCGCATCTGGTGCTGCAGAAGATGCCGGAAGTGCCCGAGGGCTACGAGATCGCCCGGGTCGACATGGTCGTGCGGCTGCGCAAGAAGCGCTGAGTTTTATCCGTCAGTTGAGGTCGTCATCCTGCCTCGAAGGATGCGCTACCGCCCGGTGCCGTCACCCTTCGAGGCTCACGGAGGAGGGTCCCACCTCAGGGTGACTCATATCACTCCACCTTCTCATCGGCGTAGACGCCCCACAGCCGCTGCTGTTCGATCCAACCATCGAAGCCGTTGCCGGCGACGTGGCACCAGCCTGCCGCGCAGCGCTTGACCTGGGCCACGACGCCGGCCTGCAGGCGGGCGACCACCGCGCCGGTCGGATCGGCGCGATCATAGAGCGATGCGAGTTCGTCCTTGGTCTTCATGGTGATCACGGCGGTGCGGCGCCCCGACAGCAGCGAGTGATAGACCCAGCCTTCCGCGCCTTCGGAATCCCGCACCCGGCGCCAGTTCTCGAATTCCGCGGTGATTTCAACCGGCAGGCCGGAGCGGGTGTAGACCCAGGCGACGTCGTTGTCCTTGGTCGGACCGGCCCTGACGTTCACATGATCGGATT
>WNGK01012370.1_pt1 | contig 13161 bp, 16 predicted proteins | sample 5400601 | NCBI WGS metagenome assembly WNGK01 (sample SAMN13153376, study PRJNA577476) | soil metagenome | isolation source: 60 cm soil or saprolite under Garry oak tree replicate 1 | place: USA:California | collected 2016-06-15 | reverse complement strand
GACAACGAGCAGATCGGCAGAGGCTCCAGGCACCACCACGCCCACCTGCCCTTCGAGGCGCAGCAAGCGTGCCGCCACCGTCGTCGCCGAGCGCAATATATCGGCTGGCGGCTGCACCTGGCGGCGCAGCGTGAATTCGTTGAGTTGCTCTTCCTGCATGCCACCCAGCAGATCGGTCCCGTACACGATCGGAATCTGCGCCCGGTGCGCCAGCTCGAGGGCGTGCAGGCCCGCATCCAGCACCTCGAACACTTTGCTATGGCTGTGTTCCGGCAGCCCGAACTCGCGCCCGCGAGCGGCCAGGGCCGAGTAGGTAGCCAGGGTCGGCACATAGAAGGCTCCGCGCTCTTTGAAGAGGGGTAGGCTACTGTCGTCCATGAGATTGCCATGCTCAATGCTGCGCACGCCGCATTCCAGGCCCCGATTGATGGCACGCGAGGTATAGGCGTGTCCCACGACATACAGGTTGGCCGCCTCGGCTTCCTCGACGGCGGCCCGGATCTCCTCCCGCGAGAACTGGGTGGAGTCAATGCGGTCGGTGGGAGACGCGACTCCACCACTGAGCATGAGTTTGAGATGGGAGGCACCACGTCGGATTTCCTCGCGGGCTGCCTTGCGTACTTCATCCACACCATCGCAGATGACGGTCCGAGCCAGGCCGCAGTGACAGAGATCATGCGCCTGCCTGCCCGGGCTGCGAAAATCGCCATGCCCGCCCGTCTGCGAGAGCGCCGAGCCGGCAAAGAGGAGGCGCGGCCCCTCCAGGTAGCCTTCTTCAATGGCCTGAGCCAGTCCGTAATCGGCTCCGCCCACGTCGCGCACCGTCGTGAAGCCGCGCCGCAGCATGCCCGCCAGCACGCGGGCGGAACGTGCCGTGACATAGGCAGGGGACCACTCGGCAAGCCGCGCCAGGTCTGCGGTGACGGCGGTCACATGCACATGGGCATCGATCAGGCCAGGCATCAGGGTCATGCCAGCCAGGTCAAAGCTCTGCACCTCGCTGGCCTGTACATCGGCCCCTCCGACCTCCAGAATGCGGTCTCCCTCGACCAGAACCGAGCTCTCAGGAAGATACTCTCCGAGCCCGGCATCCAGGATCTGTGCGTTCCGAAAAAGATAGCGTGCCATCGGTCTTTTCTGCCTCCTCCCGTGCTTGGAACATCTGGCATTCTTCACCGATGTTCTACTGACATTTCAGACAAATAGGAGCTTCCCTTCCATTCTGCTCTGTGTTCCACGTGATTGTCAACCTCCGGCTGTCCATGTGGCAATGCCGGGATCTGGCCCAATGTAGTTTCCACAAGGACACACGAGGTGTTGGAGTTCCTTCTTACGCCCACCGTCGAGGTGATTCGTTGAGGAAAGGCAGTTTCTGGGGGAAATCGATGCCCTGGCTAGCCCCCCGCTGGTTCCCACCGTTCCAGGAGTAAGCGATAGTGGGCGATCATCGCCCGGTGATACGCTGCTTCGCTCGGCCCCAGGTGCTGGCTTTGCTGTTCATGCTGCGCCAGGGCTTTCCGCGCGCCCTCCAGCGCCTTGAGTGAGACGGCGGCTACCTTGACCGCCTCTGCTGGAAGAGGCTGCCATGTTGGAGAGTTGCGCCAGTTGATATAGGGGCAGTTGCGGCACTGGTTGGCGCAACAGAAGCCCCGCCGCACCAGGAAGGAGCGGGTAGCCACGTACAAGCCGTTCGAGTCGATCTCCCAATCCGGTGAATCTGCCATTGCGCCTCTCATCCAGGTGGTAGATGCTCCACAAGACGTAGAGCGAGGTCTCTGCATTATATCCTATAGCGGTGACTGGAAAGATGGAGACTTCCTGCTGCTTCTAACGGTCTTGGAACAAGTTTTGCCTATGACGCCAGCCGCAACCGGCTCACGCCAGGACGCTGTCCAGCGCTCGCAGCTGCACGACGCAGGCCTGCGTCGTGCGTGACCGAATGGCGTTGGGGAACCCCGGCCACCCGGACGGCACAAGCAGTGATCGTTAGCCGGTAGGCAGCCCGAGCAGGCGCACGGCGTTCCCCGAGTAGACCGCAGCCCTGTCCTCGCTGGACAGACCGGCCGCGTCGATATCCGCGATCGTCGCCTCGACCGCGTTCGAGGGGCCAAGCGGCATGTCGGTGCCGAAGAGCACGTGTTGCGGGCCGAAGAACTCGAGGACGCAGCGCACCGCGTGTGGCGCTCCGAAGAGCGCCGTGTCGACGTGGAACCGGTGGAAGTAGTCCAGCGGCGGGCGTGGCAGGATGTCCTTGACCTGCCGATAGCCGGGGCCCATCGCCAGTCGGGCGGAGAAGTGCGGCACCAGGCCGCCACCGTGGTGCGCGATCACGAGCTGGCGCGGATGACGCTCCATGTGCCCCGAATAGACGAGGCGTGAGAGGGCGGCGGTCTCGTAGGGCCAGCCGATTGACCACCACAGGCCAAAGTCGCTCCGGCTCTCGGTCGGGTAGTCGGCCCACGCCGCGCTGCGCGTCGGGTGCAGCCACACGGCGCGACCGGCCTCCTCGAGCCGACTGAACAATGGCTCGAAGCGCGCATCGTCCAGCGCCACACCCAGGACGTTGGTGTAGAGCTGTGCGCCCAGCGCACCGAGCTGCGTCAGGGCGCGGTCCAGCTCGCGCAAGGCCAGCTCGACGTCCGAGAGCGGCAGCGCGGCCGCGAAGCCGACGAAGCGGTCGGGAAAGCGCTGCACCAGTTGCGCCATCTCGTCATTGGCGAGGCGGGCCAACTCCGCCGCGACTGGCGGCAACCCGACCTCTTCCAGCGGCGGCACGGCCAGCACCAGCACCTGGGCGTAATCGCCGTACGGCTCGATCTTGCGCCACCTCGCGTCCAGGTCAAAGAGCACCGGATCGAAGGAGAAGACGCCCTCGCGGTAGTAGTCGAGCCGGCTCGGAGCCATGGTGTGCTCCAGCTGCCGCTCCAGCCGCGCGAGATACGCACGAGGCAGGATGTGCGCGAACGCATCGATCTTCCGCATGGATGACTCCTTCGCCGAACTCAGATCGTCGGGTTGTTCCCCTGGGAGATGGCATGATAAGTCCGCATGATGCGTCATGCACGATGTCCGCAGAGGTATTGTGCCACACTCCGCCGGGACCAGCAAGGGGGGCATGGACTTATCGAGAATGTCCGCGATGGGCTTAAGCGCCCCTCTCGTCTGATCCCGAGCGGATACGTTTTCTGACCTCTTCCCCGCATGTCAGGCTTGCCGGTGAGAATGCCGGTTGGTATTGCCCACTTCCGGTGGAAAACCTCAAGGGAACTCAGAGGAAATGAGAAAAAGACGAAAGCGCAGCCGTTTCAGTCACTTTCACCGTTTTTGATCACTGTTGCTCCGTTCAATGTACGTAAGACCCGATCTTAGAGCCTGCGTGGGATGGCAAAGGCGGCTCGATCAGTAGCCCACTCGCGACTCTGCGCGCCTCAGTTGCCAGGTTCATCCTTCGCTCGCGGGACCCAGTCGAGCGCCTCGCCCGGGATGGCGTGCTGTCCGAGAAAGAGGCTCAGTTGGGCCGCATGTTCCTGCACGTGACGCATGGTGTACAACTGGAGCTCTACATAGCTCATCGGATTTTCACCGGGCCAGGGGAAATGGAACGGTTGGTGCGCTTGCTCGTCTGACAACGCGGTGATCGTTGACTGGCACTTCTTACGTAGATGCTTCAGATAGGTGTGGAGCTCATCCCTGGTATAGGGTTGTGTGGGAAATTCACTTGTGGGGTCAAACGGGTTCCTGAAGTGCGCAGGTGGGGCGAATCCTTCTGTTTTACCTGTGAGATACAGGTCGAGCCAGAAGAGGGTATGATAGGTGAGATACCAGAAGGTTGGGTAATCCGGTTGTTCTTGATCGCTCCAGAGGCGTTCATTCCAATGCGCGCTGGGACAGGCCAGCAGGGCGTTCTCAAGCATATCGATGGCCGCGCCGAACTGCCGCCACAGAGCGGTGCGCAACGTCGTCTCCATCAGTTGTTCAGCCATACTGTTTCCTCCTTTGTTCTTCTTTTCTCGACATGCTACCACAACAAGCGGTGAGAAGCTATTCTCATACAGTTTTATCTTCCAGGGTGACGTTTTTGCCCCATTCGACTGCGCACCTGAATCTGCGCATCATATAACGAGGTGTCCGCTGAACTGTGGTGTGAGATGCTCCCATTAGGAGTCAGCGGATGTTGAAAGCACGGGCTTGATATCAACGACCGGGGTGCCATCAATCGCTTCGATCGGCCCTACTTTGACGCTGTTGCCAGCGATTTCCCGAACGGTCACCCGGTGCAAACCCAGGGGATTGGGTCGATCAGGAGACCGGGTCGCGAAAACTCCGGTCAGAGGCCTGGTCTGGTCATTGCGCGGGTGTGTTTTCAAGATGTCGCGCTCAGCCAGATGCAACCAGGTAATCACAATCAGTTCAGCGCCCACCTCGATCCCCTCCAGCCCCTCTGCCACCGCTGCATTCACTTCGAGCCAGGCCTCGGGCGCACCTTCGCGGCCCTGGTTGGGGGCAGCTTCACGACCCTTGAGAGGGGAGCGAAGGAATCCAATGGGATAGAGTGAATAGTGCGTCTCGTTCATGACGTTTTCTCCAAAATCTAGCGCAGCCGAATCAGAGCAGACCCACCCAGCGCACAGCATAGCAGAGCAAGCATCGTCTGACAACACTGATGCGCTCGCTGGAGGTTACTTCTCGAACATCCTCCCCAATGTACAGGGCAACCGATACGTGGCCTGCTGAGCAGGGGAAGGAAAGTACCGGTCCACAATCTGCTGCGCCTGTGACCGGTTCTGGATCGCAAGCACCTGGCGTAGGACGGCAATATCGGCACCATCTTTCTCGAGTCTGCCTAGCATGAGCTTGCAGGCCAGGAGATAGCCGAGATCCCTCGGAGCGTAGAGATGCAGCTTGCGGTAGGCTTTCAGCAGGCGCATCGGTGGAAGCTCCTGCGCGCTGAGTTCAAGTAAGAAGGGCGCAGCAGCAGCAGCAGCAATCATGTGGCGCGGAGACCCATCTCTCTTTAGGGGATGGGAGGAAACGCCACCCTCCTTTCCACTAATGCTGCTGAAGCCTTCTGAATAACTCGTAACTTTTTGACACTGGCACTGGCATGAATCTTCGTCCCGTCCAGTAGTCGCAGATCAAAGTAGCCTGTACTCCTTCTCCCGAACACAAAACACATGGTTCCCTGATAGCTGACACAGTCAAACAAGCGAAAACCATGAACCTCCTTGGGCGCAGTGTTGCGCTGCCTCTTGCCGCCCTTTCTAATGGTGGCTTTGTGCAGTTGGCGGTTATTCCTTCTCACCCACTTGATCATATACCACTCTCCGTCGGTTTGAGCCACAGAATTGCCACTGATACAGCGTGCATCGATGCGGTGTGACTTCTCTAGCTCATGCGCAATACGGGTATGCTTGGTGATATACCCATACGTTAGATGAACCTGTGGAAACAGTGCTTTAGCCTGGTCATAGATGCGCCATCGGATCACACCCATCTGTGTTGCATCCCGAAATCCTCTGGACGTGCGCTCAATCTGGCCCTCCTGGTGCGTGCGATGGAGAAGGTCGTGACAGGTCTCACACAAGGTGATGAGGTTATCAGGGCTATCACCGCCCGTCTTTCTCGACTCGATATGATGCACATTCAAGATCGGGTCTTTGGACTTGCCTTTACACCATTGGCAGCTATATCCATCACGGAACAGAACATACTCACGCACGTTCCAGAAGCCAAGTTGCGGCCCTTGCTGATACTCAACGCCTGCAATTTCAGGATATTTGATCTTCTGGAGATCAAACTGCGCTACCTCGATGGTGGTTTTGCTCACCGGTAAGAGCTTATGGCATAGGCGTATGGTCTTCAGATGAGCATCGACTTTGTGCTGTACAGAAGGAGCCAGCCAGCCCTCCGGTCTCCTTCGGTTGAGAAACCGGGCTTTGCGATAGCGCGTCTTCCGGTTTCTCCTAGCACGACGGAAGTGCTGACGGGTTGCTAACCCCTCCTGGATATCCGTTCGCGGCTTGACCTCGGCTTCAAACAGAACCGTCCTCTCAGTGGTGGCGCAGACGCCGATCTGCCGGGTGCCAGCGTCTACCCCAAGCGATACCTCTTGTTTGTAACCACTGCTGCCATAGAGCAGTTGAATAGTGAACGGCACCATCCTGGCAACTTTTGCCTTGCCTGATTTCAGCAAGAGTCTTGCCTTCCTTGGTTGGCAAGGCATCAGGGGTTGGCCGTGACAATTTAACACGTAAACGAACACAACGTTTACCATCCTTTCGGAGTAGGGTACTCTTCGCCAAGGTTGGATAAGCTTGTCGTGTCTGCAACACCGTTCCTCCCTCTCAGAACTTTTAGTCACAGACGATAGAGCTTGCAACTAGAGTAGGCATCACAAGGTATCATGACCCATCCAACGGAGTTTGCACTCAGGCTAGTCAAGCAGGGCTTGTGTGAACAAGCCCGTCCTCTTTAGGGGACTGGGTTCTTGACATGATCGATTGTTTCTTTATACCCGCTATCCCTCGCGCGATGTTACCCCCACCTGAGTAAGCTCGAGCCAACATGTTGCTCATTCTTTTTCTCTCCAGGCGAATCGGCAATGGCTCTCATACTTGCTCAGGATCCCGGGGAGGTATGAAAGCAGGGGTTCCTGGTGCAGAGGGACGATCCGCTCTCGATCACGGTTCGGAGCGCGGGGCTGCCATCACGGTCTCGTAAAACAGCAGCTCGAACTCGTGGCTCAGGCGCACGGCTCGCGTGATGCGTTGGCGATCCTCCGCTGTATCGTAGCGGGCCAGCACAAGCGCATCGATGGGCGTAACCTGCTCCCCGATCTCCTCGTGCGCCGTAAAGAAGGCGACCTGCTCGGCACTCATCCCATAGCTGTGCATCAAAGCCGGCCCGACGCGGGCGCAAATCTGGATGAAGATGTCCTCGCTGGCACTCACCGCGGCGATTTTCTCCGGCACGGAGCCGTAGGCGAGCATCCAGTAGAAGAAATTCGTGAGCGCCATGCAGCCCGCGAGCGGCTCCACGGCGTCAAACTCGGCTCGCGAGAGGCCGAGCGCCTCACCGAAACGCAGCAGCAAGCGGTAGCCGCCAATCTTGGGCACGAGCTTGGCGAGCAGAAGGTCTTGCAGGTCAAGGTCGGGCATGCCGGCGATGGCTAGCGCATCGAGGCGGTAGGCTTCTCGCACTAACCACCAGTCCTGCAAGGTGAAGACGCACAGCGTCTCGCGTGGCAGCGTTCCTTGCTCGATGCCCACCCAGAGGGGGTGGAACAGCAGACGCTGGCGTAGCGGGTCCAGGTTCTCGGTCAGGAGAGTATCGGCAAAGCTCATGGGTTCACAGTATCCAGAACCTCTGACAGATCTGCCACAGCTTCTCTAGTTTAGACGGCAAGCCAGATGCCGCCGAACTGCGGTGGCCGCTATCCCTGGGCCAAAGGCGGTCGGGAATACTTTTCTGCCGATGTTGTAGCTGCCGTTGACGTCGGCATGGATGGGAGCACGCCCTTTGACGCGATACCAGCGGCCATCTCTGCGGCCGGTGAAGCGCGGTTTGTCTTCCTGATCGGCTCCCTGGGTGGGATGATAACTAAGTAGGATATCGAGGTCTAGGAAGCTGGCCTGGCTGGTGTAACTCTCTTCGGTGACCATCACCCGCATGCTCACCGCCTCCGCCTTGTAGGTGAGCAGTTCCAGAAATGTCGCATGAGGAATTTGCACGAATTCCTGGTTGTGTTTCTTGCCTAACTCAACCTTGGTCTTCCAGAACGGATTCTTGCCCAGGACGAGCGTTCCGATCCCTTCGGCCACCAGCAGCTCAATGATGCGACGGCTGGCGGTGTGCAGAGAGTGCATCACCCGCCGATTGCGCTTCGTCGTGATCCGCGTCTTCGCGGCGGGAAGTGAAGCGGGATCCCTGTCCTTTAGCAAGCTGTTTCTGCCGATGCTCGCGCTGCTTGTTGTACAGTTGATTGACGGCCTTCACCGGCCGCCCAGAGACCAGGCGGGGCACGAAGCCAGGCTAATTGGAGGTGAGGGCGGAAAGGCACGCTCGTGCCAGGATCAAGCGCCACAAACAGGTCAGGATTAAGACCCTCGGCGCGTGTCCCCTTGGCGCGATAGACCACTTCCACGACGTAGTGATCGGCTTTGGGCACGATGCGAACCTGCTGCACGGTTTGCGGCTGCTGTTTGGTTTCCACGATGCGCCCGAGCTGGCTCACGGCAATCTCCCGCAGCCGCAGTTCCGCTTTCCAGATGCAGCCGAGTTCAAAGACCAGCAGGTTGCGTCCCCGCGTTTTGTGCAAGTACTTGGGCAATCCGGGCCGCCCCCGAAATCGCTCTGGGTGCGCTCGGTACACCTCCAACGCCTCAAAAAACGCCTGCCAAGCGTGATGCACCTGCACGAGCACCTGATTGGCGACTTTGGCGGGAAGGGCGAGGTCAGGCGTCGGTGTGCTTGATGCGATGAAATAGGGCCGTGTTATCCAGGTAGATGTGCTGGAGATTCCACAGGTTCTTCGACGCCAGGGCCATCTGGTCGATGGCACGAAATAGCGGGTGCGTCCTTTCAATCACGTGTTGTTCGGCGCGCTTCATGGTCCGCTTCCTTCTTCCTGGTGATCCTCACCGGAATCCCCGTTGTCCGGATGGCATCTCGCCATTCATCCCCACGCATGCATACGGGGGCCTTGTAGCTCCATTCGGTAACATGAGTAATCAGTAGATGTCAATATTTTTTTCATGATCCCTTGCGAACGTTTACCACGCTCGTTTCTCGCATGGTAGGCGCTCGATCATTAGTGCTGCGTTCCTTACATGTGATAGCACATGTGATAGCCATAGAAAGCTGTTTTTCCAGCTTGCGCCGTCTCTCCAGGCCGATCTGTTTTTACTCATGCTTGTAACGAACACAGCACTAGAGGGCGCAAAAAGCAATGAGAATGATCCGTGTTGTGGCGCCTGTGTAGGGATGCGATACGCTGCGTGGTCGCGATGGAGAGGCGGGCGACCATCAAGGCCCTCCTATACGCACCAACTTAAGAAAAGAAGAGAATGACAAAAGCTAGCTCGATCTGACATGATAGAAAGAAATCAGAGACCATCTATCATGGACAGAAGGAGCGACTGTATGAAAAGTGTACCACAGCAAACAAGTTTGGAAGAGACATTGAGCTATGTGTTGGAAGAACGAGCCAAGGAGGTGGCGCGCGAAACGGACTGTGTGCAACGGGAGGTGAAATTCAGTGGAGCGACGCTGCTGCAAACGGTGGTCGTGGGCTGGCTGCAGCACCCGGATGCGAGCTTAGAAAGCTTGGCTTCCACCGCCGAGATCCGCGCCGTGAGCGTCACGGACACGGCCATCCACAAGCGCTTCACGCCGCAGTGTGCGCAGTTCTTGCATCGCATGTTGGAAGAACTCTGCCAGGTGGCGGTGCTGGCGGACCAGGATGTGCCGCTGGCGCTGATCCGTCGTTTTCGTTTGGTGGTGATCGAGGACAGTAGCAGCATCGCTTTACCTGACGAGTTGGCCGAGCAGTGGCGCGGCTGTGGGGGCAATCAAGCCCATACGGCTGCCGCGGTCAAACTGCATGTGCGTTGGGACCTCAAGCGCGGGCGGCTGTGGGGACCAGCGTTGACGGCGGGACGCGCCTCGGACCACAGCAGTCCGTGGGCCAACGCGTCGCTGCCACCCAAGAGTTTGTACTGCTCGGACTTAGGCTATTTCCACCTGGGTCGGCTGGCCCAGCGGCATCAGGCCAAGGTGTACTCGCTAACACGCTTGCGAGCAGGCACGGCCCTCTTCAGTGCGCAGGGCAAGCGAGTGAACCTGAGCCAGGTCTTACCGCCGCAGGTGGGGCAGATGAAAGAGATGCGCGTGCAGGTCGGAGTCAGCCAGCGCCTGCCCATGCGCTTGTTGATGCTGCGCGTGCCCAAGGAGATTGGCGACAAGCGGCGCGCCGCTCTGCTAGCCGATGCGCAACGTCGCGGACAACGCGTCTCGGAGGAGACGTTGCGTTTAGCTGACTGGACCTTGCTGATCACCGATGCGCCGGCCAAGCGCTTGCGCTTTGAGGAAGCCTTAGTGCTGCTGCGCGAACGTTGGCAGATGGAGTTACTCTATAAACTCTGGAAGCAGCATGGGCAGGTGGATGAGTGGCGCACCAGCAACCCGTGGCGCGTGCTGTGTGAACTGTATGCCAAATTGATTGGCATGCTCCTGCAACACTGGTTGATCGTGCGCTTTGCTTGGCAGGATGCGCAGCGTAGTTTGGTCAAACTGGCCCAAGTCGTGCGCGACACGGCTTGGACGATCATGGAAGCTCTGGGAGGAGAGCGCTCGCTGGCTTCGGCTTTGCGGCTCATCGGCCGTCGCATGCGCTCGGGCTGTCAGATGAACAAACGCCACAAGCATCCCAACTCGGCCCAACTTCTCGAGCAGGAGGCGGTCGAGTGGGCCTTAAGTTGGTGCGAATAGGCGACCATCAAGGCCCTCCCCGCCTCTCCTCCCGCCCTCGCCCCTACGGACGTGAGAAGAATTCCACCAGCACGGGAGCAAGGGCTTCCGCGGAAACTTCGTGCGTCTGACCTTCCAGGGTGCGCTGCTCCGCATGGGGCATCGCTTTGGCCAGCGCCATGGCCGATGTATGCATGAATGGGAAAGAGGCAGAGCCGTCCATAACGAGCGTCGGCACGGTGACTCGCGCGGCTTTTTCGCTGGGGACAGCACCATCGTCCCCCATGGCAGCGGCATCGTAAGCCAGGGTCTGGCCTACGGCTTCCCACATCGGCCACATCGGCATCTGGCGCGCCCCTTCAAGGTGTTCGGGCGGCATTCCCACGAACATCATAAAGAGGCCTACGGCGTCGCCTTTGCGTCCCTCCGCAATGGCTTGCGCGAGCTGCTTCCTATAGTTCCTGAATGCCTGCCTCCTGGCTTCATCAGAGTCGTAAGGAGCCTCGTACATGGCCAGTTTCTTCACTTTGTCACCCAGCCTGATGCTCGCCTCCATCGCCAGGCAGGCGCCAGAGGAGATGCCGTACAGGTATGCCTCGCCACCAGCTGCGTCGATGAGGGCCTCGATATCCTCGATTTCGCGCTCGACGGCAAACGGCTGCGTATCGGTGCTGTCACCTCGCCCCCTGCGGTCATAGTCGATAACCGTGAAGTGTGGCGAAAGCCTGGTTGCCAGTGGCGACAGAAATCCCATGGCTCGATAGCCGAGTGCTCCGTTGACCAGGATCACCGCGGGTCCCTGTCCCACTTGATCATAGGCGATGGTCGTGCCGTCGACTGACTGAACGTTCTTCATGATAATCTCCTTCATCGGTAACTTACTTCACAACACGAAACGAAAGATGGGTCGCGCCCGGAGTCTCAACAGTGCTGAGGTGTTCCAGGTGGATCGGCTGCGAGCCGAGGTGATCGAAGAGGCGTACGCCCTCCCCCAGCAGCACGTGGGCAATGCTCATCTGAAATTCGTCGAGCAGGCCCGCTTGCAAGGCTTGTTGGACCGCACTGGCCCCGTGAAGGGCGATACGTTTCTCGCCTGCAAGCTCCTGCGCCTTGGCAATAGCGCTCTCGATACCATCGGTGACGAAGTAAAATTGCGTCTTGCCCTTCTTCACGGGTTCTCGCGCCTGTGATTGCAGGACGATCACCGGCCAGTCGGGAGCCGTGCCATCAGGAAAGACCCATCCCTGGTCACTATCAATCATATCGAAGCTTCTGTGTCCCATGATGACCGCGCCGTTCTCGCCCATGGCACCGCCCATGACTTCATGGAACTGTTCCATGGCGCGTCCCATCCAGGCAAAAACCTCGGAGACGTCATCATGTTTGCCGGCAATAAAACCATCCAGTGAGACCGAGAGGCCAAAGGCGACTTTTCCCATGGTGTTCTCCTTTACTTTACCTGCAACTCCTGCACATACTCGCCCAGCTCCTCCCAGGTCATGCTCATGCCTTCCAGCATGCCCAGCCCGACCGCGACTTTCAGCGCCTCCGCGCTTGCGAATTGGACGTGTGCCCTCACCCTGGTTTTCCCGTCCTCTTCCGTGAAGGTCAGGGTAGTCAGGTGTTCGGGTATGCCCTCGATGGGGTTGGCATGCTCATCGGCGAAGGTCGAGGTGTAGACCAGCTTCTCCGGCGGCACGATCTCGCGGTAGATGCTGCGCGCCCAGTGTACTTCACCTTCGGGTGAGCGCAAGCAGTAGTGCCAGATGCCACCAGGGCGCAGGTCGATGGTGCAGACGGGAACGGTGTATGGCTGTGGCGCCCACCAGCGTTTGAGATGCTCTGCTCTGGTGAACACCTGAAACATGAGCGCGCGGGGGGCGTTGAATAGGCGCTCCATGACGAATTCCTGTTCTGCAACGCGGGTGTTGAGTGACTGATCATCAAACATCAGTGTTGTCCTCACTTCCATGGCCAGGTTGTTGCTCTGTGGCCTGTCTCTCCAGCAGGTAGTTGTCCAGGCGATCGAAGCGGTCCTCCCAGAGGCGACGAAAAGATTGCAGCCAGGCCTCCAACTCCTGGAAGGGTTCGTGCCTCAAGCGGTAGATTCTCCGGTTGGCCTGTGGCTGGACCTCGACAATGGCAGCCTCGCTCAACACCTTGAGGTGCTTCGATACCTGCGGTTGCCGTATGCCCAGCCGCCGGGTGAGCTCGCCTACCGTCAAGGGGCCATCGCGCAACAGCTCGACAATATGTTCGCGGTTGGGATCCGCCAGAGCAGTCCAAAGTGTTTTCATGGTTATAGTATACCCGAAAAGGAATATTCTTGTCAAGGAATGTTCCTTAGAAACAGACACTTGGAGATTAAGGAATCAGGTGGGCGAGTCAGGAACCGCTGGCCTGGTCAAGGAAGGCAGCAGACTTTCCCGCGGGGCAGCCCCAAGTATGTTGAGGAGTTCTTCTAGTACTGCGTTCGCAAACCTCGCCACGGATAGTTTACAGATCCTGGCAGTGAGGATGACCGAAAGCGACTCCTGATGAACATCCCTTGACAACACTGGCTACTTCAGAGTACCATCTTGATGCGATAGTATTCTTGTTTTAGCCTGAAGGGGGGCGCGTATGCATATCCGGTTTGATGCCCACCCTGAGGTCCTTCACTAGCTGCTCTCAGCAGGACCTCAGGAAATGTTT
>WNGK01005694.1_pt1 | contig 13163 bp, 16 predicted proteins | sample 5400601 | NCBI WGS metagenome assembly WNGK01 (sample SAMN13153376, study PRJNA577476) | soil metagenome | isolation source: 60 cm soil or saprolite under Garry oak tree replicate 1 | place: USA:California | collected 2016-06-15 | reverse complement strand
TCCGGGCCCTCATCGAAGCATTCAGCATTTCCCCAGCTCACAGCCATAGTCTTCCTACGTATCGAGCCGTGTTAATACGAGCTGAAATGTTTTCACAACTGAACGGCCAGCGGCATACCAACGTGTTATAGCAACGTGTGATTGACTAACCACACCGCCTCCTGTCCTGTCTCGTTCAGGTTGAGGCAGTCTCACTGATCTGAGGTATCCGGCGTGTCGTCTCATTGATGTCGTTGCTGGCGGGGTCCTTGGCGGTGGCGAAGCCGCGTTCGGCGCCGGTGCGGCGGGCGTAGGACCGGCGGTGCGCGGCGGACGGGTAGTCGTGTTTCTGCGCGGTTTTCGCATTCACTTCGGGCGGGACGGTGAGGGTCTGCTGGGTGCAGCAGGCCTGCGGGTGCTCCGGGGGCTGCAGGATCTCGGGCCGGTCCCGGTTCAGCCGCATCGAGGCGGCCCGGAGCGGGCAGCGGATCTTGTCTGTGACGGCGGGGCACTGGACGCGGTGGTAGCCGTCGGCGTCGTCAGCGGTGAGACGGCCCAGCTTGCAGTCCGCCAGGGCGCGGGCTCGGCGGTCTGGCGTTCCCGGTCCGCGGTCTGCTGGCTGGTGGCGGTGCGGGCGAGCGGCCCGGGCTGCAGCAGGGGGCGGGGCGTGCACGGGCAGTAGAGGTTCCCGTTGCTGATGACGGCGCCGTGGTGGGTGCCTTCGGGGCCGCGGTCGTGGGGATGGAGGTCCTGGATGAGCTGGGCGCCGGCGGTGCGCAGCGGGATCGCCCAGGCGGCTGCGTCGCGGTGGGCATAGCCGGAGTCGTCCAGGATGTCGCCGGGCGGGATGCCCTGGCCGGGCATCGCGGTCAGCACGCGGACGAACGCGCGGACCGGGTCATGCTGGCATGACGAGAGCGCGGCGCGGCGGGCGAACTCGGGCACGGCCAGGCCGTCCTCGTCGCGCATCATGATCGCGGCGGAGAAGTAGTACCCGTAGAACAGCTCGTCTTCGCTGCGCAGCAGGTTGTTCTTGCGGTGCCCCCGCCAGGCTTCGGGATCGGCGCAGTCCCCGCCCCGGGCGGGCGGGGGCCGGGAGAAGGACTCCATGTCCGTCCAGTCGGCGGCCAGCGAGGTGCTGGCATCCTTGAACTCCTCCGGGATGGACGCTTCGAGCAGGGTGTCGCAGATGCGCTGCAGCCGATCGGAGGGCAGCCCGTCGGGCTCGTCCCTGGCGAGGGCATCGGTGACCAGGCCGAAGGTCCGCTCGGTCTGCCGGTAGGTCAGCTGGTGCGGGCCGTGGTTCCAGCCCGCGATCACGCCCGGCCGCCGCTGCTCGTCCCCGGGCAGGCCTGTCAGTGCCTGGTGCACCCTGGTGAGGTGGGCGGGCCGGTGATCGGCCTGGGCCAGGCACATGCCGGCCAGCAGGGTGCGGACTTTCAGCTGCCGGGGGCGCACGCCGATGGGCAGCATGGCCTCGATCCGCGGCGCGACGCCGGAGGCGTCGATGATCTCCCCGGACGCCGCCAGCGGGGTCATGATTGCCGGGCCGCTCCGGGCAGCCGCACCGCCGTGGCTTCGCCTGCGGGTTCCAGCCCGGCTATCAGGTCACCGAGCCGCTGGGAGCAGCTGATCCCGGCGGCGTGCATGAACGTGGACAGCCCTAGCAGGCCCGCGCAGTCGGCCAGCCAGGTCGCCCGCAGCCGGGACGTGTCCAGCCGCGGCAGGCCGCTCCCGCCGTCCAGCGCGGTCACCAGCGGGTTCGTCAGGTTCCGGCGGCCGGGATCGGTCCCGCGGATGACCAGGCCGTCCCCGGCGAAACGGGCTGCCGCCAGCAGCGGGGCATGGTAGCGGGCCAGCACCGGGACCCTGCGAGGCCGGGAGCCGCGCACGCTGACCACGACCCCGCCGGACCGGCATGCCACATCGGTGCCGCGCACCTGCCGCAGGTCGCCGCGGATCAGTCCGGCGCCGGCGCCCAGGCAGGCCAGCCCGGCCGTGCGCATCCGCCGCCGCTGGGTAGGCTGGGCGTCCGCCAGCGCCAGGAACCCGGCGATCTCCGCCGGGCTGTACGGCTGCTTGGCGCGTTCCCGCGGAAGTGGCATGTCCTGCGGATACAGCTGCGGAACCACCCGGCGGCCGATGAACCGCAAGTTCGTCCGCAGCGTCCGCCGTGCCACCTTGGACAAGCCGGGCGCGCACCGGGTGAACCGCTCGGCCACCGACGGGTGCAGCAGTACCTCCGGTACGGCGTCCAGGCCCAGCCCGATGCCGTAGTCGGCGAGCTTGCCCGCCGCCCGCAGCAGGTTCTTCGCCCGCTCCTGCCCGCCGGGGGCTGCCGCCGTGATCGCGTTCCGGGCGAACGCAGCCGCCTCCGCCGGCACTGACGACGGCCGCCACCGCGCGATATAGCCGGCAACCGCGGGCTCTTCTGCCTGCATGAGGCCTCCAGGGCACCTGTCCGCAGGAATATACTGTGGAAAGGAGGCAGGCCCCCGGATCTGAGACGGTGTGTCGCATGGAACCAACCGCAGCCCAGTGCGCGGCCCTGGACAAGATCACCGCCGGCATCGCCGCCGCGGCCGGCCCCGCCCTGCCCGGCACCCTCACCGTCCGCGCCTACGCCTGCGGCAAGCCCAACTGCCGCTGCCACGCGGACCCGCCCCGGCTCCACGGCCCCTATGCCGAATGGACCCGCAAGATCGCCGGCAAGACCATCACCAGACGGCTTACTCCCGCCGAGCTCGCCGAATACCAGCCCCTCTTCGAGAACGCGAAAAAGCTCCGCGTCCTGCTCACCGAACTCCAGGACCTCACCTTAGAGATCACCGGGGAAGGCGGCCAGCAGGGAGCCGCAAAGCCTGCCGGACCGAAGGCATGACCACCGGAAGGTGCGGGCTGAGCCCGCTTAACCTGTGGGCAGCACCCAGCCAGACCCCCGTCTGCGCAGGTCAGCCCTAAACATGAAGACCTCGCTCAGTCCTACGAGTTTTCCAGTCCTCTCACCTGCGAGAACGCAGGAAGAGAGGGAACCCCGATGGCGCACGCAGCGCTAGCGCGGACCAAGATCAACACAGAAGTAACACAAGCGGCTCGCGGCCGGGGGTCGCGGGCCCCTGCGGGACCGCGGAAGCCCGGCCGCCCGCCGAGAGGGTGCTGGACGTCGAGACCGCCCGGGCGATGGCCGACTACCTCGGCGGCATCGCCGATCGGGTCGAGCATGGTGAGGGAATCTCAGGACCCGCGGCCAGCCGCATGATCAAAGCGGCCAGGGACGCCGCCGTCCGGTTCGAGGGCATGTTCCTCACCCCCAGGCAAGCGGCGGCGCTGCTCGCCGAACCCCAGTTCAACGTCTACGACAACCCTGAAACGTTCCTTACCTGCAACAACGATCCGGCCAAGGCGATGTGTCACCCGGAACGCACCCGAAACTCCCGGCGCGACCTGCCTCCAGCGATCGACCGCTGCGACTTGGCCTGCGCGAACATCGCCCGCACCGACACCCACATCAGGAACCTCCGGGAGGAGATCGCCCAGCTCGCCGAGGAGATCACCAGCCCGCTGACCCCCATCCCGCTCCGTGAACGGCTGAAGCAGCGGATCACCGCACTGCAGGCGATCGTCGAGCGGCACGACCGGACCCGGATCGTCTCGGCCTGCGGAGCCAGCGATGACCGATGAGGACGAACGCAAGGCCATCACCGAGGTGATGCAACGACTGCTCGCCGGCAAACCCCCACGACGAGATCGCCGCCCTGACCGAGAAGATCAAGACTCTGAAAGAGGAACGAGACCAGTACCGGACGGCGAGCGAGACCTTCGCGCGAGCAATGAACGTCCTCACCATCGAGAACGACAACCTCCGCCGGGACATCGAGAAACACAGATCATCCAACGTCACATCACTGCCGTCCCGACGCTGAATCTCCCGCGCTCAGTCAAGCCGCCCTTTCGGATAGCTCCTCCTGCGGCATGTGCCGCGTCAGGTTGATCTGAATCGCCGCGGGCGCCACCGCGTTCGTCGGCATCCCGCGCCGGATGAGGCCGACCGCGGCAGGCAGCTCGCGCTCTTCAACTGCCCGGGTGTAGGTGTGCCCGCAGTCCGGCGACGCCGACCCCGGTTATCGGCGCTGATGTACGGGGTACCCGCCCCGTGGCAGGTGACCGTCGACCCGTCCCGCGCCTGATCTCAGGGCGGGCAGTCCGACGAGCCGCTCGCATCGCTGATTACTCGCGGATGAGCGAGATGGCCAGGCTGGGCTTGACGAGCGTCGCGGCCAAGACCAGCGGATGCCTCCTTCTGTTGCAGCGGAAGGCGACGAATTCGTCCTCGGCCGCGTCGAAGGTCTTAACTCGACTCGAGTATCGTCCTTTGCGGACTTGCAGGGTGTGACGTCCAGGTTCGACTGGCATCTCGATCGTTTCGTGCCATTTGACCGACCCGACACTCTTACCGTCGACCACGACATCGAACGTGCCGCGCATGATCCCCGCAGGGTTAGTGAATGCTTCTTGCGTCACTTTCAGAGTCGGCGACACCTCCCCGTCGGCGGCGTCGAAGGATCGCTCCGGGCTGGTGAACCGCCCCGATGACAGCCGCAGGGTATGTGCCCGGGCTCGACCGGCAGCCTGGCCGCATCGTCATCGGCGATCGATCCAGCCGGCTTGCCGTCGAGCAGGATCTGCCACGCGTGCCTGCGGCCGAAGACCCGCCCGTTCCGCCTGAGTGCCAGCGTCGCCGTGGCCATGGTGTTCCTCCCGTGCGGGTACCGGGTTACTGATGCGAGCCCGCTTCGCCTGGGGACCGGATGTCCTGCGGCGCGGCCGGTGCGGGGAGGCCGCGGCCGGGCCTGGCCCCGGTGATGAGGCGCTCGCGGTCGAACAGCCGGACCACCACGAGGCAGGCGGCGCAGTCGACCGCAAGCAGGCCGCCGGCCAGGGCAGCAGCCAGCCCGAACGTCGGGCTTATCACCTGGAACGACATCAGCGCGGTCACCGCGACCGGGGGCAGGCTTCCCAGGGTGGTGAGCTGCTGCGCGACGCGGGTGTCGGTGACCCTGGCCGAGATCGCCAGGCCGACCCAGATCGCCCAGGCGGCCAGCAGCGGGATGAAGATCAGCGCGGCGGGCAGCTGCGGCGCGTGCCGCACGGCGGCGGCCGCCGCCGGGCTGGCGGCGAGTTGCGTGATCGCCACGAAGACGCCGAAGATCAGGTAGCCGAGGGCGACCGCGGGCATGAAGATCGCCGCGGCCTTGCCGATGAGCAGTTCGGCCCGGCTGACCGGCGTGGTCAGCACCGGCTCGAGGGTTCCCTGCTCGCGCTCCCCGACCACCGAGTACGCGCTCATGATCGCGGGCACGAGCACCGGGACCATCAACGGGAGGAACAGCGATCTGTCGATCCCCTTGCCCAGCCCTGTGCTCAGCGCCGACGCCTTGACGGTGAGGATGGAGGCGGTGGGAGCGACCAGGAATATCACGGGCAGCATGGCCGCGGTGCCGACGATGAGCCGGTTGCGCCGGAGCTCCGCGAGTTCCTTGCGGATGACGGCGCCGATGCGGGCGGTGCTCGCGCTCACCGGGGCCGCCCCCCGTCGTCACCGACCAGCTGCAGGTAGACGTCCTCCAGCGTGTGCCGTGACTGAGCGATCGACAGCACGTCGGCCCCGGCCGCGACCAGCGCCCGGGTCACCGCGGGCGCCGCCTGCGCCACGTCGGACACGGTCAGCACGTAGCCGGCCGGGCCGCCGCCCGGCGGGCCGGCAGCTTTCCACTCCTGCACGGCCGGGAGCCCGCCGAAGACCCGGCCGGGCCCGGGCAGGGCGGCGGCGACCGTGACGTCCAGCGACGTGGTGAACAGTTCCTGCCGCAGATCCTCGGGCCGGCCGATGGTCCGCAGGCTGGTGCTGATGATCGCCACCCGGTCGCACAGCCGCTCTGCCTCCTCCAGCCGGTGGGTAGTGAGGAAGACCGTGACCCCGCGGTCGCGCAGCCCGGCGATCAGGCCGTGCACCTCGTGCGCCGCCACCGGGTCCAGCCCCGACGTCGGCTCGTCGAGGAACATGACGGCCGGCTCGTTCAGCAGGGACCGGGCCAGGGCGGCCCGCTGCCGCAGGCCCTTGGACAGGCTCCCGGTCAGGTCGTGCGCCCGGTCGGCGAGGCCGACCGCCGCGAGTGCCTCCGTGATCCGTGCCTGCCGCCGCGGCAGGCCGTACAGGCGCGCGAAGTAGTCCAGGTTCTCGGTCACCGTCAGCCGCTGGTACAGCCCCGGGGACTCCGGCATGACCGCGATCCGCTGCCGGATCTGCGCCGCGCTGGCCGGGCCCACCGGGATGCCCGCCACCGTGGCCGAGCCGGACGTCGGCGAGATCAGCGTGCCCAGGATCCGCACCGTCGTGGTCTTGCCCGCCCCGTTCGGCCCCAGGAACCCGAACACCTCCCCGCCCGCGACGCTGAACGACACGTCAGACACGGCGGCGCGCCCGCCGAAAACCTTGGTCAGGCGGCTGACCTCAATCGCCGCAGGCACGGCCCGGGCCGACGGCCTCTGGGGAGCCTGCCCCCTGCGGGCCGTTCCCGTCTCGTCCAGGCCTTCATACACCGCGAAGTCACCGCTCACTTCCGCCTGCCTCCTGTCCCCACCGGGTGCCTGCTCGCCCCGCAAGCCCCGCCATTGTACCTCCTGTTATATCTGTTCTATCTTCTATAGAAATAATTCTTCGAGCGCCGCTGCCTCGCTCATCACCGGCAGGCCTGCGGCCCCTTGGCCATGAGCGTCGTCAGCGCGCACGCCGCGATGTGCGGGTAGTACGGGCCCATCACCGCTGCGGCCGCGGCCGGGACGTTGGCCTGCGTAATGTCCTGGGGCGAGTACTTGAATGATGCGCTGACCAGCGTGTTCCGCAGGCCCAGGACGTACAGGCGGCCCGGGTGGGCGGTGGCGAAGGGCAGGAAGGTGACGCCGGCGATGCGGCTGATGGCAGCCCGCTGGGATTCGCTGCCGATCACGTAGGTGTAGTCCCCGGCCGCGTTCAGCCTGGTGGCCTCGTCGGCGCGGCACCCGTAGTCGGTCACTCCCCCGGGCAGCTTGTTGGCGACGATCGGAATGTGGCTGATTCCCAGGCCGATGCACATCGACCAGTAGCGGACGTCCTCCCCGCGGGCGGGCCAGGGCGACGGATGGCTGCCGGGCGCGAAGGTCGGCGCCTTCGCCGTGACGACGACCACGTCGGCTGCCGGCGGGCGGATCAGGTAGGCCAAGGCGTAGGCGGTGTCGACGTTGGCGAGCCCTGCGTTGTTGAATGTGCTCTGCGGAGGCTTGTAGAACTCCAGTTGGGGTGGCGGGGGCGCTGCTGCACCGGATCCGCCCGCGGCAGGGGCGGCCGCCGGGAGGATCACGGGGGCGTTGTGGCTGCGGCAGGCGGGAAGAGTGCGCGCCGCGCCTCCCTGCTCCACCGTCAGAACCGGGGGCGGCACAGCCGAGAAATTTCCCCCGGCCGGCAGGTAGACACGGTAGATGAGGTAACCCGGGTGCCGGCTCGTGGTGCCGGGAGGCAGCGGCAACGTGTTGGCCTGGCCCGGTGCGGGATCCGGGCGGATGGTCACCGTGAACCGGCCGCCGGGCGCGGCCTCCCGCTGCCAGGGATTCACGCTGCCGGGCTGCGGGGCGATCCGGTAGTCGGGCAGGGACGCGCCCACACCGCCGGGCGTGTAGACGTCGACCGAGGCGTAGCGAGCATCCGGGAAGCGGCCCGACAGGACGATCCGGGTGCCCGCGGACGCCACGATCGGCTGGACCCAGTATGCGGCTGCCGCATCAGGGAACGCCGTGTTGTTCGCCTGCGCGCTTAGCTCCGTCGGCCACGCGCAGGACGTCCCGGGCGCGGAAACCGGCTGGCTGCCCTCCGCGGCAGCGGAGCCGGACGGCTGCGCCGACGTACACGCCGACAGTGCTATCGCCAGGGCAACTGCGGCCCCGAAGACGCCAGTGACCTGGCCGGGGCGGCGCTGTCCCCGACCGCGGCACGACCATGGCCTGGCCAGTGCCTTTCCGAGTGACCCGATGCCGGCCAGCATTGACACCTCCCCGCCCCGCCGAAAACAACGGTGCGGTAATAGCTCACGTTCAACTGTTATATAACTTATAGAACAGATGGGATCAAACTGTCAAGGCGCGGCTTTGCCGCGGGCGGGCGGCCAGCAGTCCGATATGAGCGCTCGGGTGCGGCGGCGGAGCGTTTGACAGCGCTGCATAATTTGTTCTATAACTACTACCGCAAATGCCATCGGGCGATCCTGGAGGCGTCATGCTGCTCAGCATCGAACCAGATGGCCCCGTGCCCATCTATCAGCAGATCAGGGACCGGATCGTGGAGGCGATCGCCCGCGGCCGGCAGCCGGCCGGCTCCGCGCTGCCGTCCACCCGGCAGCTGGCGGTCGACCTGGGCGTCAACTTCCACACCGTGAACAAGGGGTACGACCTGCTGCGGCAGGAGGGCCTGCTGCGGCTCGGCCGCAAGTCCGGCGCGGTGGTGCGCCGCGACGCGGGCAGCGGGCCGCCGGATCCCGGCTGGGTCCAGGACTGGACAGGTCGGCTGCGGACGCTGCTCGCCGAGGCCGCCGCCCAGGGCATGCCGGCCACCGGCATCGTCCGGGAATGCCAGGCTGCCATGGCGGACTTCGACTTCCCCGCCGCAGCGGCCGAGGCGGGGAACCGAAGCGGAAGCCCGCCATGAGCGCCGCGAACCTGGCCGCGGTTTCCCCCGTGCTGGTCGTCGGGGCGCTGACGTGCTCGGCGCCCGCGGTGACCCGGCCGACCCTGCAGTTCGGGGTCCGCGTTCCCCGCGAGCGGGCGGGGGCGCCGGTGATACGGCGGGAACGGCGGGCCTACTACTGGCGGACCGCGGCCATCGGCCTCTGCTGCACCGCCGTCGCGGTGGCGGTGCGGGGCTATGGGTCATGGTGGCTGCCCAGGATCATCCTGCTGCCGGAGCTGGCCGCGGACCTCGGCTGCTTCTGGGCCGCGCGGCGGAAGATCGCCGCAGTCAAGAACGCGGACAACTGGTTCGCAGGCCTGCAGCAGACGATCGTCGCCGACACCAACTGGCGCACCGATCCGCCCCGCTTCCCGGTGCGCTGGCTGATACCCGCCCTGGCCGTCATGGCGGCGACCGCCGCCGTCGGCGCGCTGCGCTACCCCGGCCTGCCCGCCCACATCGTCACCGGGTCCGGTCACCGGGTGCCCAAGTCGGTTGTCAGCATCTTGCTGGTGGCCGGCCAGCTGTACTTCACCGCCGTGTACAGCGGACTCATGCTGATCGTCCACCGCTCCCGGCCGGACATCGAGGCAGCCGACCCCGCGGCGTCGACGCTGCGCTACCGCCGCTTCCTCGCCGCCATGACCCGGGCCCTGCTGACCATGGCCGCGCTGGCAGACCTCGGCCTGCTGCTGGTCGCCCTGCCCGACTGGCAGGTCTATCGGCTCCCGGGCATCGGCCGGGCCCTGCCGGCGCTGCCGTTCGCGGCCGGCCTGCTGCTGCTGGCGGCCGTCGCCGCGCGGGCGGGCCAGGGCGGGTCGCGGCTGAACGGCAACGTGCGCGGCCTCGCCCTGGCGGCCGGGACCGACCGGGACGACGACCGGTTCTGGAAGGCCGGGCTGCTCTACGTCAACCGCGACGATCCCGCCATCGTGGTCGGCGCCCGCTTCGGCGTCGGCTGGACGCCCAACTTCGGCAACCCGGTCGCGTGGCTGATCATCGCCGGGATCCTCGCCGCGTGGGCCGGCCTGGCGGCGATCGGGGCGGCGGCGGGAATCTGATCAGGCGCTAGGACGAAATTACAGCCGGTTCGGCAGGCTGCTGCCACGCGGACGCTAGCCTGCGGTTTGTGCCTGTGCGAGGTTGGTGTCCTGGCGACGTCAGCGCGAGCGGGACCGGGGCGCCAAGGAGGCCGAAGGCCTCGCGCTGGGTGCAGCTGCTCCTTGCTGTCAGCGGGCAGATCCGATGGCCGCCAACAGTCCTGCACCCCAACATCACGGGATCAAGAACCACAACACGACCTGCAGCAACACGCTGGCCTTCTGGGGAAGACCTGTGCCTGCTGCCGGTAGCCGCTGATCAGGGGACCGGCCCGAGCGGGGTCGCGGTGTCATGGACCGCGCACGACCTGCTGCTCCTGGACTGGGACAGGTGCGGCACCTACGCCGGTACCCAGCAGGCCATGAATACCGCGCTGGGCAGCGTGCTGCGCGCCTTCGAGTACCCGGTCATCCCGCACCGGTACGCCCCTCCCGGGATTGACACGGACGTGCCAATCCGAGAGTGTTGCAAGTTGCAGAACAATTTTCTATGCAACTGATCAGGCTTTCCCGGGTTTCAGTCGCACAGAGATGGCCAGCGCCCTCCCGGGCCCAGCTTGAACCGGACCGCCGAGGAAACCCGATGGACGTGATAGCGCCGAGGACCGCCAGCGATAGGGACGGGGACCTGATGACCCGCCGGCAGGTGACCGCGGTGACCGGCGAGCACACGCTCAAGATCGAGGCAGCCCGGGCTGGGGTCGGCGTCGAGGAGTACCAGGCACGGCTCCGGCAGGGACTGCTGTGGTGCTACCGCTGCCAGGCCTGGCACCAGGCCGAGGCCTTCCCCGCAGACGCACGCCGGCACAGCGGCCGGGGCGGATCGTGCCGCCAGGCCATCCGCGCCGCCGTCCGCAACGCCCTCGCCGACCGCGGCAAGCTCCCGCCGCCGACAGCCATATGGGTGATCCGGCGCCCCGGACCAGCCCTCCGGCTGTTGCCCAGCGGGCAGCCGTGGGCATACTGGCGCGGGTCCGGCGGCGCCGCACCGGGCCAGGACCGCGCGGGGACCTGGTCACCGGCACTCGACAACGACGTCGCCCGGTTCCCAGGCGCCGACCAAGCGCGCGACGCGCTCATCACCGCGTTCGGCGAGGCCAGCGCAGTCCCGCCGGACTGCCGCCTGGTAAGGCTGGCTTAAGGTGATGTCTCCACGCTACGAGGGAAAGCCCAGGCAACGAGCTTCTGGCTCGCCGGTATACTCGGTGATGCCTCTGGAAACCTGGGCACGACGCGTCCCAAGGCGCCAGAGGTGGCAGACGAGCGGTGAGCGTTGCTCGTCCCGTTGAAATGCGTGGCTGCGCGCCCGTTAGCGCGAGTTCGAGGTCTGTAGCGTCGGCAGTCGCTCGGCACCATCTACCGCTGTAGGTGGTCGCTGAGCTGCCTGCATCGGTCGACCACCTGCCTGACCAAGGGATGTGTCGAACCGTGGCAGACAGTATTCAACTGGTCATCCTCATCGTCTTCACCGTTCTGATCTTGTTCCTCGCGCAGTCGCGCGAGCTGATGAGGCAGATCGCGCGTACCGCAGAAGAGTGGCACCGCATGCGCGACGCGATGCGAGGTCCGCGCCGTAAGCCCCTTACGGGCTCACACGATCCGGTTGACGTCCACGACGTCGTGCCGGACAGCGCCGAGGACACCCAACCCGACAACCAGTAGCAGCAAAGGTCTTGGGCGCCGAGTTCTTCGGCGCCTTAATCATGTCCGCGACGGGCCCCCGCGTACTGACGTTGACCTGGCGCTAGTGCTCCAGTGATTGTACGACGTTGGAGAGTATGGACAGCCCAAGAACGGGCCGACGAGCTTGAGCCATATCTTCGGCGCACTGGTGTCGGAGAGGCCCTGAGCACCCCCGGCAACCAGGGAGCGCTGCTCCTTCGCGCCGATGGCTGTGACGGGCACGTGGAGTTCACCTTGCTCACCTTCTGGACCAGCTGGGATGCGATCACCGCTTTCGCGGGCGATGACGTGAGCAAGGCGGTTCTCTACCCAGAAGACCACGCCTACTTCACCAAGTGGGATGAACAGGTCCAGCACCTGGCGGTGGCGTCGTGGGACGGTGTCCAAGCCCCATCCTGATCGGTCAAGATCCGTCTAGATCATGTTCGGCTCGCGAGGGCGGCGAGTGCCTGGTTGAACGGTCAGCGGCCGGCGGGTTCGTGCCATGCCAGGTCGGTGCCGAGTGCTCTGGCGAGCCGGGTGATTGTCTCGCGTGTGGTCTGGTCGCTGATGCGATCGGGAAGCCAGGCGCACGCGATGCAGGCGGCTCTCACGTCGGCGGTGATGCAGACGGCGGCCAGGCATTCCTCGATCTGGGTGACGGCGGGTCCGGGGTCTGAGGGGAAGCGCAGGCCGGGCAGTTGCGCGCTGTCGATGACATCCACGTCGAGGTGCAGGTAGACCGGCATGCGGCCGAGCCCGTCGAGGGCGGAGGTGATCGCGGCCGGGTCGGCGGGCACGCGGCGGACCTGGCTGAGGGTCAGGGCGTCGCGCTCGGCGGGGTCGAGGTCCCTGGCGTCAGCGAGCACGACGTCGGTGTCGGCCACCGGCCGCAGCCCGAGCGCATCGCAGAAGAGCTCGGGTGCCCGGCCGGTCAGCATCGCCAGCGGCATGCCGCCGAGGTAGCCGCTGATCGTTATGGTCGGGGTGTTGAAGTCGCCGTGCGCGTCCAGCCACACCACTGCCAGGTCGCGATAGCGGCGCTGCAGCGTCCCGTTCCTGAGCAGCTGCTGGACCCGGTCGTCGTCATAGCCGGGCCGGGCGACGGCGTTGGCTGTTTCCCGCCGGGAGACCCGCACGCCGTCGCCCGCACAAACCGGGCATCGTGCCACTAGGCTGGAGCCTTGGTCGCCGCGGCGGTGCTGATCGAACGAGTGAAGCCGGCTACATTGATCTCTCCCAACGCAGAGAGGGTGTTCCAATGGCGTTGGAATCCATAAATCCTGAGGACATAGACTCACCGCTGACATACAGCCACGTTGTCATCGCTACCGGCACTCGAATGGTTTTCGTCGCAGGTCAGGTAGCCGAGGATAAAGAAGGCAACATCGTCGGACACGGCGACATGACGGCTCAGGCTCACCAGGTGTTCACGAACATCGGACACGCGCTCGCCGCAGCCGGCGCTCGACCCGACCAGGTGACCAAACTGACGATCTTCGTCGCCAACTATAAGCGTGAGCACCTCGCGCACATCGAGCAGGGGAGAGCCGCGTTGTTCGGCGACCACAAGCCGACTGACACGCTGGTGGGAGTTGCCGCGCTATCCAGGCCGGAGTATCTCCTAGAAGTCGACGCCGTTGCGGTCGTCGACGACGCGGTTTAAC
>WNGK01012826.1_pt1 | contig 13164 bp, 8 predicted proteins | sample 5400601 | NCBI WGS metagenome assembly WNGK01 (sample SAMN13153376, study PRJNA577476) | soil metagenome | isolation source: 60 cm soil or saprolite under Garry oak tree replicate 1 | place: USA:California | collected 2016-06-15 | reverse complement strand
CAAGGCAGGCGACGTTAGCGTGAGAACTTCCATCGTTCCGCCTGGGCCCGCCTGCCGTGGCAGACACGCCGGACACATCACCCGCTGCTATGAAACAGCAGCTCACAGCCTCATTTCACGACTTTGCCGTATCCCTGACCGCAAGCGACCCGGACTCGGACGCCCTCGTGATCCAAGGGCTTGTGGCGGCACGTCAAGATCCGGGATCGGCCACGTGGACGAATAGCAGCGGCAACGCACTAACCGACATCGTCACTTTCCAGGATGCGGCCACCGGAGGGTTCTCCTTCATCCGGGGCACCGCCCCCGACCCGTTCACTACAAGTGAAGTGCCAGCCGGACTTCTGGAGTCACCGTTTCCCGTCCTGCCGCACCGCCGATCCTAGGACGATCACGGCCCCGACCTGGTGCTGATGAGCACACGCCCCGTTCCGGAACTCAGATGGATGGTACGGGGCGTGTGGGTTCCAAACTGTGTCCTGAGCGCAGGGGAGGGACCGATATAGGACGGTATCAACCCCGCACCCTGCCTCGGCGATGCCGCCTTCGACGCGGTCGACCTGATCCTGTGACAAGCCGACGACCTCGAGGCGATCCACGCGCGCAGCGGGCGGCTCGCCGCAGCCACCGGAGTGGACACGGGCCGTCTCGTCGGCTGGTGTGCGGCATTCGCCGCCATCAGCCGCTGGAGTATTCCCGCGGCCCAGAGAAGACCTGGGTGTACGCGGGCTGTGTAACAAGGACGGGCAGGCGATCACCATTGTGCGCGCCGTCGCGCAACAGCGAACATTACCAGCGGTGCCTGCAGCAGGAAGAGGACGCGAACCCGCGCGGCCAGATCGTGATTATCACCGGTAACCTCTCCAGCCACGACAGCAAGAGCACCCGGCCTGGCTGGAAGACCATTCCCGCATCCGCCACGCCTTCATCCCCAAGGGCGCCTGCTGACTGAACCTCCAAGAAGGCTGGTGGCGGATATTCCGCAAGACCGCGCTGGCCGGGCAGGACTTCGCCGACCCCGGCGAGATCGCCCACGCCACCCGGGTGGCCACCGCCCACCTCAACACCCGCGCCTGGCGCTGGATCTGGGGATGGCCCCAGCCCAAGCCACGCTCTCGTACCTGAACCCCAGCATTCGGCGGGAGGCCGCGTCCAGTACCGCGAAGCGAGGTAGAGCTTGTCCTCATAGGTGTTGATCCCGGTGCCGTCGCCGTACCACTTCTGGTTGACCCCTGGCTGTCGGGAAATCCCTCCTGACCACGTCCAGTGCCCGCCACCGGCCCCGACCCGGCCGGGTGGTCGGCCGGCACTTCCTCTCCGGCCGGGCCGAAGGACCCAGCCCGGCCATTAGGGCCGTGACGGTATCCATACTCACCTTCCACCCGGCGTCGTTAAGGTCCTGACCGCCACGGCCTCAGCGCTTCGCGGTACCGATGAAATCGGACATCCGCGAGGTTTGGCCCTATGAACTGACGCCCAAGGGGGGCTGCAGGCTGCCCGGTGCCCGTTTTGCCCAGGGTGGCGGGTCCGGCGTGTTGACTTGCAGGGTGACGGCCGATCCTCTAGCGTTTCCGTATCTAGTAGTTACAGTGGTGTAACTTAACTAGAGGTTGTGGTTAGATCGGGTCAGCACACGCCTGTCGGCCTGTATCTCAGGCGAACTGGCACAAAGGGGAGGTTTGGTCAGTGAGGTGCCCCTACTGCAGACATGGCGATTCGCGTGTGCTCGATTCCCGGGAAGTGGACGAGGGAACTGCCATTCGGCGTCGGCGCTCCTGCCTGGAGTGCGGGCGCCGGTTCACCACGATGGAAGAAGCAGCCCTCGTCGTGGTCAAGCGCAGCGGCGTCAGGGAGGCCTTCAGCCGTTCGAAGGTCGAGGCCGGAGTACGGAAGGCATGCCAGGGGCGACCGGTGAGCGACGACGCGCTCGCCGCCTTGGCCCAGGCCGTTGAGGAGAAGATCAGGGCGGAGGGCATCGCCGAGGTGTCCAGCCACGATGTGGGGCTGGCCATCCTCGGCCCGTTGCGAGACCTTGACGAAGTGGCTTACATGCGTTTTGCTAGTGTATATAAAAATTTCGAATCCCTGGCCGACTTCAAGCGCGAGATCGCTATGTTCATGTCGACGCCAGAGACCTCCGCGCACCACGCAGGCCTCACCTCCGATCGAGGCCGATTCGATGGCGGCTGAGTCATGACGCTGAAGACGGTGGTGCAGTGGAGCAGCACGACGCCTAACTCAGGCTCTAGTTTCTATCAGGGAAAGGAAGGGCAGGGGGAATGAGCGCAATGCCGCAAGCATCCGGCGATCGACGCCAGCGCAGTCCGGGAATCCGCAAGGACGAGGCGCGCCGTGGAAAGGGCCTGGCCATCGAGCGGGTCTGGACGACAGACGGCGGGCACCCGTATGACACGGTGACCTGGGAACGCCGAGATGTCCTGATGACGAACTGGCGCGACGGCTCGGTCAACTTCGAACAGCGCGGTGTTGAGTTCCCCGACTTCTGGAGCATCAACGCCACCAACATCGTCACCACCAAGTACTTCCGCGGTGCGCTCGGCACACCCCAGCGCGAGTGGAGCCTCCGTCAACTCATCGACCGGGTGGTCAAGACATACCGCAAGGCGGGCGAGGACTACGGGTACTTCGCATCGGACGATGACGCGCAAATCTTCGACCACGAACTGACGTGGATGCTTCTCCACCAGGTTTTCAGCTTCAACTCACCAGTCTGGTTCAACGTGGGCACGTCGTCGCCGCAGCAGTGCAGCGCGTGCTTTATCCTCGCCGTCGAGGATTCCATGGATTCGATTCTCGACTGGTACAAGGAAGAGGGCCTGATCTTCAAGGGCGGCTCTGGAGCAGGCGTCAACCTCTCTCGCATCCGGTCCAGTAGGGAGTTGCTGTCCAGCGGGGGAACCGCTTCCGGCCCGGTCAGCTTTATGCGGGGCGCCGACGCATCGGCAGGAACAATCAAGTCCGGTGGCGCGACCCGTCGCGCGGCCAAGATGGTCATCCTCGATGTCGATCACCCAGATGTCGAAGAATTCATCGAGACCAAGGTCTATGAAGAAAAGAAGATCCGTGCCCTGCGTGACGCGGGCTTCGATATGGATCTCGGCGGCAAGGATATCTACACGGTTCAATACCAGAACGCCAACAACTCGGTGCGTGTCACGGACGAGTTCATGACCGCCGTCGAGACTGGCGGCAAATTCCAGCTGCACGGACGACTGGACGGGGCGGTTGTCGAGGAAATCGATGCGAGGGCGCTGTTCGATAAGATGGCGCGGGCCGCATGGGAATGTGCCGACCCGGGGATCCAGTACGACACAACCATAAACGATTGGCACACCTGCCCGGAGAGCGGTCGCATAACTGCCTCCAACCCGTGCAGCGAGTTCATGCACCTGGATAATTCCTCGTGCAACCTCGCCTCGCTGAACCTAGTGAGGTTCATGACTGCGGACGGTTCGTTCAACGTCGAGAAGTTCATGCAGTCAATCGAGCTGATCGTTACGGCAATGGACATCTCGGTCAGCTTCGCTGATTTCCCGACAGGTAAAATAAAGGAAGTCACGCGCGCGTACCGGCAACTCGGACTCGGGTACGCCAACCTGGGAGCCCTGCTCATGTCGTCGGGTCTGCCCTACGATTCCGAAGACGGCCGGTCCCTGGCCGCGGCGATCACAGCGCTGATGACCGGCACGGCCTATCGCCGCTCGGCCGAACTCGCCGACATCGTAGGTCCTTACGACGGCTACGCCCGCAACGCCGAGGCCCATAAGCGGATTATGCGCAAGCACACCGCAGCATGTGATGCCGTCAGCGCGACAAGCCGCGAAAGCAAGGTCATCCTCCGCGAAGCCAAACGGCAGTGGGAGCTGGCCAACATGGCAGGAGAACAGAACGGCTGGCGCAACTCGCAGGCCACAGTGCTCGCGCCGACCGGCACGATAGGGCTCATGATGGATTGCGATACCACTGGTATCGAGCCAGATCTGGCCCTGGTGAAATTCAGGAAGCTTGTCGGCGGCGGGTCCCTGCAGATTGTGAACAAGGCTGTGCCGCGGGCGCTGCGCTCACTAGGCTATCCCGATGAGCAGGTAGAAGCGATTATCGAATACATTTCGGAGCACGGTCACGTCGTTAGTGCCCCGGGCCTGCGTACCGAGCACTACTCGGTATTCGACTGCGCGATGGGAGAACGTTCCATCGCCCCGATGGGGCACGTGTGCATGATGGCGGCCGTGCAGCCGTTCATATCCGGCGCGATCTCAAAGACCGTGAACATGCCGGAATCAGCCACCGTCGAGGATGTCGAGAAGATCTACTTCGAAGGCTGGAAGCTGGGCCTGAAGGCACTGGCGATCTATCGGGATAACTGCAAGGTCGGCCAGCCTGTCGCAGATGCCAAAGCCGCTCGGCGGGCCGCTGCGGCCACGGAGTCGGCTGATGATCACAAGCCGGTCCGCCGGCGGCTGCCCAGGCAGCGGCCCGCCACCGTGACCCGGTTCTCCGTTGCGGGCGCCGAAGGCTACATGACCGTCTCCAGCTATCCGGACGACGGCGTGGGCGAGGTGTTCCTCAAGCTCGGCAAGCAGGGCTCGACGCTGGCCGGCGTGATGGACGCCTTCTCCATTGCCATCTCGGTCGGCCTGCAGTACGGCATCCCGCTCGATTCGTACGTGGCCAAGTTCACCAACATGCGGTTCGAGCCGGCCGGCCTGACCGACGACCCGGACATCAGGCTCGCCAGCTCGGTGATGGACTACATCTTCCGCCGCCTGGCGCTGGACCACCTGCCCTACGAGGACCGCGCCGAACTCGGCATCCTGTCTGCCGCCGAGCGCGCCGCCGAGGTGGCCGGGCACGACCCGGCCGGGCTGGCCGAGGAGGTGGATCCCGTGGAACTTGCCCAGTCGGCCGCCGTAGAGCAGCCTCATCATGCCGAACGGGCCGGGCTGCCCGCCTCGGCTCCGGCCCGAGCCCAGCCGGCGGCCGCCCCCTTTCCGGCCGGACCGCACAGCACGGCCGAACTGATCGAGTCCCAGCAGGGCCGGATCGCGGACGCTCCGCTGTGCCTCACCTGCGGCACCAAGATGCGCCCGGCCGGCAGCTGCTACGTCTGCGAAGGCTGCGGCGCCACCAGCGGCTGCAGCTGAAAGCTAGTGGTGGTGCATCAGACGCGACATCCTACCTGGAGCGAGTAATGCGCATGATGATGAGCCGTCAGCTCTGCTGTCGGCTCATCATCGCGATAGGAGCAGTGGGCGCCCTTTGGATGGCTGAGACCTTGGCTGAATTCCGCCGACGAATAACTGCGAGGCCGCCGCTCTCATGAGGCGCCCGTGGCGAACTGTTCCAGGTCATCCATCACTGATAGCAGGCGCCCGGGACCGCTCGTATAGGCTAGTGCGGCTCCAACAGCACGATCATCGAGGCTCTGCTCACCTATTACATTGATACCTGCGTCCGCCGTACCCATCCACAGGACGCCTTCTTCTGTGGAAGCGAACCAGCACGGTCCGCCGGAGTAAGCTCCCCAGATCGTATCGAAGTTGAATGCCTGGGGAAGCTGCGTGTTCACGATCAGGTTCTTTTTGTCAAGAAGTGTGATTCCCCATGGTGATGTCTGTATGGAGTAATACCACAGGTTGTAGTCGGAAGGCCCGACAGAACAGTTGCTTACCAGTAGCTTGTTGCCCAGCGTTGATACGCTGTTGATTCCTCGCTGAGCCGCCTGGTTGAAGACGGTCTGGGAAAGGATCGCGCCGCTGGGGACGGCGACAATCGAAATGTAGCCGTCATCGGAACCGACCACGACCACGCCAGGTGACCGGGAACTGAGTATTGCCATTCCGTAGAGGACATGTGAATCGAACGGATTGACGGGGTTCGGGTTCTGCAGGTTGACCGACTTTTTGAATGAAAGCCTGTATTCACTCGGGTTGTACGACCATAGTGACAGGTACCCAGAATCGTGTCCCACCACCAGCGTGGAAGGATTGCCCATAGGCAGCCAGGCGCCGTTGGTGGCAACTCCGAGAGAAGATTCATAGGTAGGGTTGCCGACCAGGCGTAGCTGAGACCAGCGACCCGGCGGAGCAGCCCAGATGGCCAGCGAGCCGTTATCGTTGGACGTGGCGATGGCACCACCGCCAAGCGGCGTGATCATTTGCACTCCCTCGTCTGCGGGAGTGTTGACTGCCGTTGAGATCAGCGGTCCGACATACTGTGCGCTTTCATACGCGAATATGCTCATCGAACCGTCCCAGCGGCCTACCGCGAAATTGCTACGGTCGAGCCAGGTAGCCTCTTGCGCCATGTCATACGTGGTGCCGCCCTGGGTCAACGGCAGTGTCGCCGCCTGTTTGGTCGCGTCGGCTGCGAGCGCCTGCCGGGAGCGGATGACAGGCGGGACTGGAGGGGTGCCTTGAGCGCGCCCGGCATTCGCGACCACCTCGGGTGGGCGCAGAAGTCTCCCTGCGGAGGCCGCAGAGGCTGAGGCGCGCTCGGAAGAAATTAGTGTTGCGCCTGCGCTGGCAGTCAATACGGCGATTCCCCCGCGCAGGAAAGAGCGACGCACTACCTGGAAAGATGACTGATCAGACACATCGTCCCCACAGATAAGATCATCTCAGCTCAGGCTCTCTGAGCCTGGACCGTCAGCCTGCCAATTTGCAGTCGCGCTGTCAACCCCTGACCGGGTGATCTGGCTCGGGCATACAAACAGCGATCCGGCACACCGTTGACGAGCTGCTGAGAAATTTCTCAACTGTATCTTTAGATAGCTACGGTCACGACCGCGAGGGAGCCGCGTGGGGCACGAAATCCTCGAAGTTGAATGGGCGGACTCATCCAGGCCCAGCTAAATTTAGTGTCCGAGAATCCTGTGAAGAGCGCGCTGCCCGGGGCCACTGACCGGCGGGCAAGACCTCGCTGGCGCTGCGCGCTCGGATCGTGCTGGCCTGCGCCGAGGGGCGTCCGTCACCGATGTGGCCGCTGGCTTGAATGTCACGCGCGGCACGGGGTGCAAATGGCGTGGCCGGTTCCTGCCGGATCGGCTGGAGGGCTTGACCGATGCGCCGTGGCCTGGAACGCCGCGGACGATTGCCGATGAGCAGGTCGATTTGGGGCATCGCCAAGACGCTGACCGAGCGAGAGCCCGGCCAGGACACGCACTACCGCAGGCATCGTAATCAGGTCTTGCCGCTCGGCCACCGGTGCGCGTAGCCTGCCCGGTGTAGATGAGGCCGGGAGCGGGCGTGGCCGGTGCAGCCGGTCTTCCCCGCGATACGGCTAAGCTAGCGCTCATGGTAAGCCCAGCCAGTAGAGTCTCGGGGTCACCCGGTTGTGGGATGTCACTGGCTGCGTATGCGGATCTTGTCATGAACGCGCTCGGCGTCACTGTAGCCGCACGGCATGCCTTTCCGCTATTGCACGGCCCTCTTCCCAGTGAGCGTGATGCCCTGCTTGACAGCCATACCAGGCTCATCAGGGCGCATCTCGTCAGGGTGGCCGACGCCCTGGCAACACTGCCTGAAGCCGCGTTGACCGCGCTCTCCGAACCACGATCTGCCCGCCCTGGGGAGCAGGCCGCGTCAGCAGCAGATATTGACTACGCCCTAGACCGAATTGCCGAGTGGCTGATCTATCAGTTGCCGCTGTGGCCGGATGCTGCGCGACGCCTGGCCGTGGCCACGGCGCGGCTTGTCGAGGACAGCGCGGTGCTTTACCCGGCGGCCCGGCGGCAGCGTCCGCTCGGCCGGGGGTTCGAGCAGTTGATGGACGAACGGCTGCGCCGCCGGTTCGTGCTCATCCCGGACCATATCGGCCACTTGACCGTGCTGCGCCGGGTTCTCCGTCAGTTGATGGAAGAACCTGATCACGGTGTGGCTGAGCTGGAATCAACTCTCGGCGCATCGCTCACCGCACAGGACAAGGCCTGGCTGGAGGCCGAGCGCCAGGTTGCCATGCTGCGACTTGCCCGGCGGAATAAGACGGAGAACGGCCACATCCGGTGGTTCCTCCGGAAAGACGATCATGACCGCGTCGTACTGGACCGCTACGGGGTACACGGTCATTGGGTCATCTGCCACGCGGGAAGCGCAACCGCCATGGCGAACCTCGGCACCGCGGTGGAACGCGTCATGTCGGCTCGAACGCCACCGGTCACGAACGGCTGGCGCCTGGTCACGATAGGAGGCGCTCCCGGGCGGCAGGACAAGAAGCCGCTCAGGGTCCCGATCGGCGCCGCCTACATACTCGCCAACGCGCCGGGGCCTGAAGCCACCTCTTCGGCTCTCCGGGACCACGTCCGGCGGCTGACCGCTATGCGTCAAAGCGTCGACACGGCGGTGATAGCGGACGCGTTCGCCAGGTCATCCAGTGCCGACGACCCTGGCGATCATTCCTCGAGTCCGTCGAATGCGTTGCCGACCTATCGGCGCCAGCGGATGACATTGACGATCAATACCGGCTCAGTCCGGCGGTCGACTGGACGAGGGCATTGCTGCGCTGCCGCAACCGCTCTGGCGGCGAGGCCGCGAGAGATGGCCTGAAGGTCCGGCTGGTCTACGTCCCCTCGACCATCGAGCATCAGCTTGGCGGTGTTCCCCTGATCGGGCTGGAGTTCCTCCGGGATCGGCTGGAACGCTGGGGTGCCCGAGTAAATACGCTGACCATCCGCCCGGCTGACTTCGGGCGCCGGGCAGCTGAGCTGATCGGGGCCGACGTCGTTGGCATCGGCGTCTACATCCACAACCACCAGCAGGTGGCAGAGCTTGTTTCTGTGCTGCGACGCGAAGGCTATAAAGGGAAAATAGTCCTCGGTGGCCCTCAGCTACGAGATATAGAGCTCATTCAAGAATCAATAGACGGGTGGGACGCGCTTATACGCGGCGAGGCTGAGGATGCATTGCCTCAGGTCCTTGAGGTACTTGGCCTCCTAGATTCCGGGCGGTGGACAGAGGCGCTCGGCCTGGCGCACGCCATGGTGGGCGTGGCATTCCGGTACGGCGATGCCCTCATATTGTGCGAAACAGCTGAGAGAAACAGGGCAGAGCGAATCTCCTGCCCGTTGCCTTTCGACTGGATCCGTGGCAAGCCCCGTCGCAAACTGCAGATGAACTTTACCCGCGGCTGTCCGTATCAATGTACGTTCTGCCCGAACCACCAGGGACAGATGTACCGCTCGGGGCCCGTTGACGATCTGTGGCGGTTCACGATGCTGGCCGTTGCCGATGACCTTCCCCTTCCGGCCGGAACCGAACTGGCCACCGCCCGGCTGCTCCAGGATGACTTGGGGGTCGCGGGGGCCGCGAGGTTGCGCGTGGCGCTGCACCTGCTGCTCAGGCGCCGGTGTGATGCGGACCGACTCGGGATGCTGCTCGCTCCGGTCATGAATATCGTAGATCAGGCTGTGGCGGCAGACCCGGGGGAACTCGGCCGCTTGGTCGGCATGCCGGACATCGCTGGCCTGCATAAGTCCCAGCCCGGTGGTCACCCGATGTCGTCATGGCAGATCAAGCAGGCATGGCTGGCAGCCAAGCTCTCGCTCTTGGCGTCGAGGACCTTGTGGCGGCTGACAGGACAGCACCCGGAACTCCTGGACGAGATCGAGCGCAAGGCCAAACCCGCCTTCGTCCTCGCGACATCAGAGGACAACACGCTGGTCAACAGGGAGACTATCCGCGAATACCTCCGGCGGCGCATCAGGTACGGGATAGATGGTGACGTGATTTTCAATCCCGGACAGAATACGGTCTGGGACCTCACGGACAAGAAGGGCGGGGCGGACGAAGGCTACATCGCGGATCTCGTATACCGAAATCCATTCGCGGTAGCTCTCGGCGTGGATGGGCCCTCGAATCCCGTGATACGGCAGAACCGCAAGCCACGGTATGGCGTGAGCGATGCTATGGCGGTAAACCGGGCGCTGGCGCGCCATGGGGTGGAGGTCGCTAACAATTATATCCTGCTGACCCACGAGACGGACCTCCTGGAAGCCGTGGAGGCATTCGTTCTCTTCCTCCTGCTGCCACTGCCGTGGCGTGATTACGGCTACTCAGTCAACCTGCGAGTCATCAAGGAGGAGGGCACTCTCGCGCACGACGAGGGGCTGATATTCGATCCGGACGATACAGGCTGGGATGAGCCGATGCGCTTCGAGGAACTGCGAGAACTCCTCGATCGGTGGAGGCTGACCTCAGGCCTAGCACACCGCGAGCTTCAGCCCTTGCTCTGGAGGATCCTGCGCGAAGACGGCTCGGTCGGATCTCTGCTTCCGCTGGTGGTCGAGAGATGGCTGCGTGACTTCGATTCGGATCCCGAGCTGCTGGCACTCGGCCGACTGATATCGGCGGCAGGCCGCCCAGGCGTGCCCCTCGTCCAGACCCTGCAAATGGTACAGCAGCGGCTGGCAGCGGAATACCCCGCCGAGATCCGGGCATGGCTGCTCTAAGCCGTGGGCTCTGCCCTGGCGGGCAGCACGGTGAGCGGGAGAAGCTTGGCACCGGTCGGCCCGTCTTGGATCTCGGTTCCCATGGTCGAGCAGACGCCGCACTCATAGCAGGGAGTCCAGCGGCAGTCCTCGACCTCTGACGCCCCGGCCGGGTCGACCGACTCCTGCCAGTCCTGCCACAGCCAGTCGCGGTCCAGCCCTGCATCGAGGTGATCCCAGGGCAGCACCTCGTGGTAATCGCGTTCACGCGTGGTGTACCAGTCCAGGTCAACCGGCTCGCGGCGTAGGGCCTCGCGCGAGCCGGTTTCCCAGCGTTCGAAGGAAAAGTGCTCGGTCCATCCATCGAACCGCGCGCCATTCTCCCAGGCCGCCCTGATCACCTTGGCCACGCGGCGGTCACCCCGTGACAGCAGACCCTCGACGATTGAGGGTTTGCCGTCGTGGTAACGGTATCCCACCGCCCGGCCGTGGCCGGGGAGCTCCCGCAGTGCCCGGCCGAGACTCCGCAGCCTCCGATCGACAGTCTGATGATCGCACTGCGCCGCCCACTGGAACGGCGTCTGCGGCTTAGGCACGAATGCCCCGATCGAGATCGTGCACCGTATGTCGCGGCGGCCCGTCGCCTCGCGCCCGGCCTTGATCACCTCCTGGGCGAGCTTCGCGACGGCGACTACGTCCTCGTCGGTCTCGGTGGGCAGTCCGCACATGAAGTAGAGCTTTACCTGGCGCCAGCCGTTTGCGTACGCGGTGGTGACGGTGCGGATCAGGTCCTCCTCGGTGACCATCTTGTTGATCACCTTGCGCATGCGGTCCGTGCCGCCCTCGGGGGCGAAGGTGAGCCCGGACCGGCGACCGTTGCGGCTTAGTTCGTTGGCCAGCGTGATGTTGAAGGCATCCACGCGCGTGGAAGGCAGCGATAGCCCGACGCTGGTCCCCTCGTAACGGTCGGCCAGTCCTGTCACGATCTCGTTAATCTCGCTATGGTCTGCGCTAGATAGCGAGAGCAAGCCCACTTCGGCGAACCCGCTGGCGGCTAGCCCTCGCTCGACCATGTCGCCGATGGCGGTGATACTCCGCTCCCGGACCGGCCGCGTGATCATTCCCGCCTGGCAGAAGCGGCAGCCGCGGGTGCAGCCGCGGAAGATCTCCATGCTGAGGCGCTCATGCACCGCCTCGGCTACCGGCACTAGCGGTTTCCTGGGGTACGGCCAGCTGTCCAGGTCCATCACAAGCCGCGTGAGCAGGCCGTCCCGGTCGCCCGGCCGCCCGGCGCGTTTCCACTCTCTGATCAGCTCGGTGATGGCGAGCACGGCCTGTTCGCCGTCACCGAGCACCACCCCGTCCACGAACTCGGCGATGGGCTCGGGGTTGAAAGCGGCGTGCCCACCGATAAGCACGATGGGGTCGTGATCCCGTCGCTGCGTGGCCGTCAGCGGGATGCCCGCGAGGTCCAAGGCGGTGAGCAGGTTGGTGTAGCCCAGTTCCGTGGCGAAGCTGACACCGAGCACGTCGAAAGCGTTCACGGGACGATGAGCGTCGACCGTGAACTGGGGAATCCCGTGTTCACGCATGAGCTCTTCAAGGTCCGGCCAGACACTGTAGGTCCGTTCAGCGAGTACCCCGGCACAGCCGTTCAGCACCTCGTAAAGAACCTGGATACCCTGGTTGGAGATCCCGATTTCATAGGCATCCGGATACATGAGTGCCCATCTGACGTCGGTGCTGTCCCAGTCCTTGACTACCGAATTCACCTCGCCACCTACGTACTGGACTGGCTTGCGGACCATAGGTAGCAGCCGCTCCAGGAGAGGGTAAACGGATTCCACAGGCATCCCCTCAGCTTACAGATCTAGTCGCCTAGCTCGCGGCGGCGGCGGGGTCACGAAGTCGTCGAGTTCGGCGCGGATGGCGTCGTCCAGCGGCGGCGGGGTGAACTCATCCACCTTCTTGCGCCAGATCCGGCCGGCCCGGGCGGATCTGTCCTTGCCGCCCAGCTTGAGCCAGCGTTCGAAGTTGGCGGTGGAGGACAGCAGCGGGGGGTAGAAGCAGTCCCGGAACCGCTCCATTGTGTGCGCCGCGCCGAGGAAGTGCCCGCCGTGACCGACCTCCTCGTGCGCGCCGAACGCGAGCGATTCCTCGGTGATCTCCAGCGGGGTGAACTCCACCCGCAGCTCGCGCAGCAGCTCGATGTCGATGATGAACTTCTCGTAGCAGCTGACCAGGCCGCCTTCCAGCCAGCCGGCCGCGTGCATGACGAAGTTGGTGCCGGCCAGGAAGGTCGGCAGCAGCGTCATCAGGGCCTCGTACGCGGACTGCGCGTCCGCGGTCTGGCTGGAGTTCAGCCCGCCGCCGGTGCGGAACGGCAGGCCGTAGTGCCGGGCCAGCTGGCCGGTGCACAGCAGGCCGATGGCCGACTCCGGGGTCCCGAACGACGGTGATCCGGACTGCATGTCGATGTTGGACAGGAACGAGCCGAAGATCACCGGGGTGCCCGGCCGGATCGGCTGGGCCAGCGCGATGCCGGACAGCGCCTCGGCCAGCTGCTGGGCCAGCGCGGCCGGGATGGTCACCGGCGACATGGCCCCCATCAGCAGGAACGGCGTCAGCACCACCGGCTGGCCCGCGGCACAGTACTCGAACTGGGCGTCCAGCATCCGGTCGTCCCAGCGCAGCGGCGAGTTGCAGTTGATCAGGGAGAT
>WNGK01012929.1_pt1 | contig 13165 bp, 11 predicted proteins | sample 5400601 | NCBI WGS metagenome assembly WNGK01 (sample SAMN13153376, study PRJNA577476) | soil metagenome | isolation source: 60 cm soil or saprolite under Garry oak tree replicate 1 | place: USA:California | collected 2016-06-15 | reverse complement strand
CTGCGATGGCGGCGAGCGTGCCGTCGGCCAGTGCCGGGATCCGCGCCAAGGTCCGCAGCGCGTCGTCCCGGTCCGCAGGCGGAGACGCCAACAGCGCCCTGGCAAGATCAGTTTCCCGACCCGGCATGCCGAAGCCGAACCAGATGCCGTCCCAGCCCCACAGCAGCTCATCCAGCCAGCGCTCATACCACGACAGGAAGTTCGCATCCCCGGTGAAATACGGCGGTCCGCCGTCGAAGTTGATGTTGACTACAGCGCCGCGGTGGGGCCCGGTCACGATGAGCAGCGAATAACACGCGCAGCCCTGATCGACCAGCGTGATGGCGCCGTCGGTCAGCGCGTCCCACTCGCAGCCCAGGAACACTTCCGCGTCAACGCCGTCAGGCATGCCCGGCTGCAGGGGCGACGGGCGCGGCAACGATGGCTTTGCCGATCAGCTCACAGGGGGGAACGGTATCGGCCCAGCCTGGCGCCTGGTGTCCGGGTGACCGGGAGAAGAGCGCGCATGTGCGGATTGAAATCCGGGCCGGTTCACCGGCTTCGCAGCGCCTGAGCATCCCGACCACATCGCCGAACAGCTGCAGCAATCCGGCTGTCCAGGCATCGCCAGCGGTCAGGGCCGCCAGCAGGTCACGCAGCCCTCCGCTGGCTAATTCAGGTGACCTGAGCGTGCGCGCGGGGCACGATGGCCCGATGGCTGGTGATCTGGGCCGGGAACTGATCGGGTCGATCGCGGATGTCCTGACCGGCGCTGATGACCGAGGGCCCGAGCGGGTGCTGGCGCGGCTGTCAGCGCTGAGCGGACGCGAGTGGCTGCGCCTGGACGAGGCGGCGAGATTGCGCAGCCCGTGGCATCAGTCACCGCTTGACCGGGTACCGGATTGGCGGCCGTTGCTGGCAGCTGGCCAGGACCAGGTCGCGGCGATCGCGGCATCTATGAGCCGGGATGGCCGGGTTCGCGAGGCTGCCATTGCGGTCCTTGCCGGGATGCCAGGGTCCGTGCCCTCGGCCGCGCTGGCGGTCAGGACGGCGGACTGGGTGCCGCAGGTCAGTTCGGCGGCTGCTGCCGCATTGGTCGCAAGGGTGGTGCCGGGCGATCTGGATTTGGTGGTGCCGGTCATGCTGGCGTTGACCGAGCGGCGCCGTGGTCGGCTGGTAGCGGGAGGATTCCTGGCGGGCGTGGCAGCGGGCCCGGCGGCGACGCTGGCGGCCCTGACGGCCGGTGGTCAGCGCGCCGCCCGGTTGTGGGCGCTGGATGGTCTGGCCCGGCGTGACCTGCTGACTGCGGAGACTCTGGTCGATCTTGCGATACGTGACGGTGACCCGGTCGTGGCCTTGTGGTGCGCGCGTCAGCTGACGAGCCTGTCGGACGGGCTGTCCGCGGAGGCCGGAGCGCGGCTGCTGGCATCGGCCCGCGGCGGCGTCCGCGCGTTCGCCGTCCAGCACGTGCCCGACGTGCAACTCCCCCGGGACGCGCTGCGCAGGCTGCTTCTCGACAAGTCGGGCGCAGTGCGGTCGATGGCCCGGTGGAGGTGGACGCAGCGATGGGGCAGCCCTGCTCCGGTCTACCTAGATGCGCTCACTGTTCAGGGCCGGCCTTCGGCGCTGGCATCGGCTCTGGAGGGGCTGGATGAGACGAGCGACGGATCCCTGCCGACGGCAGCCGTGCCGTTCCTGACACACCCGAGCCCGAAGGTCCGGCGTGCCGCAGTGCAAGCGGTGGGCCGTCGCGGCGGCCCCGGCGACATCCTCGGGTACCTAGCCCCGATGCTGCAGGACGACTCGAACCGAGTTGTGACCGCTGCGCTGCGTAATCTGCGCGGCTATACGCTGCCGCCCGGCGCCCTGGCCGACCTGGACGAGGCCGGCACTGCGCGATCTAGGCGGACCGCGCTGTCCGTGCGGCAGCGACTTGGTTCCTGGGAACGTGTTCGAGCTGATCTGCGCGCCATGAACGGGCGGGATCCAGACCTCGTGACGGCAGCGCGGGCCGACCTGCTCGCCTGGCTGCAGCACGGTGCAGCGACCGCCTACGGAAGGCCTGACGCCGACCAGGCCGCCGAGATCGCCAAGACGCTGGGCACCGGCCAGCTAACGGACAGGCAACGACGAGAGATCGCGTTCGTCGCCGGGATCGGCACCGTCCGGCTGGTAACAGACCAAGCTGATGGCACTCAGCCTGACGCCGGGTGAGATCCCGGTGTTGGACCAGAGGGCGGCGGGACATGGCCGGTTGCCGCCGCTGGCTGTCCTCAGGAACATGACGGACCAGCGTGCTCGCCTTCTGGCCTGAGATCAGACCGTAGCCCGGCAAGGCCCGCACACCAGGCTCTGGCCTGGCACGCTTTAGCCGATGGGGATCACGCGAGCGGCCTGGAACGTGCCATGCCCCGCTGCGGGCATCCAGGAACTCGCTCGCCGGCACGCCGGCACGAGGATCGTGACGGCGCCCGCGGTGCGGCGGATCAGCACGCCGAGCCTGGTCGACAGCACCCCGAAGACTGCCAGGTACAAGGCGGTGCCGACGACCGGCCGCAGCGTCGCGGGGCGCCGGCGTTGTCGGACCGCCGTCGGGCCGGTCGCCGGTCGTGAGGGTCGTCGCGTACTTCGGGTTCGTGGTTGGTCACAGGCTGGCGGGCAGGCCGAACGCGGTGAACATCGATGGCTGCTCGAAGGCGGCGATGTCGATCAGGCGGCCGTGTTCGAGGTGCAGTACGGCGAGCACGAACGGCGAGAACGCGGTCTGGCCGGGACGGCGGAGGTACCCGGCTGCGCCCGGCTGCCGGTTGGCCATGATCGGCAGCAGCCGCCACTGGCCGAGGGAGGTCATGCCATCGCGGAGCGCGTCGCCCACCTCCTGACCGTGCCATTCTCCGACCTGGGGGGAGATGGCCAGTCGTACGTCGTGGCGCAGCAGGGCGATCAGCGCCTCCGGGTCGGCTTGTTCATGCGCGGCGATGTAGCGCTGGAGCAGGCGGCGCTGCCCGGGATCGGGTTCGGCGGCCGGTGCCCAGCCCAGCCGCCCGTCCGGCCACTGATCGCGCAGCGTCGAGCGGGCCCGCTGGAGCGCGCTGTTGACCGCCGGGACGCTCATGTCGAGCAGCTCAGCGACCTCGGCGGCGGGAAAGCTGACCACGGCGCGCAGGATCAGCACAGCCCGCTGGCGCGGTGGCAGTAGCTGAATTGCCGCCAGGAAGGCGAGCGAGATCGTCTCTCGGCTCACCGCCGCCGCCTCCGGGCCTGGCTGGTCGGCGGCCACCTCGTCCAGCAGCGAGTCCGGGTAGGGCTGCACCCACGGCATCGCGGCGATCGATGGCCCCGGTCCGGCCGGTGCGCTGGACGGCGTGGGAACGGCCCGGCGGGCGTCACGGCGCAGCGTGTCCAGGCACGCGTTGGTGGCGACCCGGTACAGCCAGGTACGTGGGCTCGACTGGCCCTGGAAGCGCTCCCGGGAGCGCCAGGCACGCAGGAGCACCTCCTGCACGTGATCTTCGGCCTCATCAAAGGACCCGAGCATCCGGTAGCAGTACACGTGCAGCTCGCGCCGGTACCGGCGGACCAGGTCCTCGAAGTCCCCCATCCCGGGCCAGCGTCCCGGGCGAGAGCCATCAGAGCCGGCGGGCGCGGTGCGACCGGTTTCCCCGCCACGTCCTTCAACGACCACCCGTGCACCCCTTCGCGTCCGCGCTGACCCGGTAGATCACAGTACCCGCGCCCGCCCCATAGGCTGGGCCGTCGGACGCGCATCCGAGGAGGGCGAGATCTCCGGTCAGATTGCCTGTCCGCGGACCGATGAGTTGTCCGGCCGGGCACGTCTGCATAGACGACAACCCGCCGCTGCGGTGACCATTCGGGAGCCCGCGACGGCGACCTCACCTGACATGGCTGGAGACAGGACTCACATGCGACAAGTAGCGCTGCAAATGGGCATGTCCCTCGACGGATACGTTGCCAGCGACAGGGAACATCCCGGCGCGAGCGTCCCCGAGGACGCGGAACTCATCAGCTGGAAGCTAGACCGCGTGGCCAAGGCGGGAGCACACCTCATGGGCCGCGCGACGTACCAGGAGATGGCGGCCTACTGGCCCAGTTCAACGCACCCGTACGCGGCGCCGATGAACGACATCCCCAAGGTCGTCTTCTCCAAGACGCTCAGCCACGCTTCCTGGCCCACCACCCGGATAGCCCGTGGCGACCTGGCAGAGGAGATCGCCGCGCTGAAGCAGGAGCCAGGGCCGGATGTCATCGCCCACGGTGGCGCCAGCTTCGCCGCGGCCCTTGCCGCGCGAGGACTGATCGATGAGTACTGCATGGCCATCCAGCCAGTGGCCATCGGCCGCGGCCAGGCACTATTCGCGGAACTGCCCGCGGCGCTGCGCCTAGACCTGATCGAGGCCAGAAGTTTCGAATGCGGAGTCGTCGTCCACGTCTACCGACCGCGAAGCAGATGACTTCCCGACTGCACCGGGCTATCGCCTCAGGCCGGAACGACGGCCCGGAACGACGGCCCGGCACGCCGGGTTCGCGCCCAGCGGGCGGGGCATGGGCAACTGCGCGGCCAGGTGGAACTGCCCGTCGGCCTGCCCGGAGGTAAGGTGCAGTCCGTTGAACCCGCCGATCCGCCTGTACATGTCGATGTCCCTCGACGGCTTCATCGCCGAACCGGACGACCGTGAGGGTCAGGAGCTCGGATCGGATGTCCGATGGTCCGAGCGGACAAGTGTTCTGCGAGCTCATGGCGACAGGCGCGGTGATCTCCGGCCGGCGCACCTTCGAGCTGGCCGGGCGCTGGCAGGGTGATCACCACGACGGCGTGCCGATCTTCGTCCTAACCCATCGCATCGACGACGGAAAAGTTCCACCGGGCAGCGTGCAATTCGTCACCGACGTCGAAGCCTGCGCTGCTGCGGGCAGGGCTACTCGACGAGATGGAAATCCATCTCGTGCCGGTCCTACTCGGCGACGGGCGACGTCTGTTCGACTCGCTTGGTCCCGACCACATCGAACTCGAATTGGTCCGGCGGCTGGAGGCACGGGATGCAACGCATCTCCGATACCGGGTGCGTCACCGTTAGGGCGTACCCGGCCGGCCATCCCAGCAGCGACGCGAACAACGTCCGGGCCCGTGCTGGTGCTCACGCACGAGCCGCCCGTCCACCCTCCGGATCCCGATGAGATCGTCGTCCACATCGCGCCCGTGCTGCTAGGCGACGGCGTAAGCCACACGACCATCCCTCAGCGAGGAGAGAACCGACGTGACCACCGCGCTACTACCTCCGGCTGTCGACGAGCCCACCTGGCGGCGCCAGCTCGACGAACTGCGCGCCCGGGAGAAGGCCGCAACAGGGAACTCGACGCTATCGCCGCTCAGCGACGGCGGCTGCCAATAGTGAAGCTGCCGGATTACACCCTGCAGGGACCGGACGGGCCCGTCCGGCTTAGCGAAGTCTTCGACGGGGAGTCACAACCGATCGTTTACCACCACATGTGGGATCCCGGACAAAAGTTCCAGTGCCCGGGGTGCACCGGTTTCACCTCCCAGTTCTGGAAGCTGGAGTTCCTCGACGAGTACGACGCTCGCTTCGTCATCGTCACCCAGGGGCCGATAGAGGAGGCCCTGGCGTACAAGCGGCGGGTTGGCAATGCGCTGGACTGGTACTCCACTGCTGGCAGCACCTTCGGAACCGACAACGTGTTCCTGCGCGACGGCGGCACCGTCTACCGCACCTGGCACACCGACGGCCGCGGCACCGAGCAGCTAAGCCACACGTTCCCGCTGATCGACCTGCTCCCCTACGGCCGGCAGGAGGAGTGGCAGGACGTCCCGGTGGGCTGGCCGCAGGTATCAACGTATAGCCATTGGTGGAGCTTAGAGCGTTACGCCCCATACGGCGGGGAAGCGGTCCGGTGAAGACGCTCCACACGGCGTACCGGGTCACCGACCTGGCCGTCTCGCTCGACTTCTACTCCGCGCTCGGGTACCGGGAGGTCGGGCGCATCGGCGTGGGCGAGGGTGCGAGCCTGACGATGCTCAAGTTCCCCGGCGAGCAGGTCGTCACGCTCGAGCTGGTCCACCGGCCGGCCGACGGACCGGTGCAGGTCGGCACCGGGTTCAGCCACCTCGTCGTCCAAGTGGACGAGCTCGCCGCCACCATCGAGGCGCTGTCGCAAGGAGGCCTGCAACCCGGCCCGGAGCAGCATCCCGCTGGCCCGGACGGCCCGCGGACATCGTGGCTCACTGACCCCGACGGCTATCAGATCGAGTTGGTGCAGTGGCCGCCAGGGCATCCCGACGGGATCAGCGCCGCCGACTTCGGCTGGCAGCCGCCAAGCCCATACGGTGGCTGTTACGGAGAGTAAGCAACCGCTGCAGCAGGGTGCCCGGCGGGTGAACCGCGATGTCCAGTACGAGCAGCGTGGCGGCAATAGAGAACACGCCGTCTCTGAAGGCCGTCAGCCGGCCAGTGCTAAGAGACCGGCGTCCGCGCGGGGTGTCTCCGTCAGTTGGCACCCATGGCAGCGGCCCGGCGGAGGGTGGCTGACGGGCGTCAAGGGTTGCCACCGCGGTCTGACACGAAGGAGGTAGTGCCGTCGCGAGCATCTGTACGCCCGGCAAGGAGACGGCGAGGAATTGCACGCACGGCGACGGCTTTTGCCTATCGTGATCGGGTACGTGATCGCGATCCTCATCGGGCTCGCCTTGCCTCAGGTGGCAGTGGCGTTGTACTTCGGTATCGCGGTGTACCTGATTGTGCCGTTCCGTGAAGTCGGACGACTGCTATACCGGCGTTCATAACCCGTCAACGCCTCACCAGGACCAGGCCGCGAATCGCCCTGGCACGGCGGCCGGGCTGGTGGCATCTACGGCCGTTACCTCAGGGAAGCCTGTGAAAGTGCCGAAACCGACCGGGTCGGCACCAGGCAGGCGGAGCGCCCGGGCCGGAACGCGGCCCCGGCCAGGAGCCGGGCGGCCAGCTCGCGGCCCTGGTAGCGCGGCGGGACGGGCGGCATGATCAGCCAAGAGTGGCGAGGCTTCACGGCTAGAGCACCCGGGCTCTGGTGGGGTAGTCAGTCGCGCGGAAGCACCCATGCACGTGGTCGTTGACCACGCCGACGTTCTGCATGAACGCGTACACGCTCGTAGGCCCCACGAAGCGGTACCCCTGCGACTTCAACTGCTTGGCGAACGCCTCCGCCTGCGGAGTCGACTTCGGCAGGTCGGCAACGGACCGGGGTGCCCGCTTGCGGGTGATCTCGTAGGACTTCGCGAGCGCCACGAGGCTCGGCGACGCGGACATCATTGCGCGGGCGTTGTCGAGGGTGGCCTGGATCTTGCCACGGTTGCGGATGATCGAGGCGTCCTGTACCAGCCGGTCGACGTCCCGCTCGGTCATCGCGGCGACCTTGGCGACGTCGAAACCCCGGAATGCCGTCCGGAACGCATCCCGCTTGCCGAACACGATCGACCAGCTCAGCCCGACCTCGAACACGCCCAGCGTGAGCGCCTCGAACATCGCGGACTCGTCGTAGGTGCGGATACCCCAGACCTCGTCGTGGTAGCGGCCGAAGGTGGCATCGCCGGCGCCGGCCCAGGCGCAGCGTGGCTTCCCGTCGTGCCCGATGATCACGTCGCTGCTCACCTCAGCCCCTCCAGCGTCCCGCTCCACCCACATCCGAGTCTCCTCCGATTGCCTCCCCCGGCTCGACTGGCCCCGCCGACGGCTCGATCATCGATCGGTGGCCTGGCCAGCTTGAATGCTTCCTATCTGAGCCCGCGCAGCAAGCACCAGTTCCTCGTTGGTGTTGGCGTGGCCGGCCAGGCCCCAGCCTCCGTCGGGTGCCTCGGTCAGAAGCACCCAGGTCCGGCTGACCAGGGTGGGGTCGCCAGCGGCGTCAGCGGCGATATTCGCCAGCCGCTCGACCACGGCTAGCTGCTTGCCACGGTCGAGCGCACCTGCGTTGGTGAGGACCTGGATGCGCACGTAGTTGGTATCGCCGTCGACGTTGGACAGGCTGCCGGGGGGCAGGTCGTGGATGAAGGCAGCGGTGTTCTGCCGGAACATGGGAATGTCCGGTACCTGCTCGATGGTCATGACCGCGGTCGCCAGGTCGACCGCGAGCTGGTGGCTGTCGGGGAATGTCCCGGCGGTGGCGTAGACGTCGATCATGGGCATGGCGGATGCTCCGTCCGGCATATCGGGGTTGTCGTGCGTGGAGGCTCAGAGAGTTGCGGATGCTGGCACCCCGGTCGCCTGACGCAGGAGGTCAAGCACCTCAGTGTCGAGCCGCTGGGCGACCTCCGAGGCGACCGCATCGTGATAGCGAGCGATCGCGCTGGCGACCGTGTCATAAGCGACACGGGTTCCGCCATCCGGCATCTGCTGAGGGGTTGCCGATGCCGGCACCCGGTCTATGCCGCTGTCGCGGCACAGGTTTCGGCCGCGGCCGTGATCAGCTGGACCACTTCGGCCGGGTGGGAAACCATGGCGACGTGGCTGGAGGGGACCTCGATGGTGGTGGCGCCCATGCGGCTGGCGAACATGCGCTCGGCGTCCGCCGGGATGGCCTGGTCCTGGGTGGCAACCAGATACCAGGACGGCAGGGATTTCCAGGCCGGGACGCCCATCACGTCGGTGAACGTGGAGCCGGCCAAGGTCTGCTGCACGGCGTGCATCACTCTGGCCCGGACCGGGTCCACGTCGGCGGCGAAGTGCTTGACGAAGTCGTCCTGCGGCAGCCAGCCGAACCCTTGCTTGTCGGTGAACAGGTGCGCCAGCGCCGGCGGCGTGGGCCCCTGGGATATCAGCGCGCCGAGCGATTCGCCATCATCGAGCCCGAACGCTGCGATAGAGACCAGGCCGGCCACGTTGGGCGTGTCGGTGCCCAGAGCGGTCATGATCTGGCCGCCGTAGGAGTGCGCGGCCACGATCGTGGGGCCGTCTTGCAGGTTCAGTACCTGGCGCAGGCGGGCGACGTCATCGGCCAGCGCGGTCATCGGGAACTGGGGTGCGGTGACGTGGTAGCCGCCGGCCTGCAGGCGCTCGATGACGCTGCTCCAGCATGAGCCATCGGCCCAGGCGCCGTGGACAAGGATGATGTTGGGCCGGGCATTCATGGCGGCGATCCCTTCACATTCCGGGGACGGTGGTCGTTTGCCGCCATGCTGGCGCGCGGGGGCGCCGGGCGGTATCCGCATGTTGACTGCACCCGCCAGGTGCAGTCAGGTCGCCGATGCCGCAGGCCTGCTGAAGCGGCGCACAGCGCAAAGGGGCAGACACCTGCCCCAGACAATCGCCGCGAAGGGAGCCCATCAAAACATCAATGTTGTAGGACCGGTCCAGAGACGTCCTGGTCGCGGCCGGCCGGTCGGTAGTGATCCGGGTGATGAACTCGCTGACGACGCCGCGATCAACCCCGCCGGGTTGCCCCCAGCGCGCGGCAGGAAGGGCGGCAGCGGCGCCAGCAGCACGGCGGCACGCACCCGTCCATGGCCAGAGGTTCCCAGGTAGCGGGTCACCTCCCCGGTTCCCGCACAAAACCGGGCAGCACCACCTCGCGCAGGTCCAGCTCGTCCAGCAGCGCCGTTTCCTGTTTCTCCCACAAATGGCCGTCCAGCAGGCAGCGGTGCACCAGAACTACCGGGGCGCCCTGTCCGTGGTCCTCGTAGTAGATCCGGATGGCGGCCGAGTCTTCCTGGCCGACCGTGACGTAGGACATCACGCCGCCACAGCCGTGGTGCCGGGCCAGAGTCATCCGTACCGGTATCCTGCGCCGCGGGACAGGCAGGCGGTATCGGCAACCTGACCGCACTTCGCCTCCAGGGAAGGCGGTCCGGCTTGCCTATAGTGGGTCCGGGACGGCGCGAGGGGTTTGCGGATTGGCCAGCGACAACGACCTCATCGGCCGAGACAGTGAGCTGTCCCGGTTGCGCGGGCTTGTGGATCCGCCCCTCGCGGAAAGCCGGGTGCTGGTGCTGCTCGGTGACCTGGGCATGGGCAAGACCGTCCTGCTGGCCGAGGCGGCGAGACAAGCCAGGTCGGCAGGGCTGCGGGTGCTATCCGTCACCGGCCGGGAGTCGGAGAAGGATCTGGCGTTCGCCGGCCTGCATCAGCTGCTGCGTCCGGTGCTGGACCGGGTGGCGGAGCTGCCCGACCGGCAGTGCAAGGCACTGCTGGGAGCGTTCGCACTGTCCGCGGACCCGGTACCGCCCGATGCCTTGCTGACCGGTACCGCCGTGCTGACCCTATTGTCCAGCCTGTCGGAAGACCACCCGCTGCTGGTGATCGCCGACGACGCCCAGTGGCTGGATCGCGGCTCCCTCGACACGCTCGCCTTCGCCGCCCGGCGCCTGGAACCAGAACCGCTGGTGCTGCTGCTCGGCGCGCGCGGGAACCTCCCGCCCCCCGGGTTTGAGCGGGACTTCCCGGAGCTGGTGCTGGAACCGCTGAGCACCCAGGACGCCGGGCGGCTACTCGATGCCCAGCCGCACCCTCCGCGCGGCCGGGCCCGAGAGCAGGTGCTCGCCCAAGCGGCCGGCAACCCCATGGCGCTGATCGAGCTGTCCCGCATCATCGCGGCCGACCCGGCCGCCGGGCGGCGCTGGGCCGCCGAGCCCTTGCCGCCCACCGAGCGGCTCGCTGCCGTCGTCGCCACCCTGTACGGCGCCTTCCCCGCAGCAACACGGGAGGCTCTGCTTCTTGCTGCGGTCGCTGACGGCCCGGACCTGACGGCGGCGGCTGTACCTGGGCTAACCGCCGACGCGCTGGCTCCGGCCGAAAGGGCGGGCCTGATCAGGGTGGATAGGTTCGGACCGCACTTCAGCCACCCACTGGTGCGCTCTGCGGTCTATCACGCCGCTCCGTTCGCCGAGCGTGCCGCCACCCACCGAAAGGTCGCGGACACGCTCCACGATCAGCCCGACCGCTACGCCTGGCACCTCGCGGCAGCCGCACTGGAACCCGGCGAGCACGTGGCCACCCTGCTCGAGGAAACCTCCGCCCAGGCGCAGCAGCGCGGCGGCGCCGCCGCGGCCGCGCGTGCCCTCGAGCGCGCCGCCGAACTCAGCCCGAGCGAGCCCGATCAGGCCCGGCGGCTGCTGGCGGCCGCCGCGCTCGCCCAGTCCGCCGGGCAGGGAGACTGGGTACAGGATCTGGCCACCCGGGTACTTTCGGTGACCGCGGACCCGGACCTGCGCATCGCCGCCCGGCTGCACATCGGCTGGGCCCACGTGTGGTCCAGCCGACACGCCGACGCGCTAGCCACACTGCTCTCCGTCGCGGAGGAGGCACCGGACCGCCTGCGGGCCATCGCCTGGGACGCCATCGGGCTAGCCGCCACCGTCGCCTACCAGACCGGTGACCGGCCAGGCCGCGAAAAGCTGCTGCGCGCCCTTGGCCGCCTGAAAGAGCCGGTGCCGCCACCAGACTGGCTCGCTGGGTACGCCGCCGAACGGCGGGTGTGGGTACAAGCAGGCACGGACCCGTTCGGGAAAAGAGCCGAAACTATCCCCTACCTGCACTCAATAGCCGGCCAGACCACCGACCTGGGCCAGGTCGGCGCGGCAGCCTGGCTCCTGGATGAGACCGAACTTGCGGTCAGGCTGCTGCGGGACGCCCTCGGCAGGCTGCGCGCCCCCGGCATGCGCGGCCGCAGCGGGGGCGCGCTGTCCGCCCTGCAGTGGGCGTGCATCGATAGCGGACGCTGGGACGAGTCGCTCGCCGCCGCCCGCGAGGCCGCCGACGCGGCCGCCGCGTACCGGATGGAGACCGTCGCCGCGTCGGCCGACCTCGCCACGGCCACCGTGCTCGCCCTGCGCGGCGACCAGGACCAAGTCGGGCCGCTGCTAGCCCGCGCGCTCGCCACCCTCGACACTACGGAATACCGCGCATTTGCAGCCCGAGCCCACCACGCCGCCGGCATCGCGGCGCTGGCCAAAGGCAACTACCTAACCGCCCACGCCCAACTCAGCCAGCTTTTCGACACCGACGGCGCGCCCCTGCACTACCACGTCTCCTACCTCGCGATCGCCGACCTTGCCGCCGCCGCAGTGCGCGCAGAGCGCCACCTCGAGGCGCGGGCGCTTACCGAACTCGCGCTGGCCCAGGTAGATCCCGCACCCGGGCGGCGGCTGGAACAGCTTGCCGCCCGCGCCCGGGGCCTGCTCGCCGAACCCGCCGACGCCGAGGCCCACTTTGCGAAAGCCCTGTCCGAACCGGCGGGGGACACCTGGCCGTTCGACCGAGCCCAGCTGCAGCTCGACTACGGGGAATGGCTACGGCGCCAACGGCGGATCAATGACGCCAAACCCGTCCTCACCACCGCCCTGGAAACATTCCGCCGCCTCGGCACCACGCCCTGGACCCGCCGCACCGAGGCCGAGCTACGGGCCTGCGGCGTGACCACCGCCGGAGCTCCCACCACACCCAACGCCCTCGGACACCTCACCGCGCAACAGCGCGAGATCGTCATCCTCGCCAGCCGCGGCCTGACCAACAGCGAGATCGCCGACCGCCTATTCCTCTCACCCCGCACCGTCGCTTCACACCTGTACCGCTCCTACCCCAAGCTCGGCATAGCAGGCCGCCACCAGCTTCGCGACCTACTCGACCAGGCCACCGACCGGCACGGCACGCCACCGCCCTACGGCTAGCCGCATCCAGGGGCCTACATGGCGCACCGGCCGTACCCGCCCGCCGGCAGCGAGCCTTGCGTCCGCCGACGGGTGGCATAGTGGCAAGCTATCCGTTCACAGTATCGCCGGACTCATCAATTCGCGCTTCTCGCGACACCTCGAAAGCTTCAAGCCGACCATCGGCGAGCACTCGGTCTGCCGCCGCGCGATCGCAGCCCACAATGGTTGAGTTCATATCAACATCCGTCGCGACGAGCCATTTGCGATCCATCGGCCACCAGAATGCCGGCCAAAACGGGAACTCACAAACGCTGTTGACCGGTCCGCATCCTATCTTGTATGACCGAAGACCGATCCCCAGGCTCCCAGTTAGCGGAGCGCTCTCAAGAACCTGGCCCAATCCATCCCAGAACGCAAAGAAACATTGATCCGGGAAACTGGTGTGCGCCTGCAGATTCTCAGCAAGAGCAGTGCAGCTCTCGCCATCAAGCTCTCCTTCGTCCGGCCGACGAACCGCGAACTCCTCGACTTCCA
>WNGK01026340.1_pt1 | contig 13167 bp, 16 predicted proteins | sample 5400601 | NCBI WGS metagenome assembly WNGK01 (sample SAMN13153376, study PRJNA577476) | soil metagenome | isolation source: 60 cm soil or saprolite under Garry oak tree replicate 1 | place: USA:California | collected 2016-06-15 | reverse complement strand
TGGAAACTGCCGATGCCCTCGGCGTCGACCGCCGGGCCGTATTCGATGCAGCCTTGCTCGGCGTGAACCGCGGGCATGTTGGCGTGGAATTCCTCGAGGATCGCGTCACGCATGCCGGATTTGGCGGTGATGATGGCGATGACGTTGATCATATCTCTCTTCTCCTCAGGCGATGCGTTCGAAGACGCTGTGGTGGCGGCTCATCGTCAGTGGACGGATCTTTGTCGCCCAGTCGCCATAGCTTCCGGCCTTCTCCCAGGCCGCGCTCTTGAGCACGTCGGGAGAGTCGAGCTCATAAGTCGTCAGGTAGCGCTGCATTCCGGGCATCGTCGAGTGCTCGAGCCGATAGCGCGCCGCCGAGCGGACGCCGGGCACCTTCGACAACATTGGAAAATGCTCGGTGTCGTAGACGCGGTTGAACTCGGCCTCGTGCTCGGTCGGGATGTCCAGCTGCACGACAAAGATATGGGCCATCGTCAGGCGATCCTCTGAAAGACGCTGTGCTGGCGGTTTGTCGTATGCGGCCGGATCTTGGGCTTCCAGTCACCGAGATCGGAGGCCTCCTGCCACGCCGGGCTGTTGATCACCTCGGCCGAATCGACCTCGTATATCGCCAGGTAGCGCGGCATCGTTGGGATGGTCGAATGTTCGAGCCGATAGCGGGCGCACGATCTGACCCCGGGGACTTTGAGGATCGTCGGCACGTGCTCCTCATCATAAATGCGATTGAAATCGGCATCGAGATGCTGCGGGATGTCCATCTGAACGACATATGCGTATGACACGGCGGCATTCCTCCCTGGATGCAGGTTCGCTGATCGGGAGATTAGGCGAAACCGGATGCGATCACGATAAGATTCACGGCGGTCAGACCGGTCGCTGCGCGCACCCCCACGTCGAGTCTCAAGGTTGTAAGGACAACATTCGCGGCAGCCACAGAGAGATCGTTGGGATGTAGGTGATCAGCATCAGGACGAGGAACATGACGGCGTAAAACGGCCAGATCTCGCGCACCACTTGCTCTATGGTCACCTTGCCGACGGCGCAACCGACAAAGAGGATCGCGCCGACCGGCGGGTGGCATAATCCGATGCCGAGGTTCAACAGCATGATCATCCCGAAATGCACCGGATCGACGCCGAATTTCATGACCACGGGAAGTAAGATCGGCGTGACGATCAGGATCGACGGCGCCATATCCAACAGGCAGCCGAGCACGAGGAGCAGAACGTTGATCAACAGGAGGATCACGTTCTTGTCGCTCGACAGGGTCAACAACAGCGCAGTGACCCTTGCCGGCACCTGCATCAGAGCCATGACATAGCCGACACTCGAGGCGAAGGCGATCAGGGTCATCACCATCGCCACCGTGCGCATCGTGCGGTGGATCAGCTCGGGCAGGTCCCGCCAGCGATAATCGCGGTAGATGAACATCGTGACGAAAAAGGCCCAGAGGCACGCGACGGCGCCGGCCTCGATCGCAGTGAATACCCCACCCAAGATACCGCCGAGGATGATCGCCAATGTCACCAGCCCCCAGAGGGCGTCGATCGCGATCCTGACCGCCTCGCGCAATGCCACGGTCTCGCCTCTGGGGTGACCGTTGCGGTAGGCGAGCACGAGGCACAGCACGACCAGTGAGGCGCCGAGCAGCAGACCCGGAGCGACCCCTGCCATGAAGAGGCTGATGATCGAGATCGTGCCGCCCGTCGCGAGCGAGTAAATCACGGCATTGTGGCTCGGCGGGACGAGCAATGCTTGAACCGAGGCGCTGATCGTAACATTGGTGGCGAAGACTCTCGGGTAGCCGGTCTTCTCCATCTGCGGAATCATCACCGAGCCGATCGCCGAGGTGTCGGCCACCGCGGAGCCCGAAATACCGCTCAGAAATGTGGTGGCGAGAACATTGACCACCGACAGCCCGCCACGAATGCGCGCCATCCCGACCAGCACGTTGGCGAAGGCCACCAGCCGGCGGGCCATGCCGCCCTCGGCCATGATCGCGCCGGCAAGCACAAAAAACGGGATCGTCAGCATGGCGAATTTGCTGACCCCGCTCGACACCTGAAGCATCACCGCAATCGGCACGCCGAGAGCAAAGCAGACGAGAAGCGTCCCGATGACGATCAGGATTTCCATCCGCTGCCTCTCCTGCGGGGGTCAGTCCGGCGTAACGACGCCGCCACGCGCGTCGGCGGCCTGCCGCGGCCGCCCGATCAGCAGGCGCTCGACCACGAAGAGCAGAGTGATGGCGCCGCCGATCGGGATCGGCAGATAAGTCACGCCAACGGACAGGGCAGGAAACTCGGCGATCGACTGGTGCCAGGTGGTCCCGACGAGCCGTGCACCCCAGATCACCATGAACAGGCTGACCAGCGCCACCAGTACCTCGGCAAAAGCTTCAGTCATCCGCCGCAATCGCCGGGGCATTGCCCGCACCAGCACCGACACGCTCATATGCGTGCCGGCGCGATAGCAGGCCGCGGCGCCAAAGAATGTCAGGACGATCGTCAATAGAATTGCCATCGACCCTCTCCCCGCAAGCGGGGCGAGGGAGTATGCGGTGGAAGCCCCTCGCCCCGCGTGAGCGGGGAGAGGGAGGGGCCCGCGTCAGCGGGAGGGTGAGGGGCCGGCGGACCTCGCATGCCGTAAGGATCAATTCACCGCCTGAATACGCTTGATCAGATCGGCGTATCTGGCTCCGTATTTGTCCCAAACCGGCTTTACTGCCGTTTGAAACGGCGTCTTGTCGCCGACCGTGTCGATCTCGATGCCAGATGCCTTCATCTTGGCGATCGCCTCCGCTTCAACTTTTTTCCAGAGCTGGCGCTCGTCCAGCTGCGCCTCGCGCGCCACCTTCTTGATCAGCGCCTGGTCGTCTTTGGAGAGGCCGTCCCAGGTGGTGCGCGAGAACACCAGGATCTCGGGGACGATCAGGTGCTCGGTCAGGGTGTAGTACTTGGCGACCTGGTAGTGATTGTCGAAGACAAAGCTCGGCGGGTTGTTCTCGGCTCCATCGACGACACCGGTCTGCAATGCGCTGAACACCTGGTCGTAACCCATCACCACGCCGTTACCGCCGAGCGCGTTCATCATGTCGACAAACATCGGGTTGCCCATGACGCGCACCTTCAGCCCCTTGAGGTCATCGATGCTCTTGATCGGCCTCTTGGTGTCGTAGAGGCTGCGCGCGCCGGCATCGAATTGCAATGCGCCGACTTGCGCCTGCTCGATCGCCTCCTTCTCGCCGCCGAGCTGCATTGACGCATACATCTGAATGCCGAGCCGCCCGCCCGTCGCCTCTTCGAGCTTCTTGCCCATGTTCTCGACTGCCTGGACCGTCGGATACCCTTCGGGGTGTACGTCCGATGCCTTGAGTATGGTTTTCTGGTCCGCCGCCACGGTGGGGCTGCCTATCAGTCCGAGCAGCAATGCCGCGACGCCGAACAGCAACGCGTGGCGTCTGTTGATCATGTGAGCCTCCCTTGCTCGCTTGTTAACGGCCATGCTATTTGTCAGGTTATAGGACAAGTTTAGCGACGATAACATTGCCCAATCGCGCTGACAAGCTCTCGGCCCTGCGCCCCATACGACCCGCCCGGAAATTGTTCCACGAGATCGCAGAGCGGATCGCTGCCGAGATCATCAGCGCCAAGCTGCCGCCCGGCGCCCGCCTCCCGACCGAGCAGCAAATGGCGACTGCAATGGGGGTCAGCCGCACCGTCGTGCGCGAGGCGGTCGCCGCATTGCGGGCGGACGGGCTGGTCACCACCCGGCAGGGCGCCGGCGCGTTTGTCGGGACTGAAATCGGACGGCGGCCTTTTCGGCTCTCAGTCCAGGGCCTGCCCTCCCTCAGGGAGGTGCTCAACGTGATGGAGCTGCGCCAGAGCGTCGAAGTCGAGGCGGCGGGGCTCGCGGCGGCGCGCGCCTCGCCGGCGTCAATACGGGAGGTCGGTCAGAAGCTCGTAGCGATCGATGCCGCGATCGAGCGCGGTGAAAGCGCGGTCGACGAAGATTTCGCGTTCCATCGCGCCATCGCCGCCGCAACCAACAACCAGCAGTTCTGGGGATTTCTCGATTATCTCGGCCGCTTCATCATCCCCCGCCAGAGCATTCGCGTCGCAATCCATCAGGGCGAAGGCCAGCGCGTTTATCTCGAAATGATCCAGCTCGAGCATCGCGCGATTTTCGCGGCGATCGAAGCCGGGGATGCGGCGGCCGCACGCGGGGCGATGCGACGACATCTGTCGAACAGCCAGGCGCGCTATCGGCGTCTCGCGGAAGGGGAGAAGGGCGCGCGCCACGGCGGATGATCGCCGGGTGCTCGGCTTCAGCAGAACTCAGCTTCCGACCCGACGGTTGATGGTACTGCCGGAACCCTCGCCGGCAACACGATACTCGAAAATCGGAACTTCAATGGGAATTCCCCTTATTTTCTCATGGCCCATCGGAAATAGCCGCTTGTCGTGGTCAAGAAGGGCCTCTGCGACATCTCCGGAAATCGCACACGCGATATTGTGCCCTTTTGCTGCCTCCTCCATCCGCGCCGCGATATTGATTGTACTTCCGTAGACACCAATGGCCCGCTTGGTGTCGCCCTGCTCGCTGACCACCACCTCGCCGCCGTGGACCCCGATCCTGAAGGACGGAACAACGCCAAACTGCTGTAAATACTCCCGCTGCTCGCGTCGGACTGTCGCGAAGACGGCGTCGATTGCCCGCAAGATCTTGTTTGCTCTGATCGCCTCGCGCCAATCCCACAAGGCGATCAGACCATCGCCTTTGTACAGATAGATCTCGCCGCCATGGTCGGTGATCGGCTTTGAGACGTCGAAGAGGAATTTGCCGACCAGAGACTTTGTCTGAACCGCGCCCAGCCGATCGGCAAGCCCCGTAGAATTGTTGATATCGAGGAATACCAGAACCTTCTCCTGGATCACCGGCCGATGATAGGTACCGACGGTCAAGTGAAACAAGGTTTCGATACCAATAAAATGAACACTTCGCATGACAACAATGCCGACGACGGAAAACGCTATCACTACCGGGAGAAGAAATGGCAGTCTGGCATACGGCACTGGTAATTCGTAAAATGGCCATAGCAGAAGGTGAATTAAATGAATGGCGATAAGGAACATGATAACTACTATAACCGTGTAAATCACAATCGCGCGGAGCGGGTGGATGTTGCGCATCCATCGGCCACGCAGACTCTGTACATAAAATTCTTCGAAGAAACCGACACTCGTGCCGACAAAGATGGCATTTAGAATGCCAAAGATCATCGGGCGCCCGCTGGCGCGGGTCGCCAACCCGGCAAGCAACGCAAAAATCGCAACGGCCAACAGGATCGAGGTGAGCTTCCTTCTGGTAGAAATGGAGAGCGGGGTGAATGCGAGTTCCATGGTCGGACCGACCGCCCCTATTTTGGCGGAGAAAATGGGACAAAGCCGTTTCGGTTGGGCATCCGCACTTTTGGCAATGTCCGCGCGTTCATCGTGTCTGTCGGCGATGATGCCGTTGAGCTGCAAGATATAGGCAGAAACCGCGTGGACCTCATCGTCGGTCAGCGATTTGGCGTTCAACGGCATCGCGCGGCGTAGATAGCAGCAACAGCGATATGCATCGATAGACAAAAGAGGCGCCGGCAACCTTGGCAACCACCTGGATAAGAGATTTTATGGCTCGTGGTTTCCTTCGCCGGAGAACAGGCGATGACGGGTCAGTTGCCGGAACCGGGCGCAGTATTTCTCGACCATGTCGCCCATTTCTGCCCGCAATGGACGCGGCTGCAGAGGCGCTGGAGCGCTGCGGGTTCCGGCTGACCCCGTTCACCGCCCAAACCAACCGGGTGGAGGGCAAATCCCTCCCGGCGGGCACCGGCAATCGGTGCGCGATGTTCCGGCGGGGCTATGTCGAGATCCTCGCCGTCACGGTCGATACGCCCTGGCGCGGCAGCTGGCCGAGCGGCTAACCCGCCATATCGGGCTCCATCTCGCCGCTTTCAGCACCGCCGATGCTGGGTTCGAGCACCGGCGCTTGGCCGCGGCCGGTTTTCCAGTCCTGCCGCTCGTCGATATGCGCCGGCCTGTCGCGATCGATGGTGGTGGGGATTGGGCGCGTTTTACGATCGCGCGCATTGCGTCGGCCGTTACGCCAGAGGGGCGCATCCAGTTCCTGACCCACCACACCGAAAGGCTGGTGTGGCGCGATCCCTTTCTCGATCACCCGAACGGGGCGCAGGCGCTCGCCGCGCTATGGATCGCCGCTTCGGATCCCGCCGAGCCGGCAGAGCGTTTTGCGCAATTTACCGGCCGCCCGATCCGCCAAGAGGGCGAGGTCCCGACAATACCTCTCGAGCGGGGGACGATAAGGGTCGCGACACCGGGATATCTACACCGCGAGCTCGGCATCGAGCCGGGGCCCCCGCTCCCCTATTTGGCGGCCTATGAGGTCGAAATCGCCAGTTTCCCGCAATTGGCCAAGCGTCTCGACGCCGCCGGATTGGTCCATCTCCGCGTTCGCGACGGTGTCGCTGTATCGCTGCCACCCTCTATCGGCGGCACGATCCTGTTCCGAGACGCCGCGGGCTGAGCAATTCGGTGGTTGGCGAGCCCAACGGATGTATTGCATTGTTGTCGTAGTATTTGCGGTTGATCAGGGGAGAGGTTCGTGTCGCTGAGGCTCCCGATCGGTAGGTGGTCATGAGATTGAGTGTCGTAACCTTTATGCGCCCCGGCACCGAGCCGCGCGATCGCCCGCTCGCCCGTATCGTCGATTACGCGCGCCGGATCGAAAAGAGCGGGTTTCCAGGTATTTGGGTGACCGACTCCCTGGGTCGGGGGCAACCCACCCTGGACCCGCTCGTCGCCCTCGGGGCGCTGTCCGCCGCGACCCAACGGGTCGAGCTCGGCACGGCCGTGCTGCAAGTCTCACTGCGCCATCCGATCGAGCTCGCCCATCGCGTCCAGTCGGTCCAGGCATTGTCCGGCGGACGCCTGCGCCTCGGTGTCGGCAGTGGCTCGACGCGCGCCGATTTCGAGCTTCTCGGCGCCGATTACGATCAGCGCTTTCGCACATTGATGAGCTCGCTCGACATCATGCGGCATGCCTGGCGCGGCGCGCCCGTCAATGGCGGCACGTTGTCGCCGTGGCCCGGTTGCGAGGGCGGCCCTCCGGTGCTGCTCGGCGCCTGGCGCAACCCGCGATGGATCGCCTATGCCGCGAAACAGTGCCAAGGCTGGGTTGCTTCCGGCCTCTACAGCAGCTGGGAGGACCTCGAAAACGGCATGCGCCTTTATCGCGAAGCCGGCGGCAACAACGCTGTCCTCGCCAATGTGGTTGTCGATCTTCGCAATCGGCCCGAACCAGGAAGCCTCGCCGAGCGCGCCAAAGTGTCGCTCGTCTGTCCGCCCGACTACGCGCGTCAACGGCTGAAGCGTATCGAGCAGATCGGCTTCGACGAGGTCCTTCTCGTCTCCCCCGCCACTGCACTCGACGAGCTCGAACGGGTCCGCGATTTTCTATAGCCGGACCGGGCCGGCTCAGAGAACGAGCTGGGTCTGCGTCACCAGGGCGACCAGCCGGCCTTCCGGGGTCGCGACGCGTGTCTGCCAGATCATCGTCCGTCGGCCGCGGTGGATTGGTGTCGCCTCGCCGACGACGCGCGTTCCAACCGGCGCCGGCGCGACGAAATTGGTCTTGCTCTCGATCGTTGTGGTCCCGGCGCCTTGCGGCAAGTTGAGGATCGTACCCAGGGCCCCGAGCGTATCGGCGAACGCCATCACAGCGCCACCGTGAAGCACGGCGGGGACGGTACAGAGGTCATCACGAACCGTCATCTCGGCAACGATCTTGTCCGGTGAGGCACTGATGAACTCGATGCCGAGCAACTCGGCAAATGGCAATCTCGTTTCGTTGATGCGCGCCAGTGGATCCATCTGCGCCCTCCCCATACGCCTGCGGCTTTTGCACGCACGCAGAGAAGCATCCGAGGCAGGTCCTGACAAGGTCGGGTGCCCTCCGAGGAGTGGAAGTCATGGTAATGCCATTATCATTCGACTACGGTTCGGGCTTGGCAGTCGGCCCGGCCCGCGGGTGCCGGACGGAGGGATTTGTCGATGCGTAGATTGGCGATCGCCACCCTTGTGACGGCACTGTTTGTCGCCAGCGGCGTTTTTGCCCAGCAAAAATCCGGGAAGGACGGCGTCTACGAAGAACTGAACTTCTTCGACGAAGCCTTTGAGCGTGTTCGCCAAGATGCGGTCGACCCGGTTACCGACACAAAGCTGATCGGGGCGGCAATCACCGGGATGTTGTCCGGGCTCGATCCGCACTCGTCGTTTCTCGACGAAGCCGCTTTCAAAGCGCTGCAGAATCCGGCGGATGATAGCCAGGCCAGCCTCGGTCTGGTGGTGACGATCGAGAATGGACAGCTGAAGGTGATCTCGCCGCAGGACGGATCACCGGCGGCGCAGGCCGGCATCAAGCCCGGGGATTTGATCTTCTCGATCGACAAGGAGCCGACTTACGATCTAGCCCTGGGCGAGGCCGAACAAAAGCTGCGCGGCCCCGCCGGGAGCGAGGTCGAGCTGACCCTGCGGCGCGGCAATGGCGGCCCGATCGATCTGAAAATCAAGCGCGAGCCGTACAAATTGCAGACCGTGGCGGCGCACGTCGAGGCCGGCAACATCGGCTATCTGCGCATCGCCGGCTTTGATAGCGGAACCCAAGCCGCGCTCGCCGGCGCGGTGCAGGATCTGCGGCAACGGGCCGGCAACAAGCTGATCGGCTTCATCCTCGATTTGCGGAACAATCCCGGAGGCAGCTTCGATGGGGCGGTCGCCGCGGCCGACGCTCTGATCGACAAGTCCCGGTGATTTCGCCAAGGGTCTGCCCGTCGTCGTCCTGATCAACGGCGGCACGGCCCGGGAGGCCGAGCTCGTCGTCGGCGCCCTGCAAGACAATCATCGGGCGTTGCTTCTCGGCACCAAGACCTTTGGCGAGAGCTCGATCGAGAGCGTGATTCCGTTGGGCACCGGCGGAGCGATCCGCTTGACGACCGCTCGTTTCACGACCCCGAACGGCCGGGAAATTCAGGGCAAGGGTCTCGAGCCCGATCTCGGCGTCACCCCGCTCAAGCTCGCCAAGCTCGAGCGTGGCGAAGGGCGGCACGAGGCGGATTTGCCGGGAGCGCTCAAGAATCCCGATCAAGCCGCCACGGCGCCCGGCAAGCCACCAGCCGACGCGCCACCCGGCGCGACCGCCACGCCCGCTCCGGAAGACGCCCCCTCCGTCGCCACCGGCGACATCGGCACGGCGAGCGACGAGCAATTGACCCAGGCGATCGATGTTCTGCGCGGGCTTTCATTGATCGGACGCCGCGCCTCGGGCTGAGTTTCTCGCCGCACGCCCCGCCGCCGGACCGGCGCCTCGTTAACCTTACTTACAAATCCGCCACATTGCTGCCGTATCTGTCACGGCATCCTATTCGCACACTAAAAAAAGCGCGCGTAAAGAGCGTAGCATCGACAGGTTGTCTCTGGCGACGACAGGTCAAGTTTATCTCTAGGAGGCTAAAATGATCGAGAGGAAAAAAACGCAAGAATTGAACGCGCAGACTGTTGCGATGAGCATCCCCTTGGGATCAGCCTTTCTCAAAGAGACCGAACTGTGGATGGGCGCCCACAATGACTTCCTCACCGGTATGGAAGCCATAGTGACCGATTGGCTTCGGCGGCAGCGCGAGGTGTTCGATACCTCATCCCGTTCGATCCGGAAAATATACGACTCCCGCAACCTCGTTGATCTGGTGCAGGCTCAGCATGAATGGTTGTCGGACTGCCTGCAACTGACCGCCTCCGAGATCCGGGCGGTCGGCAACGACGCCGCTGCGATGACGCGAAAGGCGGCGGAGCGGCTCGGCGAGGCCGCTCGTGAGCGGAGCAACGGAATGCGGCAACAAGGCAAAGCATTGGCGGAGACCGCGACAACCGTTCCGATGCAACGCGCCGCGGAGTAGACCCGTTCGGCGCGACCGCGGCCGCCTTCCACCCCGATCGATCTATCGTCAACCGCCTGACTGCCTCGGGCATGCCCGAGGCGCAGGCGCTCGCCGCCCTGCTCAGCCAATCCCGTGACATGGACCTGAGCACACTGGCGTCATCGGGGTTACGCTGGTGCTCGTACGGTTCGTCGGCTGCTAACCCGTCAGCCCCATAGCGGTGGAGTTGATGGGATGCGGGCGAGACCTGGTAGCTGTCCACAATCGGCTCGAGGGCTTCGTGGAAGCGGCGGGTGTCGACCAGCAACCGGCCGGCGATCGTCACGCTGGCAACCGCGGTGCCATTCTCTGCACGAACGGGCTGGTTGACCGGGTCGATGAACGGCAGCCAATTCGGGTGGTCGAGACTGAGAGGCTGTCTCGAAACTCGCCGAGGCGCCGGTAATCACTAGCCTACGCCAACTCGTCGAGCAGTGCTTTTGACTCTTTGAGATTATATCGGCGCCGGTACTGTGGTCCTGGTGCAGTGCAGGTCGGGAGGCGCATGTGCAATCGTCGGAAACACGACAAGCGTGCTCTCGCGCTGAGAACGTCGGGTTGCGCCACAAACGACCAAATACTATCGGGGATTGACGGCTGCCGACGCCTGCGATACCGGTGAAGCTGACGGTCCGTTCTCTCTCCCGATCGATCAGATAATCGTTGCTCTGGTTGGCGACCGGGTGCCAGCGCCCGAACCAGTCGGCACCATTGGGGAGGGTCGGGCTCGTTCGTTCGAGATCGCTAAGCGGCCCAGGCTTCCGGGCGCAGCTCCCGCCACCGCCGGCAGGCAACCTGATGGCCGAAGGCGACGTCTTCCGGAGTCGGTTCGGTCGTGCTGCAAACCGTTTGGGCATAGGCGCATCGGCTCGAAAAAACGCAGCCCTCTGTCAAGCGCGCGGCGCTCGGCGGTTCGCCTTGGACGAGCCGCGCGGCGCGGTTCGGTCCCGGCGCGAGCCGCGGGACTGCGGAGAACAAAGCCCGTGTGTACGGGTGCCGCGGCGAGGCAAAAATCTCGCGGGTCGGCGCCAGCTCGACAATCCACCCGAGATACACGATCGCCACCCGATCGCAGAACCGCTCCACCACCGAGAGATCGTGCGAGATGAACAGGTACGTCAACCCGAGGCGCCGCCTCAGCTCCAGCAGCAGATTGAGGACCGTCGCCTGAACCGACATATCGAGACCCGAGGTCGGCTCGTCGAGGATCAAGAAACGCGGCTTCAGCACCAGGATGCGCGCGAGCGCCACACGGCGCGGCTGGCCGCCGGAGAATTCGTGCGGGTAGCGGGGGCGCGCCGATCCGTCGAGGCCGACCGCCGCCAGCATGTCGCCCACTCGCGCCCGCCGCTCGTCCGCGCCGCGGATCCCGTGGATTAGGAGCCCTTCTTCAAGCGTGCGGCCAATGCTCCACCACGGATCGAGCGCCGCGGCGACGTCTTGGTGCACATGTGAATGTCGTTGCGTACGACCCGCGCGCGCTTTGGCGGCAAGCCGCTGATGAGCTTGCCGTCGAGCCGAACCTCACCGCCGCTCTCGCGCTGCAGCCCGAGGACGGTACGGCTGAGGGTCGTCTTGCCGCAACCCTGACTCGCCGACCAGGCCGAGGATCGGCCAGAGGACACCGACCTGCTGCAGCGGCTTTGCGTTCGGCCTCTGCTCAGATAACCAGCGGACCCGTCGACCCTCTCTCGGGCGTCTGCTTTTATCTCTTCGTCATTCATACGGCCACGGCTGGTGAGCGGTCCTTCATCAATCGTGATCTGTTGAGGAGCCCCAACTTCATGGCCGGTACGGTCCTGATGTTTTTCATCGGCGGCATCCTCAGCGGCACCCTGGCGCTGCTGCCGACGATGCTGCAGTCGCTGATGAATTACCCGTCATGACGACCGGGCTGGTGACCGCGCCGCGCGGCATCGGCACGATGATCGCGATGTTTGTCGTCGGGCGCATGATCAACCGGGTCGACAACCGGCTGATCATCCTCACCGGGTTTCTGCTGACCATCGCCTCGCTGTGGCAGATGACCGGATTTTCGCTGCAGATGGGGATGGCGCTGGTTATTTTGTCGGGGTTGCTGCAAGGCTTCGGGCTCGGCTGCACTTTCGTGCCGTTGAATACGATGGCGCTGTCCAACCTGCCGCGGCACATCCTGACGCAAGGGACGGCGATGCGCAGCCTGATGCGCAACCTCGGGGGCAGCATCGGCATCTCGATCTTGGAGGCGCTGCTGATCCAGAACACGCAGATCGTGCATTCGCGCCTCGTCGAGCATTTGCGACCGGACAACCCGCTCGCCCAGGCGCGGTTATTGGTGCGCCCGTTCAGCCTGACCACGCCCACGGGGATCGCGGCACTCAATGCCGAGGTCACCCGGCAAGCAGCGATGGTGGCCTACATCAACGATTACGCGCTGATGATGATGATCGTCATTCTGCTGATCCCCCTATTGCTGCTGGTCCGGCGGCCGCGCCCGGTGCCGCGGGCCGGGTAGCAAGAGCGAGGGAGCGGAGCCATCGAATTCCCGACTACCAGCCGCGCAAATTCCACTGCGGCAAGTGCGGGCCGATTTTGATATCATAGCTTATTATCACCTTCGGGTAGTTGTTTCGATCGGCCATGCCATGGATCTCGACCGCAGCTTCGGGTTTCTCGTCCACGATGTCGCGCGCTTGTTCGGGCGTCGTTTCAACCAGCGTGCCCTGCTCTTCCTCGGGCTCACCCGGGCGCAGTGCAAGGTGCTGGGTTACCTCGCCCGCAACGAAGGCATCAACCAGGCCGGCCTCGCCGATCTGCTCGAAATCAAACCGATGACACTGGTGCGGCAGATCGACCGCATGGAGGAGGACGGCTGGATCGAGCGGCGGCCTCAGCCGGGGGACCGGCGGGCGCGCCGCCTTGTTCTGACCGACAAGGCACGGCCGATCCTCGATTGTATCCTCGACCTCTCGCACGAAGTCCGCACCGAGGCCTTTGCCGGGCTTTCCAGGGAGGAGGGAAAGCACCTGAACGAGCTGTTGCGGCGGGTCCATGCCAATCTGTCGGAGCGCGTCCCGCCGCTGGCCGCAGATTTCCACGATCTCGACGATCAGAACGATGCCCCGGGCGTACTCGCGCCAAGCACC
>WNGK01005691.1_pt1 | contig 13168 bp, 18 predicted proteins | sample 5400601 | NCBI WGS metagenome assembly WNGK01 (sample SAMN13153376, study PRJNA577476) | soil metagenome | isolation source: 60 cm soil or saprolite under Garry oak tree replicate 1 | place: USA:California | collected 2016-06-15 | reverse complement strand
TCTTTGCCGGCTACGACTCCCTTATTTCTCGCATCTTTCAATACTTGAATGGCTGATTGCTGGGTCTGTATCGTGATTTCGGCACGGCTGGCGATTTTCGATATGCAGCGAATTGGGTCTTCGACGGGCATTGACATCTCCAGCTCTCTCAAAAGGAGGCGGTAGCATCGCGCGACATCTTTCTTTTTGATTCGACTTGCCGAGGCGACTTCTTTGAGGGTTCTTGGAGTCTCGCTCGACCGGCACGCTGCATAGAGCGATGCGGCCGCTATTGCGGCAATCGAGCGTCCTCTGACTAGTCCGCTATCCAGCGCCTTTCGGTATACAACGGCGGAGTCTTCCTTGACGTTGGCAGGGACGTGCAGTCTGTCGGTCAAACGGTCGAGCTCGGCCATTGCCTGGGCAAGGTTACGGTCCGATGATGAGTGTACTCGGGTCCGGATCTGCCATTTCCGAAGACGGAGCATCTCCATTCTTGTCTCGAAAGGTAGTTGTCTGCCGAAGGCGTCTCGGTTGACTCGATCGATAACTGTTGATAGCCCTTTGTCGTGGATGGAGAAGGATGTTGGTATTCCGACCCTGCCTCTCTCGTCCTTTTCCTCTTTCGTGAATGCTCTCCATTCGGGTCCGCGACTCATTAGATTCTGAGAGAGTACCAGGCCACAGTCTTGGCAGATGGTTTCTCCCTGGTCGAAGTCTTCTATGAGGTTGAGGCTTCCGCATTCTGGACAGACGTGAACCTTGGGCTGATGTGCACCGGGAGCGGGCGTGCTCATGGGTTTTTCCCTGGGTTTCCGAGGAAGGTTTGCGTCTTCGCTTTCCGAACTGGTTTTGGAGGGGGTTTTAGGAGAGTCCAAGCTCGGAGAGCGAGAGCGACGCGTTTGATTTTGCATATAAGTGTTTCGACAAGTATATAGGCTAGGTCCGGTTCCGCATACAAGGCGTCGGGATTCCTATCCTGACTTTCTGGGCTAGGACAGGGAGGATGGAGCCAGTCCTTGATCTAGCGTTGACGAGTACTCTCATCCTCAAATTCGCGATCGGCCTACTAGTATCTTGGGGAGACAAGGTTGGGTTCGGATTCTAGATCTCCCAGGACACGTCACCGATTCGGGTTCTCTGGTCCAGTGACGAGACAGAGGAAGGACAAGGTTACTACTGATGACATTCTGGATAGTTTGACTAGGCAGGCCGAACTCAAGCAAAAACTCGGGGAAAACGATTCGTTGAGACTTGAGGAAATTGCAGGCACGGAACAGCTCATCCAGTTTCAGGGGTTCAATCCTGAACCTGCGCTCCCCTCCACGGTGGCAAAGAAGAGAAGCTTCGGACATCTTGTATTCGTCTTCATGCTCCTAACTGGACTGACGGTAGTATGGCTGTACAGTTCAATTTCGAAGCCGTTTGATCTTGCCTCATTGAATGGGTTCATTCAGAAATCTGGCATTCAGTCGATTTTCGCCAACCAAGCTCAACTGGGAATAATTGCATTGGCCGCCTTCCTAGGTGCTCTATGGATTCGGCACAGAAGGAGGGGAACAGGCACGCGGCTTCTTTTCAGCTAAACTCGCAGGTCCGTCCGAGTAGAAATCGCTTTTCGCTCAGACAGATTGCAATGCTTGAATTTGGGGTGCACAAGGGGATAAGTCTAAGTTTCTGCCCACTTGTTCCTTGCAGGTTATATTATAGCGAGGACAGGCGTGCCTCGTGCCCGAAGACTTCCAGGAGTCAGGGGAGAGATCGTCAAACCCATACCTGACTTCCCCGACGCTTGTCTTCTCCCTCATACTCATCGTCGTCTACATGGCTATTGGAGTGCTTGGAGGGGATATTGTCAAACCTCTCCTTCCTTTGGCGCTGGTGCAATGTGATGACCCTCTGCCCATCTATCCTTGGACGCTGGTTACGTCTATCTTTCTGCACGCAGGTATCATTCACATCGCCGGTAATGTTCTATTTCTGTTGATATTCGGGTTTATCCTTGAGGAACAGGTCACTAAGACTCGTTGGGTTGCAACGTTTTTTCTCACAGGCGTTGCAGGCAACCTAACCTTTGTTGGAGCGGATCTAACAGGCTTCTTTCTCACCGGGATCCCTAACATGAACCCCTTAACATGGAGCTGTGGAGTAGGCGCCTCAGGGGCAGTCTATGGCATCATGGGGGCTGCAACAGGACCACGAGGTGTCATACTGATCATATTCATCGCTGGTTTGGACCTCTTCGCCGGCGGAGGCTTCTTCGCACATATCGGAGGCCTGATCACTGGGCTCCTTCTTCGAGGGTTCTGGAGCTCCGAGCTGAAAAACCTCTAAGCATCGACCTTCCAGGGAAAGAGTCCGGTTATCTGATCATCGTGGTAGCCCGGGGAGACCTTTGAGACCTCACGATTTTCTACCGTGGATATACAAATCCCGGCTCTCTGATTTACAGCTCTTAGGAGCGATCAAGGCTCAGTTGCTGCAAGATCATCGGATTCGAAGGCTTCCTTGATCAAGCGTTTTTTCCTCGTCTCTGGCCACAGAACGCTCACAACATACACTCCGATGAAGAAAACGAAGAGGATCACGTCCCTCTCGAACAGGGCGGTCGTAGGAGCATAGGAGAGGTACTTCAGTTGGATGGATTCAAAGTACGCGTTCGAGACCGTCAGAACTGACGTTAGAACCGCAACGAGTCCGACAATTATAGGAACATTCCATTCCGGCCGGCGGACGAGCGAACTCAGCCCAAGCAGAAAACCCCTCGACGGTGAGCAGGGTCGATCCTATCGAGTAGACTACAACATCATTGATGTAAAGAGGAAACTCGGATATGACGTAAAAGTAGGCGGCGAAGCCGATGAGGAGAACGATAATCATACCCTCTTGATATGATGTCGCCTGTTTCCAGAACTCCCTGTAACCGGCGACCTGGACCTTCACCTCCTTCCAAAACCCCCTGAAGTCCACGAAGCGATCCTTCTGCCCTCTCAGCGTGAATGGGCGTCTGATAAGAACTCAGATTCCGTGGCGCTCCGATTGGGATGTCGCTGAACCTTTCAATCAATTTCTTGGCCTCCTCGAGTCTCGATCTGGTCGTAGGGACGGTTATCCGGCAGACTCGAACGAAAGAGAAACACGAATAGCCTATGGCTTGAGCGGGTTCGAATCCGCTGGGCTGCATCGCCAGCGTGGGTGAAATTTTTCTTTATCACCAAAGCGGGGTTCGCAGAAGAAGGCTTTGAATTCTGGAAATTGGCGAGATAGCAGACCGGGGTTAAAGTCTTGAGGGCAGAACTAAGACTCTGGGTTCATATTTGCTGCTTGGGTCAGAGGGGTTTGTTCGACCCCTCTCGCCGAAGGGGATGAAGACCATGAAATCTGGAGTCCAGCAGGGCTTAGAGATAGGCACGGCTGGTTTTTCTTCATGTCGGAGCGTCAATTATTGCAGCGTGAAGACGCTGTTGCGGCGACTTGACAAGTATACCCTCCAAACAATGGGGTTCGCGCTCTTTGTCATAGGAATTTTCCTGTTCATGTCGGTGGTCCTGACCGGTTCATTTCTTGTTCAATCAACGGTTGTCTCCCTGGCTCGTTGCCGTGGTATTATTGGGCGTCCACTATCACATTCTTTTGGGGCATCGCTCTTGTCATTACAGGAATCATATTGCTTATCGTCGCCCGGAAAATGAAACCAAGGCAAGAGGCAGATGTCGCCAGCGAGCAAACCTCCAAGAACGGGCCAACGTCGGCACGCCCTCCATCCTTCGGAACTCCATAGAAACTATAGTCGTCTTGGCAAACTGGTAGGCCGCATGCAAAGCACCAGTTTAGAGAGCGAAAGGTTTTTCGTGAAGGCTGAGGCGCTCATAGGAAAATCAGCCCGAAGAGTTAAAGCGAATCCGGAACCTGTTCCTCAATACATTTCGACTTATGGAGAAGCTCTTTGGTGCCTGCGTATTCGTTGTTTACGAGGTGACATGGATAGGAAATAGGCGAGAGGCGGCATCCCCTGCTAAAGAAACTGTTCATGAATTTGATAACAAGAAAGTCTCGAAGAGAAAATGCATTGCATCGGTTTTTGTTTGGAATCGCAAGATAAGACAAGCAAGATGCTTCAATCCGGATCTTGTAAAAATGGAATATTCGGAAGAGGAAGGCTGATCCTTCGCTTTCTTCCGATCCGGCTCTGTCAGAAGATGGTTTGAACCCTCCCTAACTGGGCCAAAAATTGGTTTAGCCAATCTCAGTGATATTCGGCGGGATCGTGAATGTGGGGGGACGGCGACCGCGAATTATTTGGATAGAAAAAAAAGAGGATCTTGGGATTGCTCTTTTGGAGCTATGTTTGTTTTAGGTGTTGCAGCTGTTTTCGTAGGTAAGTGTAAATGTACCGTCCGTCGCGACGTTTGAAGTACTAATATTGTCTGTGCCGTCAGAACAGCCGTTGTTCATAAAGATCTGATAGTCCCAGCCATTGCTGTAGGGAGTGTATCCAGTTATTCCCCCGTTTCTGGTGTTTATGCCTGTAGTCATGGTGACGGAGCCAAAGTTAGGTAGCCGTGTGAAGCCCTGGCACTTACATGCTCTCTCGCCGATAAACTGAGCGTAGTAGGGTGTAGGGACGCCAAAGCCATAGCCGCTGACAGCGCAGAGGGTTTGCCCGCCTGGGGGACCTGAAGTCCCGTAATCGAACAGATAGACGTCCCAGTTCCCCGAAGACCCGCCAAGGATGGCGTCGTTGTAAACATCGGCCTCGACGTGATCGCCAGAACGGACACCGCCGCAATATTGAACGGGTTGAGGTTTGAATTCGTACACGGATTGGTAGAATTCGGAGCATCCTCCAAATGCGCAGTAGACTCCTGAATCCGTTCCCGCCTGAACTATGTAATTCGCGCCATTGTAGTCGGTCGTCAAGCCTGCCCAGGGGGTATAGTCGCAGTGAGTATAGCTGCATGCTGTGTTATAGGGTTCGTGGGCGTAAGGCACGGTCCACCGTGAATCCGCCTCGTAAACAGGATTCGTTTGCTGCGTTGCTGCGGTCCAGAAAGTATACCCCGAATCCACGGTTGAGGTTGCAGTGCCTAATCTTCCCGTGTGTTGTTCTTCCGTTACACCAGTCACTTCACTTAGACTAGGGTCGAGTGTGGCCACAATGTTTGTTGAGGAGTTGTCTTTGTCGTAGTAATAGTAGACTACGTTCACAGTTCTCCACGTAAGGTCACCTATGTCCCGCCGGGGCGAATAGACCATGTCGTGAAAATGCTGTGGAACTGTATTGGGTGTCCTCGTGCTAGGGATTGGAATTGGGGGGAATCTAGAGTGAGAGAGATGGCCCGGTTCTTCTTCATATTTGAAATGAGTGAGTGAACCCGATCTTCTATGGCAATCTTATCACTGGAGGCAGAGTGGGGAGTAGCGGTAGACGTGTAAGCGTGCGACGCAGGAATCGCCGACACAGCTAGCGCAATTATGATTAGACTAGTACTCGCCCATACTCTAGACTTGAGTAACTGATTTGGCTTTGTCTTGCCAAGTCCCGGTATCCTAGATGCATTCAATTTTTCCATGAAACAATGCATTTTTAGGGCTAATAAGTAGCCACGAAAATCTGTTCCTCAAATTATTATGAACAAATATCCTTCGACACAATTATCCTCAGCTTCGCACGTGTATTATTTTGAAATACATTGTAAACAGGCCTCCTAAATAGAAGCTGCACATTTTTCTTTTTTGCTGTATCATGGTTGTTGGACCATTAGTCTACAGAAGGGACAGTACGGGGGTGATCCATGACGTTCTGTCTCTGGCGCAAGGCGGGGTTTCGAAGTCTCAATTGGTATACAGGGCAAACCTAAATTTCTGATTCGCGAGGGGGTACATCTCGTATTTACTGGATTCAGGCTTCATCACCGAAAGCGTCAATGAACGGCAAGTCACAGTTTACGAGCTCACGGAACGTGGACGACGTCTGCTCAAACTCTTGATGGAAGTGAAAAGTGAACTTTTCGGTTCGAGTAGGATCCGAAGAGGGGCAAATTACATCGAACGAATATCGATCCAATAGATTCCAATTCAATGGCAATCACATTTTGCTCCTTGGGGTCAGTAGGATGAATCATGTGCTGGTCTTTCCCGATTACGAAACAGATCGCTCTTGGAAGTCAGGGTTTGATGGAACTGTTGAGGCGCTATGCGAGGCTACGGCAGATTAGAAAAGAGCACGAAGAAAACATAAGGCAGAGCCACGGTCTGCAAACCGGCTTAGATTGTTACTTTGGTCCACATCTCAGAGGAAACCAGTGTTTTGGGCAATGATTTCTACCGCGACGAGACTGGAAGAAGGTTTCACCCTCTGCCTGCAATCGTAATCGAGTCCCTTTCGAAGGTCTATCGAGGGAGAATACGCCCCGCCATTGATTCGCTCACGCTCGAAGTGGACCGCGGAGAATTTTTCGGCTTTCTCGGCCCCAACGGCGCAGGGAAGACTACAACTATCAAGATTCTCATGACTCTACTCAAGGCGACTAGCGGTCGAGCTGAGGTGGCAGGTTACGACGTCGCCAACCAGCCTTTGCAAGCGATGGGTCAGGTTGGTTTTATGCCAGAGAACCCAGGATTTTATCCTGGATTGACAGGTCGACGGCATTTGCGGTACTGGGCGAGTCTCTACGGCCTTAACCGCTCAGGATTGGACCAGAGGATACAGGAAGTGTTTAGTGAGGTAGGATTAGCAGAGGCAACTGAAGTTAAGGCGAAGGCTTACAGTCTTGGCATGAAGAGACGACTTGCGCTTGCCGGAGCGTTACTGGCTGATCCCCCCATCCTGATTCTGGACGAACCCTCTCATGGCTTGGACCCCCAGGGAATGGCTTTTGTTCGTTTCGCATTGCAGGAACTGCATCACCAAGGCCGAACAATCTTCCTGTCATCTCACCTGTTAGGAGAAGTTGAGAAGCTATGCACTAAAGTAAGAATACTGAACCGAGGAAAACTGATCAAAGTCGGAACGCCGCGAGAAATTACACAGGCGACTGGCAATAGCAAAAGAACTCTGGAGATCGAGACGAAGGGTGTCGATTCGAACATAGTCGAAAAACTGAGAAAGGTCGTAGGTGTGACCTCCGTTGACCTTCAAGGCACAACCCTGAGAGTATCAGGCTCGATGAGCGATGAACTCGTGGCTGACATCAACAGGCAACTGGTGGATGCGGAAGTCTTACTGCTAAGCTCAAGACGTCTCGAACACAGCTTGGAGGAAGCGTTCTTAGAACTCACAGGCGATAGATCTTGAAGTTGGCTAGATGGCTGAGGGGTGTGCTACCAGTAGCGGCTAAAGAGTGGAAGACAACTTTTCTAAGTCTCAGGCTCGTAATCGTCGTCGTTGTCCTTGCGCTCGCTATTCTAGGGAGCACTTTTACCAACACCTCTGGCTCGCCGGGGACTAGTGGAACGCCTGAATTCGTAACTTACAACTTTGAGTACTCGCCTGACCTCAACACGAGCCATCTGGCCTTCGCATCATTTGCTGCCGCCCCCACGGGTGAACATCTCTCGGGAAAACTAGTCCAACTCGTAAATTCTACGACGCGTAGCCCGGGAGGGGGATTCGTCAAGCCCTCCTACAACGTTCTCAGCACTAACAGCACCGACTCTGCTGGCTGGGTTCGTTTCACGAATCTCTGGTCTACTTTCCCAAACATGACACTGGGAATCGCGTACCCTGATCTGAAAGAGCCACCATATTGCTGCATTGATACTCACAGACAACTTTCAGCCACCGCACGAGAGGAAGGCTGGGCTATATGGCAGGAATTGAGTCTGGCTGGATCCTCTGAAAAAATATTCTCTGCAGTTTTCCTTGATACCCTAGGCGTACCGTTGTCATCGTCGGATGTTTTCATCTTGCAGGTTATCAACGCAAGTTCTTTGCCACGTGACTTCAGCACATACTCTCCACCGGGAGGATGGACGAGCCAATATAGAGTGGGGACGACCGACTCCAGCGGGTACTACATAAATCCCAAGCCCTACGGGAGTGGACTTTTCATTGTGCACATGAACAAGGGTGGACTGAACGACACTGTTGTCTTTGGATCGCTAGTGCCCTCAACTACACCTGCTGGTCCCGATGGTGCGCTATACTCCGCAGGCTCGTTTTTTATTCCGCTTATCCTTCCTCTCCTAGGCCAGGCGGTTGCCTATGATGCGGTCGCGGGTGAAAAAAGCGAAGGAACTCTCGAATTGCTGTTGTCTAAACCCGTTAGCAGGTATGGAGTGGCATTGGGAAAGATGTTTGGAGTCTTCGGGTCAGAGCTGGCTCCTGTCGTCGCAATCATATTGGGCTCTGCCGGTCTGATCTGGATACGTACGGGCCAGTCTCCTACCGCGTCTTTCCTGTTCGGTTTCTTAGCTTCGGCGATCTTTCTCTCAATCTCATATTCATTGCTCTTCTTGGTTATTTCGGCCCTAAGTCGCAGCCTGGGAATTGCTCTTTTGGTGTCCATAACGTTCCTCTTGCTTTTCGGTTTCTTGTGGAACATTGTCACAATTCTTATCGCTGGGCTTGTAGGTCCATCAGGGTCGATTCCTTGGTTCCAAGCAATAGTTGCAACATCCCTTGTTTCTCCAACCGAGATCTTCCGACAGTTTCTCTCTTACTTGGCAGGAGGACTTACGACAGCCAGTGGCACACTTTACGTACCTCCATCTTCCTGGTTGGCAGCAGGAGCAATTGCCTGGATTGTCGGACCGTTCACATTGTTCGTCTGGGCTATGAAGTATAGGGTCACAGAAGCCTAAGAGGTTTTCTGAATTGCATCTCTCTCATTGCAAGGGTCAATATTTTACCGAACGACTGCACCTTCGGTCTTCTCAGTTTCCCCCGGTTCTCGGTCTGGCCCCTCTCCCACCGTGTCGCCGGGCACAGTCACGCTATCATCAGGAGCATCAGGAACCTCAACATTGACCGTTTCAACAGTGAGTGGCACCGCGAGACAAAGTTACATTGTAACCGTGACAGCCACAAGCGGTTTAATCATCCAAACACTGTCTCAGTTGCCGTTATAGTCACTTAACACTCCAATGCTTCTCAAACCCACCCTCCCCCTTTTTCTCGCAAACTCAAGTCTTAGATAGCAACAGGTCGAAATTTTCGGAAAGGGTTGGGCACACAATTTAGGATTTCAGCAGGCCGTGCGAAATAAATGGGACGGGGCAACCTTTGCAGGTGTCACTTACATAGGTGATGATGTTGGTTTCAAAGCTCTTTGTAAAATGATGACTCCGTAGGCAGCTCCTGCGATCGCGACGAAGAGGACAACGCTCCAGATGAGATCGGTTCCTTCCAGAGTCACCCCTAACTGCAGAGCGTTCACCCCTATCGCCAAGAGTGCTCCCAAGATTACTCCTAAGACCCAGAGAGCTGCTTCTTTGAAGCTTTTCTCAGAGCTCTCGCGCCCTTTCTTCTGTGTCCAAACACGAAATATCCCGACAGCTATCGCGAAAACGAGAGCATCGACGAAAAACGAATAGTACCATCCAGGGCTCCCACCTCCCCACATGAACGCATTTGTCAGCACCACTCCCAGCAGTGCGGAAATTACTCCTCGACCATTTCGGAACCGGTCTCCCTTGCCGCCCACAGAAAAGACCTCGCCTATCCTTTCGGACCCCATTCAGACAAAGGCTCCCTGATATCACAACAAGGCAATACTCGGAACAAGCGGCTGTGATGACCATTTACGACTCGAGGCGCTCATAGAGTTGTTGGATAGAGCGCTGTTGAGTCTCTGGTTAAGGTTGACAAGGTAGCTCTCAAAGAAGACTCGCGAAACTTCTTGACATCGCAACGTTGCGGGAGAAGTGCATCATCAGTTTGACAACGCTCGTGGGGGTTCGGAGAGGACACCCTAGCCAATTTGAAGTACAGTGATGTCAGAGAAGAACTTGAAGCAGGCAAAGTCCCATTGCACATTTTCGTGCCGGCTTCTATGGGAACGGGCAAGTAAATGAGCCACGACACATCCATCGGCCCCGAAGGCGTGAGCTTTCTACGTCTGTACTTTGACGACGTCGGATCCAATTATCGCGTAATCTGATTGCTAATCTTGTTGTATCGCTAAGGTGTTGATGTGCAAGCTTGGTCTTCCCATGTTGTATTTGGGCTCATCTGTTTGGCGTTGTGTAACGTTCAATGTCGTCGTATCGAGTCGGACCATTATGATATTCTATGTGTTTGAATAGCGGACAAACGATCATGCAAATCGGTCGGGAACAGTTGCTGGAGCCTTTACCGTCAGTTGGGTTCTGAGCGAGTTCAGGGCTTATTGTTCCCCCGATTAGGGGAATCTCATAACGCGCACTGATCTCGGCTGTCATGTCGAGTCGAGATAACATTGGGTCGATCGGAGAGATAAACAGAGCTGAGGCTTAGAGGCTGTCGAGCCACCTGCTGAAAGCGTTCAGCATCTCTCTGACTCCGTTGACGACGTGGTGGCCCTCAGCCCAGATGCCTGCGAAATCGCCGCTATACTCCCATCCATTTCTAGACGCGTTCCAAGTTCCCTTGCGGATGATCTCCTTTCGCCGTTCGTAACGCCTGCTGAGCTCCGCGGACACTACTGGCTCAAAATGGTTCATGTAAGTCCATCCAAGTGCAGGCTGAAAGGTCCTCGCTCCATCGTTTCTACTTTGTCGGCGATAGTATCGAGAGAACGATGAGTTCGTAGGGCGAAGGGTCACTGTCACCAGAACGGTTCTCTGTGCTCTCTTCCCAATAGCCTCGCGCTGCGACTTGCTTGTCGTGACACAGAGTATAGAGTTCGAAGAATACTGCCCGAGCTGCTGTCGTCCCACTTACCACCGCGATCATCGAGATTGCCTTCCGGGCGGGCAGTACGAATTCGTGAGACCTCAATGGTAGCCCGGGGGAGATTCGAACTCCCGTCAGCAGGTTGCTCCAACCCCTCTGTTTGAGGGGATCCAGAGCCGACTAGGGGACGCTTTCGTGTTTCTGGCCCGAAACGCCCATGCTATGCTAGACCACTACACCACCGGGCTACGAAGTTCTCGGTTGCCGCGTGACTAGCCATAATAGGTTTCGTCGAACTGGATTACAACGAGAATCCAGGAGTTGTTCGATCGATCAGGTAAGGAAGTTACCCGTCTGATCCTTTTCGCGGGTTCCCTGATACCTCTGAAGCGGCATTGGGTGCAGGCACGGCTAGCGACCGAATCGCCCATTATCAGCCATGATCTCGGATCTGGGATGCTGCTTCAAGATAACCACCAGATTCACTGGGCCAATCACGTTTTTCGCCGAGCCACTTAAGCCGGGATTGCACCTTGAACCGCCAGTCTCGCCCATTATTGCCGCCAATCAGGGGTTGTTCTAGAGATAAGGGGGTCTTAGCGACTGCATCCTATGACCCGAGCGTGGAGCGCACATCTGGCGAAGACTAGGTGAGATCGTTTTTTCGCACTGCCCTCCAGAAAACCGAAGAAATTCGCTACGGCAAACCAAGCTTTATCCTCAAAATCTAAGACCGAGAAGGCGCGACTTGTCACGATCAGCCCGCCGATACAAACTCGTGGCTCTTGGAGGAACCTTCGACGTCTTACACGCCGGCCACCAACATTTGCTCTCTGAGGCTTTCAAACTTGGAGACACGGTTTTGATCGGAGTCACCAGCGACCGACTTGTTGGCACCCTCCATAAGAAACACCAAGTTCGCCCATTTTCAAGTCGGGTCCGTGACCTGCGCAGGTTTCTGAAGACTGGGCGCTGGTCGTCGCGGGCAAGAGTAACTATGCTTCGCGAGCCTTACGGACCAGCTGCTAGGCGAAAGAAGCTACAAGCACTAATTGTCAGCAAGGGTACTCTTGCAAGTGGTCGTCGATTGAACCGTCTCAGAAGGCAGAGTGATCTTCGGCCGCTGGATCTGCACGTCGTCGATTTGCTCACGGCTGCCGATGGGAAACCGATCTCAACTACTAGAGTAAGGAATGGAGAAATCGATCTTCAAGGCCGGGCTTTGAAAACTCGCCGTTAGGGCTACAATTTATTGGATGTATGCCAATGGATCCAGTTTTTTGGACGACTATCGCATCTTAGCCTCATAGCCGCTTTCTGAAGAATATACCTTCATCATCTGTTCCAGTTCCTGCATGAAACCCTCACTCATATGCCACTTGGAATCGCGCTTCTCTATGAATCCAGCTCCAACCAGTCCATGAATCATGTTGTAGAACTGCCCGACGCTCATCCCACGTTTCAAGATCCAGTCCTTCCATGCCTGAATTGGCAGACCACTCGGTTCAGCTTTCTTGACTTCCCTCCAAAAGTTGTGGGCCTCGCCCGCGAGAAAGTCGCTCTTCCAGAATACCCGACGGAAAAGTTCCTCAGGCGTACTGGGGAGGTTCCCAGCCTTGAACAGGATTGTTGTCTTTTGCTTGGCCGGTCTTCGAACAGCTCTTCGAGGCACGTGTTTCACGTCCGAGAACCGGCAATTTCACCTCTCGTTTAATCCTTATGGTGAAGAAGAATCTTTAAAGTGAGAGAAAAAGATGGATTGTTGGTTGAGAAATTTCTAACGTAAATTCCTCAATGAATCCCGCCTTACTTGTCCTCCTACATCCTTGCGTAACTTCTTAAAGGGAAAAACGTCAAGATTCTTCTAGCTTACCACTTGCTCGGCAAGTTCTTCTACGACCCTCCTTAGCGTCTGAGGGCTGGCCCTTCCAACGTAGATCTCAGTCGTCGCCAGATTCTTGTGACGCATTAGGTCTTTGATCATCAAACCGTCCTTTCCCTTGTCTTTGGCGTCGGTTGCGAAGAAGGCTCTGAGGCGGTGAGGTCCAACTAGGCGCCAGTCTTCGATTCCAGATAGTTTTGCATAGTTCTTGACGATTCGCTCGGCTTGTCTCTCAGAAATCGGGAACACTTTGTCTCCGGGTTTCAGATTGGAGGAGTATTGTCTAACCAGTTTGATCACGTTGGCCGGCATCGGTACGAGGCTGTCTTGAACTATTCCGGCTTTGTACCCTTTGCCTTTTACCCAGATTCCTTCTGATCGAATGTCTTCCAGATGGATTCCTGGGAGCCCTTCACATCCTACTATCTCCCCTACCCTAAGACCCCATCTCATCAATGTCATCATGGCGTAATCGCGAGGGCTAGTCCTCC
>WNGK01005690.1_pt1 | contig 13169 bp, 14 predicted proteins | sample 5400601 | NCBI WGS metagenome assembly WNGK01 (sample SAMN13153376, study PRJNA577476) | soil metagenome | isolation source: 60 cm soil or saprolite under Garry oak tree replicate 1 | place: USA:California | collected 2016-06-15 | reverse complement strand
AGGCCGGGCCGGCCGTCGCCGCGCTGCTGGCCGATGAACTCGGCCTGGCCGAGCCCGTGCTACCCTGGCACACGAACCGGCACCGGATCATCGATCTCGCGGCCGCCCTGGCCGGCGCCTGCGCGGTCCTGGGCAAGATCGCCCGCGACGTCACCCTGCTCACCCAGACCGATGTCGCCGAGGCCCACGAGGGCCCGGGCTCCGGCCGCGGCGGCTCATCCGCGATGCCGCACAAGCAGAACCCGGTTGCCTCGATCGTCGTTCTCGGCTGCGCCAGGCAAGCCCCCGGCCTCCTCGCCACCCTGACCGCATCCGGCGAGCAGGAACACCAGCGCGCCGCCGGCGCCTGGCACGCCGAATGGCTCCCCCTCACCACCCTCCTGAAACTGACGGGCTCCGCCGCCGCCTGGACGGCAGACCTCCTGACCGGCCTCCAGATAGACCCGCTCAGAATGCGCGCCAACGCCGACTCCACCCACGGCCTCCCCCAATCCGAACACCTGGCCGCCCTCCTATCCCCCGCCCTCGGCCCCCTCCAGGCCCACGACCTACTCGCCCAAGCCAGCGCGAGAGCTGTCGCAGAAGGTGTCCCGTTGTCCGACGCCCTCCTAGCCGACCCAGCAGTCGCGGCCCTCCTCTCCGAGTCTGGCTTCACCCGCCCCGACATCGAATCCGCGCTGAAACCAGAGTCCTATCTCGGCGCCTCCGAAGAGTTCATCCGCCGCGCCCTGGCCGCTCACCAAACCTGCGATGCGACGCTGCGCGCATAGCTGATTTTGCCGGGCTGGTCCCGGCTCGCAGAGTCAGGATCGGACGGCATGCTCCCGGTGCCAGCCGTTGCGCAGCAGGCGGCACCGGCGTGCGTGCCGCCCGATCCGTCCCGATTGGGGTTTCCGCGCACCAGCCCCGCACCGGCGGGTGCCGCCCGATCCGCCCCTACGCTTTCCCGACATGACCACAGACCAAGACCGCACCAACGACGGCATGCGTACCCGCCGCGAGGTCCTCGGCAATGACCACGTAGACCGGGCCATAGCGAACACGACCGATTTCACGTCGCCTTTTCAGGACTTCATCACCAGATACGCCTGGGGCGACGTCTGGTCCCGCCCCGGCCTGACCAGAGCCGACCGCAGCATGATCACGCTCGCCATCCTCGCCACGCTGCGCCAGGAACACGAACTCGCCATGCACGTCCGCGCCGCGCTGCGCAACGGCGTGACGGCCAGCCAGATCCAGGAGGTCCTGTTGCAGGTCGCCGTCTACGCCGGGGTTCCCGCCGCCAACCGGGCGTTCGAGATAGCGGCGGAAGTGCTCGAGAATGCTACGTAGTCCGCACAGTTGTTCACTTAGCGGCCGCTCGATATCGTTTCGGGTAGATGCTGCGAGGAGGACTGGTGCGGGGTGGCTGAGATCGTGTCGCTGGCCGAGGCGATCGCCGCCGCCGTTCACGACGGGGACACCGTCGCGATGGAAGGCTTCACGCACCTGATCCCGCACGCCGCCGGCCACGAGGTGATCAGGCAGCGGCGCCGCGACCTGACTCTCGTCCGGATGACGCCCGACATCATCTACGACCAGATGATCGGGGCGGGCTGCGCCCGCAAGCTGGTGTTCTCCTGGGCCGGCAATCCGGGGGTCGGATCGCTGCACAGGTTCAGGGATGCCGTCGAGCACGGGTGGCCGGTCCCGCTGGAGATCGAGGAGCATAGCCACGCGGGCATGGCCAACAGGTATGTGGCCGGGGCAGCCGGGCTGCCGTTCGCGATCCTGCGCGGCTACCGCGGAACCGGCCTGGCCGACCAGACGGCCGGCGTCGCCGAGGTGATCTGCCCGTTCACCAGCGAGCGGCTGACCGCCGTTTCCGCGCTCCGGCCGGATGTCGCTATCGTCCACGCCCAGCAGGCGGACCGCCTGGGCAACGTCCAGTACTGGGGGATCACCGGAGTGCAGAAGGAGTGCGTGCTGGCCTCGGCCAGCTCGGTGGTGACGGTCGAGGAAATCGTCGACGTGCTCGACCCCAGGCCGGGCGCCGTCGTGTTGCCGTCCTGGGCGGTCAGCTATGTGGCGGTCGTCCCCGGAGGCGCGCACCCGTCCTACGCGCTGGGCTATTCCGCTCGGGACAACGACTTCTACGTGGCCTGGGACGCGATCAGCAGGGACCGGACAAGGTTTGCGGCCTGGCTCGACGAGCACGTCTACCGGAACCCGGCCGGACCAGCCGGCGATACGGCCCGGGCCGAACACACGGGAACTACGCGATGAGCTACACGGCGGACGAGATGATGACCGTCACGGCCGCGCGCGCGCTGCGTGACCGGATGACCTGCTTCGTCGGGATCGGCCTGCCGAGCGAGGCCGCCAACCTGGCCCGCGCCACGCACGCGCCCAACCTGGTCCTGATCTACGAATCGGGCACGATCGGCGCCAAGCCAGGCGTGCTGCCGCTGTCGATCGGCGACGGGATCCTGGCCGAGACCGCCGACTCCGTCGTCAGCGTGCCCGAGATCTTCAACTACTGGCTGCAGCCCGGCCGGATCGATGTCGGTTTCCTTGGCGCTGCCCAGCTGGATAAGTTCGGCAACATCAACACCACGGTGATCGGCGACGACTACGCCGATCCGATGGTCAGGCTGCCGGGCGCGGGCGGGGCGCCCGAGATCGCGGCGGCCTGCCGGGAGGTCATCGTCGTGATCAGGCAGTCGCGCCGGGCGTTCGTTGACCGGGTCGATTTCGTGACCTCGGTGGGCTTCGGCGACGGGCCCGGCAGCAGGCAGCGACTCGGCCTCACCGGCGCGGGGCCGAGCCGGATCATCACCGACCTGGGCGTCCTGACGCCTGACCCGCGGACGAGCGAGTTCTGCCTGTCCGGCATCTACCCCGGAGTATCCGTTGCGGATATCAAAGGCAGAACCGGCTGGGACCTGCGGGTCTCCGCCGACCTCACCGAAATCCCCGCTCCGTCCGAGCACGAGCTGGGCGCGCTGCGCGGCCTGCTGGCCACGATGCCGGCCAGCACGGCCGACCCGGCGCCCTCGGCCTCGCCAGCCAGCGCGCCGGTCACCGCGCCCGCGACCGAAGGAGCAGCCCGATGACGGCCGATTCGCCCACGCACGGAGCCGTGAGCAACAGGCTGCTGCTGCCGCGCTACGAGCGGCCCGATGGCGTTCACCCGCCGCTCAACTCGCCGGAGTACCGCTCCTCCCAGCTGCGCGCGCCGGCGCAGCCGCTGGTCCCGTTGCCGCAATGGCTGACCGAGGTGACCGGGCCGCTGCTCGGCGCGGAGCGGGTGACCGCCGCGGACGGCGACCTGACCAGGCGCCATCGCGGCGAGCCGCTCGGCGAGCGGATCATCGTGACCGGCCGGGTGCAGGACTCCGGCGGCCGGCCGGTGGCCGGCACGCTGATCGAGATCTGGCAGGCGAACTCGGCCGGCCGGTATGCCCACAAGGTCGACGACCACCCGGCGCCGCTCGATCCGAACTTTGACGGCGCCGGCCGCTGCCTGACCGACACCGGCGGCCGGTACCGGTTCGTCACGATCAAGCCGGGTGCGTATCCGTGGCGGAACCACCTCAACGCCTGGCGGCCGGCCCACATCCACTTCTCGCTGTTCGGCCGGGCGTTCACGCAGCGGCTGGTCACCCAGATGTACTTTCCCGGTGACCCGCTCTTTGCCCAGGACCCGATCTTCAACTCGGTGCCCGACCCGAAGGCCCGCCAGCGGATGATCGCCCGATTCGACCTTGACCTGACCGAGCCGGACTGGGCGCTCGGCTTCGAGTGGGACATCGTGCTGCGCGGCCCAGGCGCGACCGTTTTCGAGACGCAGGAGGACGCGTGAGCCTGCCCGTCACGCCCTCGCAGACGGTCGGCCCGTTCCTGGCCATCTCCCTGCCGTGGCCGGACGGGCCGTTCGTGGTGCCCGAGGGGACTCCCGGCGCGATCACCATCACCGGCCAGGTGCTCGACGGTGCCGGGAACCTGGTACCCGACGCGCTGGTCGAAACCTGGCAGGCGGATCCGGACTCCCGGTTCGACCACCCGGACGACCCGCGCGGCGCCGCCAGGCCGGCCGCGTCGGGATTCCGCGGCTTCGGCCGGTGCGCGACCGATGACGACGGCCAGTACCGGATCGTCACGCTTCGCCCCGGTCCGCTGCCGTGCCCGGCGGGCGGCACCGAGGCACCGCACCTCGACGTCTCCGTCTTCGCCCGCGGCCTGCTGGACCGCGTCGTGACCAGGATCTACTTCCCCGACGAAGCCGAGGCGAACGCGGCCGACCCGGCCCTGTCCGCCATCGGTGATCAGGACCGGCGGGCGACGCTCATCGCCAGCCCGGTCCAGGGTGGCCAGCCCGGTCGGTTCCGGTTCGATATCCGGCTGCGCGGTGATCGCGAGACCGTCTTCTTCGATGTGTGATCCCGGCGCGCCGCAGGGCCGACGGCCCGGAGGTCGCCGTGCATGAGCCCGCGCCGGACCGCGCCGTGCCGGAGCCGGTCCCGCTGCCGCTGACGGCCTCGCTGGAGGGGCCGGCCGGAGCCCCGGTCCTGGTACTCGGGGATTCGCTCGGGACCTCCCGCGCGGTCTGGGATCCGCAGCTACCAGCGCTGGCCGAGCAGTACCGGCTGCTGCGCTTCGAACTGCCCGGCCACGGCGGCTCGGCGGCGCCGCCAGGGCCGTACTCGATCGCCGACCTCGGGTCCGGCGTGCTGGCCCTGCTCGATCAGCACGGCATCGAGCGCGCCGGCTACTGCGGCATCTCGCTCGGCGGCATGATCGGGATGTGGCTGGCCGCCGAGCACCCGGCCAGGATCGTCGCCCTGGGGCTCGTCTGCACCTCCGCCTACCTGCCGCCAGCTTCCGCCTGGCTGGCCCGGGCCGACCAGGTCATGCGGGCCGGGATGGCCTCGATCTCCGCGCCGTCAATCGGCCGCTGGTTCACCAGGGAGTTCGCCGAGCGCGAGCCTGCCGTGACGGCGGCGTTCGCCGCCGACCTCGAACGCAGCGACCCGACAGGTTACGCAGGCTGTTGCGCGGCCATCGCCGGGATGGACCTGCGGCTGCGGCTCGGCTCGATCACCGCACCCACGCTGGTCATCTCCGGCGAGCTGGACCCGGCCACCCCGCCCGATCACGGCGCGCAGATCGCGTCAGGCATCAGCGGCGCCCGGCTGATCGTCATCGGCGGCGCCGCTCACCTGGCAAATGTCGCGTCGCCTGACGAGGTCACCGCGGCCCTGCTCGAGCACCTTGGCGGTGAACCTACCGGCTTGGCTAGCTAGGATTCCTCCCCTGCGCGTTACCATGCAGGTGAGATGAGAACTTCGGGGCGCAGAGCGAACACTTCCGCGCAGGCGGGGCAACCGGCCGACGGGGTGGTGCCCGTAGCGCCGGCGGACGGCGGGGTACCGCCGGCGGACAGCACCGCATCGCCCGAGGAAGGCACCGCATCGCCCGAGGAAGGCGCGGCATTTTCCGAGGCATTGTCCGAGGACGGCGCGGCCTTGTCCGAGGACGGCGCGGCGTTGTCCGAGGACGGCGCGGCGTTGTCCGAGGACGGCAAAAGACTGCCTGAGGTCGGCGCGGCGGCCCCGGCGCCCGGAGCAGCGCACGCCAGGGACAGCGACTTCGTCCAGTCGCTGGACCGCGGGCTGGCGGTCATCAGGGCTTTCGGGCCGGACCGGGAGCGGCTGAGCCTCAGCGAGGTGGCGCGGGCGACCGGGCTCACCAGGGCCGCCGCCCGCCGGTTTCTGCTGACCCTGGTCAGGCTCGGATACGTCCGCAGTGACGGGCGGGAATTCTCGCTCCGGCCCAGGGTCCTGGAGCTGGGCTATGCGTACCTGTCAGGGCTCGCGCTGCCGGAGGTCGCCCAACCGCATCTGGAAGAGCTGTCGGCCAAGCTGCACGAGTCCTCGTCGATCTCGGTGCTCGACGGCCAGCAAATCGTCTATGTGGCCAGGGTCGCCACGAAGCGGATCATGACGGTCGCAATCTCGGTCGGCACCAGGTTCCCGGCCCACGCGGCCTCGATGGGCCGGGTGCTGCTCGCCGGGCTGAGCGAGGCAGAGCTCGACAAGTACCTGGCCGAGGCCACCTTCGAGGCCTTCACCGAGCAGACCGTCACCGACCCCGATCAGCTCAGGGAGATCATCGGTGAGGTCGGCAGGCAGGGTTACTCGATCGTCGACCAGGAACTCGAGGAAGGGCTGCGGGCGATCGCCGCGCCGATCAAGGACTCCTCCGGCGCGGTGACCGCCGCCGTCAACGTGTCGGCCCACGCCAAGAGGCACAGTCGCGAAGCGATGCTGACTCAGCTTCTTCCCGCGCTGCTCGAGACGGCACGCCAGATCGAGATCGACCTCAAGTCGCAAGGCCTCGGCTGACCGGTGTTAGCGATTCTCGCTATTTGAAGATCCGCCGGCCCGGGCGGCCGGACGGGCAGCTCCATCACCGGCACGGGCCGCGCAGAGCTTCACGTACCGGCCGGGCGTCATGCCGAATGCCGCTTTGAACGTCCGGGTGAAGTGGGCCTGGTCGGCGAAGCCGACCTCGAGCGCCGTTTCTGCCAGGGGCCGCGCGTCGCGCAGCCAGCCCCGGGCCACGTCGAGGCGCCGCATCACCGAATATCGGTACGGGCTGGTCCCGTAGACGGCATGGAACTGGCGTGCGAACTGGTGGCGGTCCAGGCCCGTGACCGCCTCCACCTCGCTCGATTGCACTATCGTCAGCCGGCTCCGCAGGAAATCGCGGCCACGCTCGACAGCGGGCAGGTCGACCCGGCAGCCCACCGCGCCGGTGAGACCGGCAGCGCTGAACCGTAGCAGGCCCTCCGCCAGCTGAAGCACCAGAGCGTCGAGCGCCAGCGGCTCGGGCGCGTGCGCGAACGCCGCACGCACCACGCGCGCGAGGACCGGGTCGTCGGTCACCGGAGCAGCGAAGGGCAGTGGCGTTGGCCGTCCCGTGAGGGCTGGCAGGGCGGAGGCGATCCGGTCCGGGCTGACGTAGATCTGGCGGTAGCCGAACAAGCCCGGCCCATCTGCCCTGCCGTCGTGCAGTTCGTCGGGATGCAGCACGAAGACCTGTCCCGGGAGGCTGCGCTCAACGGTGCCTCGGTAGTCGAACGCCTGAACTCCTTCCTCGGTGACGCCGATCGCGTAGACGTCGTGCCGGTGGCGGCTGAACGGGCGGCCACGAAGACGAGCGCGGAACAGTTCCACCCCGTCGACCGGCCCCGTGCCGTCTACCCACTCATCTGAGCCGCACGAATGTTCAAGACCGGCGCCGACTGCATCACCCAGGCTGAGGGCCATGGAGCAAATCTACGGAGCGGCGCATGGAAGTCATACATGACCCCACCCAGGTAATCGCGTTTGTGACGTTCTCAGCGGTCGTCGCCGGAACCCCCGGCCCCAGCAATGCGCTGCTGACCGCTGTCGGTGCAAGGGTCGGTGTCCGGAAGGGTCTCGCGAGTCTGCTGGGGCAGGTGGCCGGGATGGGGGCGATGCTGTTCGCCATCACCCTGGGACTGGGCAACGTGCTCCTTGCTCATCCGCTGGCACTCCAGGTCCTGAAATGGGGCGGGGCAGCGATGCTCTGCTGGATGGCCTGGCGGATCGCGCGCGACCGCGGGAATGCCGAGGAGGCCACGAAAACACCCGCTGGATTCCTCGGCATGGCGGCCTTCCAGTGGGTCAACCCCAAGGGGTGGCTGATCGGCGTCGCCGCCATCACCACCTTCCTGGACCGGCGCGGCGGCGGTGCCCTGGCCCAGGCCGTCATCTTCGCGATCCTTTTTACGCTGGTCGCCCTCCCCAGCTGCTTGCCCTGGCTGGCGTTCGGCGCCGCGCTCCAGCGCTTCCTGCGGACACCGCGGGCCCGGCGCGTACTCAACGGTGCCATGGCGGCCCTGCTGGCCGCATCCACGATCCTGCTGGTCTGGACCCGCTTTTGACCTCGCCCCAGACCCCTGCCCCGCCGTCGTCAGCGTTGCGTCGCCGCGACGGAGAGCGCACGGAACGCCTCGATGACGCTCTGCAGATGACCATGCATCGCCCGCTCGGCTAGCTCAGCGTCTCGTGAGCTGATCGCCGCGACGATGGCCTCGTGCTGCGGCAGCGACACCGCCGACCGGCCCGGGACCAGGGATAGCGAGAACTGGTGACGGACGGTCTGGTCGCGCAGCTGACGGAGCACGCGGGAGGCCGTCTCGTGGGCCGCGATGTCGCGGATCGCGACGTGCAACCGGGCGTTGAGCCCGCTGTAGGTCAGCAGCTCCGACTTCTCTACCGCCGTGCGCATGTCCTTGACGACCGTGCGCAGCTTGGCCACGTCCGACTTGGTGACCCGCTCGGCGGCGCGAGCAGCCAGCATGCCTTCGAGGAGGATGCGGACCTCGGTGATCTCGATGGCCTCGGCGAACGACACCTCGCGCACCCGGGCTCCCCGGTTGCGCTGAAACTCGACCAGACCCTGTGCCGCCAGCTGCTGCAGGGCTGTGCGGAGAATAAATCTCGAGGTGCCGAATCGCTCACACAGGTCGATCTCGACCAGACGCTGTTGCGGCGCGTATTCGCCCGCCAGAATCGCCGCACGGAGCGCTTCGGTGACCGCCGGCCTGGAGTCCTCCGGCACGGTGCAGCTCCTTCCCTGACTGCCAGACGGCTTGCTCCTGCCGGATCACCCGTCAGGTCCTGCGGCCGCCAGCTACTCCTGTGGCGCCACATTGTCAGCAATCCGTCAAATGCGTGGTCGCAGGCCAGTGGCGCCGCGCGATCAAGATACCGCCAAGTGCGGATCGGCCTGCCCAGCCTGTCGGTGCGATCGGCCCGATCCCCGCCGCCACCTCCGCGAGCGAACAATACACAAAATTGTTGACATTACTGACGGCCGGGATCCGGGTTCTTGCCAACCGAAAACTCGCGCCCCGATGCCTGTCATAGCACGAAATCGGCGGGCCGCCACGGTGATCTGGTTGCGTCAGTGCTCGGTTCCATCTGGCGCAGCCCTGCCGTAGACGTGCCATTTGCGAAGGGAATCGCTGCATTCCGCCTAGTCGTATTGCGCATAGCCGTACGCCAGGCGCACACTAGCAATGCCTCCGTCCCGCAGTGCCTGACCCAGAGCTGACATTGGTTCGAGGCAGACCTCGGACGCCGGTGCGACGAATGGTATCGGCGCGGTTGCCGCAGGTGCGGTCCCGGCGCCTGCGATACGGCCAAACAAGGAGATAGATGACAGATGAGTGACCAGAGTGTGCGATCCGGCGGCATCAGCCTGGCCGGCAGCATCAGCCGACGGGGCCTGCTGCGCGCGGTCGGCGCTGGCGCAGCCGTCGCGGGGACCGGCGGCCTGCTCGAGGCGTGCTCCTCCGGCATCAAAGGGGCCAACGCGGGCGGCGGCACGAAGGGCATCACGATCGGCTGGATCCATCCGCTGACCGGTCCGCTGGCCGGGTTTGGCGCGCCCGACAACTGGGTGATCTCCAAGATCAAGCAGACAACGCCGTACAAGAACGGCTTCAAGATCGGCGGTAAGACCTTCTCGGTCACCATCAAGTCCTACGACACGCAGTCCAGTTCCACCCGGGCCGGGGACCTGGCCAAGACGGCCATCTTGAACGACAACGTCGACCTCCTGCTGGCATCGTCCACGCCGGAGACCGTCAATGCGGTAGCCAGCCAGGCGGAAACGCTCGGCACGCCGCTGATCTGCGCGAACATTCCGTGGGAAGCCTGGTACATCAACCTCGGCGGCAATCCGCTGAAGCCGACGCTCAAGCCGAAGTTCGTGGTGATGTACTTCCTGGGCGCCGAGCACCTGATCAAGTGCTTCATCCCGATGTGGAACCGGATTCACTCTCAGCTTCACACCAACAAGGTGGTCGCCGCGGCGTTCCCGAACGACTCCGACGGCAACGCGTTTCGCGCGGTATTCCCGCCGATTGCCAAGGCGGCGGGGTACACGTTCGATCTGTCCCCCGCTTACACCGACGGGACGACGAACTACTCCTCGATGATCTCCCAGTTCAAGGCGGACAAGGCTGACTTCTTCACCAACGTGCCGCTGCCGCCCGACTTCGCCACCATGTGGAAGCAGGCGGTTCAGCAGGGATTCAAGCCCAAGCTGGCGACAGTGGCCAAGGTGCTGCTGTTCCCGCCCGACGCCTACGCGCTCGGGAGCCTGGCCTACAACGTGGCCACCGACGCGTGGTGGGTGCCGTCGCTGCCGTGGACGTCGACGTTCACCGGGGAGACCTGCCAGCAGATGGCCACCGAGTTCGAGGCGGCCACCAAGGGGCAGTGGAACTCCAACATCAGCAACTACAGCCTGTTCGAGGCGGCGCACGCTGCCCTCACCTCGGTCAGCGACCCACACGACAAGGCCGAGGTCGCCGGCGCCATCCACCAGGTGAACATCCAGGCCCTGGCCGGGCCGCTCAACTTCGCATCAGGCGGCCCCGCGCTGGGCGTTGCGATCACCCCGCCGGTCGGCGTGCAGTGGCAGAAGGGCACCAAGTTCCCGGTGGAGATGCAGGTGGTCGACAACACCCTGGTGCCGCAGGCGAAGATCACCGCCGACCTGCATCCGACCAACCCGTAACCGGATGAGCAAGCCGGAGGGGCGCGGCGCCGCCTGGACTGAGGAGCGAGCAACGAGCGACGCAGGCAGGCTGCGCCCGCGGGCGTCTCGTAAGCGAGCGGAAGACCGGCTATGACCAGCCCGCTTCTCGAGCTCGAGCACGTGACGAAACGGTTCGGCAAGGTCGTCGTCGCCGATGACCTGTCGCTGGCCGTCGGCCCAGGGGACACCGTCGGGATCGTGGGGCCGAACGGAGCTGGCAAGACCAGCCTGTTCGGTCTCATTTCCGGGGATCTCGCGCCTGACGCGGGCGAGATCCGCTTCGCCGGGCGCACGGTCACCAAGCTGGACGCTGCCACGCGGTGCAGGCTGGGCATCGGGCGCACCTATCAGGTGCCGCGGCCGTTCGGGGATATGACCGTGTTCGAGAACGTCCTCGTCGCCGCCCAGCAGGGCGGCGGGCTGCGGCGGCGGGCCAGCTATGCGGCCGCGGTCGAGGCGCTGGACCGGGCCGGCGTCTCCGGTCAGGCCAACGTGCCCGCCGAGCGGCTTGGCCTGCTGCAGCGCAAGCGACTGGAACTGGCTCGCGCCCTCGCGACGCGGCCCACGCTGCTGCTGCTGGACGAGGTAGCCGGCGGCCTGACCGACCCGGAGGTCGCCCAGCTGGTTGAGATCGTCCGCGGCATCAATGCCGACGGAACCGCGGTGATCTGGATTGAGCATGTCGTGCGCGCGCTCACCGGCGTGATCAGACGGCTGACGTGCCTGGCCGGCGGTACGTTCGTCGGCGACGGCGACCCGGCCGCGGTGCTAGCCGAACCCGCGGTCCGCGAGGTCTTCCTCGGCACCGAGGTCACCGCAGCCCTCGCCGGCGGGTCACTGGAAACCCCCTTCACCCACGGCAAGCGCAGCGAGCCATGAGGGCGGGCGAAAACGGCGGGACGCCGCTGCTGGAAGTCCGCGGCCTGGTCGTGCACCACGGCCAGCTTCGCGCCCTGGACGCGATATCGCTGCGAGTACTTCCCGGCGAGGTCTACGCGATCATCGGCGCGAACGGCGCGGGCAAGTCGACGCTGCTGCGCACGATCGCCGGCCTGCACCGCCCGACGGCGGGCTCGGTGCTGTTCGACGGCAAGGACGTCACCGCGCTTCGGCCCGAGCACCGTGCCCGCCGGGGGATCGTCATGGTGCCGGAGGGCAGGCGGCTCTTCGAGTCGCTGTCCCTCGAGGAGAACCTGCGGGTCGGCGCGGCGTACGGGCGAGCGGGCCCGTGGACGATCGAGCAGGTGTACCAGATGTTCGGCTGGATGCGCGAGCGCCGCGACCAGCGCACGGCCCAGCTTTCCGGCGGTGAGCAGCAGACGGTCGCCATCGGGCGGGCGCTGGTCGCCAATCCCCGCGTGCTGCTGCTCGACGAGCTGTCGCTCGGCCTGGCGCCGGTCGTCGTCCAGCGCGTCTACGGCATGCTGCCGGACATCCTGGCCACCGGCCTCACCGTGCTGCTTGTCGAGCAGGACGTGAGCCAGGCCCTGCGGGTCGCGTCGCATATCCACTGCCTGCTCGAGGGCCAGACCACCCTCGAGGGCAAGCCCGCCGACGTCACCGCGGAACGGGTCGAGGCAGCCTACTTCGGCCTCTCGGGCACGGCTTCTGGTCATGCCGCCGCCGAGGAAGGGAGCGAGCTCTGATGGCCTGGGTCAACGCCGTCATCCAGGGAGTGCTGACCGGCGGGCTCTACGCGCTGTTCGCCTGCGGGCTGTCGCTGATGTTCGGGGTCATGAAGGTCGTCAACCTCGCTCACGGGGACCTGGCCGTGGTCGCGGGGTACGTCGCGATCGGCATCATCACCGTCACCCACATCCCGGTGCTCTGGTCCTTCCTCATCGTGGTACCGGTGATGGCGGTCCTTGGCTACGTCCTGCAGCGCACGTTCATCCAGGGAGCGCTCGACCGCAGCGTGCTCACCACGCTGATGGTGACCTTCGGACTGTCGGTGGTGATCGAGAACGGCCTGCTGCAGTTCTTCACGGCCAACAGCCGCGCGATCGGCACCAATCTCGCCCTGGTGAGCGGCTCGTTCAACCTCGGCTCGCAGATCCAGATCGCCTACCTGCTGGTGGTCATCTTCGCGGTCGCCGTGGTGGTACTGCTCGGGCTGCAGTACTACCTCTCGGCGTCCAAGTACGGCCGCCTCATCCGGGCCAGCGCCGACGACCGGGAGGCGGCGCAGCTGGCCGGGGCCGACTACCGGCACGTGTTCGGCATCGCGGCGGCGATCGCGTTCGGCACCGTGGCGCTGGCCGGCGTTGCCTACGGCATGTACTCCCAGCTGGCTCCCACGACGGGCACCGACACGATCCTGCTGTTCGCGTTCGCGGCGGTGGTGATCGGCGGGCTCGGCTCGCTGTGGGGCACCCTGGTCGGCGGTGTGGTGCTCGGCGTTGCCCAGCAGATCGGCGCGCAGATCAACATCTCCGACGAGGTCCTCGCCGGGTACCTCGTATTCCTCGCCGTGCTCGTGCTCCGCCCGCAGGGCCTGACCACCCGGAGGACGCAGTCGTGAGCATGGTCAAGGAAGCCCCCGGCCG
>WNGK01014560.1_pt1 | contig 13173 bp, 9 predicted proteins | sample 5400601 | NCBI WGS metagenome assembly WNGK01 (sample SAMN13153376, study PRJNA577476) | soil metagenome | isolation source: 60 cm soil or saprolite under Garry oak tree replicate 1 | place: USA:California | collected 2016-06-15 | reverse complement strand
GAAGCGCAGGCGGTCCCGCAGTCTCGGATCATTTTCTAGAAGGCGGCAGCCTTCGACGGCGGGTTTTATGATCTCCGTCAGCGTCTCAACGGGTTGTTTACGGTAGTAGAGAAGGCCCATGCGATCGTCGGTCATATCAATGCTGAAGTTACTCTGATGCGCGACGAGCAGAATGCCGGGGCCTTCGTGAATGTGGCTGTAATTGTGGACATCGATCAGAAGGTGGTTTTCGAAAGCTTGCTTCTGAATCCATTCATGGAAGATGGGAATGAACTCCGCCGGCTGAATCCGTTCACCGCCGGCGGCGAAAAATTTGATACCCAGCCGATACAGGTCCATTAGGGTGCGGCTTTCCCAACCTGAACAGGCAGCCTCCCCGATATGCCGACGGTCCCGCGTTCGGTAAGGGAATCGTGACAAGCATAGACGGCTTCGATGAACAACTGAGCCTCCTCGACAATCCGGTGAGCGTAATCGCGCGTATGCACTTGCGGCGGAGAATCGTGACGCCGGAACAGATACTGAGCGAATTTGTTCCCGGCATACCGATCTCCTAACACGTTGGTATCGTAAAAGCGCGTGCGAAACTCATTCACAATGCTATCCGGATGATCGGGCACATCATGAAACTCCGTCCTGACCAGCGCGATGGCCGCTTGAAGCATCGCTTTATAAGCAAGAGCATCGGACCGCGCGTAATCGCCTTCATCCAATTTCAACTGGCTTTCAAATACCAACCGCTCCGCAGCGGCTAAATCGAATTGCACGGTTGACACAACTGCGCCGGCGCATTCGCCGGCTCCCAGGTCACCGATCGTGAACACACGCGGATCGCCCCAATCGGAATAATAGGAGGGATCGCTTTCAAACGACGGCACGTCCATGAAAGATTCCAGCATTCGACGGAGTTCCGGCTTGCCGATACGTTTCACAAAATCTTGGAAGCTTTCCTCGCCGGCGCGGTCTTGAACATAGCGTTCGGTCAAAAGCGTCACGACTTCAGGAATGCGTTTGGAAGGTACGGTGCCGATCGCCAGCCCGTATGCCGCCGCATTCTCCTGTCGCTTACCGCCAAGCACAACCTGGAAATGGGGTACTTTGCGATTATCGATCGTGCGGCTGGTTCCATAGAAGCCCAGATCCGCGATATGGTGCTGGCCGCAGGAGTTGAAGCAGCCGCTGATTTTGATGTGGAGGTTCTTGACCGCATCATCGATTACGAAGAACTTTTCGCTCAAGCGATTTCGAATCTCTGCCGCCAGCCCGCGCGAGGAAGCGATGCCCAGCTTGCAGGTATCCGTACCCGGGCACGCTGTGACATCGACAATCGTGCCCGCGCCAGGCTGGTCCAGCCCAATGCGCTTCAGTTCACGGTACAGATCCGGCAGATCAGCCTCGCTGATCCATCGCAGCACAATATTCTGTTCCACTGTCGTACGGATATTGTCGCCGCTGAAACGGCGCGCAATGTCGGCGAGCTGCCGGCATTGCCTTGCGGACATATCTCCCAATGGGAGCGTGACCGTTACGACGGCATATCCCGCCTGTCGTTGCTGATACATATTCGTTCGATACCATGCTTCGAAACCGTCAGGCCGTTCATGGCCGTTGAAGCGGGCCGGTTGTCTCTTCGGCGTTTCCTGGTAGCGATCGACGTTCGGCAGATAGCCCGTCCAACGATCGTCTTCGGGCATGATCTTCCGCTCTTCGAGCACGATTCTCCGGAACTCCTCAATGCCAAGCTTGGTTACGAGGAATTTGATTCGAGCGGCCGCGCGGTTTTTCTTTTCTCCCAATCGGGCGAACACGCGTGAAATAGCCTGGGCGATCGGCAACAATTCTTCTTCCGGCAAAAATTCGTCGAACAGTTTGGCTTGATGGGGCACTGCGCCCAAACCGCCGCCCACATATAGCTCGAAGCCCCGCCGCTCTTTTCCATTTTCGAACCGCTTCACGGCAATGCAGCCCATGTCGTGCATGCTGGTCAAGCCGCAAGCCTCGTGCTTGCAGCCGGAGAAGGCGATTTTGAACTTGCGGCCGAAGCCTTGCGTGTCGGGATGACCAAGCAAGAACTTGGAGCATGCTTTCGCGTACGGTGTCACATCGAAAACTTCGCCGCGGCACACACCGGCGAGCGGACAAGCGGTCACGTTGCGCACGGAATTGCCGCAAGCTTCACGCGTCGTAACACCGACAGCCGCAAGCCGGCGCATCAGGCTCGGAGTGTCTTCAATATGAACGTAGTGAAGTTGGAAGTCCTGGCGTGTGGTGACATGAAGCACGCTGTCGGCGTATTCCTCGGCCACTTCCGCCAGAGTGTCGAGTTGATCAGGCGTGACGCCGCCGAATGGAATTTTGATGCGCTGCATGCCTGGCGCGTCCCAAAGGGTTTCAGGCCCCTTGGTCACGTCGCTCAACGAAAGCTGTTGTGTGCGGATGCCGTCATGCCGATGCCCATTATCGTAACGCTGGCCGTAACAACCCCGGCGCAGACGAGTTTCCGCAAAGATCTTCTCGTCGAGCTTCCCTTGCCGGCGCAAAACCATTTGGGTTTCAAAGACGTCGATTTCCTCAGCGAGCACGGGATCGATCCTGTCGGCGAGTTTTTCCTTCCAGGTGGGCATTTTAGAACCTCTGTGAAATGGAATTCTTCCTTTTTTGATCGAACTTGTCAACATTCGGCGCTTCACGCCGGGTGAGGGCTGCGAGTATAGACCGCCGCTACAGTCGCAAAGTATGCTAAAGTCCTCCAACCATGAATCTTGCGGTACTTTCGGTCATTGCCTTTGCTGTCGCCATCATTATTAGTTGTGTGTCGGAGATCAACGTTGGCTTCCTCTCCATTGCCTTTGCGTTCATCATCGGAGTAGGGCTGGGAGGAATGAAGGCAACCGACGTGGCGGCCGGATTTCCGACGAGCCTGTTCCTCATTCTGGTCGGAGTTACGCTCTTTTTCAGCCAGGCCAACGTCAACGGAACTCTACACAAGATCGCGAAACACAGTGTGAAGCTCGCGCGCGGAAACGTCGGCATGATCCCCGTCATTTTCTTTTTCCTCGCGGCAGGACTAGCGGGTATCGGCGCTGGAAATATCGCAACCACGGCGCTGCTCGCCCCTGTTGCGATGGCTGTCGCGGGAAATATGGGAATCAGTGGATTTCTGATGACCGTCGTTGTGTGCTGTGGGGCGAACTCGGGCGCGCTTTCCCCGTTTGCGCCCACCGGCGTGATTGCCAATGGATTGCTTGCACGCATAGGTATCACAAACCAGGAGTGGCCGACTTTCTACAACAACTTCCTTGCCGAAGGATTTGTGGGTTTGACCGGATATTTTCTGCTGGGTGGATACAAATTGATGTCGCGCAACGCGCCTGCCAGAGCGTTGAAGGCCGACGATGCGCTGCTCGCGCACGAAGGGCCGTTTACCGGGCACCAAAAGCTCACGCTCGCTCTGATTGGCGCGATGGTGATATCGGTGGCTTATTACAAGATTGACGTTGGAATGGCAGCCATCATTGCTGCTGCAATCATGACACTGGCCCGTGCAGCCAATGAAGAGAAAGCCGTGAAAGCCATGCCCTGGAATGTAATCCTGATGGTTTCGGGTGTCACCGTCTTGATTTCCATTCTCGAGAAGAAGGGCGGCATGGACCTGTTCACGACCATCCTTGCGCGTTTCTCGACGCAAACTTCAGTGACGGGGGTTATGGGATTTGTTACCGGAGTTATCTCTGTTTACAGCAGTTCTTCAGGTGTGGTTTTGCCGGCGTTCATGCCGACTATTCCGGGACTGATCCAGAAGATTGGTGGCGGTAACGCCATGGCGATCGCGTCGTCGGTCAACGTCGGCGCGCACCTCGTCGATGTCTCTCCGCTCTCAACGCTTGGCGCGCTTTGCATTGCCAATGCGGCAGCTTCCGAGGACCGAAAGGCCTTGTTCAATAAGCTCATGATCTGGGGTTTGTCCATGAGCGTCATCGGTGCCTTTGTTTGTTGGGTGTTCTTCGGGCTCTTATGAAAACTGTCCGCTGGATTTTCTGCTTCTTGGCGGCCGCCATTCCACTGCGGGCTGAGAGCGTCAACGTCGCGGCTGCAGCCGATCTCAATTTTGCTATCCAGGAAATCATCCAACAATTCGAGCACGATACGGGGAACGTGGTTCATCTCACGCTCGGCTCCTCGGGAAACTTTTACGCGCAGATCTTAAATGGAGCGCCATTTGACGTTTTTCTCTCTGCCGATACCGAGTATCCCAAGCAACTCGAGCAGCAAGGATACGCCGTGCCCGGATCCACATTTCCCTATGGCGTGGGCCGCATCGTTCTGTGGATACCAAACCGGTCGCCTCTGGACCTGAACAAGCTCGGAATGACGTCCCTGCTGAACGATTCAGTGAAAAAGATCGCAATCGCGAACCCTGCGCACGCTCCGTACGGCCGCGCGGCGGCAGCTGCAATGGAATATGCAAAACTTTATGATCGCGTGAAGGGCAAGCTCGTCCTGGGGGAGAACATCTCGCAGGCCGCTCAGTTTTTGCAGTCTGGCGCGGCGGACGCCGGCATTATCGCGCTGTCCCTTGCCGTGTCTGGGCCGATGCAGAAAGCTGGGCGATATTGGCTGATTCCCTCCGAAATGTATCCACGGCTCGAACAAGGGGCCGTGTTATTGAAGCGTGCGGGTTCTGCGGGGAGAGCCTTTCACGAATGGCTGCGCGGGCCGGAACCACGGCGGATTTTCGAGAAATATGGTTTCGGGAAGCCGTAAAACCCTCTCCCAAAGGGAGAGGGACTTACCTATGAACTGGGAAGCACTCATTACAACGCTCGAGCTGGCGTCGGTCACTTCAGTGATCCTCATGGTCATTGCGCTGCCATTGAGCTACTGGTTCGCATTTTCGGAGTGGCGATGGAAATTTCTTCTCGAGGCGGTTGTGGCATTGCCTCTCGTATTGCCACCGACGGTATTGGGTTTTTACGTTCTAATCGCGCTGGGGCCACAGAGTCCATTGGGACGTTTCGGCTTGGCGTTCACATTCAACGGTCTCGTTCTTGCGTCCGTCCTTTACAGTCTTCCTTTTGCGGTCCAGCCGATTGCCGCAGCCTTCGGTGCAGTTGAGCGCAAATACATCGAGGCTTCCTGGATGCTGGGTGTGTCGAATTTCGAAACGTTCTTTCGAGTGATCGTTCCTCAATCGTGGTCGGGCGTTCTCACGGGTTTCGTTTTGAGTTTTGCACATACGTTGGGTGAGTTCGGCGTGGTGCTCATGGTCGGCGGAAATATTCCTGGCGTAACCCGAACCCTTCCATTGATATCTATGACCAGGTGCAGGGCTTGAATTACGCCTCGGCTGCGGTGACCTCCGCCACGCTGTTGATTATTTCATTCGTCATCCTTTCCATTGTTTACGGACTCAACCGGAAAGTGTGGTTCTTTGCTGCTGATCGCCGACATCGAGAAGCGGTTTGAAGGCCGTTTGCGCGTTGAGGCCTCTATTCGTATCCCTTACGGCCCATCTACTACAATTCTTTTCGGGCCTTCAGGCGCAGGAAAAACAACTGTCTTGCGATGTATTGCAGGGTTGGAGAAGCTCAATGCGGGCCGCATCGTGTTCGACGGGAAAGATTGGGCGAATGTCGGGCCACAAAGAAGACCGATTGGATTTCTCTTTCAGGATTACGCCTTATTCCCGCATCTTCGCGTTTCCGAAAACATTGGATACGCTGCCAAGCATTCGGCGGAGTCCGTAAAAACCATTGCATCCATGCTGAAAGTGGATGATGTCCTCAATCAATGGCCGGCGGAACTGTCGGGAGGACAGCAACAGCGTGTGGCATTGGCGCGCGTGCTCGCGCGCAAGCCCCGATTGCTGCTTCTGGATGAACCGCTTTCGGCCTTGGATGCAGCCATGCGTGATCACGTGCGATCTGAGCTTGCGCAGTTGCTTCGCACTCTGGGCATTCCGGCCATTGTCGTCACACACGATTGGGTTGATGCGCTGACGCTGGGCGATCAGATGCTCGTTATGAGCAGTGGCCGGGTTTTACAAGCTGGTCCTCCTCAAGAAGTCTTCACGCGGCCGCAGCACCCCGAGGTAGCGGCAGCGGTCGGAGTAGAAACGGTTGTTACAGGACGCATACGCCGGCGTGAAGGCGGAATTGCTTTGCTCGATGTCGGATCGGCGCAACTCGTGGCGGCCGATCCTGGGGGCGAAGAATCGGATTTTTACGTTTGCGTCAGGGGTGAAGATGTGACGCTCGAAAAAGGACGTGCCGAACAGAGCAGCGCCCGAAACCACTTGCGCGGCACAGTCTTGCAAATTGCCATTGCCGGCGTTCTGACAAAAGTTACTATTGATGCTGGATTCGAGCTCGTTGCATTGGTTACGCGGCAAGCCGCCGCCGACCTCGAGTTATCAAAAGGTGCCGAGATTTTCGCAGTTTTCAAAGCTTCTGCCGTTCATCTTATTCCGAAGGCCCACGCATAAAGACGCCGGGTGAGGATTACAATTTGGCCGTTTCTTTAATTTACGACTCCATATATCTAAAACACGACACGGGTTTTCATCCGGAAAATGCGCGGCGGCTCTCGGCCATTTTGGAGGCACTCGGGCAAGATGATGCGCTTTGGCGGAAGCTTGCTCGGGTTCGACCGCAGCCTGCACGCGATGAAGACATTGCGCGGTGCCATCGCGGAGACCTCATCCACGAAATCGAAGCGCTCTCGAAAAGCGGCGAGAGCTTCGTCGACGCCGATACCCGTATCAGCCCGGAGTCGTTCGAGGTAGCGCGGCTCGCAGCGGGTGCCGCTCTTGCTGCTGTCGACGAAGCCATGCGTGAAGAGGGGGGCCGCGCCTTTGGCCTCATTCGCCCTCCCGGCCACCACGCAACGATTTCAACTGCGATGGGATTTTGCCTTTTTAATAACGCCGCGATCGGCGCGCGGTACGCTCAGGCGAAGTACGGCGTTGAACGTGTTTTGATCATCGACTGGGACGTCCATCACGGGAACGGCACGCAAGAAATCTTCTGGAACGATCCGACGGTTTTCTATTTCTCGACTCACCAATACCCCTATTACCCCGGGACTGGCTCTTCGGGCGAGCGAGGAGGCGGCAAAGGAGAGGGTTTTACGTTGAATATTCCTCTGTGTGCGGGCACGCCGGCTGGCCAGCACCGGCAGGCATTCACTGATGCCATTCATGAAATCGGGCGAAGGTTCCCGCCAGATCTCATCATCATCTCCGCCGGTTTCGACTCGCGCCTCGGAGATCCTCTGGGCGGATTGATGCTGGAAGATTCCGATTTCTCGGAAATGACAAAGGAAGTCCTTCGCATCGCTGAGAAGCATGCTGCCGGCCGCGTGATTGGATTATTAGAAGGCGGTTATAACCTCGATTTATTGGGTAACTCGGTGAGAACTCACATCGCAGCGCTGATGTAAAGAGGATCTAGCCACAAAGAGGCCCAAAAATCACAAAAATGTCTTCCATTTCATTTCGATCTCTTGTGTTTTTTGTGCCTTTTTGTGGCCATTTATCAACTCTCCTCGTCTTGCTCCGGCCGTCCAAAAAAGGCTAGCATTTTGGGTTTGCCATTTTGAGGAGGTAGTCGTTTGTTGTTAGTCCTCTTAGTAATAGTTTCATTCAGTGCCTTGCCGGCGGCCGCGGCGTCTTCGGCTAATCCCGTTTACGGGAAAATCGATTTAGCTTTCGAACGAAATCTTGGTCAGGCCGATGATCGCGTCGAATTTCTCGGCCGTGGAACTGGACATACAGTTTTTCTCACCCAAAACGAGGCAATTATTGGATTTACGGCTCCGAAGACACCGGCATTTCGAATGAAACTGCTAGGCCAGAACAGGCATCCCCAAGTGGAAGGTATGACATTTATCCCGGAATCGATGTTGTCTACCACGGCAATGGTCAGCTTCTCGAATACGATTTCGTCGTCAATCCGGGAGCCGATCCAAAAAAAATCCGGATCGCCTTCTCGGGCATCCGCCGAACATCGCTCGACACCGCGGGCGACCTCGTCCTTACAACTGATGGTGATCCGATCCTCGAACGGAAGCCCCACGCGTATCAAACCATCGACGGCATCGAGAAAACTGTCGATGTGTCGTACGTCATTTTCGCGAATCACGTGAAATTCAATATTGGTGAGTATGACAAGACGAAGCCGCTCATTATCGATCCTCTGCTCGTCTATTCCACGTATTTTGGCGGTTCTGGCCCCGATCAAGGAAACGCGATCACTGTCGATGTTGAAGGCAGCGTGTATGTGACCGGTGTCACGACCTCCGCGGATTTCCCGGTTGCCTCCGCCGCTCAGGGCAAGAACGCCGGTGGGACGACGGATGCGTTCATACTGAAGCTCGATCCAACGGGTACGCAGATTGTGTATTCGACTTATATCGGCGGTTCTGGTTCCGATGAAGGACACTCGATCGCCGTCGATACCGGCGGCAATGCCCACATCACCGGTTACACCTCCTCTAACGATTTTCCGATCGTCAGCGGCTTTCAGAGAACCCGCGGCGGACTTCTAGATGCCTACGTCCTGAAGCTGAACAGAACGGGCAACGCCATTTTATTCTCGAGTTTTCTCGGCGGCTCTGTTGATGACCGAGGATACGGTATTGCTCTTGATGCGGCCAGCAACATCTACCTCACGGGGACAACAAGTTCCAACAATTTCCCAACCGCTAATCCATATCAGCGCAACTATGCAGGAGGGTTCGCAGATGCCTTCGTTGCAAAGATCGGTTCCGCCGGAAATCTGATCTATTCTACCTACACGGGGGGGCTCGGCAACGATAACCCATTCTCTATTGCGGTTGACGGCAATGGCGCAGCCTACGTGACGGGCTTCACGAGCTCACCCAATTTTCCGCTTGTGAATGCTCTGCAGAACACTTATGGCGGGGGTACTGATGATGTTTTCGTGTTCAAACTGAATCCTGCGGGTACAGCGCTGCAGTATTCGACATATGTCGGTGGAATCAATTCCGATGAGGCAACACGGATTGCCGTGGATGAAGCGGGTAGCGCCTACATCACCGGTTATACCGATTCGATAAACTTTCCTACCCACAATCCGTATCAGGTCATTGACGCAGGGAACTTCGATGCTTTCGTTGCAAAGCTGTCGCCCGACGGCGCGTCGCTGACATTTTCAACGTACTTCGGCGGTAGTCAAGTCGACAGCGGTACCGGTATTGCCGTCGATCGAGCGCACAATGTTTATATCTGCGGCTACACCAATTCATTCGATCTTCCTGTAGCGAATGCAGTTCAGTCCTTTATTGCCGGGGATCGCGATGTCTTTCTGGCGAAATTCGATCCGGATGGAGACATTCTCGTTTTTTCCACATTTCTGGGAGGTCTTGGTCCCGAAAGCGCCATTGGTTTGGCTATCGACGGCTCAGGGAACGCTTACGTCACAGGTTTTACACATTCAACGAACTTCCCCACTGCGAATCCCATCCAGGAAACGAACGCCGGCACACCCGATATCTTTATTGCCAAACTGAATTCGGCAGACATTGTGTCGGCCCAGCAATTTCAGGTGGCGCCTCAGGGTGCGACTTCATTAACTACGGAAGGAAAGCGCACAGATGCTGTATTTGGCTATGCCACCGCGGAGTCGATTCCCGGCACGCCGCTTGCAGGCTTGGCGATCGTCAATCGCATGCAGAATGGCGCGACTGTCAGCGAGGTGAATGTGCCGGCGCCGCCATTCTTGGATGTGGGACGGCTGTTTGTGGATGTCTCGGCCAGCGGCCGTTCGGTGTTGTCGATCGCTAATCCGAACGATAGCGACGTCACCGTGGATTTTGTTTATACCGACGACATGGGAAATTCCTCAAAGTTCACGACGGTTACGGTGGCTGCGCACCAGCACTTTTCGAAATTCGTCACGGATGATCCACTCAAGATCGATGCGCCGGGAACGCTGAACTTCGTATCATCTCTTCCGATTGCGGCAACGGCCTTCTTCACCATTACCAACGAGTCCAGCGAGCTTTTACTCAGCAACACGCCCATTGTACATCCCGTTCATTATTCCGCTGATGTTGGAGATAGACCCGTAACAATTGCACAACTTGCCGACGGGGCCGGCTGGCATACGGATGTCGTGCTGGTCAACACAACGGAAGATCAAATGAGCGGGGAGGCCCGTTTCTTCGATCAGGGGAACGGCTCTCGTCCCGGAAGTCCGATTGAACTCGGCATAGGCGACGGCAGCACTGCGGCTTCTGTGGTGGAATACGACATTCCGCCTCGAAGTTTTCAGAAGATCACCACCGCCGGCACCGCCAGCGTTTCGGAGGTTCCGTTGACCTTAAATCCTGGCGCTTCCTCCAGCACACCCGGTGGAGGAGCGACCCAGATCTCGGGCTGGGCATCGGCCGATACTGCAACTCCGGAGACGCGGCTGAATGGATTGGAGATCCTCCAGTATCGCCAAAACGGTATTACTCAAAGCGAAGCCGCAGCGCTCGGGCCTCGCCTTCGGCAAAGTGGCGGCCTCTTTGTCGAAGTGACAGACAAGATCCGATCCTTCATCGCTATTGCCAATCCAAACGACCAGGATGCCGCCGTGGACGTTTACTTAACCGATAACGCGGGCGCATCGACATCTCCGGTAAGCGTTACGGTTCCTGCCGGCGGGCAGTATTCCACGTTTGTTGCAGACGCTCCGATCAGTGTGCCCTCAGGGCAGGCTCGCTCATTGACCTTCAGCGCATCGCTCCCGGTTTTTGTCAGCGCATTGCGGTACTTTACAAACGAGCGAAACGACATTCTGCTGAGTTCGATTCCGATAGCTGATAATGCAAATGTTCCAACTCAGGTGGTTGTGATTCCGGATTTCGCGGATGGCGCAGGTTGGAGCACCAAGGTCATCCTGGTGAACAACACCGAGGAACAGATGGGAGGTGTCGTCCAGTTCGTGGGTCAAGGAACACTAACGGAGCCTCCTCCAGGTGTCCTGGTCGGGACAGCGGCCGGCACGGACACGGTTTTTGAATATGCCATAGCGCCGCATAGTTTCTTTCGCCTCGAGACCAATGGCGCGCTGGACAATCTGTCGGTCGGGTCGATCTATATCCAACCGTCCCCAGGTTTCAAAACACCACATGCGCATGCCATCGTGCAGCAGCAAGCCGGGGGGAATACGATCTATCAAACTTCCTTTGAGGCCCAAATTCCCTCCACGGTCTTGAGGTTCTATGCGGAGGGGATCGGCGATTTTGATGCCGGCGAACCAAAGTCGTCGCGAACCGCTATTGCCATCGCCAATCCATCCAGCGCGGCTGCTACCGTGCGACTGGATCTGACGTCGTTCAATGGTTCAGCGTTGGGCACGTCATCGCCGATTCAAATTCCGGGTTACGGCCAGACCGTAGTGTTTCTTTCTCAGGTGCCCGGGCTGGAATCCGTGAAGACGCCGTTCCGAGCAATATTGCGGCTGAATGTCGCAGCCGGAACGGGTGTTACTGCCGTGTCGGCCCGCGTCCTCATCAATGAACGTTCCGATTACCTGATCACGACCACCGGGCCGCTGAACGAGGACGCTGGTTTGCCGGGCCGTTTGGTCTTTCCTTATATGACCGACAGCACCGGCTACACGACAGAATTCATTTTGATCACTACTCGTGGGGCGGCTGCTATGAGCGCGACGCTACACTATCTTGCACCTGACGGGTCTCCGCTACAGGTAGCTTCGCTGCAGTTCGGTTCAATCCAGATCGCTCCTTTCGGTGGTTTCAACACGCCACATGCTCACGCGATCTTGAGCCGGAAAGAAGGCGGAGTTCTCATATTTCAGACCTCCTTAGAGGGCGAGCGGCCGCTCCAGACCTTCCGCATCTATGCCGAGTCGACGGGCGATTTTGATGCCGGAATCGTCGGCTCGACGCGTACGGCTATTGCTCTCGCGAATCCCTCCAATACGCCGGTAAGCGTTCGGTTGGAATTGCGAGGCCTCGACGGCGCCCTGTTGCGGACCTCGCAGCCGCTTGCGATTCCAGCAGTGGGACAAGTCGCAATGTTTTTGAATCAAATTCCAGGGTTTGAGACTCTCGCCGTACCTTTGGAAGGTATCTTACAAGTAAATGCCCCGTCCGGTTCAGGCGTCACCGGCGCCGGATTCCGCGGGATATTCAACGAGAGAGGAAATGCCCTGTTTACCACCACTGGACCTTTGATCGAAAATGCGGGCGTACCCGGTATGGTAGTGTTTCCGCATCTTGCCGAAGGCGGCGGCTATACGATGCAATTTATCGTTGTCGGCGGGACTGCAGGGCAGAGCAATTCTGGCTTCCTTCGTTTTTTCAACCAGCAAGGTAATCCGTTGAACGTCACATTAGGCGAGCGCTGAAAGCCTGGACGCTGCTACCGGTGTTCGCGAGTGTCGGAGGGCCGCTGCCCTCGTCCATCCGACCGCGTTGTCTGCGGCAACGCTTCGTTTACGGTGAGGACCCGACCGCCCATGCGCTGGCCGTTCAGAGCATTGATCGCATCTTTCAGTTTCCATTCTTCGTTCAATACGACGAATCCGAAACCACGAGATTGCCCCGTCGATCGATCGCGAATTATTTGCGCCGATTCCACTTGAAATCCCTGTGATTCCACCCACTCTTGCAACTCTGTGTCGGAAGAAGCATGGGGTATGTTTCCGATAAAAAGTTTTGGCATCGATACCTCTCTGAGTTTTGACAGTCTAGAAAAAGTATAGCCGTGGCCAAACAGTCCCAAAGCCGGTACGAACAGAGTTCGGCGTTAGGTATTTGTCCTACGCTATTTTTCTTCCCGTGGCGATGATGACCGCAAAATCGTCGTTGACCGTTTGAGATGCGGTCAATTGATCTTCTACTTCGAAGAGCTTTCTCAGGCGGTCCAAAGATCCCGTATTTTCTTCGCAAAAATTTCCTGCGATGTCATACAGCAGTTCGTGAAGGATTGCCCCTCCATAGCCTGTAATTTCCAAAATACTAAAGTAGTCTTCGAGTAGGGGCACAATTTCCGACGAGCGAACCGCCTCAGACGGATCGGCAACGATCATGTAAGACACGCTTTTGCGAACAACTCGCTCTTTAAATTTTGTGTGATCGGATACAAGCCGTCGAAGATCCTTCGGAATCTGCTGCAATTGGTCATTGATGACCCTG